>Ga0208758_100632_pt1 | contig 10820 bp, 12 predicted proteins | sample LakWasM116_HOW13_2_FD_183930 | JGI IMG/M metagenome (GOLD analysis project Ga0208758, IMG submission 183930) | Freshwater sediment methanotrophic microbial communities from Lake Washington under simulated oxygen tension - Sediment Metagenome... | ecosystem: Environmental > Aquatic > Freshwater >...
ATAAAAAAGGGTTAGCTGTTAAGCTAACCCTTTGATTTTATGGTGGCCCCCCTGTGAGTCGAACACAGCACCAACGGATTATGAGTCCGCTGCTCTAACCAAGCATGAGCTAGGGGGCCAAAACTTTCAAGCTCGCTATTTTAAACTAAAACAGCTGATTTTGGCCTGTCTGCATCAACTAATCCTGGCCGGTTTCCAAGAAGCTTCTTAATCTTTCAGAGCGGGTAGGATGACGCAGCTTACGTAACGCTTTGGCTTCAATCTGACGGATACGCTCACGCGTTACATCAAACTGCTTGCCCACTTCTTCCAGCGTGTGGTCAGTATTCATTTCAATACCAAAGCGCATACGCAAGACTTTAGCCTCGCGCGGCGTCAGAGATTCCAGCACCTCACTGGTTGCATCACGCAGGCTTGCGTAAACCGCAGCATCCACAGGTGCCAGTGTTGTACTGTCTTCAATGAAATCGCCCAGATGTGAATCTTCATCGTCGCCGATCGGTGTTTCCATAGAAATCGGTTCTTTGCTGATTTTCAGGATCTTGCGGATCTTGTCTTCAGGCATTTCCATTTTCTCAGCCAGCAAAGCCGGATCTGGTTCTACACCTGTTTCCTGCAAGATCTGGCGGCTGATACGATTCATTTTATTGATCGTTTCAATCATATGCACAGGGATGCGGATGGTGCGTGCCTGGTCAGCAATAGAGCGTGTAATTGCCTGGCGAATCCACCATGTTGCATAGGTAGAGAATTTAAAACCACGGCGATATTCAAACTTGTCCACCGCTTTCATCAAGCCGATGTTGCCCTCCTGAATCAAGTCCAGGAATTGCAGACCGCGGTTGGTGTATTTTTTGGCAATAGAAATCACCAGGCGCAGGTTTGCCTCAATCATTTCGCGCTTGGCTCGGCGGGCACGGGCTTCGCCGGTGGTCATTTGCTTGTTGATTTCCTTAAGCTCTTTGGTCGAGATACCAACTTTGGTTTCCAGATCAATAATGCGCTGCTGCTGATCGAGAATAGAGTGATTAAAACGCGCCAGTTTTTCTACGTATGGCTTATCCGCTTTCAGTTCTTCTTGCAGCCAGTCCAGGTTACTTTCGTTACCCGGGAAAGATTTAATGAAGTGTGTCCTCGGCATGCCGGATTTTTCAACACAGAAATCGAGCACTTTACGCTCATGGCCACGCACGGTCTCCACCAGGTCACGTACCTGATCACAAAGTGTTTCAACCTGCTTTGGTGAAAAACGGAATGCCGTGAGCTCTTCCAGGATTTCTGCAAGAAACACCTGGTATTCCGGGTCTTGTGAGCCCCTCAGCGGCAGGATCTCCATCATCTTGTGGTGAGCTGCACGCACCACGGTGAAACGCTTGAGCAGCTCTTCCTTGAGTTTAGCCAGCGCTTCTGCGGAGATTGCCGCTGCTTTTGCGCCATCGGCATCTTCATCTTCTTCTTCGTCGTCAACCTCTGGTTCAACGTCGTCATCAGCCTCAGCTGTCATGCCTTCATCCAGACCGATGTCCGAATCGATCAGACCATCGACAAGATCATCAACACTGAGCTCGTCTTTTTCTACTTTTTCTACCAGTTCAAGCAATGCACCCACAGTGGTCGGGCAGGCTGCGATTGCCTGCACCATGTGTTTCAAGCCATCTTCAATACGGCGCGCAATTTCGATTTCGCTTTCACGCGTGAGCAAGTCAACTGTACCCATTTCGCGCATATACATACGCACGGGATCGGTAGTACGGCCAAAGTCTGAATCCACAGTCGCCAGCGCCTGCTCAGCTTCTTCTACCGCGTCATCATCAGTCACCGCCGGCGGTGCATCAGACATGAGCAACACCTCAGCATCAGGCGCCTCTTCGTACACCTGGATACCCATGTCATTGATCATGCCAATGATACCGTCGATCTGCTCGGAACCCTGCACATCATCAGGCAAGTGGTCATTAATTTCGGCATAGGTGAGGTAACCACGCTCTTTGCCCAAAACTATTAAGCTTTTAAGACGGGTGCGACGCTCTTCTGCGCTTACCTCATGCAACTCCGCACCAATAAACTCTTCTGTTTCTTTTTCAGCTATTTGATCGCTCTTTTTTGGTCTTGCCATGACTTACCTCTAAATTTAGCTTCTGCCATGCATTAAACCAACCAGCATAGCTATAAGATTACCGAACCGCGTATTATATCAGAATTAAGCCCTATTTTGGCTGGGTTTATTGCCGACAGATTTCAACAGGGCTTTCTCTTCTTCCGTTAACGCACTCAAAGGTTTTTCACTGATTCGTGCCAGGAAACTGCTTGACTCCTTATGCGAATAAACGTCTTGCAGCTGCATACGGATGCCTGCCAATTCCTTTTCGAAGTCCAGCGTTTCATCCAGCAGCATCAACTCGCTTCCCAATTCATTCAGCACTTTGGCTTCAATTTTGGCTTCAAGTTCATGCAGCAGCACTGCTGAGTTAGAATGGGGATTCAGCAGGCAAGTTTCAATAGTTTGCTTCAGCAGCATATCCTCATCTGCGCGTCCATCGACCAAAGCCAGGTCTGCCGGCGTTGCGAATGATGGCCGCCTCAGCAATATCAGGCAAAAGCGTTTCTGCAAAGACACTGTCGTCCGCGTCAGCTTTGGCCTCCCCTGTACCGGAGGTTTATTGACATTAGGCAGCTTGAGCAGGCTATGCATTTCATCAGCCGATAGCTGCGCAAGCTCGGCAACCTTCTTGCGCAGGTACATGGCACTGCGCGGCGCATTAATCTGTTTGAGGATAGGCTCAGCATCATTCAGGAAGCGCACGCGATCTTCCTGGCTCTGCAAAGGATTATTTTCACTCAGGTGCTGCAGTATATATTGCGACAGCGGCATTGCTGTTTTCACTTCCGCCTCAAACTGTTCTTTGCCAAATTCACGCACATAAGAATCTGGATCGTGCTCTTTCGGCAAGAACAGGAAAGTGAGCTTCAGGCCATCGGTCAGCGCAGGCAATGCATTCATCGCGGCGCGCCATGCTGCCGTACGCCCGGCGTTATCTCCGTCGAAGCAGAATACGATTTCATCCACCTGCCGCATCAGCTTGGCTATATGGTATGGTGTGGTCGCCGTACCAAGCGCAGCCACCGCATATTCAATGCCATATTGCGCTAACGCCACTACGTCCATGTAACCTTCAACCACCAGGGCGCGGCCAGCATCACGCATTGCCCTGCGCGCGATAAATAACCCATAAAGCTCATGGCCTTTCTGAAACAGGGGCGTCTCAGGGGAGTTGTAATATTTAGGCGTATCTTCCGGGTTGATCACACGCCCGCCAAAGCCAATCACCTGGCCTTTCTGGTCATGGATCGGGAACATGATACGGTCGCGGAAACGGTCATAGCGTCGACCCTGATCATTTTCAACCACCAGACCCGCTGTGGTTAATGCTTCACTTTCATAATGCGGGAACACCCCTTGCAGGTTCTGCCAGCCCGCCGGTGCGTAGCCGATCTGGAACTTGGCAGCCACCTGGCCACTCAGGCCGCGGCTTTTGAGGTAGTCAATCGCACGCTGGGATTTTTTAAGCTCGGCTTTATAAAAATTTGCGGCTTGCTGCAAAGTTTCCTGCAAGCCCACCACCACTTTCTGTGCGGGGCGGTCGGCGTCCCGCGTTTCCTGAGGCACAACCAAACCGACATTCTTAGCCAAATCCTGCACCGCTTCAACAAAGCTGACCCCTTGATACTCCATCAAGAAACCAATGGCTGTGCCATGTGCGCCGCAGCCAAAGCAATGATAAAACTGCTTGGTAGGACTTACCGTAAAACTGGGGGATTTTTCATTATGGAACGGGCAGCAGGCAGAATAATTGGCACCGGCTTTCTTGAGCGGCACGCTTCTATCGACCACATCAACAATATCAACGCGGTTCAGGAGTTCTTGAATAAAGCTTTCCGGGATCAAATTTATCTGCTTTTACCAAAAATAACAATGTTGATCTAATTACCGAACGGTAATTCTAGCCCAAGATTACAACCCAAGTAAGCGTAAATCAAAAAAGTAAACGCAAACAAAAAAGGAGCTTGCGCTCCTTATGATGTTTGCTTGATTTACAGCTTTACCGCTTAACCTAAACGGGTTTTGATCAACCCGGATATTTTACCCATATCGGCACGGCCAGCTACCAGCGGTTTAATCGCCGCCATGACCTTACTCATATCTTTAATACCAGCAGCACCTGTTTCCACCACAACTTTTTCCAGGATGTCTTTAATTTCATCTTCTGTCAGCTGTTGCGGCAGGTAGGTTTGCAGTACGCTGACTTCAAACTTTTCCACATCAGCCAGGTCATTGCGATTTGCCGATTCATACGCCGCAATGGAATCACGGCGCTGCTTAAGCATTTTCTCGATCACGGTAATCACATTACCGTCATCAAGCTCAACCCGCTCATCCACTTCACGCTGCTTGATGGCAGCCTGCAGCAGGCGAATCGTGCCCAAACGCGCGCTGTCTTTTGCGCGCATCGCAGCCTTCATATCCTCAGATATCTGAGCTTTCAATGACATACTGACGACTTTACCAAGTATTTCTTAGTAAAGTTTTGCTGGCAACGTTTGCTTCATCAAGCGGCGATATTGACGCTTAACAGCAGCAGCAGCTTTACGTTTACGTTCCCAAGTTGGTTTCTCGTAGAACTCGCGTGCGCGAAGGTCATTCAACAAACCAGTTTTTTCAATCAAACGTTTAAAACGGCGTAAAGCAACGTCAAACGGCTCATTTTCTTTTACACGTACACTAGACATTCGGTCTCTCTTATCTGCAACAATTCAATTATAAGGTCATGCTCAAGTTCGCCTTTCAGGCATAAACATGAGAAAAGTCCGCCATTTTAATCGTATAATTGGTTTTGTTCAATTACTTTCTATGTAATTGTGTTGCAAATGTTATTTTTAGGTAAAGTTGGATACAAAAAATGTTAGTGCTTGGCGTTGAATCTTCGTGTGATGAAACAGGTATTGCCTTATATGATACGGATAAAGGCCTGCTGGCACACGCCCTGCACTCCCAGGTCGAGATGCATGCCGAATATGGCGGCGTAGTGCCTGAACTCGCTTCCCGCGACCATATCCGCCGCGTATTGCCACTCACGGAAGCCACCTTGAAAGAGGCCGGGAAAACACTGCAGGATATTGATGCCATCGCCTACACACAAGGTCCGGGTTTGTCCGGCGCCCTGCTGGTTGGCACTAGCTTTGCCGAGGCGCTGGCTTACAGCTTGCAGATCCCGACGATTAACGTGCACCACCTTGAAGGCCATTTACTGGCGCCATTACTTGAAGACAATCCGCCGCAGTTCCCCTTCGTTGCGCTGCTGGTATCCGGTGGGCACAGCCAACTCATGCGCGTGGATGGCATAGGCGAATACGAACTGCTCGGTGACACCTTGGATGACGCCGCAGGCGAAGCATTCGACAAGACCGCGAAATTGCTAGGCTTGGGTTATCCGGGCGGCCCGGCTTTATCCAAGCTGGCGCAAAACGGTAAACCGAATTTCAAGCTGCCAAGGCCACTGCTCAATAGCGGCGACCTGAATTTCAGCTTCAGCGGATTAAAAACTTCCGTGCTCACCATGGTTAACCAGCACCAGCCTTTGGATGAAACCACCAGAGCCGACATTGCCTATGAATTTCAGGAGGCCGTCACCGAAGTGCTGACCACAAAATGCATGCATGCATTACGTGATACCGGGCTGGATAATTTAATCGTTTCAGGCGGCGTGGGCGCCAATGCCAAACTGCGCGAGAAACTGAATGCAGCAACCAAACGCAGGGGCTGCAAAGTAAGCTACCCGCGCCTGGAATTCTGCACCGACAACGGCGCCATGATTGCCTTTGCCGGTGCCATGCGCCTGATCGCAATGCAGGTCGCCAGCCCTAAAAGTTATAGCTTTAGCGTGAAACCTCGCTGGAACCTGAACGAACTGCAAGCACCATAAGCTACAGCGCCTGTTTTCCGGCTATTTCTTTTTGCCGAAGCCAGACTCAGTGCCGGCCAGCAATTTCCGGATATTGCTTCTGTGACGCCATATCAGCCACACAGACATCACCAGTACCGTCAGCACATAATCCTGATAAGGCAGCAGATACCAGGCAAACACTGGCGCCAGCGCCGCAGCCACAATCGCCCCCAACGAGGAATAACGTGTCGCCGCAAAGACTACGATCCAGGTTGCCAATGCCGCCAGGCCCAACCATGGCGATATAGCCAGCATCACGCCCAGTGCGGTCGCCACGCCTTTGCCGCCTTTAAAACCATGGTAAACCGGGTACAAGTGCCCGAAAAACACCGCCAGCGCTACCGCGCTCACCACCCACATCAGCATGCCGGACTGCAATGCCAACCAGACCGGAAACCAGCCTTTGAATGCATCGCCGAGCAACGTAAGTACAGCCGCAGATTTCTTGCCGCTACGGGCAACATTGGTTGCACCGATATTGCCGCTGCCAACCGAGCGCGGATCCGGCAAACCATAAAGTTTGCTGATCAAGATACCAAACGCGATGGAACCTAGCAGGTAAGCTGCTACTATCCACACCACAGGAACCAGGGTTACAGGAATAAAACCTAACTCATTCATAATAAGATGCTCTAAAATCTGACTAATCACATTCTAAACCATACAAAAACACTGGGCATCATATTTTATGGACACAATCTTTCTAAGCGAAGTCAAAGTACAAACCAAGCTCGGCGTACCAGAGTGGGAACGCATGGTTGAACAAACCATCATCCTGGACATAGAGATTGGCTACGACTTGAGCCTGGCCTGCAAAAGCGATGATGTTGCCGATACTATAGACTATGGCTTGGTAGTAAACCGCGTGCGCGAGACCCTGAAAGAGCACAGCTTTAAATTAGTTGAAGCTTTAGCCGAGCATGTCTGCCAGCTGATTCTCAAAGAGTTTTCCGCACTGAACGTAAAAGTCAAAGTTGCGAAACCTGCAATACTGCCGGGGCTGAAAGCGTTAGGCGTGATTGTGGAAAGAACCGCATCCTAACCTCGCGGATGATGCTGCGCATGCAGCCTCTTCAGCCGCTCCCGCGCCACATGAGTATAAATCTGCGTCGTTGAAATATCCGAATGCCCCAGCAGCATCTGCACCACGCGCAAATCCGCCCCATGATTCAGCAAATGTGTTGCAAAAGCATGGCGCAGCACATGCGGCGACATATGCTTGGTAATGCCGGCCAGAACAGCATAGCGTTTGATCAGGTACCAGAAAGCCTGCCGCGTCATTTCATCGCCGCGATTCGTCACGAATAATGCATCACTTAGCCGCTTTTGCAGGATTTCAGGTCGCGCCTCTTTCAAATAGCGCCCCACCCAGTCTGCGGCTTCCTCCCCCATCGGCACCAGCCTCGTCTTGCTGCCCTTGCCCGTGACGCGGACTACGCTGTCACTTACGCTGATTTCTGTTGTTTTAATCGTGACCAGTTCCGACACGCGCAAGCCGCAGGCATACAGCAGCTCCAGCATCGCCCTGTCACGCAGGCCGGCCGGCTCATTTAAATTCGGGGCATTGAGCAAAGCAAGCACCTCTTCTTCATTGAGGCTTTTAGGCAGGCTGCGGGGCAGCTTGGGGGATTCTATCTGCAGCGTGGGGTCTATGCTGACTTTATTCTCCCGCAGGCAATAACGGTAAAATCGCCGCAGGCTGGCGATCAGGCGACCAATGCTGCGCGGCTTACTCTGCGGGAACCTGAAGGCGAGATATTGCTGAATATCGGCAGCATTTACAGCCAGCAGTTGCGTGTGCCGGACCTGCGCCCATAGTGCGAAACCAGTCAGATCAAGACGGTAGCTTTGCAGTGTATTTTTTGACAAGCCATCTTCAAGCCAGAGATGATCTATAAAGGTATCCAGTTCCGCACTGGTATCCTGCGCAAGCTCCTGGCTGCTCACTTACAGCTCCACACTTTCATGCCTTAACAGCCATTGTTTGATAAGCAAGCCGTTCTGCCTGCCCTGCATGAAACCACCAAGCCCATTCTTGGCAACCACCCTATGGCATGGAACCAGCAATGGCAGGCTATTCGCGCCACAGGCATTGGCAACTGCCCGTGGGCCAGAGCCGACCTGGGCAGCCAGTTCTGTGTAAGTGCGCGTCTGCCCAAGTGGAATTGCAGCGATGGCCTGCCACACCCGCTGCTGGAAATCAGTGCCTTGCTGGGCTGTAGGCAAGTCAAATGCCGCTGTGGGATTTTGCAGATACAGCATCACCTGTCGGCAGGCGGACTGCACTACGGGATTATCCGACTCTTTAGCCATGGAAATAGTGCCTGAAGGCTGCACCGCCAACAGCTCTATTGCCAGCTGGCCATTGCTTGAAGTAATAGCTACCGCGCCAAATGGGGTACCGATTAACGCATCATTGTCTGTTGTCATGACACGATGTTAAACCAAACTGCCTATGATGAGAATGTTTCGGGCAACAAAAAACCCCAGCGATCTGCATCTGCTGGGGTTTTTCCGGATCCGCCTGAAATTAAGCGCTTTCTGCTGGAGCCATGACTTCTTTATCGCGAGAAACCAATTTCTCTTTAATACGTGCTGATTTACCTGAACGCTCACGCAAGTAGTACAGTTTCGCACGGCGTACATCACCGCGGCGTTTCAATTCGATTGAAGCGATCAATGGTGAGTATGTCTGGAATGTACGTTCAACGCCTTCGCCTGAAGATATTTTACGCACGATGAATGATGAGTTCAGGCCTTTGTTACGTTTAGCGATCACTACGCCTTCGTAAGCCTGTACACGTTTACGGTTACCCTCAACCACGTTAACGCCAACCACTACAGTGTCACCTGGAGCGAAATCAGGAATTGTTTTGCCTAAACGGGCAATTTCTTCCTGCTCTAACATTTTAATAATATCTGCCATTTTCTTATCCCTTGCGGGTTCCTTTTAATTATGAAGAAACTTGTTCCTGCCAACTAATCCTGCTGCAGCAGCCGTGCTTCCTCTTTCGTCAACGGCCTTGCGGCCAATAAATCGGGACGCTGGTCCCGAGTTCTCTGCAATGACATTTTCAAACGCCACTGCCTGATCTTTGCATGATTGCCTGACATCAACACTTCAGGCACCTTCACATTTTTATATTCTTCCGGCCTTGTATAGTGCGGACAATCGAGCAGGCCATCTACAAATGAGTCTTCAATCGCAGAATCACTGTCACCCAGACTGCCGGGCAACTGCCGGATAATCGCATCCATCAACACCATGGCGGGCAATTCCCCGCCACTTAATACATAATCGCCGATGGAGATCTCCTCATCCACCTCAGCATCTATCAGTCGCTGGTCTACACCTTCATAACGGCTGGCCAATAACACCAGACCCGGCTTTTTGCTCAACTGCATGACTTTACCATGCGTCAGCGGCTTACCCGATGGCGAAACATGCACCACCCAAGGCTCGACACCCGCATCCGACTGCACAGCCTTTGCTGCGCCTATCGCTTTTTCCAGCGGCTCTATCAGCATTACCATGCCGGGGCCACCGCCATAAGGCCGGTCATCTACCGTTTTGTGGTTATCAGTAGTGTAATCACGCGGATTCCAATACTGCACCCCATAAATATTTTTCTGTAACGCCCTGCTGGTAATGCCATACTTGGTGATGGCATCAAACATCTCGGGAAACAACGTTACGATATCAAACTTAAACGCCATGATTTTAAAGATCCGGTTAGAAATCCGGGTCCCAATCAACCAGCATCGTTTTTGCTTTCAAATCCACTTCCAATACTACCGATGCAATGAAAGGCAACAGCCTTTCCGGCGCTTTTTCTTTTGCGGCTTTATCAGTCACTGCTTTGCCAGCGGCTTCAGCCTTGGCCGGCGAGGCTTTAACGACCAACACATCATTAGCACCCGTTTCAAGGATGTCATCAATGACACCCAAGTCAACGCCTTGTACGTTCCTGACATGCAAGCCTAACAGGTCTGACCAGTAATACTCGTTTTCGTCCGGTTCAGGCAGTTGCGCCCTTGGCACGGCAACCTGCTTGCCTTTACATGCAAACGCGGCATCGCGGTCATTGATTCCCTGCAGCTTCACCACAATAACGTCGTTGTGGATCTTGGCTGCTTCCACAACCATCTCACGCCAATCGCTACCTTTGCCCAGCCACCACGTATCGTAGTCAAACAGGCCATCAATCGCTTCAGTATCCGGCAGCACTTTCAGCCAGCCATAAATGCCGTAGGGCGCAACAACGCGCCCCATGACTACCATTGCATTATCTGCCAAAATTAACCCTTAAATCCGGCTTAGCCTAATTGCTTGCAATGCCTGAACGAATTCAGGCATCCAGTGATTAAGCGTCAGCAGCTGGAGCTTCTGTTTCAGCAGCAGCTGCTGCTTCTTTAGCGGCTTCAGCTTCTGCAGCAGCTTTAGCATCGGCCTCAGCTTGAGCAGCGTCAGCAGCAGCTTTAACCTTAGCAGCTTCTTCTGCAGCAATTTTAGCTTTTCTGGCTTCTACTTTTGCAGCGTCTTTAGCTTTAGCAGCGATAGCAGCATCAGGGCCTTTAGCGTGAAATTTAACCAGGCGTGCAACTGTCTCTGACAATTGCGCACCGTTGTTTTGCCAGTGCGTAACACGTGCCAGATCAATACGCAAACCTTCAGCGTTAGCGCTTGCAGATGGGTTGTAAAAACCAACGCGCTCAATGAAACGACCATCGCGACGGTTACGTGAATCAGCCACAACAACGTTGTAGAAAGGAGTTTTTTTCGCGCCACCACGAGCTAAACGAATAATAACCATAATC
>Ga0208758_100633_pt1 | contig 10813 bp, 9 predicted proteins | sample LakWasM116_HOW13_2_FD_183930 | JGI IMG/M metagenome (GOLD analysis project Ga0208758, IMG submission 183930) | Freshwater sediment methanotrophic microbial communities from Lake Washington under simulated oxygen tension - Sediment Metagenome... | ecosystem: Environmental > Aquatic > Freshwater >...
TTTTTACGATTTGCCATGCCGATTGCACCGGATGCGGCGCATTACTTTACCAATACCATGATCACACTGTCATTGATTGCGATTGTATATATTGCTTTGGTGGCATTGGTGCAAAAAGACATGAAAAAGCTGATTGCTTATTCCTCGATTTCACACATGGGGTTTGTCACACTAGGCTTCTTTATGTTTAGCCAGCTGGGGTTGGAGGGCGCAGTGGTGCAAATGATTTCCCACGGATTTATTTCCAGCGCCATGTTCTTATGTGTGGGGGTGCTGTATGACCGTATGCATAGCCGACAAATTGCTGACTACGGCGGTGTAGTGAATACCATGCCGATCTTTGCTGCATTTGCCGTGTTATTTGCCATGGCCAATAGCGGGTTGCCAGGTACCTCGGGCTTTGTGGGCGAGTTTATGGTAATTCTAGCTGCGGTTAAATTTAACTTCTGGGTAGCTTTTTTAGCCGCGACCACTTTGATTTTTGGCGCTGCCTACACGTTATGGATGACCAAACGCGTATTCTATGGCGCAATCGCCAATACACATGTGGCTGAATTAACCGACATTAACGCAAGAGAATTTATAATTCTGGCAACGTTGGCATTGTTGGTCATTGGTTTTGGTGTGTACCCAGAGCCTATTACCGCATTATTACAAGCCACCAGTGCAGAATTTTTGACCCATATGCAAACCACTAAAATACCAATCATAAGCAGTGTGCCTGCAGCAAGTATCTAACGATGGAAAATTTTCAATACGATATTCTTAATGTGCTGCCTGAACTGACCGTGCTTTGCATGGCCATGTTCATTTTACTGGTCGATTTATTTATCAAGCCGCAAAACCGTTTTGTGATTTACGGCCTGGCGCAATTTACCTTGTTTGCAGCAGCAGTATTTACGTTTCAAACCCACACATTAGGCGTGAGCTATGCATTTAGCGGCATGTTTGTGGATGATAGTTTAGGCGATGTGCTCAAACTGATGACGTATCTCGGTAGCTCAATTATGTTGGTGTATACACGCCAATATCAAAAGCAGCGCAATATGTTCCGTGGTGAGTACTACGCCATGGTGCTATTTTCCATGCTGGGCATGATGATCATGATTTCTGGTCAGAATATGCTGACCATTTATATGGGCTTAGAGCTATTGTCTTTATGCTTGTATTCTTTGGTTGCGTTTGATCGAGATAACCCACGCGCCTCTGAAGCTGCCATGAAGTATTTTGTATTGGGTGCGCTCGCTTCCGGCATGCTGCTGTATGGTATGAGTATGATTTACGGCATGACCGGCAGCCTGAATATTTCAGAAATCGCAGTGGAGATATCGAATATTGGGCAACATAATCCTGTGCTGATTATGGGCTTGGTCTTTGTAGTGGCTGGGTTGGCGTTCAAGTTTGGTGCGGTGCCGTTCCAAATGTGGGTGCCAGATGTCTATCAAGGCGCTCCGACCTCTATTACCTTATTAATTGGCTCTGTCCCTAAGTTTGCGGCATTTGCCATCACTATTCGTTTGCTGGCACAGGGCCTGTACCCGTTAGCGGCAGACTGGCAAGACATGTTACTTATCATGGCGTTGCTGTCTATCATCATTGGCAATTTAAGCGCGATAGCACAAACAAATCTGAAACGAATGTTGGCATACTCCACCATCTCGCACATTGGCTTCCTGTTGTTCGGATTAATGAGCGCAAATCTCAATGGCTTTGCTTCTAGCCTGTTTTATATCTCAGCGTATGTGTTAATGACATTGGCCGGTTTCGGCATGATCCTGTTGCTGTCTCGTAAAGGATTTGAAGCTGATAAGCTAGATGACCTTAAAGGCTTAAATCAACGCAGCCCTTGGGCCGCCTTTATGATGCTAATCACCATGTTTAGCATGGCAGGGATACCACCCACAATCGGTTTCTATGCAAAGTTCACCGTTCTGCAGGCCGCATGGCAGGCAGGCTTTACTTGGGCAGTGGTGTTGGCCGTATTGATGGCCGTGGTGGGTGCGTTTTACTACCTGCGCATCGTCAAGCTGATGTATTTTGATGCGCCAACCGACCTCAGTCCGATTCATGCACCGATAGATATGCAATTTGTATTGAGCATGAATGCGTTGGCATTGTTACTGATTGGGTTGTTGCCACAAGTGCTGATGAATCTCTGTGGTTTATCCATCGTCACCAGTTTGCAGTAGCCACTCGCACTTCAAAGCTCTTATACCCTTATGACACAAATCACCATCCTTTTGCTTGCTTTTGTAGCTGCAAACTCACCTTGGTTTACCGATAAAGTCTTTTATCTAGTCACAGTCAAAGCTGGCCATAAGAGTTTGGCGTGGTGTCTGCTTGAGCTGCTAGTGCTATATGCTGTGATAGGCGGCATTGCCAAGTATGCTGAGTATAAGACGTATGGGCAGGTGAACCCGCAGGCTTGGGAGTTTTACGCAGTGACATTTAGCCTGTTCCTTGTGTTTGCATTTCCTGGGTTTATTTATAAAATTCTGTGGAAAAAGTCTTAATGTCAGTGTGTAATTAAATGCAGCATGTGTAGCAAAGTAAATGAAGCTTAAAAGTTACCAGCAATAAAAAAGCCATGATTCACATGGCTTTTTTATTTGAATTACAACCTTACACGTTCAGAAACTTAGTCCTGATTCACTCCATATAAAGTTTCACCATCGCCTAAGTTAGGACCACCACAATTTTTAGGGTTGTTCAAGCAGTTTTTCACTACACGGCCGATCGTATTTTCATCCCAGCCATTCATCCAGTCAGCATGCAGTGAGTAGCCACCTGGATAAGCCGTGCTATAGTTATCACTTGCTAAACGGTATTTAGCAGAAGCATCTAAGTTGAAGAAGTCTGCATTGATGGTGATGTTCGGAATGGCCACTGGATGGCTAGCCGGACAAGAGTTTGCAGATTTTGTCACTTTGCCTGTCGCGTCTTCACACTCGTCACCACAAGCATAAGCCATATGGGATTTGTGGTCTGGACTGTCAAGGTTTTTACCATCCCAGCATTGCGGGAAACTCACAATCAAACGTAACATTTGATTTGCGCCGCCACAAGTGCCTTTGATATGACTACCTTGCCACATAATTCCCCAGTTTGCAGGGTTCATTACTTGGGTTTGGTCTTGGCAGTAGAAACCACCTTGCGCATCGGCAACAGCTAATGGTTTAGCGTTCCCTGCAATCATACGTAGTCCTGCTGGTGGTGCTTTGATATAGGCACCGCTTTTATCATCAATGGCCTTGTAATACACTACGACCACGCTTGGTTTTGCAGGTGCGCCGTTAGCAGTATTAATCAGACTAGGCATCCAATAACCAGAGCGATTCAAAATGCCGCCAGCACAAGTCGTATTGCCAGAGTTATGCAGTGTTTCATTCGTGCTGTATGCATTTGCAGCGGTATTGCCAAAGAACGTGTGATGGTGTGTTGCATTCGGTACACCAGGATACACAATCGGGTCATCATTGCTCATATGTGAATATTCGCAACTCATACGGAATGCGCCAGCATACGGGAATGATTCAGCCTTTGGAATCGCAGCAGCCTTCACTAACGCTGTTGAGAAACCAACGGCAGCTTTAGGTACTAACGCAGTGTTCACTGCAGGCATTAAGTTTTGACCTTTCGGATCAAGTACTTTTTCCAGCAGTTTGTTGTCTACGTAGAAGCAACGATTGTAGGCGCTAGATTTCGGGTCACCCATTGCGGTCGCATTACAACCAATGCTACCTGTTACATTTTCTTTGGTTGTCCATTTTGTGGCTACCCCAAACCACACTTTTGCAGTGACGCCTGCAGGGATTGTGCACTGCTCCATGTTGCCATTGCAAAATACTGCAACCTTAGGAGGCGCTAATACTGTGGTACTCGTGGTCGTAGAACCAGTAGTCGTAGAACCAGTAGTCGTAGAACCAGTAGTCGTAGAACCAGTAGTCGTAGAACCAGTAGTCGTAGAACCAGTAGTCGTAGAACCAGTAGTCGTAGTTTTTGGAGGCGTCGTTGGTAAAACAGAAACACCTGACGGTGTTGAAGGCGACGTTGTATTACTTACAGGTTGATAAGTAGTTGCAACTACGACTTTTGGTGCAGTTGCTGTAACGATTGAAGGTGCAGTTTGTTTTTTGGCTATCGAAGCGCTCGCTTGTTTGAAAACAAGATTCAATTGTATTGGGCTATTATCAATTTTTCTGGCTTTAAGCTCTGCTGGATTAGCACAGAGATTGCCGTCCTTAATAATATTTAACAAAATCTTTTCTGAGCGTTTGTTAGTGATTGCTGCAGGGGGTACGTCTGAATACTGCATGACGCCTTTGCTATCGCGCCAACGGTAAACATCTGCTAATAAATTACTGCTAGAACCTAATAATGCAAGCAGAAGCAAGGAGCTGAGCCCTGTTCTGGTGGATTGGGTTATATTCATTTGGGTAACTCCAACTTCTTTAATTCTTACTACTAATGACCCTTGTTTCTTTGAATATATTTTATATGTATGTACGGGAGGTACTATTAATACTATTTTGTTATGATTAACATTCTATATAATGATGCGAATCTGTCAAGACATAAATTGCATTTTTTCTTAAAAAATTGTTACGAAATATTACAAATAATTAATAAGTTACGTTATCTTTCTAATAATCTCAATTAAGTTTCTATCGTTTTGTTAGTCATCCATTTTAACCTGTTGTTTTTTATAAAGTTACCGCATGCAATCGCAATCATTCAAGCATAGAGTTATTCGTTCAAGTCTGTGGATTTTTAGTGGTAACGCGCTCACACAAGTCATCCGGTTCGTCAGTAACTTGATTATGACAAGGTTGTTAGCGCCAGAAATGTTTGGCCTGATGGCGTTGGCAGGCGTGTTTATTTTCGGTTTGAATTTATTGTCTGATATTGGGCTCAGACAAATCTTAATTCAGAACAAGCGTTCAGACGAGCGGTTTGTGAACACTGTGTGGACCATTCAAGTCGTCAGGGGTTGGATGATTTGGTTATTGTCTGTAGTGGTGGCCGTTGTGTTTTACTTGCTTGCTTACGAACAGATGTTGCCAGCCAATAGCGTATATATCGACCCGGCATTTCCTTATATCATTGCCATCATCGGCATTAATTCGGTCATTTCCGGATACGAGTCTACCAAGTTGGTATTTGGTAATCGAAATTTAAACCTCAAAATCAATGTGACGATTTCACTCATTAGCCAAGTCATCGGATTTTTTGCCATGATGATTTGGGCTTACTTTAGGCCGGATGTCTGGGCGTTAGTAGCTGGATCGATCGTTGCAACGCTTTCTCAAACCATCGCAAGCTATCTGATGATTGAAGGCAAAGGCAACCGCTTTTGCTGGGACAAAACAATCATGGATGACATTTTCCACTTTGGGAAATGGATTTTTATATCCTCCATCATGGGTTTTTTGGTGATGAGTAGCGATAAGCTGATGTTAGGCGGCTTAGTAGATGCAGCTTCTTTAGGTTATTTCGCCATTGCTGGATTGTTAGTCGGTGCCGTAGTGCAGTTGATTGGTAGCTTAATTCACTCCGTTGGCTTTCCCGCCTTGAGTGAGACTTTTCGTGACAACCCTAGTGCGTTGAAATCGGTTTTTTATAAATTAAGACTGCCGTTTGACTTGATTTTAATGTTTAGTTGCAGCTTTTTGTTTGTGACGGCAGATACGATCGTGACAATTCTTTATGATGATCGCTACCATTCTGTAGGGTGGATATTACAGATCATGGCCATCAGTTTGTTTGAAGTACGTTATCGCTTGGCAGGGGAGTGTTTCTTGGCCATGGGTAAACCAAAGTTACAAAGTAGCCTGATATTCGTCAATTTGGTCTGCCTGTATGTCATGGGCATTAGCATGTACCATTTATATGGGTTTAAAGGTGCGGTATGGGCTATTGCGTGCAGTGCCTTGTCCACCATTCCGTTAATTTTATTCTACCTAAAACGGTTTGGCATTTTGGATTGGAAAAAAGAGCTGATGGTGTTGCCTGTATTGGTGGTGGGCTATGCTGCTGGCTTGGTGGCTAACTATCTCTTCGATAAGCTTTTATGAGGATGTATACGCGATTAGTTGTATCGCAATAGTGTGAATATATAAGGAGTGTACAAATGCGTTTAGATGACCAACAAGAAAGTGGTAATGTTGAAGATCGGCGTGGCGGTGGCGGAGGCGGTGGTATCGGCGGTAAAGGCATTGGTGTCGGTACGATAGTACTTGCATTGGTGGCTATGTATTTTGGCGTAGATCCTTCGGTCGTCTTGAATATTGGGCAAGGGTTGCAGCAAACGGAGACAACTGAAGCGCAGCCTATTCCTAAGGATGATCCGATGGCAATCTTTGTGGCCAAAGTATTGGGGAGTACCGAGCAAACGTGGGATAAGGTATTTCAGCAATCTGGCCAGCAATACCCAGCGCCTAAACTGGTTTTGTTTACAGGGCAGACTAGTACTGCCTGTGGTGCAGGGCAGGCGGCAATGGGACCATTTTACTGCCCTGCCGATCAAAAAGTGTATATCGATTTAAGCTTTTATCAAGAAATGAAAAACCGTTTTCATGCGCCAGGTGACTTTGCGCAAGCCTATGTGATTGCGCATGAAGTGGGGCACCATATCCAAAACCTCATGGGCACTTCCGAGCAAGTGCAACGCGCGCGTCAGTCAGCTCGGAGTGAAGCGGAAGCCAATCAATATTCCGTGCGTTTGGAATTGCAGGCAGATTGTTATGCTGGCGTTTGGGCTAATCATGCCGATGGCGAGAACCGTATTTTAGAAGCTGGCGATGTGGAAGAAGCCATGACTGCTGCGGCAGCCATTGGCGATGACGCCTTGCAAAAACAAGCACAAGGCTATGCCGTGCCAGATAGCTTTACCCACGGCACCTCTCAACAACGTATGCATTGGTTTAATCAAGGTTTGTCTACTGGCGATATGCGCCAATGTGACACGTTTAAAGCGGCATCGATTTAAATGGCGGTGAACAAGGTAAATTTGGAAGAGCACACGATTCGCTCCGAGGTGATTGCCTCGGGCGGTATGCTCACAGTCAAACGCGATCAGGTGCGATTGCCGAACGGGCATCAAAGTCAGCGCGAGTTTGTGCTGCACCCTGGCGCAGTAGTGGTGGTGCCGCTATTAGACAATGGCAATATTATTTTCGAACGGCAATTTCGATACCCGCTACATCAAGTGTTTATTGAGTTGCCGGCGGGTAAAATTGATCCCAATGAAACAATCTTAACGACAGGACAGCGCGAGCTGCTGGAAGAAACCGGTTACACCGCAAACCAATGGGTTAAGCTCGGTTTGCAGCATCCATGTATTGGTTACTCTAATGAAGTGATTCATATGTATTTAGCGCGGGGCCTCACGCTTGGCCAGCATCAGCGCGATATTGATGAGACACTGGAAGTGTTTGAGATGAGTTTGTCGCAGTGTATGCAGATGATTCTGGATGGCGAGATTACCGATGGTAAAACCATCGTGGCTATGTTGTTTGCAGAGAAATATTTAACACAACATGGCTAAGATATTGTTGGTGGGCTGCGGTGACTTGGGCACTGAAATCGCGGTGCGATTACATGCATCTGGCCACGAAGTGGTTGGTGTGCGTAAAAGTACGCGCACATTGCCATTGGGCATGCATACGATTCAGGCCGATGTGACCGAGCAGGGCACGCTTGTGCCGTTAGCTGCAGACGTGATTGTGTATTGTGTAGCTGCCAGTGCGCAAACGGATGAAAACTATCATCGGCACTATGTGCAGGGCTTGCGTAATGTATTGCAATCACAGTCGGGCTCACAATTAAAACATGTATTTTTTGTCTCCAGCACCCGTGTTTACGGGCAACATGCAGATGCGATGCTGGATGAAGCGACACCTGCGATTGCGACAGACTTTGGTGGTGAGCGACTGTTGGAAGCAGAGCAGCTACTGTCCGCTTTGCCTTGTTTAAACACGGTATTGCGATTGTCTGGAATTTATGGGCCGGGACGCTTGTATTTGGTCAATCTGGCAAAAGATCAAACAAGATGGCCAGCCGAGAACCAATGGACGAATCGTATTCATCGGGATGATGCAGCAGCGTTTGCAGCTTTTTTGGTTGGGCAAGTGTTAGGTAATCAATCTATTCACCCGTTGTACATCGTGACGGATGATTTGCCCGTAGCGCAATATGAAGTCCTGACTTGGTTGGCAACCAACATGGGTGGTAATGTAAAGAATGTGCGTATTCCGCCCGTAACACAAGGTAAGCGCTTATCCAATGAGCGGCTACGAGACACCGGTTTTGTGCTGAGTTATCCAAGCTATCAGCACGGTTATTCAACACTTATTTAACTATACTCTAGTCAATGCGACATCTATTTATCATCACTGTCTTTAGTCTATGTGTAACTGTTGCGCAGGCAGACACACAACAAACTTTTACGGAGTGGCTGCAAGAGCTAAAGGCGGATGCAGTGCGTGAGGGCATCTCTAAAAAAACCGTGGATGCCACTTTTAAGCATGCCAAACTGTTGCCACGTGTCATTCAATTGGATCGCTCTCAACCTGAATTTATCTCTACCTTTTTGGATTATTTAAATCGCCGCGTGAACACAAGTTTGGTTGAGCGCGGACGTTATTTATTGACCCAGCATCAACCGTTATTGGCAGAAGTGGAGTCCAGCTATGGCGTACCTAAGCAAGTGCTCGTTGCGTTTTGGGGCATGGAAACACACTATGGCAAGATGCAAGGTGATTTTGATTTGGCCTCTGCTTTAATGACATTGGCGTATGAAGGGCGGCGTGCAGTGTTTTTTCGTAACGAGCTATTCAATTTAATGCGCATAGCTGATGCGCGTCATGCGTCAACATCTGTGCGTATTCAAGGTTCGTGGGCTGGCGCGATGGGGCATATGCAGTTTATGCCCTCTACGTTGATTGCACATGGCGTGGACGCGAATCACGATGGTCGCGTGGATATTTGGCAATCGTTACCAGATGCCATGTACTCCGCAGCCAATTATCTGGCCAAAGCGGGGTGGCGTGGTGATGAGCCTATTATGGCGCAAGTGGATCTGCCTGCCGATTTTGATTATCGGTTAGCAAAGCTTAACTACCGCCAGCATGTGGACGATTGGAAAGCATTGGGCGTATACGTGCCTGCGCATATTCGTAATCTTGAAAATGCGGCCATCTTATTACCGCAAGGCTGGCGTGGTCCGGCATTGATGGTATTCAGCAATTTTGATGTGGTGATGGACTGGAACCGTTCCGTGAACTATGCGTTAGCAGTTGCCTATTTGTCAGAGCAGTTGATGGGGGTGGCCGATATAGCGGTGGAGGATGATGTTGAGTTGGGTGCGTTAAGTTTCAACGAAATGTGGGCATTGCAAGGCAAATTGAATGAACTGGGGTTTCCTAGTGGGCCGCCAGATGGTTTCCCCGGTTTGAAAACGCAAGAGGCTATTCGCATGTATCAATCCGCACATGGCTTACCTCAAGATGGCTACGCTAGCCCCAGTTTGTATGTGCGTCTAATCGAGTCATTAAAGTAATTGTGGTTCGCGTGTTCTAAACCAACCAGTTAAGCTTAGGCGTTCACGATACGCAGGCAGCACTTCATGCCAAAAATCAGCCGATAAAAATAACACCAGTCGCCCGCCAATCGGCAAAATATCTATCCACTCTTCATTATCAAGGTGCAGTCTTAATTCGCCGCCATGCCTAGGCTGCCAGTCTTGATTCAAATATAAGATAGAACTGATTTTGCGGGTGTTGAGTTGCGCGGAACCGCCCACATTAAATTGATCAAGATGCTTTTGATACACGGCACCAACTGGATAAATGGCCAAATGGGTTTCTAATGATGCCAACCCTATAAATAGCTGTTGGTTGAGCAGCTGTTTTAAATGCTGCATATGCACAAAATATTGCTGAATGGCGATATCTGGGCTATTTTCATCTAACCAACAAATATGGTCGCCTCTGATATGTTGGCGTGTTTCCGCTTGTTTTCCTGTGCGTGCATGCGCCATTTCTTGATTGGACAGCTTAGTTCGAGCTACTTCTGCTAACGCAAGGATGGTGTGGGCAGGTAGATAATCGTCAGTAACGACATAGCCTTGTTCTGCTAATGTAGTGACAATCTTGTCGTCATCTGTCGTTGAAAGTATTTTCGTCTGCATTGCAAAATTATAGCAGGCTGGGTTTGCGCCAACGTGCATAATCGGCTAGAATTCGCACCTCTTAAGCAATTAAGAATTTAGTCTAGTATTAGGCGGTTAGCTCAGTTGGTTAGAGCGCTTGGTCGACATCCAAGAGGTCAGCAGTTCGAATCTGCTACTGCCTACCAAATTAACTTATAAAAGCCGTTATAATTAACGGCTTTTATTGTTTTTGCTTTTTATTCAGATAGATTTCGGACGTGTTATGCCTAATATTCGATTGCCAGATGGTTCTGTAAGACAGTTTGATCAGCCTGTAACGGTCGCTGAAGTCGCCATGAATATTGGTGCGGGTTTGGCCAAAGCAGCACTCGCTGGCAAAGTGGGTGAGAAAGTAGTCGATACCAGCTATCTGATTGAGCAAGATGTCGATTTGGCCATCATTACAGACAAAAATCCTGAAGGCTTGGAAGTCATTCGGCACTCAACTGCGCACTTATTGGCTTACGCAGTCAAAGAGCTGTTTCCAGATGCGCAAGTGACGATTGGGCCAGTGATTGACAATGGCTTCTATTATGATTTCAGCTATAAGCGTCCGTTTACGCCGGAAGACTTAGTAGCTATCGAAAAGAAAATGGTAGAGCT
>Ga0208758_100641_pt1 | contig 10721 bp, 10 predicted proteins | sample LakWasM116_HOW13_2_FD_183930 | JGI IMG/M metagenome (GOLD analysis project Ga0208758, IMG submission 183930) | Freshwater sediment methanotrophic microbial communities from Lake Washington under simulated oxygen tension - Sediment Metagenome... | ecosystem: Environmental > Aquatic > Freshwater >...
CGATTCCTTGACGGTGGCTATGACCTGGTCTTGCGTGAGAGGCTCCCCGCCGTCGGTGCCCAGGATCTTGCGCAGCGCGGCATAGCCGCCGCGCGCTTCGTAGTCCTTGATGCTCCAGTTCGTGCCATCCAGGCCCGCAACGATCTGCGGGTTGATGTGGCGGTCATGGAAGCAGGTCTGGACGCCCGTGGCCTGGAACTGAGAGAGGATCTGTGCGGCGGTGGTCATGCTTGCCCTTCCGCGGCCTTGAGGCCATCGACGAGCTGGTCGAGCTTGTCGTTGTCCATGAAACTGCACATGGTGCGGTCGTTGACCAGCATCACGGGTGCATCGGCGCAAGCGCCCAGGCATTCACACTGCTGCAGCGTGAAGAGGCCATCTGGCGTGGTCTCGCCCATGCTCACACCGAGCTTCTTTTCAAGGTGGTGCAGCGCCTTCTGGCCGTCGCGCAGCTGGCAAGGCAGGTTGGTGCAGACGTTGAGCTTGTACTTGCCCGTCGGCTGCTTGTTGTACATGTTGTAGAACGTGGTGACTTCGTGCACCGCGATCTGGGCCATGCCCAGGTAGTCGGCGATCACGGCCTCGCTCTCGGCGCTGACCCAGCCCTGCTCCTGCTGCACGATGGACAGGCAGGCCATCACGGCGGACTGCGCCTGCTCGGGCGGGTACTTTGCCACTTCGCGCGCGAAGCGCGCCAGCGTCGCCTCGGTGATCTTGGTATTGCTGCTGTTCATCGGTCGATCTCCCCGAACACGATATCCATGGTGCCGATGATGGCCACGGCGTCGGCGATCATGTGGCCACGGGCCATTTCATCCAAGGTGGCGAGGTGTGCAAAACCAGGCGCACGGATCTTGAGGCGGTAAGGCTTGTTGGCACCATCGCTGACCAGATAGATGCCAAACTCGCCCTTGGGGTGTTCCACTGCCGCATAGGCCTCGCCTTCGGGCACATGGAATCCCTCGGTAAAGAGCTTGAAATGGTGGATCAGCTCTTCCATGTTGGACTTCATGGATTCGCGCGCAGGCGCTGCCACCTTGTGGTTGTCAGTGATGACGGGGCCCGGATTGGCGCGCAGCCAGTCCACGCACTGCTTGACAATGCGGTTGGACTCGCGCATCTCCTGCACACGCACCAGGTAGCGGTCGTAGCAGTCGCCGGTCTTGCCCACAGGCACATCAAAATCCACACGGTCGTACACATCGTAGGGCTGCGTCTTGCGCAGGTCCCAGGCAATGCCAGAGCCACGGATCATGGGGCCAGTCATGCCCAGATTCAACGCACGCTCGGGTGGGACCACACCGATGCCTACGGTGCGCTGCTTCCAGATGCGGTTGTCGGTCAGCAGCGTCTCGTACTCGTCCACGCAGCCGGGGAAGCGCTTCGTGAAGTCGTCGATGAAGTCCAGCAGCGAGCCCTGGCGGTTCTGATTCAGAGCCTCCAATGCCTTGGCATTCTTGATCTTGCTGACCTTGTACTGCGGCATGCTGTCCGGCAGGTCGCGATAGACACCGCCCGGACGGAAATACGCCGCGTGCATGCGCGCGCCGGAGACGGCCTCGTACATGTCGAACAGATCTTCGCGTTCGCGGAAGGTGTAGATCAGGATGGTGGAGCTGCCGCAGTCGTTGCCGTGCGAACCCAGCCACATCAGGTGGTTCAGCAGGCGCGTGATCTCGGAAAACATCACGCGGATGTACTGTGCACGCACCGGCACTTCCAGGCCCAGCAGCTTTTCGATGGCCAGGCAGTACGCGTGCTCGTTGGACATCATGGACACATAGTCCAGGCGGTCCATGTAGGGCAGCGACTGGATGTAGGTCTTGTGCTCGGCCAGCTTCTCAGTGGCACGGTGCAGCAGACCAATGTGCGGGTCGGCACGCTGCACGACCTCGCCGTCCAGCTCCAGCACCAGGCGCAACACACCGTGCGCCGCCGGGTGCTGCGGACCAAAGTTCAGGGAATAGTTCTTGATTTCAGCCATGATGATTCACGTGGGGCGCCAAGCGCCTCAGTGCAGGCCTCCGTACTTGTCTTCGCGAATGATGCGGGGCGTGATCTCACGCGGCTCGATCGAGACGGGCTCATAGACCACCCGGCGCTGCTCAGCGTCGTAGCGCATTTCGACATGACCCGATAGCGGGAAGTCCTTGCGGAAGGGATGACCGATGAAGCCGTAGTCGGTCAGGATGCGGCGCAGGTCGTTGTGGCCATCGAACACGATGCCGAACAGGTCAAACGCCTCGCGCTCGTACCAGTTGGCCGAGTTCCACAGATCGGAGACCGAGGCCACCACCGGGAAATCATCGTCGGCGCAGAACACCTTCACGCGCACACGCTGGTTCAGGCTCACCGACAGCAGGTGCGACACCACACAGTAGCGCGCCCCTTCGTTCACCGCATCGCCATACGCGGAGTAATCCACACCACACAGATCCACCAGTTGCTCGAAGCGGCACCCTTCGGCGTCGCGCAGCAGGCGCATGGCATCCAGGTAGTCGGCAGCGGACACCACCAGCGTGACTTCATCCAGGGCCACCGTGATCTGACGCACCTTGGCACCGAGCGCCGCAGCAATGTTGTCTTTGAGTTTCTCAGGCCGAATGGCAACAGCAGTCATCATCAACCCTTCAGACACGAGCAATGGTGTTGGTGCGGCGAATCTTCTGCTGCAACTGGATGATCCCGTAAATCAGCGCTTCTGCCGTGGGCGGGCAGCCTGGCACGTACACATCCACAGGCACGATGCGGTCGCACCCACGCACCACGGAGTAGCTGTAGTGGTAGTACCCACCACCGTTGGCGCACGAGCCCATCGACAGCACCCAGCGAGGCTCGGACATCTGGTCGTACACCTTGCGCAGCGCCGGCGCCATTTTGTTGCACAGCGTGCCGGCCACGATCATCAGGTCGGACTGGCGGGGGCTGGCACGGAACACTTCGGCGCCGAAGCGGCCGATGTCATAGCGGGCCGCTGCCGCGTGCATCATCTCGACAGCACAACAGGCCAGACCAAAAGTCATCGGCCACAGAGAGCCGGTCTTGGCCCAATTCACCACGGAGTCGTAACTCGTGGTGATGAAGCCTTCCTTCATCACGCCTTCAATCATTGCATCGATCCTTGTTGAAGCCCGCTCATTCCCAATCCAGGGCACCCTTTTTCCACTCGTAGGCAAAACCCACGACCAGGATGGCCAGGAAGATCACGACCGCCACGAAACCTGCCATGCCCACGTCGTGCAGCGTTACCGCCCAGGGGAAGAGGAATGCGATTTCGAGGTCGAACAGAATGAAGAGAATGGCCACGAGGTAATAGCGCACATCGAACTTCATGCGCGCATCCTCGAAGGCTTCAAAGCCACATTCGTAGGGGGAGTTCTTTGCGGCATCCGGGCGATTGGGGCCCAGTATGTAGCCAAGCACGAGGGGGACAACGCCGACGGCGATGCCAACCAAGATGAACAAAAGGACGGGGAGGTACTGATCGAGGTTCATCTTGAGGATGTGCTCACCGCTGTGGCCTTGCCCGACATGAGCCCGGACAGGTCATGCGGGGAGGCCTTTGTTTTGGTGCCGTCGGCGAGACTCGAACTCGCACAGCTTTCGCCACTACCCCCTCAAGATAGCGTGTCTACCAATTTCACCACGACGGCTGGTTGCTGCGTCTGGATGGCATGAGGAACCTTGCGGTTTTGGCTTTCCAGACAATCCGGAATTCTACTCCGGAAAAACCCTGCTTCAGCTTGCAGGGCCCAATTTAGTGCAGATTATTTGGTGGGAATCTGCGCAGCGCCCGATGCAGGTGCAGCAGGCGCCACGGCTGCATCCGGAGCCGCAGCAGCGGGCGCCACGGCAGCAGGCGCCTCCAGCACGCTGCCAGAGCTGGCAGGACGTGCGTTGCCAAAGTAGGCCAGTGCAAGCGTGGACACAAAAAAGACCGCCGCCAGAACCCCCGTGCTGCGCGACAGGAAGTTGGCGCTGCCGCTGGCACCAAACAGGCTGCCCGAGCTTCCACTGCCAAATGCGGCCCCCATGTCGGCCCCCTTGCCGTGCTGAATGAGGATCAGGCCGATCATCACCAGGGCCGCCAACATCTGCACCGCCAAAATCACATTCACGATCACGTTCATTCTCTGTTCACTCCTGATTGAATAACTTCGGCAGCCTTACCGGGCTGCCGCAATGATTTGCAAAAAGTCGGCCGCCTTCAACGAGGCGCCCCCCACCAGTCCACCGTCGATGTCCGGCTGGGCCAGCAGCTGCGCCGCGTTGCCCGCATTCATGCTGCCGCCGTACAGCAAACGAATCCGATCGGCATGCTCACTGGCCGCCGCGAGTTGCGCGCGCAACACCGCATGGACCGCCTGGGCCTGCTCTGGAGATGCCGTGCGCCCCGTGCCAATGGCCCAGACGGGTTCGTATGCCACCACGATCTCACTGATGCAGTGGCCGTTGAGGTGAATCACCGCCGCCAGCTGGCGCTTGACCACTGCTTCGGTCTGCCCCGCTTCGCGCTCCTGCAGGGTTTCCCCCACGCAAACGATGGGGGTGACACCTGCAGCCAGGGCGCGCTGCGCCTTCTCCGCCACCGCTACGTCGGTTTCGCCATGGTACTGGCGACGCTCCGAGTGCCCCACCAGGGCATAACGCACGCCAAAATCCTTGAGCATCGCCACGGAGACATCACCGGTGTAGGCCCCCGACTCGTACCGGGAAACATCCTGCGCTGCCGCAGCGACCACTGTTCCGGCAGTGAGTGCCTGCACCTGCGCCAGATACGGCGCAGGCACCGCCACTGCCACGTCGCAAGTCACATCACCCAGACCTGCGATGAGCGCCTTCAGCAACACCTCATTGGCAGCCAAGCTGCCATTCATCTTCCAGTTGCCTGCGATGAGTTTTTTCTTGTTGGTCATGGTTACCACGTCAAAACAATCTTGCCGATATGCTGGTTCGATTCCATCAGGGCATGGGCTTGAGATGCATCTGCCGCTGCAAACGTGCTGTGGATGACAGGGCGCACCCTGCCCGCTTCCAACAAGGGCCACACCCGCTCACGCAGTGCGCGGGCAATGGCCCCCTTGAATGCCACAGGACGCGGACGCAACGTAGACCCGGTGATGGTGAGGCGGCGCCGTAGAACCAGCCCCGCATTGAAGTCACTCTTGACCCCGCCCTGCACCGCAATGATGACCAGACGGCCATCTTCGGCCAGGCATTCCACCTCCCGCGCCACATAGTCGCCAGCGACCATGTCGAGCACCACATCCACACCCCGCCCTTCCGTGATGCGCCGCGCCTCGGCCACAAAGTCTTGCGACTTGTAGTTGATGGCGTGGTGCGCACCCAGCGCGAGACAGGCCGCACATTTTTCGTCGCTGCCCGCCGTGGCAATGACCACCGCACCGAGTGCCCGCGCCAACTGGATCGCCGTGACGCCGATGCCGCTGGTACCACCCTGCACCAGCAAGGTCTCCCCCGCCTGCAGACGTCCACGGTCGAACACATTGCTCCACACCGTGAAGAATGTCTCAGGCAGCGATGCCGCCTCAACGTCACTGAGCCCATCGGGCACCGGCAAACACTGCGCCACCGGAGCGACACACCATTCGGCATAGCCGCCACCGGCCACCAGCGCGCACACGCGGTCGCCCACGCGAATGCCCGCCTCGGCCAGCGCCGCAGCATCACCAGACTCCACCACCCCCGCCACCTCCAGCCCCGGCAGGTCCGAGGTGCCCGGTGGCGGCGCGTAGTGCCCCATGCGCTGCAGCACGTCAGGACGGTTGATGCCACTGGCAGCAACACGGATCAGCAGCTCACCCGCGCCAGGCTCCGGCCTGGGGCGATCCCCCAGGGCCAGCACCTGAGGCCCGCCAAACGACGTGATCTCGACTGCACGCATATTGCGATCCATGGAAAGTAAGAATTGGAATGATTTTGGCCGTTTGCGCGCTATAGATATGCGCAAACAGCTACAAAATCAATAGCAACCAAGAACTCAGCCAATCACTTGTTCGGATGCGCCATCCGACAACAGAGATTGCTGCTGTTGTTGCTCCGCAGGCTGGCGACCACCGTCACGACCATGGTCACGGCGGGGCTCACGGTCACCGCGCTCGGCAGGCGCGGGGCGGTCGCTACCGCCAGCTGGGCGCTCGGCCAACACCTTCATCGACAGCTTGATGCGGCCCTTTTCGTCGGTTTCCATGACCTTGACCTTCACGATCTGGCCTTCGGTCAGGTAATCAGACACCTTCTCGACGCGTTCGTGCGCGATCTGGCTGATGTGCAGCAGGCCATCCTTGCCGGGCAGCAGGTTGATCAGTGCCCCGAAGTCCAGGATCTTGGTCACAGGGCCTTCGTAGATCTTGCCGATCTCGACTTCGGCCGTGATCTGCTCGATGCGCTTCTTGGCTACGTCAGCCTTTGCCGCATCGGTCGCGGCGATGGTGATGGTGCCGTCTTCCTCGATGTTGATCTGGCAGCCGGTTTCTTCGGTCAGCGCACGAATCACCGCACCGCCCTTGCCGATCACGTCGCGGATCTTCTCGGGGTTGATCTTCATCGTGTACAGCTTCGGCGCGAAGTTGGACACCTCGGTCTTGGCTTCGCCCATCGCTTCCTGCATCTTGCCCAGGATGTGCATGCGCGCTTCCTTGGCTTGCGCCAGGGCGACTTGCATGATTTCCTTGGTGATGCCCTGGATCTTGATGTCCATCTGCAGCGCAGTGATGCCGTTGGTCGTGCCGGCCACCTTGAAGTCCATGTCGCCCAGGTGATCTTCGTCACCCAGGATGTCGGTCAACACGGCAAAGCGGTTGTCTTCCTTGATCAGGCCCATGGCAATACCGGCCACGTGCGCCTTCATGGGCACGCCAGCGTCCATCATGGACAGGCAGCCACCGCAGACGGAAGCCATCGAGGACGAACCGTTGGATTCGGTAATTTCCGACACCACACGGATGGTGTAGGGGAATTCTTCCTTGGTAGGCAACACGGCGACGAGCGCGCGCTTGGCCAGGCGGCCGTGGCCGATTTCGCGGCGCTTGGTCGAGCCCATGCGACCCACTTCGCCGGTGGCGAAGGGAGGCATGTTGTAGTGGAACATAAAGCGGTCTTCGAACTCACCGGCCAGCGCGTCGATGCGCTGGGCATCGCGCTCGGTGCCCAGCGTGGAGATCACCAGCGCTTGCGTTTCGCCACGCGTGAACAGCGCCGAGCCGTGGGTACGGGGCAGCACGGAGTTGCGGATTTCGATAGGGCGCACGGTGCGCGTGTCGCGACCGTCGATGCGTGGCTCGCCCGCCAGGATCTGGCTGCGCACGATCTTGGCTTCGATATCGAACAGCAGGCCTTCAACCTTGACGGAATCGAATTCCACGCCTTCCGCCTTCAGCGAGGCGAACACAGAGGCCGTGGCTTCGCGCAGGGCGTGCGTGCGGGCTTGCTTGCTGCGGATCTGGTAAGCAGTGCGCAGCTTTTCTTCGGCCAGGCCAGCGATCTTGGCGATGAAGGGCTCGTCCTTGGCGGGAGCCTGCCAGTCCCACACGGGCTTGCCAGCGTCACGCACCAGTTCGTGGATGGCATTGATGGCGACCTTGCCTTGCTCATGGCCGAACACCACGGCGCCAAGCATGATGTCTTCAGGCAATTGCTGCGCTTCGGATTCGACCATCAGCACGGCGGCTTCGGTGCCGGCGACGATCAGGTCCATCTGCGAGTTCTTGCGGGCGGTCTGGCCGGGGTTCAGCACGTATTCGCCGTTGATGTAGCCCACGCGTGCAGCGCCGATGGGGCCATTGAACGGGATACCGGAGATCGACAGCGCGGCACTCACCGCAATCATGGCAGCGATGTCAGCGTCCACTTCGGGGTTCAGCGAGATGGTGTGGATGACCACATGCACATCGTTGTAGAAGCCTTCGGGGAACAGCGGGCGGATCGGGCGGTCGATCAGGCGGCTGGTCAGCGTTTCGAGTTCGCTGGGCTTGGCTTCGCGCTTGAAGAAGCTGCCAGGGATCTTGCCAGCGGCGTAGGTCTTTTCGATGTAGTCCACGGTCAGCGGGAAGAAGTCCTGGCCAGCCTTGGCAATCTTGGACCCCACCACGGTGGCCAGCACCACGGTGTCATCGATGTTCACCAGCACGGCGCCGGAGGCCTGGCGGGCGATTTCACCCGTTTCCATGACGACGGTCTTGTCGCCCCATTGGAAAGACTTGGTGACTTTGTTGAAAATGCTCATGTTTAGCTCCTGTTTTAATAGCTGGTAGCGCACTACCAGATTGTCACGGAGGGCAATTCAGAACACGATGCCATTCCAGGGAACCTGCCCGCCAGCGCATGGCGGCAACTTCATTGGAATGACACAGCTTCGCTCTGTTTTGCGGCTCCGAAGTAAAAAACGCCTGAGCTAGCGGACTAACCCAGGCGTTTTCGCATGCAATGAAAATTACTTGCGCAGACCCAACTTGGCGATCAGCGCGGTGTAACGGTCAGCGTCCTTGGCCTTCAGATAGTCCAGCAGCTTGCGACGACGGCTCACCATGCGCAGCAGGCCACGGCGACCATGGTGGTCCTTGGCGTGCGTCTTGAAGTGGGGAGTCAGTTCGTTGATGCGGGCGGTCAGCAGGGCCACTTGCACTTCTGGGCTACCAGTGTCATTGGCAGCACGGGCGTTCGCCTTGACGACTTCAGCCTTGATGGAGGATGCGATCATGTTTTTCCTTTGATGTGGCCTAGCGTGTAAGCAGGCCATGGTTTTACTTGCGCCAGCAGCTGGAACGGCCGCTTGCGTGCGTCTTGCACTATGCAAAACCTCTTGATTATACCCCGAGACAAGTTTTCGACCGCTTGACCCCGCAGGCGAGCCGCTGAGTCTGCTAGACAGCAAAGTCCAGCACAACCATTCGACCCAACTACGACAAGCTCATTGTCCAAGACCCAGCAACACCGCCGCCAACCGCCCGGCCACATCAAAAGAGTCGCAATGCTCTGAAATACGAAAAAGAATGCCCCCCTGAGCTTCGCCACATCCGCGCCAGGCGCGCCTCAATCGGCACCATGGCGCGGTGGATGCGATCCAGATGCGCAACCACCTATACCTACACATCGTTCGCGCACGCAATCACTGCCAGCGAGACGCGCAGTGCAAACGTATTTAAGCAAGAGGTCATGAACGCGGGCGCGGCCACCCACCCAGACCGCAAACCGATTTACAGGAAACACTTGGCAAACTGCACACCAAGATCATGCGTCGCTCAGACTCCGCCAGATCCAAAAAGCTGGGCGCACAACCCACAGGGAATCTGGACAGCAAAGGCGTCCACACACTCCATTCACCAGAATTCATGCGCCAGCTTCCGAACAGTGGGCCAGAATTACGCACGATCTAGCAGGACTCAATCTACGAAGCTTTTTTGAGGCCCAGGAGATCCGCAACCGAGTTGCCGTGAGGGGCTGCCAGCATGAAGAGGAAGGAAAAGCGCACAAGGGCTGCCTTAGCTCACAAAACCATCTCGAATGGGGGCATCATCATCGTCACCAAACTTGGAGCCTTATCACCCCGGCGCTTACGCCCGCGCCAGCGACTTCGCGGACGAGGAATTTTTCAAAATTTAGCTGGGCTGAGCGAATAATAGGCGATATAAAATCAAAGGGAATCGATAATTTCGAGAGCAGGCAATAGGCATAACCTCCTTAACACCTAGGCTCACCTCAAAAAATAAACCCAGTTAAGCACCAAAAAGATCACCACATAAATTTAATTTTCCAATTACCCCCATTTTTATTCTAAAAATCAAAACTCACCAAAATCGTCCAAAACACAAAAAAATTCCCAATTAATATCACCAATTTTTTAAATTTTACCCACCAAAAATGCGATCAATAAATTTTCATTTAATTTGTACATTTATTTTCATTACAACTCTCGGCACTCCAAATACAGCCCATTTAAAAACCCACACTAAAAAAGATCCCAGCACAGCACAGAGCACCAGTGGCTCCACAAAAAAGCCGGCTCGCGCCAAGCAGCCAAAGAGCAGCTCGGAAGAGTCAAGCGCCGAAAGAGACCGTCGATTGAAACGCGAGTGTCGAGGTCGCAACAATGCAGGCGCATGTCTCGGCTATACACGATAGCAAACGCCACTCATCACTCATTCGAAGCCACCCGTCCACCCCACCCCTCTGGGCAGACTCCTGAGAAATATGATGCGAAGCATGCTCGTACACCACCCAGTTCCAGCCAGGCGGCCAGCCCAGACGGCGCGGCACGCTCTAGGCTTCACAGCCATTGAGTTGCTGATTGTCATCACAATTCTGGCCGTGCTTACAGCCATGGCAGTCCCAAGCTTTGGCCCCATGATTGAGCGCTGGCGCACCAACCAAGCGGTAAACAACATCACTAGCACAATTTATGTGGCGCGCTCGGAGGCCATCAAACGAGGTGGCAGGGTTAGTGTCAGAAAAATTGCAAACGGCACAGATGGCTGCTCATTCGCATCAACCAATCAAGAATGGAGTTGTGGATGGATTATTTTTGTTGACACAGATGATGATGGGAATTTGGATGCAGGAGAGGAAATTCTGCAAACTTTCCCAATGCCCACCAGTGTAGACATTATGAACAGCAACAACCTGGCATCACTTCGCTTTGACCGATGGGGGCGCGCTAACGATATGAACGCAGTCGGCTTCGCCATCGTCCCACGAGCAGGTGG
>Ga0208758_100647_pt1 | contig 10651 bp, 7 predicted proteins | sample LakWasM116_HOW13_2_FD_183930 | JGI IMG/M metagenome (GOLD analysis project Ga0208758, IMG submission 183930) | Freshwater sediment methanotrophic microbial communities from Lake Washington under simulated oxygen tension - Sediment Metagenome... | ecosystem: Environmental > Aquatic > Freshwater >...
ACGAACACACGGTGGTCTTGATCGAGCACAACATGAACATCGTGATGGATATCTCGGACACCGTGACGGTGATGCAGCTGGGGCGCGTGCTGGCCGAAGGCATGCCACACGACATACGCAGCGACGAAAGGGTGCGGACTGCGTACTTGGGCAACATGATCACAGGGGGCAAGGCATGATTCTCGATGTTGACAACCTGCATGCCCACTACGGCAAAAGCCATGTGCTTCAGGGTGTGTATTTCACGGTGGGTAACGGCGAACTGGTCACCCTGCTGGGGCGCAACGGCGCAGGCAAGACCACCACACTCAAGAGCATTGCCGGGGTAGTCGCTCCCACGCAGGGCCGTGTGGCATTTGCCGGCAAACCGCTGCAGGGTCAGGCTTCGCATGTGATCGCCCGGCAGGGGGTGTGTCTGGTACCGGAGCACCGGGGCATCTTCAAGCTGCTGACGGTGGAAGAGAATCTGATGCTGGGCCTGCGAAAAAGCTCACCCTGGCAACTGGACGACGTGTACCGCATTTTCCCCAGGCTCAAGGAGCGCAAGCGTAACGGCGGCGGGCAGCTCTCCGGCGGCGAGCAGCAGATGCTAGCGATCGGCCGCGCGCTGATGAACGACCCCAAGTTGCTCATGTTGGACGAGCCCGTGGAGGGGCTGGCTCCGGTGATCGTGGAGGAAATCGTGGCCCAGCTCAAGACCATCAAGGCCGCAGGCGTTGCCATCTTGCTGGTGGAGCAGAACCTGGAGGTCTGCACGCAACTGGCCGACCGCCATTGCATCTTGGAACAAGGACGCATCGTCTACACAGCCGACAACGCAAGCTTTCTTGCCGATGAAGAGGTCAAAGACCGTTATCTGGGCGTGGGCTTGGCCTGAGCTCTGGCCCATCCCGCACTGAATCCCGAAGGGCGTTTCATGAAGTTTCTGATTGCTCGTCTTAACCACGAGACCAATACCTTTTCTCCGGTACCCACGCCCTTGAAGGCGTTTGCGCCCGAGTACGACGCGGCGGCCTTCCATGCCAACTTCGGCATGCGAACGGCGATGGCGGCTTTCATTGATGCAGCAAAGCGGGTAGGGGCGCAGTGCGTGACGCCCGTCTCCGCCACGGCAAACCCCAGCGGGCCGGTAGATGCCGACGCCTACCGCCAGTTGACGGACCGCATCGTCGCCGCAGCGGTGGGTTGCGATGCCATCCTGCTCGATTTGCATGGCGCGATGGTGGCGCAGAACACACCGGACGGGGAAGGAGACCTGCTTGCCCGGGTGAGGGCGGCTGCGCCTGGCGTACCGTTGGGCGTAGCTCTGGACCTGCACGGCAACATCACGCAGAAGATGGTCGATAACGCCGATGTGATGGTGGGGTTCAAGACCTACCCGCATGTGGACATGTACGAGACGGGCGAGCACGCGGCACGTCTCGTGTTGCACATGTTGCAGCAAGGGACGAGGTACGCCGTGCGCTGGCGACAGTTGCCGCTGCTCAGTCACACCCTGCGCAGCACGACCTTGGGTGGCGCTATGGCCGCCGCCGTGTCCTCGGCGCGGCAGGCCGAAGGGGAGGGTGTGCCGGCCATGACCATCTTTGCGGGCTTCTCCTTGGCCGACATTGCCGCACCATGCGTGAGCGTAGTGGCCACGGCGGAATGCACTGCCGAGGGTGAAGCGCTGTGCGCCGCTGCGCTGGACCGCGTGGCTGCCCAGATCTGGGCGGAACGTGAAGGCTACGTGTATGCCAGCGAGCCCTTGGCCGAAGCCTTCGTTCGGGCGCAGCGCATGGCCGAAGGGGTGGGCAAGCCCGTACTGCTGCTGGATCACAGCGACAACTGCATGTCCGGAGGAACCTGCGACACCATGGACGTGCTGCAGGCCGCCTGGCTGCATGGCCTGACTGGTATCGCCACGGGGCCGCTGTCTGATCCGGAGGCCGTTGAGCAGCTCGTGGCGGCCGGTGTGGGCGCGCAGGTGTCGGTGCGCCTGGGCAACAAGGTGCCGCTGGCTCGGCTGGGCATTGTCAAAGAGCCCGTGCTGGTGCAGGGCACAGTGCGTGCCATCAGCGACGGCAGCTACACCGTGACGGGCCCGATATACACCGGCCAGCGCTGCTCCATGGGGCGTGCCGTCTGGCTGGATGCCGGCGGCACGCAGATCGTGGTGGTGGAGCAGCCGCACGAACCGTGGGATCTGGGCGTTTTTTCTTGTGTGGGCCTGGACCCCGCGGCATATCGTTACCTGCTGCTCAAGTCGCGCATGTACTGCCGACCGGTCTTTGTGCCGCTCTCTGCTGGATTGGTGGAGTGCGATAGCCCCGGCGTGACCAGCTCGGACTACCAGCTGTTCCCGTTCGCAAACCTGCGCCAGCCCGTCTACCCGCTGGGCGACGTGCTCGCATATCCCTGACTGAGCTATATCTCTGGAGCTTCTATGGACGCCAAAGCCAAACCCGACATTGAGAACCTGCGCATCAACGGCGAACGCCTGTGGGATTCGCTCATGGAGCTGGCGCAGATCGGCGCCACCCCCAAGGGCGGCGTGTGCCGCCTCACCCTCACCGACCTGGACAAGCAGGGCCGCGACCTCGTCACCCGCTGGGCACGCGAGGCGGGCATGACGGTCACCATCGACAAGATCGGCAACGGCTTCATGCGCCGCCCCGGCCGCAACAACAACCTGCCACCCATCATGACCGGCAGCCACATCGACACCCAGCCAACCGGCGGCAAGTTCGACGGCAACTACGGCGTGCTGGCCGGCATCGAGGTGGTGCGCACGCTCAACGACCACGGAATCGAAACCGAGGCCCCCATCGAAGTGGCCTTCTGGACCAACGAAGAAGGCAGCCGTTTCGTGCCCGTGATGATGGGCTCCGGCGTGTTCGCCAAAGCCTTCACGCTGGAGCACGCCTACGCCGCCACCGACACCGAAGGCAAGACGGTGAAGGGCGAACTCGAGCGCATCGGCTACATCGGAGACCAGGAGCCCGGCGACCACCCCATCGGCGCCTACTTTGAAACCCACATCGAACAAGGCCCCGTGCTGGAAGACAACGACAAGACCATCGGCGTGGTCAGCGGCGTGCTGGGCATCCGCTGGTTTGACTGCACCGTCACCGGCATGGAAGCCCACGCAGGCCCCACCCCCATGGCCCTGCGCAAGGACGCGATGCTGGCCGCCACACGCATCATGCAAGACGTAGTCGCCGCCGCCCACCGCCACCCGCCGCACGGGCGCGGCACCGTGGGCATGGTGCAAGTCTTCCCCAACAGCCGCAACGTCATCCCCGGCCGGGTCAAGTTCAGCATCGACCTGCGCAACAGCACCGACGCGCTGGTGGACGCCATGGCCGCCGAGGTCAAGGCCTTTGCCGACCAGGTGGCCCAAGAACACGGCGTGCAGGTGCACATCGAAATGGTCTCCAGCTACCCCGCGCAACTCTTCCAGCCCGAATGCGTAGAGGCCGTAGGCCGCGCCGCCGCCAAGCTGGGCTACAGCCACATGCCCGCAGTCTCGGGTGCGGGGCACGACGCCGTCTACATGGCCAAGCTCGCGCCCAGCGGCATGATCTTCATCCCGTGCAAGGACGGTATCAGCCACAACGAGATAGAGGATGCCAAACCCGAGCACATCGAGGCAGGGTGCAACGTGCTGCTGCACGCGATGCTGGAGCGCGCGGGCACGTGATGCTCTGCTATTGATAGCTGGTAGCGCTTGATGGATGCGCGCTGGAGCCTGTTTTCTCTTGAATTCTGGCGCTGTGCGTGTGGATGGCGCGGGTGGCGCCTTTCAGGGCGGACCCGGGTGTGTGCGCGGGTGCGTCGGTCCACCGGTGGTGATGGATTTTTGACACAAATCCGTCACAAAGCCTGTAACAGCAGAGGGCCCGTTTCTCCGAGGCCGGGCCTGCGGTGTATCGTTTGGTAACCAACTTACCAAGCATTGCAGGCTCCGTCATGAAACTCAAAACCCGCATCCTGTGGCTGTGCGCCGCCACGCTCCTGGGCTTGGTCGTGCTGTCGGCCATGGCCCTCACCACGCTCTACCAGTCGATGATGAAAGAGCGCACGGCGCAGCTCTCCAATCTGGTGGTGCTGGCCCATGCGGCCGCCCAGAAGTCGCACGAAAAAGAAAAGAGCGGCGCACTCTCGCGCGAGGACGCCATCAAGGAAGCGACCCAGACCATCGGCAGCTTTGTGGACAAGGACAAATACTTCTTTGTCCGGGGCTTCACCAACGATGTGAACTACGTGCACCCCAACCCCAAACGCATCGGCATCGTCGATGAAAAGGGCGGCAAGGAGGCGGGTGTGCGCTACCGCGCCGCGCTGCAGGGCGTGACCGTGGGCACCGTGACGGCCCCTGGCACGCGCCCCGGCGCCAAGGAGCCGGTGGACAAGCTCTACGCCATCATCAAGTTCGAGCCCTGGGACTGGATCATCGGCTTTGGCGACTATGTGGACGACATCGAGAACTCCTTCTGGCGCAACACGGCCATCCTGCTGTCCATTGGCGCGGTGCTGATGCTCATCGTGGCGCTGATGGCCTGGCAGATGCTGCGCAGCCTGGTGCATCAGCTTGGCGGCGAGCCGCAGTACGCGGCCGACGTGGTGACCCAGATCGCCGAAGGCAACCTGGCCGTGGACGTGCAGACGCTGCCCGGCGACACCACCAGCATCCTGCACGCCATCCGCGCCATGCGCGACAACCTCTCGCACCTGGTGAAGCAGGTGCGCGACAGCACCGATTCCATCAACACAGCATCTTCCGAAATCGCTGCAGGCAATGGCGACCTGTCGGCCCGCACCGAGTCGCAGGCTAGCGCGCTGCAGGAGACGGCGGCCTCGATGGAGCAGCTCACCTCCACCGTGCAGCAGAACGCCGCCAACGCCAAACGGGCCGACGAACTGGCCCGCGCCGCATCCGACATGGCCGTGCGCGGCGGCGACGTGGTGCAGCAGGTGGTGGGCACCATGGGCTCCATCGACCAGTCCTCGCGCAAGATCGTGGACATCATCAGCGTGATCGACGGCATTGCGTTTCAGACCAACATCCTCGCGCTGAATGCGGCGGTGGAAGCCGCGCGTGCGGGTGAACAGGGCCGGGGCTTTGCCGTGGTGGCGAGCGAAGTGCGCAGCCTGGCCCAGCGCAGTGCGGCGGCGGCCAAGGAGATCAAGGGCCTGATCGACGACTCTGTGGCCAAGGTGGGCGTGGGCACACAACTGGTAGAGCAGGCGGGCGCCACCATGGGTGAGGTGGTGGCGGGTGTGAAAAGCGTGACCACCATGGTCGCCGAGATCAGCGCCGCCAGCGGCGAGCAAAGCGCGGGCATCGCCCAGGTCAACCAGGCCATCTCGCAGATGGACCAGAGCACGCAGCAGAACGCCGCGCTGGTGGAGGAAGCCCTGGCGGCCGCCCAGTCGCTTAGCCAGCAAGCCGTGGCGCTGTCGCAAACGGTGGGGCAGTTCCGCGTGGCCTGACGCCGGGGACGCTGGTCAGGCTGCCGGAACAGCCCCTGCCAAAGTGGGCTGGACAAGCCATGGGAGTGTGCGAAGATGCAATTGATAATTGCTTCCGGCGCACACCTCTCTTCTCTCTTGCGTCTTCTCCCACCTTCTTGCCACCCATGTCCGCCCGTTTGTCGCTGACCCTTTTGTGTGCACAGGCCCTGGGCCTGGCGCCGGGCTGCGGGCGGTCATGAGCGTGTCGGCACCCACGCCGGCAGCGCGCCTGCCGGTGGACCGCCAGCCCGCAGCCACCGAGCTGGCCGAGCGCGCAGCCCGCTACGCCGCGCTGGAGTGGCTGTCCCGCCCCGTCTGGGTGTTCGACATCGATGGCCAATGTGTGCACTGGGCCAACACCCCCGCGCTGGCGGTGTGGAACGCCAGCACGCTGGCCGAGCTGTGCGGGCGCGACATGGGGCACGACATGTCCGAATCTGTGGCGCAGCGCCTGGCGCAGTACCAGAGCGACTTTGTGCTGCGGGGCAACACCAGCTTCAACGAGCAATGGACCCTCTACCCCGGCGGTGTGCCGGTGTCGCTCAATGTGCGCTTCAGTGGGCACCGGATGCCCGATGGCCGCATGAGCATGCTCTGCGAAGGCGAGCCCGTGGGTGTGGTGCCGCCCGAGTCGCTGCGCTCGGTAGAGGCCCTGCTGCACACGGCGGTGATGATCACCCTCTACAGCCAGAGCGGCGAGGCGCTGTACCGCAACCCGGCTGCACGCGCGGTGGTGCTCAGCCCCGGCGAGCGGCTGCAGGACCGCATTGGCAACCCGGCTGCGTTTGCCGCCCTGTCGCGCAGCCTGGAGCAGCAGGGCGCGGCCACACTCACGCTGGCCGTGCGCACGCCCCAGGGCGACCGCTGGCACGAGCTGTCGGCGCGCCGCTGCAACGACGCCATCACCGGCCAGGACGCCGTGCTGGTGAGCGAGGCGGACATCAGCGCCATCAAGCACACCGAAGAGCGCGCCAACTTCCAGTCGCTGCACGACGTGCTCACCGGCCTGCCCAACCGCGCGCATTTCACCCAGCGCTTTGCGCGCGCGATGGAAGAAGCCCGCGCCCAGTCGATGGAGGCGGCGCTGCTGCTCATCAACCTGGACCATTTCAAGGACGTGAACGACACACTGGGCCACGCGGCGGGCGACGAGCTGCTGGTGGCCCTGTCGCAACGCCTGCGCCACACGCGGCATGGCACCGAGGTGCTGGCCCGCTGGGGCAGTGACGAGTTTCTGGTGCTGCTCACGTCCCCGCGCATCCGCGCCGACCTGGACGCGCTGCACGAGCGCATCTCGGTGGCGCTGGCCGCGCCGCTGTCGGTGGCGGGCACGCCACTGTGTGTGACCTCCAGCATGGGCGTGGCGCTGTATCCGCAGGATGGCGACACCATCGAGATATTGCTGCGCAACGCGGGCCTGGCGATGCATGCCGCCAAGGAGCGCGGGCGCAACACGCTGGTCTACTTTGATGGCAGCCTGGCCGAGATCGCGCGCAACCGCACCGAGCTGGAGAAGGAATTGCGCCAGGCGCTGGAGCGCGAGGAGTTCGAGGTCTACTACCAGCCCCGCGTGGACGTGGCCACCAACACCCTGCGCGCGGTCGAGGCGCTGGTGCGCTGGAACCACCCGCGCCTGGGCGTGGTGCTGCCCGCCCAGTTCATCCCCGCCTGCGAAAGCATGGGCCTCATCGGCAAGCTGGGCCTGTGGGTGCTGGCGCAGGCCGCCCACCAGCAGGTGGCGTGGGCGGCGCAGGGCTTTGACCTGGTGGTGTCGGTCAACCTGTCGCCGCGCCAGTTTGCATCGCCCGACCTGCTGCACGACATCACCGGCGTGCTGCGCCAGGCCGGGGTGAACCCCGCGCGCATGGAGCTGGAGATCACCGAATCCATGCTGCTGGGCGAAGACCAGCATGTGCTGGGCGTGATGCGCGAGCTGTCGGCGCTGGGGCTGACCATGGCCCTGGACGACTTCGGCACGGGCTACTCCAACCTGGCCTACCTGCAGCGTTTTCCCATCCACACGCTCAAGATCGACAAGACCTTCATCCAGGACACGGACGCCAACCGCTCGCTGGCCGAGCTGATTGTTTCGCTCTCTACCCTGATGAAGCTCACCGCCGTGGCCGAAGGCGTGGAAACGCAGGAGCAGCTGGACTGGGTGGCGAAGCGCGGCATCGCGCAGTACCAGGGCTACCTCTACGCGCGGCCGATGCCGGTGCAGGCCCTCACAGACTGGCTGTTGAGCCACCCGCCGAAGCCCTGACTGGCAGGTTCGCAGCGGGTTCGCGGGGTGGCCTGTCAGCCCCGCAGCGGTGCCCCGGTGATCGTCAGGAAGTGGTCCAGCATGTGGAAGTGGTCTTCAAAAAACTCTTCTTCCATCCCGGCCAATGCCTCGATGTGTGTCCACTGCACCAGCATCGCGTCGTCATCGGCCTGCACCACGGGGAAGGGTGCATCGCCCAGGTCGAAGTAGTGCGCATGCGTGATGGTGCGGCCACGCTGGCTGCGGTCGGGGTGGTCGAACACGGCCACCGACTGCAGCGCGGCGCGCATCGTGGCTTCGGGCAGGTGGCAGTGGGTTTCTTCCACCAGCTCGCGCAGGCAGGACTGCCACACGGTTTCGCGCTGTTCGATGAAGCCGCCGGGCACGGCCAGCTGGCCCTTGCCGGGCGCGTGGGCGCGGCGGATCAGCAGCACATGGTCCTGGCAGCGCAGCACGGCGTCCACCGTGACGAACACGGGCGGGTAGGGCGCTGCGGACCAGGCCTGGCGGTAGCCGCGCAGCATGCGCCACTCCTCCTGCAGCGCGGCGTAGTGCGGGGTGTGCGCAAACGCCTGCAGCTGGCCGAGCGTGCTGGCCGGGATCTGCGCGGCCAGCGGCGCCAGGGCTTCGTCCACCGTGGCGGCCGTGGCGCCAAAGTAGGCGTCGCGGATGGTGGTGGCGTCCATGCTGCCCTGGCGGGGCAGGTCGATCAGCGCCCAGCTGGGGAAGGCGCGCAGGTAGCTGCTGGTTGCGTCCTTGAAATGGCCCACCAGCGCCATGCGGGCACCGGGCTGCGTGTGCTGCGCCACGCCCTGGCGCACGGCCTGCACCCACACGGCTTCGTTGTAGTAGTCGCGCACGGGCAGCACGCGCACGCGGCTGCGGTCGGCCGGGGGCAGCGCATCGCGCAGCATGGCCTCGCGCTCTTGCCAGGTGAAAGGGTTCTTGGGTGAGCGGGCCTGCCAGGCCGAGCCCACCACCACGATGACCTGGGGCGCCACGCGCAGGGCCTCGTGCAGCAGGGCCAGGTGGCCGCTGTGCACGGGTTCAAAGCGGCCGATGAGGAGGGCGGTGTCGTACATGGGTCTCCGAAATTTTGAGGTTTTTTGGCCCCTTGCGCGCGTCCATCATGCCCAAGTAGCTATTATTTTTATAGTAATTCTACCGAAGGGCCTCACTCACACATACCTTGCAGCGATGGGCATCTGCCGACCGCTGCCAAATGCGCGTGGCCGCACGCGAAGGATGGGCGGGGCCTGGCGGCGTTTGTATTCGTTGCGCGCCACCATCATGCGCACGCGCTGCACCAGGGCACGCCCGGCGTCTTCGGCCTGCAGCTGGGCCACAAAGGCCTGCGCGGCCAGGTGTTCGGCGGGTGACAGGCGCTCGCCCTCGATGAGCAGCTTGAGCACTTCGTCCAGCACGGGGTAGGGCGGCAGGCTGTCCACATCGCGCTGGCCCGGGGCCAGTTCGGCCGACGGCTCCTTGTCGATGATGGCCTGCGGGATCAGCGCGCGCCCCGCTTGCGCATTGACATGGCGCGAGAGCGCAAACACCTCGGTCTTGTACAGGTCGCCAATCAGCCCCAGGCCGCCGTTGGTGTCGCCATACAGCGTGCAATAGCCCACCGAGATCTCGCTCTTGTTGCCCGTGGTCAGCAGCAGGTGGCCGAAGGCGTTGGAGTATTCCATCAGCACCGTGCCCCGGATGCGCGCCTGCAGGTTTTCGAGCGGCAGGCCCTGCAGCGGCTGGCCGAAGCTGGTTTCGTACTGCCGTGCATAGCCCGCCACCAGCTCGGCAATCGGGTGCGTGTGCAGCTGCACGCCCAGGTTCTGGCACAGCGCCACCGAGTCATCGACCGAGCCGCTGCTGGAGTAGCGCGACGGCATGGTGATGCCCACCACGTTCTCGGGCCCCAGCGCCTGCGCGGCGAGCGCCAGCGTGAGCGCGCTGTCGATGCCACCCGAGCTGCCCACCACCACCTGGCGGAAGCCGCAGCGGCGCGCGTAGTCCTTGAGGCCCAGCAGGATCTGCTGGCGGTAGAACTCCATGGTGGGCAGGCCTTCTGCGGGTACGCGCGCTGGCACCTGGCCGTCAGCGGTGAGGAAGTGGCCGTTGTCGAACCGCAGCGTGCGCACATCCTCCACAAAACGCGGCGCCTCGAACACGATGCCTGCATCGGGCTCGGCCGCGAACGATGCGCCGTCGTACACCACCTGGTCGTGCCCGCCGACCTGGTTCACGTACAGGATGGGCAGGCCGTGGCGGCGCGACGAGCCGCCGAAGATCTGGTGGCGCTGCTCGCGCTTGCCCACGTGGCTGGGGCTGGCGTTGATGCTGATGACCAGGTCGGGCGCAGCGTCGCGCAGGCGCTCGAAGGGGTTGGTGGCGTAGTCGGCGCCGTGGTCGTTCCAGCCGTCTTCGCAGATCAGCAACCCGACTTGCGCGCTGCCAATGCGCAGTACCTTGGCCACGTCCGGGCCGGGCTCGAAGTGGCGGCGCTCGTCAAAGATGTTGTAGGTGGGCAGCAGCTGCTTGGCGTATTGCAGGCGCTCGGCGCCGCCCAGCAGCACCAGCAGGCTGTTGTGCAGGCGCTTGCCGGGGGCCGTGGCGGGTGTGGGGGCGCCCACCACCCAGTGCAGAGCGGGTAGCTCGGCCGACGCCTGCTGCAGCGCGGCCAGGCCGTCCTGCACGCGCTGCAGGAAAGGAGGCTCGTCCAGCATGTCGCCGGGGTAGTAGCCACACAGCGCGAGTTCGCTGAACACGATGAGGTCGGCCTGATCGCGGGCGGCCTGCTGGGCGGCGGCCACCATCCGGGCCACGTTGCCTTCGATGTCGCCGACGGTGAGGTTGAGCTGGGCGATGGTGATGCGGAGCATGGTGTCAGTCCTT
>Ga0208758_100649_pt1 | contig 10623 bp, 10 predicted proteins | sample LakWasM116_HOW13_2_FD_183930 | JGI IMG/M metagenome (GOLD analysis project Ga0208758, IMG submission 183930) | Freshwater sediment methanotrophic microbial communities from Lake Washington under simulated oxygen tension - Sediment Metagenome... | ecosystem: Environmental > Aquatic > Freshwater >...
ACAGGCGTGTTCCCGGCGTAGTGATGTGGCGCGTAGCCCTTATTGGTGTGTTGTGGTGTGCAAACGCGTATGCACTCACCGGGGTCAGCATCACGGCAGATAGCATTACTTACGATGAAGCCGTACTGACCGATGCCAAAGTGACGTTGGATTTGTCCGGCAATGATCAGGCAATTGTTGATGCCAAGACCTTGCAATATGGAACGGCTCGGCTAGACGATGCACATATTCTGCTGGATTTAGAAGCCAATACGACCTTACTGGTGAAAGCGCGACAAATTTCTTCCCCGCAGTTTGATGCGCGCAATCCTACTATTTATCTGGATTACCGTCAGACAACCTTACAGCCCACATTAAGCTTTAACGCAGAGATTAAGCCGCTGTCAGATAAGCAGTGGGCTAACTTCAGTTTGCATTGCTTGATTCCACCCAACAAACAAAAAGATACTTGGCATTGTGTAGATGGCTTATATGTAGGCGAGCGCACGCGTGTACCGTTTACAATTGATTTTTTACCGCAGCCTAACGGTTTGGAAGCAGATATCCAGTTCAAGCAGGTCAGTTTTAGTGATGAATCTGGGCTGCATGCAGGCGACAAACTCACTGGTAGCGTCAAATTATCAGCCCAGTTAGTCAAGTCTAAATGGTCGTGGAAGGGTGTGTTCAGCTGGAAAGAAGGCGAGTTGTTCTGGCAACCATTCTATTTTGGCCAGGCCGGCAATCAGTTTGATATTCAAGGGACATATCAAGCACCCATGCTCAATATTCAGCAGGCCAACTTGCAAATCAACGGCGTAGGCCAACTCTCGGCAAGCGCCGATATTAATGTACAAACCAAAGTGTTTAACGACATTAAAGTGAAAGCGCGTGATGTCGATTTTGCTGGGTTGTATCAGACATTTATCCAACCGATGGCACAGAAGTCGGTGTTTGGTAATTTGCGCGTATCAGGCAAAGCAGACTGGGAGTTTGAAGTAAAAGATTTGCAACCGCAAAACTTTGAACTGAATATCGAGAACGCCAATATCGAAGACTTGAATGGAAAGTTCGGTTTTACCAATCTTAATGCGCATATCCCTTGGGATTACAACCAAGCCAAACAGATATTTTTGGCGTATGAGCGTGGACATTTGCTCAAGCTGCCTTTGGGCCTTACGCATCTGGCAGCAGAAGTAAACCGCTATTCGATTGTGACACCACAATTGAACCTCCCCATTTTAGATGGCGCGTTGCAGTTTGAGGATGTGTCTGCCGCTTGGGTAGGCAGTGGCATGGTGTGGCACTTACAAATGAAACTACAGCCCATTACTATGAATAGCTTTAGCAAAGCGTTGGGCTGGCCGGAAATGAAAGGGCACATCGATGGTCAAATCCCATTGATCACTTACGCTAATCAACAACTGAATATGGACGGCCAAATGCGGTTTAATATGTTCAACGGCATGGTCGCCATGTCGGATCTGCGCATAGACCGCCCGATTGGTGTGGCGCCTAAACTCTATGCCAACCTGACCATGCGCGATATTGACTTGGGTGATTTGACACGTACCTTTAACTTTGGCTCGATTGAAGGCAAGCTGGAAGGCGATGTCAAAGATTTACGATTGGAGAATTGGAAGCCGGTGTACATGGATGCGATTATTCAAACAGCGGATGGCAAGCACTTGAAAAAAGTATCGCAACGCGCAGTGGAAAACATCACTGCTTTAGGTGGCGAAGGTACAGCGGCTGCGTTACAACGTACGTTTTTGCGATTTTTTAAAGAGTTTAACTACGAAAAAATTGGGTTAAGCTGTCAACTAAGGCAGGATATTTGCAAAATGGGCGGGGTGGAGTCAACGCCAAGTGGCTTTGTCATCGTTAAAGGTAAAGGTGCACCTACCGTGAATGTGAATGGTTATACGCAATATGTCAGCTGGAAAGATCTGCTGGCCAGAATGCAACGCATTACCGACGGTAATACCAAGGCTGTCGTACAATAAGCCATCGCACATTTAGGCGATGATGTAGGGAGTAATCCAGTGGAATCAAAAGGAACCAGAATGAGACGCAGACAAATTGAATTTGGGAAAACTTGGCTGGTAATAGCAGGGTTGTTAGCGGTAGTAGCGCTACCGGCATGCGTGACCATCAATATATATTTCCCGGCAGCGGCGGCAGAAAAAGCGGCAGACAAAATCATCGATGAAGTCTGGCAACTGAAACAAGAGCAAGAGGGGGCGCAAAATCCTCCTGCAGCGGCGCCCACCACAACGACACCCTAAGGAGTTTATATGAAGAAACTATTATTGACAGGTTTGCTGAGTATGACGCTGATGGGTGGTGTAGGCTTGCTACAGGCGGCGCCTGATCTAGAAGCGAATACGCCGGTAATCACTGCTATTAAAACCAGTATGCAGACACGCCATGCACAATTGCAATCATATTATGGGTCTGGTGCCATTGGCTTGACACAAGATGGCTATATTGCAGTGAAAGATGCCAGTGCCGTGCCACTGTCTCAGCGTGGTGGGCTGGCTGGGCTGGTGAAAGATGAAAACAGCGACCGCGCTAGACTCTACAAGGAAATTGCAGCCGCCAATGGCCATCCGGAGTGGCAAGGGGAGATTCAAAGTACCTTTGCCGGGCGCTGGATTGATAAAGCACAAGCGGGTTGGTTCTATCAAAAAGAGGGTGCTTGGGTTAAAAAATAACATATATATTGCATTAAGAAAGCTAAATAGATGAATTGGTTGATATTGGTATTAGCAGGCTTGTTTGAAATTATTTGGGCGATTGGCCTGAAATACACCGATGGTTTTACAAGACTATGGCCTACCGTAGGTACAGTGACGGCCATGGTGATTAGTGTAGGCTTGCTTGGCTTGGCCATGAAATCGCTGCCAGTGGGCACCGCCTATGCTGTATGGGTAGGCGTGGGTGCAGTGGGTACCGCAATATTGGGCATAGTCTTGTTCAATGAGTCGGCCAATTGGGGTCGGCTTGCCAGTTTGCTGTTGATTATTATCGGTATTGTTGGATTAAAGCTAGCTACACCAGCCAGCTAAATGATTGCAAGGGTAAGACGAGTTTTATAAACTGAACCCTGAATGCACATTTATTTCACGTTTTAAATCAATACACAATCACATACACTGAACCTAACTTCTCAAAAGTAAAGGGAGTGTTGTGATGCCAAGTAATCTTTATGTGCTACCTGCCTATGGCAAAGCCATCACCTTGGATGATCAAGGTGTGTTCTATGTAATGAATCAGTATGAAGATACGATTCAAAGCGTGATTCAACTGAGCTACGCGCGAGACGAATGGTGTTTGATGCAGTTGCAACACACCAGCGTAGCCGATGAATACTGTTGGACAGTGATGGCGGAGGATAGCCGTTATGCACTGAACAGCATGACTTCTAGCCAAATTGCCCACCACTTTGCACGGCCTGAGTTTGCTGAACCTAAAGGTGCCTGGCAAGTCATTCGTAATCAACACTATGGCTTTGGCAAATTCACCCCCTTAGAAGCCAATCAACAAATAGCTTATGCGCTCTTGATGTTTGAGCAAGATGAAATCAAAGCAGTCATTCGCTTGCATAGAATGCAAGAAGACATGATGCAAACGATTGTGGAAGAAACCGTAGAACGAGAAGTCGAATTCGCCTAATTCATCCAGTGGTCGTCATCGGTTTGTAAGTGACAGCAAGGCTTGGCATAGGCCAAGCTAGTGCTTTTAGTGTAAGCTATCGTGCATGATTATGCCCACTCTGATTTTTGATATTGAGACCATTCCGGATACGGAAGGCCTTCGCACTTTATATAACCTCCCTGATAGCGTTACCCCAGCAGAAATTGCCAATATTGCGTTTCATCAGCGCCGGCAGCATAACGGTAGTGATTTCTTGCCGCTACATCAACACCGTGTTTGTGCGATTTCTTGCGCATTGCGTGAAGGCAATCAATTTAGGGTGTGGACGCTGGGCGATGCACAATCAACAGAAGCAGAAATCATTCAGCGTTTTTTTGATGGCATAGAAAAATACACCCCGCAAATCGTCTCATGGAATGGTGGCGGTTTTGATTTGCCCGTATTGCATTACCGCGCGATGGTGAATCAAATACAGGCACCGCGTTATTGGGATTTGGGTGAGGACGATAAAGACTTTAAATGGAATAACTACATCAGCCGTTACCACATGCGCCATTTGGATTTAATGGACGTGCTTGCGATGTTCAATGCCCGCGCCAATGCGCCGTTGGATGAAATTGCGCAATTATGTGGATTCCCCGGTAAGTTAGGGATGGATGGCAGTAAAGTGTGGGGCGCTTATCAAGCAGGTGAGATTGAGGCGATACGCAATTATTGCGAGACCGATGTGGCCAATACTTATTTGGTTTTTTTACGGTTTCAGCTGATGCGTGGCCACTTGAATCCAGCTGACTATGAAAAAGAAGTACAGTTGGTGCGGGATACCTTGAGTGGTTATTCAGGTGAGCACTGGCAAGAGTTCTTAAATGCGTGGAAGTAATAAATATTATCTCCCACGCTCGTCTTAACTTTTTACAACACAGCGTGCTTGCGGCGCAAGCCCATTAATGCAAGCAATGCTGAGCTTAGTAACCAAATAGCCGGTGGTACGGGTACAGCGGATACGTTATCTTGGCCGCCTTCCTGATGGGTATTATTAGGGTCGATATCTTCTTTTTTCACTAGGTAGGGAGGTTGCTTATTCTTGCTTCCGCTACCACCGCCGCCTGCGCCACCGACACCACCGCCAGAAAAATTACCCGAATCTTGATGTGGCATGAAACCAGCCGCAATTGCGTCTTCTAAATCCATGACGTATTGTTCCAACCCTTTTGCCACACCTGCACCTGTCTCTTCGGTAGGTAAATCGAACACGTCATTAGAAGCGACAATCTCGCCTTCTTGGAAAAAGTTAGCATGTTTGAAAGGACTATCACGCAACACAGGGTCTATTTGGCTAAATGCTTTTTCCCAACGCTGAATGAACGGCGTATGGGCTTCTGTGCCATTAGCAGATGGAAGGCCCATGGCGTGACCAGACTTTGTTTTGGCAGTATCTATATCCAAGGTGTTGTTGCCTCTCATTTGTATGGAGTAGGCAATCAATGACAGTAAGGTCAGCATGGCGAATAATGCATATTTTAAACGGTTGTTTTTAGTTTGTTTCCGCGCTCTGGTTTTCATGGTGCGCCCCCAAAATAGCTATGACGAATAAGTACGCACATTACCTATTTGGGGGATATGCCGCAATAGCTCGTTTGCACTAACCAAGCTCAATAATGGCGTGAATGCTAGCTTTAACAGGTTTAATCAATATGAGAGTGTCTATTCTGCGCGCGCATCGGCTAAAATAGCGGCTATGAGAAGAAACCGTAATCAATCCCGTCAGTCTGCCACGCCCCAACCTATCCAAACTGCATTTATCGAATCGCTCGATCAGGAAGGACGTGGTGTAGCGCATGTGGATGGCAAAACTATTTTTATTGATGGCGCTTTGCCGCAAGAGCATGTCAGCTATCAATCCCACCACGTAAAACACACGTTTGAAGTGGCCAATGTGGTGCAAGTGTTTAAGCAAAGTAACCAGCGTGTCAAGCCGCAATGTCGGCACTTTGGGATATGCGGCGGCTGTAAATTGCAGCATCTGGATTTTGCCGCGCAAGTGGCCGCCAAGCAGCGCTTGTTAGAGAATGACTTCAAACATATTGGCAAGGTAAAACCAGTCAATATGTTGCCTCCATTGTATGGCCCCACTTGGGGCTATCGTCACAAAGCGCGTTTGAGTGTCAAATACGTAGAGAAGAAACAGCGTGTGCTGGTGGGCTTTAATGAAAAAGCCACGCGCTTTGTGTCGGACATGAATAGCTGTGAAGTGCTGGTGCCGGAAGTGTCGGCATTGATTCAACCCTTGCAAGAGATGATTTTGCAATTGAGCTTACGCGATAAATTGCCACAAATTGAGTTGGCGGTGGGTGAAGCCATCAATCATCATCCCGTCATCGTGCTGATTTTCCGCATTATGGCTGGCTTAACCAGTGAAGATGAGCAACTGCTAAAGGTTTTTGCAGATACGCACCAAGTGCAGATGTGGACGCAAACCAAAGGCCCGGACACCATCATGCCATTTTATCCTAATGCGACTCAATTAGAGGCGCATGCAAGCAATGGCTTTGGTGCACAGCTGCAATATAGTCTGCCAGAGTTTGGCCTGACTTATCCGTTTAAGCCTAACGAATTTACGCAGGTCAACCCGCAAATCAACCAAGTGATGATACGTCGCGCTGTGCAGTTGTTATCACCACAGGCCGATGAAAAAATCGCAGATTTCTTCTGTGGTATTGGCAATTTTACCTTGCCCATTGCGCGTAGTGGTGCACAGGTATTGGGCTTGGAAGGGTTGGCTAATTTGGTTGAGCGTGCTAACGAGAGTGCACAGTTAAATCAAATTAAATATGTGAAGTTTGGCGTGGCTGATTTATTCAAAATGACCGAAGCTAGTTTGACCGAGCTAGGCCGTTTTGATAAATGGCTGGTGGATCCACCGCGCGATGGTGCGTTTGAGTTGGTCAAAGCAATCACGGCTGACAATGCACCTAAGCGTATTGTCTATGTGTCATGTAATCCGGCCACACTGGCGCGCGATGCAGGTGTGCTAGTCAATGAAAAGGGTTATACCTTGGCTGCGGCAGGGGTTATCAATATGTTCCCCCACACTGCACATGTGGAGTCTATTGCGCTGTTTACGCTCAAAGATGCTTAATACAAGCGGGGTGTAAAAAAGGCGATGCAGGTGCATCGCCTTTTGCTTACTGTCAGTTAGATTAACGTATTGCTACTTATCTATGCTGTAGGCTGTTTTTCCACTCACTGCTAGCAGTAGCAAGCCACCGGCCATGGCAATATTTTTCAAGAACAAGACGGTTTGTATTTGATCGCCGAAATTGCTGTGGAAAATAACGGCAGCGATTACCGAGAATCCAGCTAACGCAAACGCTGCGTATTTGGTTTTAAAGCCAACAGCAATCGCCAAGCCGCCCAGCAGTTCTAGCGCGATAGTCGGCCATAACAACACGGTTGGCACACCCATGGCTTGCATATAACCGGCGGTGCCTGCCGGGTCTGAAATCTTGCCGACGCCGGCGAGTATAAAAATCAATGCCAACATCACTCTACCTATTAACTGGATGATTCCGTTCATATGCTTCTTCCTCTCTTGTTGTCATAGAAAATTGCAAAGCCATCATACGTGAACTGTTTTGGTTTGTCATATGGCCGCCCATGTGGCTAGTGCGCTGATAGTTGGCGCGCTTATTGCTGTAGCAGATTGATATTTCAATCATGAATACATCTTGAGAAGAGCCTATGCCATTATCTAAAAAATTAGCCCTGATGCTAAGTGCGGTTTGTGTGTTGTTTCCTCTGATGAGCGTTGCTGAAACCGTGGATGCCAAAGTGATTCATACCCTATGGGTGGTGATTGCAGGGGCCATGGTATTTTTGATGCAGGCCGGATTTGCGTTGCTGGAATCCGGTATGGCGCGCGCAAAAAATACGGTGAATGTGATGATGAAAAACTACATGGATTTGTGTGTAGGCTCATTACTATTTTGGCTGGTGGGGTATGGTCTGATGTTTGGCAGCAGCCCCACAGGTTGGGTTGGCACAGATTTATTTGGTTTGGCCAGAGCACCCGATTGGGACTTTAACTTATTGTTTTTTCAGATAATGTTTGCCGCTACAGCCGCTACGATTGTAAGTGGTGCCATGGCAGAGCGTACTAATTATGTGGCGTATTTGATTGGCACATGCGGTATGTCCGCGCTGATCTACCCCATTTATGGCGGCTGGGCATGGAACGATCATGGCTGGTTAAAACAAATGGGATTCATTGATTTTGCAGGCTCCACTGTTGTGCATTCTGTGGGTGGTTGGTGTGCATTGGCTGCGATTATGTTGCTTGGCCCGCGCTTAGGACGCTTTGGTGCCAATGGAGAGGTGCGGGATTTGCCAGGCCATAATTTGGGCTATGTCACGATTGGTGGCTTTTTGTTGTGGTTTGGCTGGTTTGGTTTTAATGGGGGCAGTACACTCACGGCAGGCACAAATCTTGGGCATATTTTATTGAACACGCACATGGCAGGTGCAGCGGGTGCAGTAGGGGCATTGCTGATTAGCTATGCGATGCGCAAGCCAGCACTGATGACAAACGCCGTCAATGGCAGTATTGCAGGCTTGGTGTCGATAACTGCCGGTTGTGCCAGTATGGCGCTTCCCTATGCTGTGCTCACCGGCGCAATTGGCGGCGTGTTGTCTGTGTTAGGGGTAATGCTATTAGAACGCATGCGCTTAGACGACGTGGTGGGCGCAGTGGCGGTGCATGGATTTTGCGGAGCTTGGGGTACTTTGGCCGCTGGTCTATTCTTAATCGGCAACATGTATAACCCGCATCAAATCATGGTGCAAGTCATCGGCATCACAGCTGCATTTTTGTGGGTGTTTGTGACAGCATTTAGCATGTACTGGTTGATTTCAAAAACAGCAGGATTACGCGTGAGTGCGATGCATGAGCAGCGCGGTTTGGATATTACTGAACATGGCGAGATTGGCTATCCCGAGTTTAGTCATGCCACGGCCTATTCTTCAGATAATCTTAAATCGCTAGAGAAACTGTAATGATAGTGTTAGCGGTAAATACAATGAAATACAGGTATACGCTATGGATTTAAAAACGAGGCGCAGAGCCATCTACACGGGCATGCGGCCATATTTTGATGATGCCGCACTGCTAGCGGCGATGCATTTGTGGCAAGTCAAATATTCCGATAAGCCCAAGTTTGCATTCACTGAGTTTTTATCAGAATGTTGCCAAGATAAAGATCTGCGCTCACAGCGTACGCATATCTTGAGCTCCATTTTTAAAGCGCTAGATATGCCAGAGCGAGACTTGCTACCAGATCCCTTTGATATTGCTGAGCATCAAGTGGCCAGCTTGCCGCTGGCGGTACATGGTTGCGATGATGTCACTACGGTATTTGTGCATTTGTTCCGTCACTTATTGGGCACGCTGGCCGAAAAAGAGGTGCTGAGTGTGCGTTTAGCCATACTGAATCAATTGGATAAGCTGAATTTAGATGCATTAAGAAAAGCCTTTTTAAGAGACTGGTTAGACAAGCGTGCATCGGCACTGCCTTTGAGTTATAGCCTAGAGACCATGCGGCAGATCATTAACTTTTCCTATGTGGCCATTTGCGAATCAATGGGTCCAGTGAAGGCAGATCAGTTATTGGCCAATGTCATCAAAGCATCAGAAGAATACGCAAAACAGATGGAAGTAGAGCTGCACGAGTTTCTCTAAAGCATTATGTTTACACATACACTTGTAAGGTGTTGATGTAATAGATTTTACTGGAGTGAGATGAATATCAAGTAAAATTGCGTGGATGAAATTTCTCGCCTATTTACTTAGCCTATCATTTGTTCTGCTGGGGTGCACACCTACTCAGCCTGCAAATACGCCAGCTACGATACGGATGGCTATTGCCCAAGCGCCGTTGAATTTAGATCCGCGTTATGCCACAGATGCTGCTTCCGAGCGCGTGAATCGCTTATTGTATGAACGCTTGGTCGAGTTTGATGCAAGCTCAAAAGCCGTACCTGCGCTTGCTAGTTGGCAACAACTCAGCCCGCTGCATTACCAATTTACGCTTAAGCATCAATCTGCGTTTCATGATGGCCAATTGCTCACTGCGCATGATGTGAAAGCCACTTATGCTAGTTTTCTCACCTTGCCAGATGCGCCGCATCGTGCCGAATTTGAACATATTGCACGCATAGCAGTGGTGTCTAACCAAGTATTGCATTTTTACTTGAAGCAGCCGGACCCACACTTTATTGAGAAGCTCATTATTGGTATTTTGCCGGCGACAGGCATTGCGCAAGACCATGATTTTGCCCATGCGCCCATTGGGAGCGGTCCGCTCAAGTTTGTCCGTTGGCAGAGCGCCTTAACGTTAGCACGGGTGGCAGATGGCCAGCAGATAATACTCACAGAAGTCAAAGACCCAACCGTGCGCGTGCTCAAGTTGCTGCGCGCAGAGGTGGATGTGCTGCAAGGCGATTTACCGCCGGAACTGGTGGGCTATTTAAAGTCGAAACCGGATATTACGGTGAAATCACATGTAGGCTCGAACTTCTCTTACCTAGGCCTGAATATGCAAGACCCCGTGCTTAAGCAACTGAAAGTGAGGCAAGCGCTGGCACATGCGATTGATCGGCAAGCGATTGTGCGGCAGGTGATGGTAGACCAGACGCGCTTAGCAGAGGCCATTTTACCGCCCGAGCATTATGCCGGTAACCGTCAGTTAGCGCCGTATGCATATCGCCCTTTGTATGCAAAACAGTTGTTGCGTGAGGCAGGCATTCAGTTGCCACTCAAGCTGGTATACAAAACCTCAACCGATGCACAACGTGTGCGTTTTGCCACCATATTACAAGCGCAAATGGCGCCAGCAGGCATTGATTTGGAAATCCGCAGCTTAGATTGGGGCACCTTTTTTGAAGAGATAAAGCAAGGGCAGTTTCAGGTCTATGGCTTAACGTGGGTGGGTA
>Ga0208758_100651_pt1 | contig 10596 bp, 13 predicted proteins | sample LakWasM116_HOW13_2_FD_183930 | JGI IMG/M metagenome (GOLD analysis project Ga0208758, IMG submission 183930) | Freshwater sediment methanotrophic microbial communities from Lake Washington under simulated oxygen tension - Sediment Metagenome... | ecosystem: Environmental > Aquatic > Freshwater >...
CATTGGCTGGCTAACTAAGTAGGTTGTATCAACAATACTCACTGGCTGGCTGAATTTTGATTGCGACCTGCGTCGCGGTTAATTATTTTTTTGCGGGCTCGCTTACAAACCCTAATTTACTGATGCCGACGTTCTGTGCATCCGCCATCACTTCGGCCAGGACCTGATAACGCGTTTCCTTATCGGCGCGTATATTCAATTCCGGCTGTGGCTTCTTCACGGCGATTTCCTGCAGCCTGGTTTTTAATTCCCCCTGCACGATCACCTGGTCATTCCAGTACATCTTGCCGGAGCCATCAATGGATACCGAAATCACTTCCGGCTTCTCGGGCAAAGGCTGGCTGCTTGCCTGCGGCAGGTCGATTTTTACCGCATGCGTCAGCAATGGCGCAGTGATGATAAAGATCACCAGCAATACCAGCATCACATCCACTAATGGCGTGGTATTGATCTCTGACATAGGTGCGGTATGTGATGTCACACCTGCACCGCTCCCTGAACCTATCATGCCGGCACCTCTGCAATATGAATGTGTTCTTTGGCTGAAGCCAGTTTCGCCTCATCATGCGCCGATTTAATCACGGCACCTGTCGTTAACAGTGTATGCAGGCTGTAGCCAAACTTTTCCAGCTCGCCGGAAAGTGCACGATTGCTGCGCACCAATGCGTTGTAAGCCAATACGGCAGGAATCGCCACTGCCAGACCCAGCGCCGTCATGATCAAGGCTTCGCCGACTGGCCCGGCGACTTTATCCAGCGTGGCCTGGCCGCTTGCACTGATGCTTGCCAGCGCATGATAAATGCCCCACACCGTGCCAAACAAGCCCACGAACGGCGATACGCTGCCGACTGAAGCCAGCACGGTCAAGCCGCTTTCCATCTTCGCACTCTCTTCTGTAATGCTGCGATTCATAGCACGGGCAACAAATTCATCCTGCGTGACCTGCTCCGAATTTCTGGATGCATGCAGCTTATGATGCTCAGCCGCTGCCACTGCTTTTTTTGCGAGCACAGATAAAGCGGTCTCCTGGTCTATTTTCAGCGCCGCGTTCAAGTTGGGCGCATTCCAGAACTGCTGTTTATAGCTCTTATAGGCTGCACGCAGACGCCATGCCGCTATACTCTTTGTGATAATCAGATACCAGCTCGCCACTGACATGATCAACAACGTAGCCGCCACCAGGAAAGACACCACCCCACCGGCGGCGATAAACTCCCAGGCATTAAATTCATAACCATTCTGCATACTTACTCCTTGATTGATATTAACTGTCAGCTTAGCTGTTCAGTGAAAACTTCACCGGCACCAGCACATAGGCACTGACAGGCTGATTACTGCGTTTAGCAGGAATAAAACTCCACTTTTTCACAGCCTCGATTGCCGCCCGGTCAAGCTTTTCATAGCCGCTGCTGGAATCCAGCTGTACCGTTTCCGCCAAACCTTTTTCCGACACCAGCACCTTAAGCAGCACGCGCCCCTGCTCACCCGCCCTGCGTGAAATAGACGGATATGCCGGTGCCGGGTTATTCAGGTAAGCGGCACCAAACCGCGGCGGCTCAACTACCGGCTCAGCTTCAGCTTTATCCTTAGCGGGCGCCTCCACCGGCCGCGCAGCTTCTTCAGACTTAACCGGGCTTTCTGAAGGCGCAGCTTCAGCCACCGCCGGCATTGCAGATGGCTCACTTCTGACTGGCAATACGGATTCAGCTTCTTTTGCAGGCAGCTCAACCGACTTTTGTATTGGCTTTACTTCCGACTTCTGTTTTTTAGGCACGGTAACCGGCTCAGGCGGCTGCTCCGTTACCTGCGGCTCTTCTGCAGATGGTGCGTTCACCAGGCTGACTGTCATCGGCGTAATCAGCTGTTCCTTTACCTCAACATCGGTACTGGCGATTAACATTCCGGCCAGAATCAGCATATGCACCGACAGCACGGCTGCCAGCATCTTATAAGACGGCGCTGTGCCTTCAGCTTCACTTGCAGCCGAAGCGGATGCCAGCGGTAAGTCACGCACGCCGGGTTCATCAATTGCCGCATCCGACTGGAACCAGCTTGAATTTGCCACCAACTTCAGATTAGCCACCATAATTCTCTCCTGCTCCGTTAAGTGTCACCATCACCGGATCACTTTTTCCATCTTCACGAAATCCCACTGACCTGCCTACTTGGTAAGAATGAGTTTGCCCTGATTGGTAATACGCAAACGGTAACTTTCATTCGCATGCTTGATCAGCAGCTCACGCGCACCGTTAAATAGAACTTCACTGGTAATAACATAGGGATTGGACGAATCGACAGCCCTGCTGCTAAGCACTTTGCTATCTTCCATCAGGCTTTTATCCATTTCGCTTTTTATCAACTTACCACTCATGAATACAAATGATAATGATTCTCATTTGTTTGGTCAACAAAAATTTATCCAATTGCAATAATTCAGTAAACTTTGTTCGGAAAACAGGCAAATATCGCTTTCAAATCAAGCCGGTCAAGGGTTTTGTATCGGCTAGACAGCGACTGGAACAAACAGCTTAAGTGCGGCATTTAAAGCGTGAGGACTTAAAGTGTGGCGCAGTAATGAAATACACAGGATATACATCAGGATGATGATGTTATATAGATATAACGGCAAGAAACAGGAAGTGATGGGGGCATAGAGCACTGCCCCGTCATTGGCGACAGGCGGCATGGCAAACGTGAATGATGCGCAGTTGATGGGCGCTGCTGAAAGATTACGGGTTTAACCTGCCTTGTTTCCTGAACTCCCATGGCGGGGTCGGGTTCTTGTCAGCCCACAAGCCGATGCGCTTATTTTCGGCTACATTCTGGGCCTGCATATATTTTTCAGAGTCCTCGGTTGGATGTTCGTTCTGGTAATGCCTGAAAAACCAGGCCATGCCGCGCTCGATCTGCACCATGTTCACATCAAGCCCATATACAAGCACCTTGCCCACCACGTGTGGGTAATAATCACGCCTGATCAGGTCGACCGTCACTTCTTTACCGGAAACCAGGCTGGAAAGAGATTTTTTTGCAGCGGCTCCAAATGGTTGAGCCTTTTCAGGGGCATCGATGCCAGAAAGCCTGACCTTGTACTCCTTGTGCGATGCATCGCGTACCGTAATGGTGTCGCCATCAGCCACGGCGACCACGCGCCCGGTAATCACATCGGCACCGGCATGGGCTGACAGCGCGCATAACAAGCCTGCTAACAAAAGTTTTTTCATAAAATATTCGGTAAAAATAAAACGGCCAATAAAAATCACACCACCATACAAATCAAACAGCAGTAAAAAATCAAACAGTCAGCACAGTGGCACCGGTTGTTTTTCTCGCTTCAAGGTCACGATGCGCGATCGCGGCATCCTTAAGCGGGTAGGTCTGATTCACATGCACCTTTACCTTGCCTGAAGTCACCACCTGTATCAGGTCATTCGCATTTGCTTCAAGCTGAGGCCTGTCGGCAATAAAGGTAGCCAGTACCGGCCGGGTGACCAATAGCGAGCCCTTCTGCGCCAGAACAGATAAATCCACAGGCGGAACCGCACCAGACGACGCACCGAACAGCACCATGAGCCCACGCGGCCGCAAACAATCCAGAGACTTCATAAAAGTATCTCTGCCAACCGAGTCATAGACCACCGCCAATTTTTCCCCACCGGTAATTTCCAGCACCCGCGACTGGAAATCCTCGCGCGTGTAAACAATCGGGTAATGACAGCCATTGGCTTTCGCCAATGCGGCCTTTTCATCTGTAGACACCGTGCCGATCACCGTTGCCCCCAGGGCGGCTGCCCACTGGCAGACAATCAAACCGACACCGCCAGCGGCCGCATGCACGAGAATAGTATCACCGGGGCCAACCTTGTAAATATCCCGGATCAGATAACGTGCCGTCATTCCTTGCAGCATCATTGCTGCTGCCGTCACATCGCTGATCGTGTCAGGCAGTTTAATTAAACGGTCAGCAGCGATAAGCCTTTCTTCCGCATAAGCGCCCATCACCGAGGCATAGGCCACCCTGTCACCAGCTTTCACATGGGTTACGCCTGCACCGACAGCGTCAACGATGCCCGCCGCTTCCATCCCCGGAGTAAAAGGAAGCGCTACCGGGTATAGTCCCGTACGGTGGTAAACATCGATATAATTCAGTCCGACAGCCGTTTGTTTCAGCCTTGCCTGCCCAGGGCCGGGAGCGCCGACATCAGTCTCCTCCCATTGCAGCACATCCGGGCCGCCAACCTGATGAATTCGAATTGCTTTGGACATCGTGACAATTTCTCCGGCATGATATAAATTTTCAACACAAAATAATATCATCAAAAAATATAGCGTTAGAATATAGTCAGCGTAACATCGTAGCTTTAAGAAGCGATTCTTTGTGTCACCAGCCGTGATCACACCATTCAGACAGGAAGAACATCATGCAAACTGAACATTTAAAAGTAACAGGCTTAACCTGCGGAGGCTGTGTTAACAGTTTAACGAATGCCTTGAAAGCTGTCACTGGCGTAAGTGATGTCAAAGTGACGCTGGAAACCGGTGAAACCTCTGTGCAATACGACGAACATGCAACCTCACCGGCGCAGCTGCGGTCAGCCATAGACAACGCAGGTTTCGCAACCGAGCCAGGCTAAACGGCACCAATGATTGAAACCTGCCAATCATGAAACTTTACGAACAGCTTGCCGATTCCATTGCCAAATCCATTCAACAGGGCACACTCTGCCGGGGCGATAAACTGCCCTCAATCCGCCACACCAGCTTCAGCCGCAAAGTCAGCACATCGACAGTACTGGAAGCCTACTACCTGCTGGAAGCACGAGGGCTGATCACTGCCCGCGAGCGCTCCGGCTACTTTGTAACCAGTGGCGGCATCAGCATCCCCTCCTCCCCGGAACCAGCGATGCAGGCAGACCCGGAATTAACGCGGGTTGATGTCAGCGAACTCGTGTTCCAGGTGCTGCAATCGATCCGGGTTAAAAACATTGTGCCGTTAGGCTCTGCATTTCCCAGCCCGCTTTTATTCCCGCGTGCCAGCCTGGCCAGAACCATGGCTTCCAGCATACAGACTATGGATCCCTGGTCCAGTGTGGATACCTTGAGTACCGGTGATGCCAATCTGCGGCGCCAGATTGCATTGCGCTACATGATTGATGGTTTGCACATCGCTGCTGACGAAATCATCATCACCAATGGAGCGCTGGAGGCCTTGAATCTATGCCTGATGGCTGTAACCAGACCCGGCGACACGGTACTGATCGAATCCCCTACCTTTTACGCCGCCCTCCAATCCATAGAGCGTATCGGCCTGCGTGCAGTGGAAGTGCCGAGCCACCCCAAAGACGGCATAGACCTTGAGGCGATGGAAAGGGCAATAGAGCGCCACCGTCCGCAGGCATGCTGGCTCATGACCAATTTCCAGAACCCGCTAGGCAGCCTGCTTTCCGCTGAAAAGAAACAAGCATTGGTCGCCCTCATCACAAAACACCAAGTGCCGCTGATAGAAGACGATGTCTACAGCGAACTCTACTTTGGTGAAAAAAGACCGTTGCCGGCCAAAGCTTTCGATACAGAAGGCCTGGTCATGCATTGCTCTTCATTTTCAAAATGCCTGGCGCCCGGTTACCGTGTGGGCTGGGTAGCTCCCGGCCGCTATGCACAGTCAGTGGAGCGGCTTAAACTCACCACCACGATCTCAGCTTCTGCGCCTGCCCAGATCACTTTAGGCAGGTATCTGCAAAAAGGCGGTTATGACAAACACCTGCGCAATCTCCGTCACACACTGCTCGTGAACCAGATCAAGTTCGTTGAAGCCATCGAACGCTATTTCCCGCAGGGCACCTGCCTGACGGCGCCACAAGGCGGGTATTTCCTGTGGATCAAACTTCCGGACGGCGTGGATGCGCTGAAGCTGCACCAGCTGGCTGCGGCCCAAGGCATCAGCATTGCACCGGGGCCGATTTTTTCTGCCCAGAGAAGCTTCACCGACTATATCAGGCTGAATTACGGCCATCTCTGGGATGCGAGAATTGAGGCTTCCCTGGCAACACTAGGTAAACTGGTCAGCAATCTCATGCCGCAATAAAGAACCAGGCAGGCAATCTATCATGCTGCATGCGCATGCTCCTGCCATCGTGATTGCTCCCCCGCCAAAAACCTAATGCTTTGTCACAAAATTATGCACGCTTGCCTACCAGACAGGCTTCAAGTTTCTTGCTGTCTGCCAACGCTTAACCTATAGTGAATGAGTGAGTGCACTGAATAGCAAACGCATTAAAATAACAATGGAGAACCAATATGAAAAGACTGCAAGTAACAATCAACCTGGATATGGATATTCCGGATGAATGGACGCTGATAGACCATCCGGATGGTGTTCCCGTGTTAACCCTGGCTGATGGGCGCTATATGTACATGAGCTTTTTACCTATGTTTACCAAGGAACTGCAGCCTGAATCAAACTGGACCAGCGAGTGTTCTGCCAAATTCGCGGAAGAAGTTGTTGACATGGTGCAAGATGAAGAAGTCGAGATGAAGATCATCAGTAACTAGAAACCTCCAGAAAGCAGCCTGGCATTGTCATAGAGCTTTTTAAACCAGCTAGGCAGACTCTACTATCTTTTACCTGACTTTATTCATTAACATTGACCGGCTTTGGGGAGCAGGTCATGATATATTCAGCAAGAATACAAAACACCGCTAGAAGCGCAAATAGCCAACCAATATTAACAGGCACATTGCCATGACCTGCAGGAGGCAACTTCTCTAAACCCGTTGTTAGATTTTTTTGCGTATCTGCTCTTGTATAGCTTGCGCCAATCTCATTGGCTAGCTCTTTTAAATAACCTTCACGTAAAGCTGACAAGTAATATTCATTTGGATCAGAGGCAATGGAGTCATCACGTTTCCCAACCGAGTCTTCATTCACTATCTGGCTGGGCTCTATCTTAATCGCATAATGCGACCAGTATCCTATTACTTCATCTTTGCTGTTAAATTTGGGCACTGGTGAAGGCTTATCTGAACCTACACCCGCTAACAGCCAACTGCTACTTCCTTGCATGGGAGTCAAGTCAACTTTGGTAATCGCATTCAGTGGGGCGGCCTCATCGCCATCGGTAAAAAAGATAATCTGGGTAGGTTCCGGCATCAATAGCAGTACACTTGTCGCGTTCAGCAAAGCTAAACGCAGATGACTACTTCCTCGCCAAGCCATACGCCACTCGATATGACTTAATGTGTCATCCAGAATGTCAAAGTTCGAACACACTTCGATCGGGATATATAACGGTACAATTTCTGCGTTGGAAAATAAGGCGATACTGACTTTGGTACCGCATGACAGGTCTTTAATTGTGCTCCTCAAAAGTTGCAAGGTGTAATTTAACCTGCTGACAGATACGTTATTAAATTGCATGTCTTCCACATTCATGCTTTGCGTGATATCAACCACAAACATGTAATGCCGAAAGTCTCTGGGTAAATCTGCTTTGGGATTCCATATGGCTATGGCTAGCCCTATGAGGGCCAGCCATAAATATGTACCATTACTTACCAAACGTAAGTGCAGTGCGCTCATGAAAGTTCTACGGGCAGAATCAAGCTCTATTGAAGGTAGATCGCAGAACGTAAACAGCCGCCTTGCCGAAACCATAGCTGGTGATCAGGATGCTGGCAAATAAGTAAAACTTAAACCATTCCGGCGGCGGTATTGTTGGGCTATCCAACCCGGGGAAGACAGCCATCAATAGAAACAAGCTGGAGTTGGTAAATGCCCCCACAACCATTGCCCAACGTACATGCCAAGGCAATGGCACTTTGGTTGCATATACCCCTAGAATCAGTGCCGTCATTAACAGAAAATCAATATGTGCCTGCAACAAACGTGTGAACTTGCCAGCAAAGATCGACTGGAGCGGCTCAACCCCAAAATTCAAACCGACCATGCACCAGGCCAATAACAACGCCATGAGCAACCACAGTGCGGCACCGCGAATCAGAACAACATTTCCAGCATACTTTCGGTCTTCTTGTAACATGCATCCTCCTTATTTATCTGATAAAAAAACATCAGTTAGATTAACAAGAATGATTTTAAAAACTTGTTCAAAAAGGCTGTAATAATTGACTTAAACGGTGTTCTATCGATTTACATAAACAATGCAATGCAGCTAATATGGCTGGTGTCGAACAATTAGGAATAATTGAATGGGACAGCAAAACTTGAATTCAGAACAGCTTAATCGACCACTTCGACTTTCAACAGAGGATATTCCTGCCTGGTGCAGGCATGAATGGTTGCGCGAAGTCATCGGGCGCGAGTATGCGAATGTCGATATAACGCCACCTCGAAGCGAGAGGCTGTTCAATGAAATGGCCATCTATTCGGGGAAACTCATGCGTTTGTCTGTCATTCATTCAAATAGCATTACTATTACGCGACTGCCTAAAGAACCCAGTCTGATTAGCCAAGATGCCTATTTTGGCGTGATTCTGCTTGCAGGAGAATATCTGCTTGAACAAAACAACCGTGAAGTATTCTTAAAACCTGGTGACATGACGATCTATGATGCAACACGTCCACATCGTATCTATTGCCCTGGGAGCTTCTCTAAACTCATCATATCGATCCCCAGAAAGCTTATGCGGGAAAGACTTGCTGGCGTAGAACACTGCACCGCTTTACATATTAAAAGCGAACAAGGCGCGGGGAGCATTGCCTCACACTTCATTCAATCAATGGCCAGGGAAGCGGACAGAATCTCGCGTAATACATTTGATGCCTTGTCTGAGAATTCTTTAGATTTATTTACTTTGGCACTCAATGGCATTCGTCCACAAAGTCACAATCTATCAAGAAGTCGCTCTCTTTCTTTATTCAGAGTAAAAGAGTTTATAGAGCGCAACATTACCAACCCTTTGTTAGATACAGCTGCAATTGAGTCTGGTACAGGATTGTCGGCAAGATATATCAATGAATTACTTCAATTCGAAGGCACATCTCTCATGCGCTACGTTTGGAATTCCAGGTTAACGCATTGTCACAAGGAGTTATCCAGTCCGGATTGTTTTCCAAACAGAATATCTGATGTTGCACTGCAATGGGGATTTAATGACTTCTCGCATTTTAGCCGGGCATACAAGAAAAAATACGGCATGAGTCCAAGAGATGCTAGAAACCATTAAGCGCTGCGACTGAAGCGCAGCTAATTGACTAGAAATCTTAAGATAGCTCCAACCGGAAATGGCCTAATTACAGGCTAGAAATGAAAAATCCCTTGAGGCATTGTAATTTCCAAGGGATTTTTCTTTTCTTACTGCTTAGTCTTGGCAGACTTTATTTATTTCTATCAAAAAGCACTCGAGCTCAATCATCCGCCATCGAGTTAATTTTATGAATGCTCAGGTCCGCGCCATCAAACTCTTCTTCTGCGCTCAGGCGAATGCCGACTATCTTTTTAAGCGTGCCATACACGATAAAGCTGCCCGCAATCGCAACTGCAACCCCCAACCCGGTGCCGATGAGCTGTGACATCAAACTCACGCCGCCCAGCCCGCCCAGCGATTTTGCGCCAAAAATACCGGCGGCGATACCGCCCCATGCGCCACACAGCCCGTGCAAAGGCCAGACACCGAGCACATCATCGATTTTCCAGCGGTTCTGGGTCAAGGTAAATGTAAGCACGAATATCACGCCAGCCACAGCCCCGGTTACCAAAGCGCCCAGCGGATGCATGATATCGGAGCCGGCACAGACAGCAACCAGGCCCGCTAACGGCCCATTGTGTACAAATCCGGGGTCGTTCTTACCCAGCACCAGTGCCGCCAAAGTACCGCCGACCAGCGCCATGAGCGAATTGACTGCAACCAGCCCGGAAATCCCCTGTATAGACTGCGCGGACATCACATTGAAACCGAACCAGCCTACGGTCAGTATCCATGCACCCAAAGCCAGGAACGGAATGTTTGAAGGCGGATAGGCATGCAGGCGACCATCTTTGCTGTAACGGCCACGACGCGCGCCAAGCAGCACAACGGCGACAACGGCAATCCACCCCCCCATCGCATGCACGACCACCGAGCCGGCAAAATCACGGAACGGTGCACCGAAAGTAAGTTTCAGCCAATCCTGGATGCCATAATGGCCGCTCCATGCAATACCTTCAAAGAATGGGTACACCAACCCCACCAGTATGAAAGTTGCAGCCATTTGCGGGTTGAATTTTGCACGCTCCGCAATACCACCGGAGATAATTGCCGGAATTGCCGCCGCAAAAGTAAGTAAAAAGAAAAACTTAACCAGCTCGACGCCATTTTTAGCCGCCAGCACATCTGCACCGCTGAAAAAACTGATGCCGTGGGCAATGCTGTAACCGATAAAAAAATAAGCGATTGTCGATACGGAAAAATCCACCATGATTTTCACCAGCGCATTGGTCTGGTTTTTCTTACGCACAGTGCCGACTTCCAAAAATGCAAAGCCGGCATGCATTGCCAGCACCATAATGGCACCAAGCAATACAAATAGCACATCATTTGCTGTTACTAACGCTTCCATTTATATGTCACCTCTTAACATTTAAGCCGATGAATACA
>Ga0208758_100653_pt1 | contig 10570 bp, 11 predicted proteins | sample LakWasM116_HOW13_2_FD_183930 | JGI IMG/M metagenome (GOLD analysis project Ga0208758, IMG submission 183930) | Freshwater sediment methanotrophic microbial communities from Lake Washington under simulated oxygen tension - Sediment Metagenome... | ecosystem: Environmental > Aquatic > Freshwater >...
GTGCAACTGCTGGTGCCAGACTAATGGGTGCCAGCACTATCATTGCAATTGATGGCAATGATCATCGTTTAGGTATAGCAAAAGCACTGGGAGCCGATATTACCCTCAATTATAATCAATGTGACGTTGTCGACGAGATTATGAAAATTACCAAAGGCCGCGGAGTGGATGCATCCATTGAAGCATTAGGTACACAATCAACTTTTGAATCTTCATTGCGCGTATTAAAACCCGGTGGCACGCTTTCAAGTCTCGGTGTTTATTCCAGTGACCTTACTATCCCATTATCGGCTTTTGCTGCAGGATTGGGCGATCACAAAATTGTCACGGCATTATGTCCGGGTGGCAAAGAGCGTATGCGTCGCTTAATGAGCATATTGGAATCAGGTCGGCTGGATCTTGGGCGATTGGTGACACATCAATTTCATCTTAATGACATCACTGCAGCATACGAACTTTTTGCAAACCAGCGTGATGGTGTGCTGAAGGTAGCAATCAAACCTAATTAATTACAGCATAATAAGCGCGAAAATCATTTTGAAAAAGAGTTTGATCGGTTGACTAATCTGCTCTTGATGAAGTCAACATTTGTAATTTGCGATTATTAACTTTTGTCGCTATTCACAAAAGAGTTATTGAGGAAATTTAGAATAATACTGGAATAGGTTTAACTTTAATCCGATGGTCTCGGGTTATTGGGGCGCATCATGTCAAGACAAAAAGCCTAGTCGTTCTCGACTAGGCTTTTTATTTTCTGTGTGCGTAATGGCAGATAGTAAGCCAGTCAGTTATCAATAGCAGTGCGGCATGAGTCAGCGATAGTCAGTGGGTATTGAATCTCTACTAAGCCGGTTGAATCTTCATAGATGAAAATAGGTTAGTAATAGCTTAGCTTTGTAGCGTACAATAGCGCGTGTTGCTAAATTTTACTTAAAAATCTGTAACTTAAGTAAATGTAAGTGATCACTCATTTTTACTCGCAAGGCGTTGGTGTTGTACATGCCTCGTAGCGTAGTCCCTCAAAAAAATCGACTTACACGATAACGACATATAGGTCGTTTTTATTTGAAGTAAACAAGGAGTTTAAAATGTATAACGCATTAGTACTCGAAAATATTAAAAAGCACGGACAGCGGTGTGACAGAGAAATCGCTGACGAAACTGGTATATCCCTTATACAAGTGCGTAGTTCAATCACAGCACTTGAGTTGACTAAGGCAATTTCAAGCTGCAACATCACAAATTTTCAAGATGGTGTAGCAATTGAAGGCATGTTATGCCGCATATCTGGTTATATACCACCAGCGGCACCGGGCAGAAAATCTGCAGCTAAGCACTAGTAAAATTAGTACTGTGACTGATGCACAGGTGAAGTCAAATTAAAGGACTTGGATGCATTCAAGTCCTTTAATTTTTTAATAAATACCCTATTTGCAGTGCAAGGCATTTTTTGGTCTAGAAACTTCTGAAATTTACTAATTCGAATTTCATATCCGGGCAATTTAAACCGCCAAAATCTTTAGATGAGCCACTACCTTGCACACGCTGTATGACGCATGATGACGACCCACCAACAGGAACAGCGCCACATGAAACGCGGTATTGATCAACACTGGTTTTGCTGTTGGCAACGATCAGCGTTCCATAAGATCCGGCACTAGCAAAGTCTGCTTCGTTTTTTAAAGAGCCTTCTCCTATTTTGCAGCCAGAAGATTTAAACAATAATTTTTTACTGGTTCCAGCCGGAAGTGAGTGAGTTTTCGTCGCTGCACTATCACCAGCAGGTACATTTGTTTGTGTACTTGCGCATCCGTACAGTAAAAAACCAATTAATACTGCAATAGTAATTTTAAACATGATTAATATTCTTTCGTGGGTAAAAAGCTAAACAGCATATTGGGTATGAATTTACTGGCATTGCCAGCTGATATCAAGTGCTATTTCTAATATATTAACTACTGATGGCAATCTATTTAATCACATTCAGTTATGAATCAATAAACTCATAGTTGGCAGATAACGTGAATGTTTTGCTGGCAAGCGCTTTCTTGTTTGCCTTCAAGTATTCCAGAAACTCAATGGCAGATGTAGGGTTAGGCATTGCTTCAGATGTGGCCAGAGGTAATGAAAAGATTGAAATCTCGCGGTTAATGATATTGAGGTCTTTATGCTTTGATGCACGGAAAATATCAACAATCTTGGTTTGGATTTGCTCTCTGTTGCTGTCGTAGGGAACAAGAATCCAGTAATTCGTGACATGACGACTAATGATGTCTGTTTTACGGAAGTCATTAGTAAGTGAAGTGGTCAATAAAGCGAGTTGTTTAAAAGCTTCTTGTACGCCAAACGCCTCGCCAAGCTCATGATCGCTTCCTAATTCAATATGTACCAGGTCAAACTGTATTGAGCTGGCGTAGCGATTTAAAAGCGCCAATAACCATTCAAGCGTGAATAAAAAGGCGCGTCGTGATTCAATTTCTTTTTTTATCAATGCATTACTGGTGTCGTCTGTTTGAACCATATTTAATATCCCTAGTTATGTTTCTAGTTTAGCTTGTGTGCAATCCTGTTTAAGTTAGATCAGACTGCATTACTTGGAAATTTTTTATCAACTGCTTTACGTAACGCTATGAATAGCGTTTCTAACATCATATCTCAGCGCCATATTATCAAGATGAATTATTTACTTATGTTATTTAATGTAAAGTTTAGTCGCAAAACGACTAAGTTCAAATGTTAATAGCCACTTGTAAATGAAAAGATATGTTGGTTTCCTGTACCTGACAAAGTCTAATTCACCTGCTTTAGTGCTTCGACGTGAACATACTCTTTCTAGTTGCTTACTTTGGATTTATTCTTAATCAGGTGCTAGCATGGGTGTCATTTTTTGCTTAGCCGAGGCCAAGTAGTGATAGTATTAAACTCTGTGTTTTAGGACTAAAAATAAATGCTGCTTGAACATAACAAGGTTCTATCATGATTACATTGACGCTTACATTGGATTCGTTAGCAACTTATATTGTTGCAATTGATATTATTGTTCTACTGATCTACATTCTTTATATTTTTCATAAAAACAGAGAGTTAGAAAAATCAATTAAAAATATAACAGACTTTATCACTGAATACTTTACCCACACCGGAGCAGATGTTCGCGTAACTTGCTTTAAGTTGGATGGCTATAAGCGTTTTGTAACATTAATCGAGTCTCAACCGTTAAAGCGGTTCCGCTATTCTAATGTGTTGGAAAACAATCTGATTTCACATATATTTCAAAAAACAGGTAATACTGTTGAGAAGATTTATTGGCGATTCCCGGTTGAGGTTCACAGAGAGGAAATTGTTGCTGAGGCGAGCGGTGAGGCAATTAGTGATGATTCGTATTTTGTGGATATTCAGGCTGCGACGGATGCTGGCTCCACCTATAAAGTTTCCGAAGCGTCTTGGGATGAGTTCAAAAGTACAAAATAAAAAGCCGGTGCATTAAGCTGGATGCTTGATGTAAGTTAAGAACCAGGCTATTTGATAGATGTTAGAATGGCGAACGCGTAAAATTAACGCATGGCTGTTCATTTTCAATTTAAAGGATTTTCTATATGTTTCCAGAATACCGTGACTTAATCACACAATTAAAACACAAGGACTTGCACTTTACGAACCTGTTTGATCGTCACAACGAAATCGACCAAAAAATTCAAAATATCGAGGCCAATGTTGAGCAAGCTACAGATGCGGAAATTGAAACTCTCAAAAAAGAGAAATTAAACTTGAAGGATCAGCTTTACGCTATCTTGATTAAGGCCAGCAATGCTTAATTAGTAGATGTGAAAGCGGTGTGCCGTAATCTTGTATTTATCCATGTTGCTGCCTTTGTTATGTTGGTGGCGACGTGGATTGCAGGTGCGGCTATCAAAACCGAGGCCGGTACACCATTTGTAGCTTTATATTACGTGTTACATATATTCCCTGGCAGTATAATTTTTATACTCATCTTGTTTGAATGGCTCTTAAGAAATCAAGGCAAACTGACCGATGTGCCGCGAGATCAACTAGTCAATAGAGCATTGCACCGCGCATATTACTTAATATTACTGGCGTTACCGATAACAGGTATTGCCATTTTTTTTGACTTTATGGCTACGCGCCCTTTATATCAGTTACATAATTGGCTTTTTAACCTGCTGTTAATTCTGGTTTTTGTGAATATTGTTCATATGGTTATCGTAAAATTAATGCGTTAGTTCTCTACCGAACATATGAAGTGCCACATAACGTGGTAGTGTAAAGACCAATAAGGTGTAGCTTTGATCTTGATGTTGTGAATGTCTGATTATGTAAATACACCAGTATCAAGTAAGTAAACTAAGCGTTTAAGAAATCCAAGAATATAAGAACCCCAAGAATTTAAGAAATATAGAAACTACGAGTAAATATGAAAGCCATGATACTTGGTGCTGGTAAGGGAACCCGAGTCCAGCCTATCACACACGAAATACCTAAACCCATGATTCCACTGGTGAGAAAGCCTGTAATGGCTTACCTTGTGGATTTGCTGAAAAAACATGGTGTGGATGAAATAATGGTGAATACCAGCCATCTGGCACCTATTATTGAAAATTATTTCAGAGATGGTGAGCAGTTCGGCGTGAGTATGGCTTATTCCTACGAGGGCTATATTAAAGATGGTGTTGCTGCCAGTGCGGCCGTTGGCTCGGCAGGAGGCATGAAAAGAATTCAGGATTTTTCAGGCTTTTTTGATGAAACATTTATTGTGCTGTGTGGCGATGCCTGGATTGATCTGGACATTAGCAAGGCTTTGGAAATCCATCGGCAGAAGCGGGCAATCGCCAGTATCATCGTCAGGGAAGTGCCATTGAATGAAGTTTTCAAGTATGGCATTGTTGAGTTGGATGAAAATGATCGCATCCTGCAGTTCCAGGAAAAGCCAGACCCTGCACATGCCGTATCTAATATAGCAAACACAGGCATCTATATTTTTGAGCCTGAAATCTTTGATCACATTCCTTCCGGTGTGACCTACGACATCGGCAGTGAGCTTTTTCCCAAGCTGGTGAGCGAGGGCATTCCATTTTTTGCAATTAATTTGCCATTTCAATGGCTTGATATTGGCAACATACAGGATGTGTGGACGGTAACAAGCAAAGTGCTCAGCGGTGAGGTTGACGGCTTCAAAATGCCGGGTAAAGAGGTCATGCCCGGCGTCTATACCGGCATTAATATGAGTATTAACTTTGATGAAGTTAATATTGTGCCGCCGGTCTATATAGGAGGCAGCTCCAAAGTTGAAGCGGGCGCCACCATTATCGGGCCAGCCGTTATTGGCGCAAATTGCGTGGTTGAAAGCGGCGCGGTGATCAAGAACTGTATCGTTGAGGATTACACGCGGTTAAGCAGTCTGGCCAATTTGGAAGGCAAAATTATTTTTGGTAGTAAATGCATCGATCCGATTTTGGAAACGCAAGTTGATATAGCTGAGGCCAGCTTGGAGTACATGATTGCGGATGTGCGTAAGTCAGTGTGATTTTGTTTCTGACTTACGCCGGAATAATGTTTTAATAATTTGAACGTCTGAAAATATCGCCTTCCGGTTTTAAGTCAAATGCAATGCAGATGCGCTCTTCATTTGAATTAAACGGAATAGTGCGATGAAACAGCGATGATGGGAATAGCACGATGTCGCCCACACTAGGTGATGCAATCCCTACCGGAAAATCATCGTGTTTTTGCGGATAATTATCGCCATGCAGTCCATATTCAAAGCAGCCTTCTAACGGATCGGTTTTTTTCTGCGGCAATACCAGGTAAACAGCACCGCTGATCCAGCCCACCTCATGAATGTGGCGATCTACAAAACCGCCGCTACGCAATCTAACGTACCAGGAGCTTGTGAATTCAAGCTCGTTGGGGAATGATTTAATCAGTTCACAATCCGCGCCTGCGAAGCGTTTCCGATAATTGATAAACTCTTGTTTGACCAATTCTCCCAGTTTTCTGAAAGAAGCTTCCGGACGTTTAAACAGATTGCCGGCAGATTGTTTGCCGTTGATGATCATGCCTTGCGCACGGATTTCAATCGCAGTGTTATTAATGTCATTGAGTAGATCTTTGAGAAACTGGCTGTCAGGCTCCGCCAGCTCTTTAATACTGTTCTGGTATACAAAATCAAAGCCATTTTTACAGAAGTTGTAACTATCTTCGGCACCGAAATTTCTTGCGTAGTGTGTAGATAGCGTTTGCAGAAAAGGCGCATTGTGTTTTTTATGATTACGTACAATGTCATCCAGCCTGCTTTTAAATTCGTCAAAACGTTCGGCTTTGTACAGGCAATACAGCGCGCGCTCTTGCCAGTCATCAAGTTGCGAGCGCTCCAGAAAATCTGCAGCTTCGTCAAAGCGGCCTGCCAGATACAAAAATTCACCCATATTGTAATTGGCACCGGCATGGTCCGGGTTCAGTGCTAGCGTATCCTGATAACTCTTGATTGCTTCTTCCATATTGCCCTGGTCGCGCAGGCATTCGCCCAGATAGTTGTGTGCATCTGCATAGTTGGGGAACATCGAAATTGCCTGCCTGAAGTGCGAGATCGCATCATCAAGCTTGCCCTCATCGCGCAGTGCTGTGCCCAGGTTAAAATGCCCACGCGGGTCTTCATGAATACTTAATGCGGCGCGATAGTTTTTAATCGCATCTTCTAACAATCCCTGTTTTTGTAAGACAGTGCCAAGGTTACCGTAGGCTTCAAAAAATTGTGGATTGAGCGCGATTGCCTTGCGATAGCTATTTGTCGCTTCCTCAAATCTACCAAGGTTTGCAAGTGCAATCCCTAAATTAAAGTGCAGGTCCGGCGTATTAGGCTGCAAGGAAATGGCTTTACTATAACTCTTTGCAGCTTCGCTGAATTTAGACTGCCCATCCTGAGCAATGCCAAGAATGTTGTACAAGATAAATGTATTAGGATAGCGCGTCGTTAATTTAGCGGCCGCAGCTTCGGCTTCTGCCAATTTGCCGGTGTTAAGCCATTGCAGCACTGGTTGCATTTCAAGCTGACTGGGTTGCTGATTAAATGATTGCGCTGGTTTTGCCATAATAAATTTGACCTACGTTATATGCGGATATCTGACACATTCTAAAACAAAATTATTCATTGTGCTTTTGCAATCTGCCGGCCAGTTGCCGCAAAAAGCGCATTGCAACTTTAGGCTCATCTAGTAACAGTGTTTCAATATTATCGGTACGTATGATGATGACATCGGCAGTTTCGGAGCTGACAATCGCGTCTGCAATCGTAGGCGTATTTGAAAGCATTGCCATTTCGCCAAAGTAGCTGTCAGGTTCAATCGTACGTATTACGTTGCCATTCTGTACTATTTTCACCTGGCCGCTGACCAGATAATAAAGCTGATATTCAGTGTCGCCGCTATGGAAAATATATTCATCTTGGCTGTAAGTTTTGCCGTAGTGCTGCATTAACTGTCGGATGTAATTTTCTTTGTTGGTAAAGGGTGTCGCGGCACTGTCATCAAACAAGCCTTTTAACAACAGCACATGTTTTTTTCTTAAAGTGGCAATCAGTTCAGTACCAAGTAAAAACACAGCAAAATTAAAATATAGCCAGGTAATGGAGATGAAAATATTTTTCATGCCACCAAACACGGCACCATAAGATTGATTCACTGATAAAAACAGCGTAAATGCAGGTCGCATCAGCAGCCACAATATTGCAGTAAAGAGAGCGCCAATAAAAATATGTCTGATATTTAAACGTACAGGAAAGAACGCAAAATAAAACGCAGCAATCAGTATCGTGGTTAAGGTGAGTGAAATCAGTCCCGCCAGAATGCCATGTTCCAGTAACTGGATATTTGCACCTAAGAACGCTACTACTTTTTCCAGCAGCAAGCCTGCAAACGTAAACAGAAAGAAAAGCAGCAGCATGCCTACAATTGCAAAAATGTCTTTGATTTTGCGTTGTACAAATGAAGGGGCTTCGACCAGGCTGGTGATGTTGTAAAAAGCAGAGCGCATTGAGCTTGCCAAAGGCGTCACGGACCACAGCAGAATAAACAAACCAAGTGCACCCCAAGCCGCTTTTTGTTTAGCTGCGCTGTATACTTCAACCATAATCGCACTGCTGAGCTGGGGTACCAGATTGCCGGTGATAATCGCAAGTTTGACGATGGCGTAATCTGAGCTGAATACCAGCTGGCTCAACAGAAAGAACATGAGCAGTACTAGTGGAATCAGTGCAAACATCGCATAAAAAGATAGTGACGCTGATAAGCCAAACGCATTGTGACGCTGAAAGGCTTTGAACGTCTCAAATGCTACGAATAAGGGCGTGTTGTAGCGCTGGCGGTCATAGGCTTTACGTGGCATGCTGATTGCCTTGTTCAGGTTGGCTTTCAACTGCGCATTGGGTTTCGGTGTAAACGTGGTCTTTTTCATGTAAGCATATTTGTAATTAACTTCAGGTGCCAGTTTATAGTAATGGTCTATGCTACAGAATATGCTTAAACTTTTCGGTTGCAGCAACCAAAGCTGATGTTGTGCCGGCTTCCATTGCCGAATGCCCTGCGTCAGCAATCATATGAAACTCAGCATGCGGCATCGTCTGACCCAGTTCCCATGCTGTGATCGGCGGGCAAACCATATCGTAGCGGCCTTGTACAATGACGGTAGGGGTTTCTGTTAGTTTGCTCTTGGCTTCAGCAATTAAATCCCGCGTGCCTACAAAGCAGTTGTTTTCAATGTAATGAATTTGCACTCTGGCGCGCGCCAGTTCAACCGGCCCATTAATTTCGCTTTCCCCGCTAGATGGTCTTGGCAACAAAGTCATGATGCTGCCTTCAAAAGTGTTCCAGCGAATAGCTGCAGGAATGCTAATACTTTCGTCGTCAGAGAATATCAGTCCTTTGTAATATGCAAGCGGGTTGTTTTTTAAGTTGTCCGGTATGGATTCGCATAATGCAAACCATGGTTCAGGGTAAAATGTTTTTACCTCACCCAAGAACCAGTTAAGCTCACTCGCGCGGCTCAGGAAAATGCCACGTAAAATCAAACCAACTACATGAGCAGTGTGAGCTGTTGCATAAGCCAGTGCTAATGTACTACCCCATGAGCCGCCAAAAACCAGCCACTTCTCAATACCTAATTCTTTACGGATTAAGTCAATGTCGTTAACTAAATCGTCTGTCGTATTATTTCTTGTTTCACCCAGCGGCATACTGCGTCCGCAGCCACGCTGGTCAATTAATATAATCTTATAGTGTGCAGGGTCAAAAAAACGGCGCTGAGCAGGATTGCAGCCGCTACCAGGCCCGCCATGTAAAAATACGACCGGTTTGCCTGCTGGGTTGCCGCAAATTTCATAATAAACTTCATGCAAATGATCAACTTTAATGCTTCTTTTTTCTAGAATATCCAGTTCTGGATACAAATTGTAAGTAAAGTTATTCATCGTGATTTATTGTCTTTATATTTGATTATTAAAGGTTTTTTAGTTTGCTTACCATTATACATCTAGTATGAAAATACTCAATTTATATGCAATAAGTTTAAATGTAACTAAATTGTAAACAATGTATTGCAATTCGTGTTTTACTGTTATATAGTTTCGTTCACGCACATTTGATGTGCTAAAAAATTGTTTCAGTAAGTTGTGAAAATTCTGAGAATACATCAGAAAAAATCCACGGCTTGCAGTGAAATTAATTTTATTTAAACCTTAGTAGTTTAACTTTGGAGATTAATATGCAAATCAACAAAATCAAGTTAGCACTTGGCTTAGTTGCAGGTATGACATTGGCAGCGCCAATGGTAGCCTCAGCAGCTGCAGATCAAGAAGCAGCTATGAAAGATTCAAACAACTGGGCTCACCCACGTGGTCAGCACAACAACCAAGGCTACAGCGCTTTGGCACAAATCAACAAAGGTAACGTTAAAAACCTTAAAGCAGCATGGACATTCGCTACTGGTGTAAACCGTGGCCACGAAGGTGCTCCTTTGGTTATTGGTAACATGATGTATGTGCATACAGCATTCCCAAACAACGTATACGCACTTGACCTGAACGACAATCAAAAAATCGTATGGTCATACTTCCCAAAACAAGATCCATCAGTACAAGCAGTATTGTGCTGTGACAACGTTTCACGTGGTCTTGGCTTCGGCGACGGTAAAATCTACCTGCAACAAAACGACGGTAACCTGGTTGCTTTAGACGCTAAAACCGGTGCTAAAATCTGGTCTGTACAAAACACAGATCCAAAAGTGGGTGCAACCAACACTAACGCACCACACGTAATCAAAGACAAAGTATTGACCGGTTGTTCAGGTGCTGAATTCGGCGTACGTTGCTTCCTGGCAGCTTACAACGCTAAAGACGGTTCATTGGCATGGAAAGCTTACTCAACAGGCCCAGATGCTGAAATGCTGATCGGTGCAGACTTCAACAAAGACACACCTGAGTACAGTGCATTGTCAGTTTACCAAGACGTAAACGGCGGCAACAAAATGGGTGGTTCTTTCAAAAAGATCCCTAACGACCAAC
>Ga0208758_100654_pt1 | contig 10520 bp, 10 predicted proteins | sample LakWasM116_HOW13_2_FD_183930 | JGI IMG/M metagenome (GOLD analysis project Ga0208758, IMG submission 183930) | Freshwater sediment methanotrophic microbial communities from Lake Washington under simulated oxygen tension - Sediment Metagenome... | ecosystem: Environmental > Aquatic > Freshwater >...
TTTGATCGGGTTTAGTTTGTCTGTTGATATAAGTTGTAAAGCACCAAGATTCTGTCCACTCTTCCTAAAAGTCCACAAAGTTTGAGTTTTGGTAGTCCGCTTTGCGGATTAACACGCCTTAGGCATATTAGCGGGGAAAAAGGACCATTCATCTTATTTATTTTAGCTATCGGTGCTAAAGTTACCACTAAGCTAGTAATGATTAATGACAAATGATATTTTAAAAAGAGCGTTAATTGATAGTGATGAAGGAAAGCAAGCAGCAAAGTTTTTGAAAGAATTGAGAAAACTGCGGCTACAGCTAAGACAAAGAAAGTAGTAGTAAATGTCACTTTTGTAACTAAATAGGAGAAGGTTATGGCTGGAAAATTTGAAATTTATACTGATAAAGCTGGTGAATTTAGGTTCAGGTTAAAGGCTTCTAATGGGCAGACAATTTTAGCTAGTGAGGGTTATAAGGCTAAAGCAGGCTGCAATAATGGTATAGAGTCAGTTAAGAAAAATGCTTCTAATGACGGCAACTATGAACGAAAAGTAACTAGTTCAGGTAAATTTATGTTTAACCTAAAGGCAGCTAATAGTCAGATCATCGGAACTAGTGAGTCATATGACACTGTCGAATCAAGGGATAACGGTATTGAATCGGTTAAGAGTAATGCACCAGATGCAGTTGTTGTTGAAGGGTAGTTGAAGTAACAATTTTTTGCTTTTAAAAAGCAAAAAAAGTGTGTAATTTTAAAATTAATAAGATATAATTTTTTTGCTATTTTTTGTAGGTTTGATCCTCCACCCACTCCTACATAAGATATGAGGCTTGGTCAGAAATGGCTAAGCCTTTTTTCTTTTTTTAATTGTTTTAATATTATCCATAAGTCCTTATGGATAATATGCAATGTGTATTGTTGTAAATATCAAGATAAATCGCCCAACATTTTATAGAGCAAGCTGGCCTATAATTTGGCATGAGTTCCATCACAAAGTGGTGGGTTCTGGGAACGTTTACATCCGCAAAAATACACTGTTCCATTTTTTTCGGCTTTATACTCTACCGGGGTAAATGAACCTGCTTGGTGTGAGCCATCGCAGAATGGTTGAGACTTACTGAGTCCGCATGAGCACCAGTAATAAATTTTACCAGCCTCAACTTCTACTGCATATGGCGATTTTTGGGCTATATTCGGTTGCATAATTTTTCTCCCATGATAAATAATTTAACAATTACTAATTAGTAGCTGACTATTCCCAATCATAGACCTTTATTGCACCAACTGTATCAGTCTATTCCATCTAGGTTCAATATTGAATAGGTGTTTCTACCTCTAGTTTGACTTTATAAAGTACCTCATTAGTACGCTGCATTAATTTTACAGAGATATTCAAGCGTTTCAGATAACTAAATATAACTGTCACTATTGGTGAGCAATAAAAAGGCATATGATATTTATGCAGTTAATTTAATTCATCGGGAGAATGCTATGAAAAAACTAATACTCACAATGCTAATGGCTACATTCTGCTTTACTGCCTATGCGGGACCTCAACAAGATAAAATGAAAGCCTGTAACGCAGACGCTTCTAAACAGACTCTGGCTGGTGATGCGCGTAAAGCGTTCATGAAAGACTGCCTGTCGGCCAAGAATGATGCTACCGTAAACTCGCAGCAAGACAAGATGAAGATGTGTAATGCTGATGCGGCCAAGAAAGAACTCAAGGGAGACGAACGCAAAGCATTCATGAAAAACTGTCTATCCAGTAAACATGAAGACCCATCTATGACTACGCAGCAGAGCAAAATGAAAACCTGCAATGCTGACCCGAAAGCAAAAACCTTAAAAGGCGACGAACGTAAAGCCTTTATGAAGTCCTGCCTGTCCGGAAATTAAGTCACAGAAAATCGCCCCAATTGAAAAGGCCTCAGGGTCAGGTTGGGGCGCAAAGATGAGCTGCAATGTATACAACTAGTATATTCCTTCAAATTTAAATTGTTCTAATGTAATATCAATCAACTATCTGTATAGCTAAATACTGTTTGTAAGAAAATTATTCGTTTTACATTATCCATTTTTACTGCACTAAGCTTGCGATGCCGTCAGTTTGATTACTAGGCATACTATATAAAAATCAGATTAGTAACTAAGAACCGAGTATGCTCAATCGTTACAGACAAATGACCTTGATTGCAGCCAGTGTGACCATTTTTATGATGTGTCTCACGATCGCTTATTGGTATAAAGAACAGACTCAAGCCAATAATATTCGCCGCCAGGTCTTTGATGAATCTGCAAATCAGATTCAGAACAAGCTCTATCTCAGGCTGTCACGTTATGAACTCATGCTCCGCGGGATAAAAGGTTTTTTCGAAAGTTCTGATTTAGTCACTAAAGCTGAATATCACGATTACATCGAGGCACTGAGAATGTCAGAAACCTCGCCAGGCTCTCAGGCGGTTGGCATTGCAATTCATGTGCCCCACGAAAAATGGTCGCAGTTTATGACCGATATGAAGCTTCGTGGCTATACTGATTTTAAAGTAAAACCAGCCGGTGAACGCACGGGATATGCACCGCTGTCATTAATCGAACCTCACAGCGGCACTAATTTAAATGCGATTGGCTATGACTTGGTTACCAATCCGAAAATTAAGCCGGCAATCGATGAAGCACGCGACCGGGATGCTACAGCACTGTCATCAAGAGTTACGCTAGAACAGGATGCAGGCAAAGAAATCCCAGCCGTCGTAATGTATGTACCGATTTACGATACCAGCATGCCGCTGGATAGTGTTGAAGCAAGACGTGCTGCCATTCTAGGCTGGGTAAGCGGTGCATTCCGCATTAGTGATTTTATGGCCAGTATGCATAGTCAGATTGATAAGGATTTGGCGGTGATGTTACAAGAGGGAAATGACGTCCTTTATAGCAGCGCCACTAATTACACTGATCTTTATGCCGAGAGATCAATTTATATCGGCGGCAAGCGCTGGGATGTTGTTATACGCACTCTTCCGGAATTTGATGCGCGTTTCCCAAATAATAAATTAACTGCTGTGATAATAGGTGGCTTTGTACTTAGCCTACTGTTTGGATGGCTGGTTTGGCTGTTAGGAAGCGGTCGGGAAAGAGCCATGAAATTAGCAGCAGATATGACGCAAGATCTGCAAAAAACCAAATCGGACTTAGAGTGCACATTAAACGCGATTCCGGATGTGCTGTTTGATCTTGATATTGAAGGCCGTTATCAAGGGTATCACACTAAAACAGAGTCCTTATTAGTGCAGCCCGCTCAAGAGTTAATCGGAAAAAAAGTAACTGAAGTCTTACCGTCAAAAGCTGCTGAAATATGCATGGCCGCACTACGTGAGGCATCATTAAAGGGTACTTCCTTTGGACGACAAATTGAAATTCCAATAGGGGATGAGTTGCGCTGGTTTGAGTTGTCAGTAGCCAAACGAGAGGACAGCTCAATGGAAAATCCGCATTTCATCATGATCTCGCGTGATATTACTGATAGAAAATTTGCCAGCCAGCAGCTGAGTATTGCTGCCATTGCATTTGAATCTCAAGAAGGTATGTTTATCACGGACGCGAACAATATTATTCTTAAGGTTAATCGCTCTTATACCCTTATTACGGGATACAGTCCTGAAGAAGTAATAGGAAAGTCGCCAAATATTTTGCATTCAGGGCGTCAGGATATGCATTTCTACAACTCAATGTGGGACAGCATTAAACACAATGGCTCCTGGATAGGTGAAATCCTGAACTGTCGTAAAAATGGTGAACTATTTCCATGTCAGCTCAATATTACTGCTGTGAAAGATGCAAATGATGAAGTTACCAATTATGTAGCGACCATGATTGATATTTCGTTCAGTAAGGCAGCCTCAGATGAAATCAAAATGCTTGCGTACTTTGACTCACTGACGCATCTTCCGAATCGACGTATGCTGATAGAGCGCTTGACTAAAGCACTAGCCGCAAGTGCACGTAACGGTGCAATGGGTGCCATACTATTTCTGGACATTGATCATTTCAAAAATATTAACGATACATTAGGCCATGATGTTGGCGATGTTTTTCTGCAGGAGGTAGCGCAGCGCTTAACAAAGTGTATGCGGGCCGGTGATACGGTTGCTCGCTTTGGTGGTGATGAATATGTGGTGTTGCTTGAAGATTTGGATAGTGAGGCTTTAACTGCAGCATCTGAGGTGGAGGCCTGTGCGCTGAAAATTTTACACGCTTTGAGTCAAATCTACCAACTAGGTGCACATCAGCACCACAGTACAGTCAGCATAGGTGCTGCGTTGTTTGATAAAAGCAATACCAGCATTGATGAACTGCTGAAACAAGCGGATATTGCAATGTACGAGGCTAAAAATTCAGGCCGCAATACTATAAGATTTTTTGATCCAAGAATGCAGTTCGCTATTACAGCAAGAACCGTACTGGAACATGAATTGCGTGCAGCAGTAAAACAACATCAATTTAAATTGTATTATCAGTTGCAAGTTGATGGGAACAATCAGGTCTTAGGAGCAGAAGTGCTGATCCGCTGGCAACATCCTCAACGCGGTATGATTTCTCCAGCAGAGTTCATTCCGCTCTCAGAAGAGACTGGGCTGATATTAGAAATCGGGCAATGGGTGCTAGATACTGCCTGCGCACAACTTAAAGTTTGGGAGCAGGACCCGAGAAAGAGTCAGCTCAAGCTTTCGGTTAATGTCAGTGCCAAGCAGTTTCATCAGGCGAACTTTGTACAGCAAGTTGAATCGATAATTGCCCGTCACTGCATTAACCCCGCACTGCTCAATTTGGAACTTACCGAGAGTATGTTGCTTGGAGACACTGAAGGCACGATTACCTCTATGAATCACTTCAAGAAGCTTGGGGTTAATTTCGAACTGGATGATTTTGGTACAGGCTACTCATCCCTACAATACCTGAAGAAACTACCTTTATATCAACTGAAAATTGACCAGTCATTTGTGCGCGACATTACTGTAGATGCTAATGATAGAGCGTTGGTAGCCACAATTATTATCCTGGCTCATAGCTTAGGATTGAAAGTGATTGCTGAGGGCGTGGAAACGGCAGAGCAGCTTCAATATCTGAAAGATAATGATTGTGATCATTTTCAGGGCTATTATTTTAATCAACCGCTGCCAATTGAAGAATTTGACGCCCTGTTAAATAGCCGCTATTCCGTGCATGTTTAATTTTAAACGCTACATTATTAATGCAAAACGCAGAACGGTACCTCTTAATTCAAACGATAGTTGATAGTCCGCTTTGCGGATTAAACCGTCTTAGGCATGTTGGCGGGCAAAGCAGACAGTCATTTATTCAATTCAATATTTGTTTAAACTCAATTACAATAAATTCAGTTAACTAACGTATATATAATTACTGTTAGGAATTTCATGGACATACTAGACTGGAAAGAGCGAGCGCTCGTCTCCTTGGAACAAATGGCGGCTTATTCTGCCCGAGATCGCGACACCGCGAGAAAGTACGGCCCTGTTGTCAAGGTCGCAGAGATATCAAACCGTGACTATAGTTACCGTTATAGCAGATTCAGTTTTAGCCGAAAAATGCAGCCACCCCCAAGCAGTCACATGCATATTCATCTCGGGTACCTTGTTGTACGCAAGCTTGGTACGCCAGGACAATACGAAACTTGGATGCCAGATCATGTGTTTGAGGATCTTTATGAGACTGCTGGTGAGCCCTAACCCATCAATCAAGCGGGACGCGCTAAAGCGTGCTCATTATGTCACTTCAAGTTGACGTTGAAAGCGCGTTCGCTGACTTCGTTCGAAAGCATGGTGGTGAGGTCGTTGAAGACCTTTTAGGCGCTTCTCCAGATTTTAAGAATGCAGATTATTTATTTCGTTCTAATGGTGTTGTTGCAGAACTAAAGCGCTTAGTAGAAGATAAGTCCGAGGACGAAAAAATTAAAGGGAAAATTCAGCAAAAATTTGACGGCTGGATGAACGATGGCACAATCGGTCCTGTATATGGTCATGTGAGAGTCCAGTCGAATACTCTGCCTGAGAAGTGTCAGCGAGAGCTGATTGATATCTATAAACCGCCTATTCAACGTCGGATCATCAAGGCCAATAAGCAAATTAAGGCAACACTTGATCGCTTCAAAATCCAGAACGGTAAGGGGCTCGTAATCATTGTGAATGACGGAAACTACGCGCTAGAAGCTGACGCTGCGCTTTATATAATTAATCGAATTCTTGGAGAGAGCTTTCGGCAAATCAATTCCATCGTTTATTGCACCATTAATATGTTTGCGCAATCTCCAATGACGCCGAAGCCAACTCTTTTATGGGTTAATGCAAGCCGCTCCAGTGTTCCATGTGTTGAACAAGAGTTCGTCATGAGCTTATTTAGCGGATGGAGCGCCTATCTTTCAGAGCTGAGAGGGGAGTCGATTGAGCAGATATTATTGAACGATCCTTCACTCGTTGAGAGCATCCGTTACGCCCGCAAAATCTAACCATACGCTCAACACGGACTGCTTAAATCTGTGCTGTTGGACAATCTCCGGCGGCTGGTTAAATCCACGTTGACTGTTTACGTTAGGGATTAACACATCTTCGGCTTATTTGCCGGACAAAACGGACAATCGAAATTAAACAATTGACATGATTAGCTTAGTTGCTTGCGCCCGTACTTGCTATTTATTATTATACGGACAGAGCATCACCTAACCTCAAAATTTAATAAGAAAAATAACATGTCAAAATCAATATTCACAATATTATTATGCGGATGCGTGCGTCCGTATAATAACTGTTAGGCTCGAATGACCATACTAGGATTTAACGGTTTGGACTTATTAAGCTACTTAATTTTTCCAACAATTGTTGTAGCGTTTGTTCATGTCTATCGTAAACATGTAGAGCAAAATTACAACGGAATCAATGGCGACCCCATAAAAGTATCCGACGATTATATTGCTCACGGCCGAAAGTTACAGGCGATTGAGATTCTTGAAAAAGCAAAGTTGGAATTTCCAAACAATAAAGAAATAACAAAGAAACTTAATGAGTTGGGTGTCGAACACCATAAAGTGCCAAGTAAAGGTCTAAAACCAGTATTTAATCTCATATTCGGTATTGCGGCGTTTTTCCTTGGACTAGTTATGATCGATAAAGGTTGGGGTTATTACAACCTTGATAAAGAGTTTAGAGTTAGCGGTATCAAAACGACAGCAACTTTTGTTGGCTACAAATATCATGAAAAAGAGTTCCATCGTGATAGGTCGGGTGATTTACCAGTCCTCTCATACGCTGCTTCAAATGGTCTTAGTTATGAACATCTAGGACGCGATTATGGAGTTGTTTCAGACAAAGACAAAAAGATACTACCAAATCAAAAAATAATTATTACCTATTTACCAACCAAACCAGAGTTAGCTAGAGTTGATAACTGGCAGTATCCAAATAAGCAATATGCACTTCTGGTTTTTGGCATTTTTTTCTCCGTAATGGGGCTGTTATTTCCATTCAAAAAATAAATTATGCCTAACCCATCATTTAAGCGGGACTGGCTGAAACCAGCCCCTTAATTCAAACGTTAGAAATCAGTTCATGAGTCAAGATATCCATTTAAACCGCATTAAGAAACTTGAAACTTCAGGCAAATCATCCCTTTTGCTTTGGCCAGTTCTCTTGTTGTCTGTACTTATGGGTTTTGGTGCGCCTGGCTCAGAAAAAGCATGGTGGCTCTGGCTTTTTCTAGTCATAGTCATCGGTTTACCATTTGCTACATTTATTGCGCCTCGCCTTGCTCAAACAGCACTCAATAATGGACAGATAGCGCTGGCATACACTATTATTTTAGTGCCAACGCTTATTTTATTAGCACCGATTTTGGCTCCGTTGTTTTGGTGGCTTGGTTATGCTTTTTTCTAACCTATCATTCAAGCGGGGCTGGCTAAAGCCAGGCCCTTAATTCAAACGTTAGGTCTAAGGAGCAGATGTTTGCTATTGGTTTCTTTCTAGCTTTTGCGGTCGCGCTAATTGTCATCCACTTGCTAATACAAATATTTCCTCGAAAGGGAAGGCGGTATGCGTGGCTTTCTGTTGTGGCCCTCACTATCAGCTTTCCGTTTTGGCACTACACGTATCCCAGCTATCGAGAATATGTTTCCCTGTGTGCACGCACTGATCTATATGTCGTGATAAAAACTGTGGAGGTTGACTACCCGTACTTTGACGGCAGTAGCTTTCAGGCCTACCGCCAGCTTGCCACTCGAGGATTCAGGGGATTCGATATCAAGCAGGGCCGACTGGGATATTTCAGATACTCGCGAAACGACAATTGGACGTCACCTTCATGCCAACGTGATTGTGCTAACCCTAGCGTTTTCGTGTGGGAGAAGACATGTGAGCTAAGCTGTCTTAATAGGACGCCGATACCCTCACCGGAATTCGAGCTTAGATCAAACAACTCGACCTCTGAACTTATACGGGAACGACTCGTTAAGCATAGGAGCTCTATGCTAGCTCCTTCGGGCGAAGAGCTAGCTGTAAATCTCGGTTACACTTACTATCCATATGGGACTGGCGCGGCCAAGATTTTGGGATTGGCTAGTGGCAGTCCACCGTCACTATCCTGCCATGCGAAAAAAAGTATCAGGTCGCTAGAGTTCATTTTGCCGAGGGTTTCCAAATGAAACGTATTGCGGCAAGGCAGCGTAAATGAGACCTAACCCATCAATCAAGCGGTACGCCTAACGGCGCCCCTTATGTCAAACGTTGACTGCCTGCTTTGCGGATATTACAGACAACTAAACTCATTTAAATATGAGGTGCAAATTAAATAAATTACGTTATCTAAAATATCATCGCTCACTTTGGTAGTTATCAAATCTCAATTTAGATTAAGGATAAAAAGACAAAAATATGAAATATTTCTTATTTTTATAATCAACCAATAAAAAAGGAGCTAATTTTTTAGCCCCTTTTTTATTTACAGATTCTTACGTTTATGAGTAAAGTCTAAATAATTTCAATCTATTATGAGAAGCTATATTCTCTCAAAATCTAGAGTTTTGGGAATTATCTAGAGTTAGCTGGGAAACTACAAAACCTAAATATCCAGGTTGTTAGCACCCAATGCATTATTTTCAATAAATGCACGTCTAGGTTCTACATTATCGCCCATTAATGTTGTGAAAATCTCGTCAGCAGCAATCGCATCATCAATTTGCACTCTTAATAAGCGACGTACTTTAGGATCCATAGTCGTTTCCCACAATTGTTCAGGGTTCATTTCACCCAAACCTTTGTAACGCTGAATATTCAGGGTGTTTTTAGCTTCACCTTGCAGCCAGTCCAGCGCTTGTTTAAATGTGGCAACTGTCTGTTCTTTTTCATTACGTTGCGCCTGGACCAACTAAACCTTGCAGCATGGTAGAGGTTTTAAGAATTTGACGATAATCACCACTGCTTAAAAATTCTGCATTAATTACGCAGCATTGCAGGTTGCCGTGCACATATTTATTGATTTCCAAACGGTAGGCATTGGTTTCTGCATCAAACGCAACAATCACTTCACTACCTACAGCACCTAAAATCGGACGCAGTTTTTCTGCAATGCGGTTTGCGTTTGCTTCATCTGAGAGATTAATCTCGCCCGCATCCTGAATCGCGCGCAATACACTTTCATCGTACAACGATGAAATTCTGCGGATAACTGCTTCGGTCAGTACCACCTGCTTGGCAATTTCGGTAAGTGGATCACCCGTTAGAATGCCTGCACTGGTCTTGGTATCGAGCTCTGCGCCCTTTAAAGCTGATTGCAATAGGTAGATATCCAACTCTTGCTCATCTTTAAGGTAGCGCTCATCCCTACCCTGTTTAACTTTGTACAGTGGTGGTTGCGCAATATAGATGTGGCCACGCTCTACCAGTTCGGTCATTTGACGGTAGAAGAAGGTTAATAACAAAGTACGGATATGTGCACCATCAACGTCAGCATCGGTCATGATGATAATGCGGTGATAGCGCAGTTTTTCAGCTTTAAAATCTTCTTTACCGATACCGGTACCCAAGGCGGTAATTAAAGTAGCAATTTCTTGCGAGCCTAATAATTTATCAAAACGTGCTTTTTCAACGTTCAGGATCTTACCTTTAAGCGGCAGAATGGCTTGGTTTTTACGATCACGGCCTTGTTTGGCTGAGCCGCCCGCTGAGTCACCCTCGACCAGGTAGATTTCGCATAATGCCGGATCTTTTTCCTGACAATCGGCAAGCTTGCCCGGCAAACCCATGGTATCCATTACGCCTTTACGACGTGTAATGTCGCGTGCTTTACGTGCTGCTTCACGTGCGCGCGCTGCTTCTACCACTTTACCGCAGATGATTTTTGCATCGGCCGGGTTCTCTTGTAAGAACTCAGCCAGTTTTGCAGAAACCACTTCAGATACTACTGGCTGCACTTCAGAGGACACCAGTTTATCTTTAGTTTGTGATGAGAATTTTGGATCAGGCACTTTGACTG
>Ga0208758_100658_pt1 | contig 10490 bp, 8 predicted proteins | sample LakWasM116_HOW13_2_FD_183930 | JGI IMG/M metagenome (GOLD analysis project Ga0208758, IMG submission 183930) | Freshwater sediment methanotrophic microbial communities from Lake Washington under simulated oxygen tension - Sediment Metagenome... | ecosystem: Environmental > Aquatic > Freshwater >...
ACCCGAACCACGCGCCTATGATTACTACCATCAAGCCTGGTGCTTTACGCATCAAGCAAGCCAATGAAGCGCAAGAGACTTTGATTTTTATCTCAGGTGGTTTGCTGGAAGTGCAGCCTGGTGTAATCACAGTTTTGGCTGATACGGCAGTGCGTGGTCATGATCTGGATGAAGCGAAAGCGATTGCGGCTAAAGAAGCGGCAGAAGAAGCGCTCAGAAACAGAACTTCAGATATTGATTATGCAACAGCGCAAGCTGAACTGTCAGAAGCCGTTGCGCAAATTCAGACAATTGAGCGTTTACGCAAAAATACGCACTAATTGTTGTGAAGCAGATGGTGTAACAAGCAAAAAGGCAGCCTCGGCTGCCTTTTTTGTTATACTTTAAGCTATAAATACAAAGGCTATAACAGCACATTATTAAAATAATCATGAGCAAATTAAATATCGTCATTCTTGCTGCGGGTAAAGGTACCCGTATGTATTCTAATCTGCCTAAAGTGCTGCATACCGTTGGTGGCAAGCCGATATTGGGGCATGTGATTGATTGTGCTAAATCACTCAATCCAGACAAAATCATCGTAGTGTATGGTTTTGGTGGTGAGACTGTGAAACAGGCCTACTCACATGAAAATATAACTTGGGTCAATCAGGCAGAGCAGCACGGTACAGGTCATGCAGTGCAGCAGGCAGTACCACATTTGGAAGCAGACGCTGACACGCTGATTCTGTTAGGTGATGTGCCATTGATCGATGCACAAGCCTGCCAGAAACTGATTGAGCAAGCGCAGAATAAGTTGGCAATACTGTCTTTTAATAAAGCAGACCCAACCGGTTACGGGCGAATTGTGCGTAATGCCATGTATGGTGTGACGGCAATTGTAGAACATAAAGACGCAAGCGAAGAGCAGCATAAAATCACCGAAGTGAATACCGGCATCATGGCGATGCCGAATGCACATTTAGTGCAATGGCTATCAAAGTTAACCAATAATAATGCTCAGGGTGAGTATTACTTAACAGACATTGTCGCGCTCGCGGTGAAAGATCATGTTGATGTCGTTGCTGAAATCACCACAGATGAATGGTCAGTAACCGGTATCAACTCTAAAACCGATCTGTCACAGATTGAGCGCGTTTACCAAAGCCGTGTTGCACTGAAACTATTGCAGCAAGGTGTCACATTAAGAGACCCTGCCCGCCTCGATGTGCGCGGAACGCTTAGCTGTGGCCGCGATGTGGAAATCGATATTAACTGTGTATTTGAAGGTACAGTAACGCTGGGCGATAATGTAAAAATCGCAGCGAATTGTGTGATTAAAAATGCGGTAATTGCAGCGGGTACACAGATCGCACCATTTACCCATATTGATGATACGCAGATCGGCGAGAACGCCCGCATCGGCCCTTATGCGCGTTTACGCCCCGGTACTACGCTGGCAGCTGATACCCATATCGGCAATTTTGTAGAATTAAAGAATGCACAGGTGGATATCGGCAGTAAGATTAACCACTTGAGTTATGTCGGTGATAGTACGATTGGTAAAAATGTAAATATCGGTGCCGGCACCATTACCTGTAATTATGATGGCGCAAATAAATTCAGAACCGTGATTGAAGATGATGCATTTATCGGCTCAGACTCACAACTGGTAGCGCCAATCACCATTGGTCGCGGTGCTACCATCGCTGCTGGCTCAACGATTACCAGAGATGCACCGGCGGAGCAGCTGACATTCTGCCGCGCCAAAGAACAGAAATCGATTGCCGGTTGGAAACGACCACAGAAGATAAAAAAGTAACATAAAAAGAAAGATATAAAAATATATGTGTGGCATTGTAGGTGCAGTAGCAAATAGAAACGTCGTTTCAACGCTGATCGAGGGTTTAAGCCGTCTGGAATACCGTGGCTATGACTCAGCCGGTATTGCCGTGTTTAATGGCTCAGGCATTGAACGCGTGCGTGCTGTGGGTCGTGTATCTGCCATGACAGAAAAAGCCAATGAAGTGAGTTTGAGCGGCCAAGTAGGCATTGGCCATACTCGCTGGGCAACACATGGCGGCGTCACTGAGAGCAACGCACACCCGCATGTGTCAAAAGGTGAGTTAGCCGTAGTGCATAACGGCATCATTGAAAATCATGATGAGCAGCGTACACGCCTGAAAGCGCTTGGTTATGAGTTTACTTCGCAGACTGATACCGAAGTTATTGCGCACCTGATTCATTATTACCATCAAGACTTAAATCTGCTTGCTGCCACACAAAAAGCTGTAAGTGAGCTGACCGGCGCATTTGCAATCAGTGTGATTTCAATTAAAGAGCCTGAACATATGGTGACAGCCCGCCTGGGTTGCCCGTTGCTGCTTGGTTTGGGTGAAGGTGAGAACTTTATTGCCTCTGATGTTTCCGCCGTGCTTTCTGTGACGCGTAAAGTGATTTATCTGGAAGATGGCGATGTTGCGGATATCCGCCGTGATGGTGTCACGATTTATGGCCGCGATGGCGAACCCGTGGAACGAAAAATTCACATGAGTGATGTATCGCTGGCGAGCATGGAATTAGGCCCTTACTCACATTTCATGCAAAAAGAGATTCATGAGCAGCCACGCGCACTGACTGATACGATAGAAGCGCTGATTGACGACAACAGCTTTTCCCCTGCTCTATTTGGCGAAGCTGCTGCTGATATATTCAAGCAAATTGACAGCATTCTGATTCTGGCCGCAGGCACCAGCTATTATGCTGCGCTCACTGCAAAATATTGGCTGGAAAGCATCGCAAAACTGCCGACCAATGTAGAAATTGCCAGTGAATACCGCTACCGTGAGTCGGTGCCAAATCCAAAACAGCTCATCGTGACCATTTCACAGTCCGGTGAAACGCTGGATACGATGGAAGCATTAAAACATGCCAAGGCATTAGGCCAAAACCTGACACTGGCCATATGTAATGTGCAGGAAAGTGCAATACCACGTGCGTCGCAGCTAGTGTTTTACACGCGTGCTGGTGCCGAAATCGGCGTGGCTTCTACTAAAGCCTTTACCACACAGTTGGTAGCTTTGTTTACATTAGCCGCGACACTGGCAAAACAACGCGGTTTGTTAAGTACAGAAGCGGAGCAGGAGCATTTAGGTGCGCTACGACAGCTCGCAGGCAGCGTGCAGCATGCACTGAACCTCGAACCGCAAATTCGTGAGTGGGCAAAATCATTTGCTAACAAACAGCATGCACTGTTTTTAGGTCGTGGCATACATTACCCGATTGCGCTGGAAGGTGCATTGAAGCTTAAAGAGATTTCTTATATCCATGCCGAGGCTTACCCTGCCGGCGAGCTTAAACATGGCCCATTGGCGCTTGTAGATAGCGATATGCCCGTCGTTGTAATCGCGCCGAATGATGCGCTGCTGGAAAAAGTAAAATCCAATATGCAGGAAGTCAAAGCCCGCGGCGGCGAATTGTTCGTATTTGCCGATGCAGACAGCCATTTTACTGCGTCAGAAGGCGTGCATGTAATTCGCACCCCACGTCATGTGGGGGTGCTCTCCCCTATTCTGCATACGATACCAGTGCAGATACTGGCTTATCATGCAGCGCTGTTAAAAGGCACGGATGTGGATAAACCTAGGAATCTGGCTAAAAGTGTGACGGTGGAATAGCAGCATATTAATGCTCTGTTTGAACTAGCAACTACTGTGTGAGGAGCTTGGAATATGCTGATCGGGGTCCCTAAAGAAATTAAAGTGCGCGAATACAGGGTTGGTCTGGTGCCTGCCAATGTACGTGAGCTGGTGGCGCATGGTCATCAGGTACTTGTGGAAACAGGGGCCGGAGCAGGCATTGGTGCGGATGACGCGCAATATCAGGCTGCCGGCGCTACTGTTGTTAACTCTGCACAGGAAATATTCGAGCGTGCCGAGCTGATCGTCAAGATCAAGGAGCCACAGGCAGCTGAGCGTAAGTGGCTAAAACCCGGCCAGATTCTGTTTACTTATTTACACCTTGCGCCAGACTTTGAGCAGACGCGTGATTTGCTGGATTGCGGTGCAAGCTGCATCGCGTATGAAACAGTGACTGCTGATGACGGCGGCTTGCCGTTGCTGGCGCCTATGTCTGAGGTTGCCGGTCGGCTTGCGATTCAGGCTGGTGCTTATTTTCTTGAAAAAGCACATGGTGGTTCCGGCATATTGTTGGGTGGTGTCACGGGGGTTGAGCAGGCTAAGGTCATGGTAATTGGTGCTGGTGTGGTTGGCACCAATGCCGTGGATGTTGCGCTTGGTATGGGGGCATCCGTCACGGTGCTGGATCGTAATCTCACTACTTTACGTCAGCTCAGAAGACAGTTTGGCCCGCATCTCAATACCGTTTATTCCACAATGGAAGCAATTGAACATCATTGCATGATCGCAGACCTGGTCATAGGCGCAGTGCTGGTAACCGGTGCCGCAGCCCCCAAGCTGATTACGCGCGATATCGTTAAACGCATGAAACCAGGCAGCGTGATTGTTGACGTGGCGATTGATCAAGGCGGCTGCTGTGAAAGCTCTTATCCAACCACGCATGATGTACCGACTTTTGTAGTTGATGGTGTGATCCATTACTGCGTCGCCAATATGCCGGGTTCTGTGCCGCGCACTTCAGCTTATGCCTTAAATGACGCTACCTTACCTTACGTGCTGGCACTCGCAGATAAAGGATTACAGGCGCTGCGTGATGATAAACATCTGCTTAATGGCCTGAATGTGCATCAAGGCAAAATAACCAACCAGGCTGTTGCTACGGCACATGGTCTTGTATATTGCGACCCTTCCACAGCGCTCTGGGAGCAGCCTGACGATGCCAGAGGCTGATCAGTCCGCAAATGGCCATTCTTGCAGTATTTGATATTGTGTCTTCTGGTTAACTGTTACCGACTCCACTAATACGAAGCTATTCACCTGCCATGTCACAGGCATGAAATTCTGAGGTGCTAGAATATGTTCAACGTTACGCAGCAGTGTAACGTGCGGACTGAATTTGGTGCTATCAGCTATAAAACCTACCTTTGCAAGCTCATGCTGCAGTGTTGCGGCTAGCGTCTCCAGTGCCGGTTCACTGGCGGTTAATGTAGCGTAGCCGATGCGATTATGTTTCCAGAACGAAAGCGTGTTTAATTCAAGCCTGAACGGTGGCACAGCTGATACTTTGTTTGCGGCACTGATCAGCTTAGGCAGCTGCGAACGATTTATATTGCCGATGAATTGTAAAGTCATATGCAGGGTGTCTGTTCGCATCACACGTGCATCACACCTTGCCTGATATTCATTAGCAATAGCATGTAATTTATGCTGAATGGCAGCTTGCGGCCACAGCGCAAAAAACACACGGATGGTGTCTGTATTTTTTACTGGCGCAGGCCGTTTCGTAACAGCTCTGGCTAATGATTCAGTAAGGTGTTTCACCTACTATATTCCCAGCAGGAGAATAATGGCATACCCAAACCTGCTCATGAGTGTTACCGCATGTTGCCATGCCACAGCCTACTTTTAATGTATCGCGCCATACCATTTGTGTGTAATGCCCGCATACCGCGCCGGCTCTGCATTCATTGCGTGCGTGGTCATAGTCTGCTTTTTCGTTACCCCAGCTATCGATGACTTCATCCGGCGAAACTTTACGCCGCTCTTTACGGCCATCAGACCACATCAGCGGGCTTGCCCAGTACAAGTTTTCACCATAGCTGCCTTTTGGGTTGCTATGCTGCATAGCGCAATTTCGTGATTGTTTTAAGTGGTTCGCCCAGGCCTGTGCTGATTTAGCCAGTTTGGGCGAGTGGCTAAGTGCTTGCACACCTGCTTCGGTACGCCACTTGTTATGTGCTGCAACAATTGCTGTCGGGTCGATGGCTTCAGCATGCGCTGCTGAAATCAGTAGCGTTGCAATACAAAAGTGAATGAAGGCTTTGAATATCATGATCTACTTAATCGCATTCAGGCATAAATCACGGATCATGATTTCTTCATCAGCCGGGATGATCACAATCGGTTTATTACCAGCCAGCTCAATTCTGGTTGCGTTTGACTCGTTTAAAGCTGCATTTAAAGTAAAGCCCATAAATGCTAACGGCGCACATATTTGCTGGCGGATTTCAGCAGAATGCTCACCGATGCCCGCGCTAAATACTAGTGCATCTACCCCGCCCACTTTAGCCGCCAAAGCACCTATTCCAGCACGTACTTGCTGGCAGAAGTATTCAACAGCAAATTTGGCATGTGCACTCTGGCTCGTCAGTAAGTCCTGCATTTCTGCGCTTTCACCGTCAGAGAGTGCCAGTAAGCCCATTTTGTGGAACACAATGTCGCTTAATTGTTCAGGGTTATAACGTTTTGCGAGTTCCACCATGACGCCGGGGTCCAAATCACCGCTGCGCGTGCCCATGGTAATACCGCCGGTCGGTGTGTAGCCCATCGTGGTATCGATGGATTGCAGGTTTTCCATCAGGCACAGGCTGGCACCGCTGCCCAGATGCGCGACAATCACCTTTTTATAGGCGGTGTCGCCAATAATACCGGGCAACGTTTTAGCAATATAGGCATAGTTAAGGCCATGAAAGCCAAATCGGCGCAAGCCAAACTCATCGGGAATCGGCAGGCGTTTTGCCAGTGCTGGCATATTGACGTGGAATGCCGTATCAAAGCAGGCAATCTGCGGCACGTTAAAAAGCTTACGGCATAGGTCCAATCCTAACAAGTTGCTTGGCAAGTGTAGGGGCGCGAGGTGAATCAGGCCATTAAGCCGCAGGCGTTCGGCGTCATCGATATTGCGGGCAGCGTCGGTAATATCGCCGCCATGTACAAAACGGTGCCCTACCAGTGTTGGTTTATCAGGGCCCAGGTCGTTGAGCAGGTTCTTGAAAGCATCTTGCAGGCTATGCGTTTTATCATCGCTGATATGCTCATAACGAAAGTTGCGCCGGCTACCGTCAGTCAGAAACAGGCTGGCTTTTAGGCTCGAGGAACCGCAATTGATCGTGAGTATGCTCAAGGACGCTCCTATCTATACATTTTTTGGGCGCATTACTGCGTTGCGCGGTACTCGAAACCTCGCTGTATTCCGTATACTATCTCGGTTTCTCCGTTCCGTGCGCCTTTGGCGTATGAACAATGCGCTTGAGCGCATGTGTTCTACGGACACGCCCTTTACGGGTGTACTGCATCCCAAACTCTGCATAGATAGAAGTGTCCTTAATATGGCCACCTCCATTCGCCAGCTTCCGGCAGGTCTGTGCCATATTCATAAGCATATTGGCAGCATTCAAGCTGTTTGTTACGCATTTGCTCTTTCACATGCGCACCGGCTACGTGCAGCGCCGGGATATGGTCAATCACACTCATGACCAGACTGTAACGGTCGATTTCATTCTGGATCGCCAGCTCCAGCGGCGTATTGATGCTGCCTTTTTCCTTATAGCCGCGTACATGCAGGTTGCAGTGGTTTTTGCGACGATAAGTCATGCGGTGGATAAGCCAAGGGTAGCCGTGGAAGTTGAAAATGACAGGTTTATCAATCGTGAACAGGCTATCAAAATCGTCGTCAGACAAACCGTGCGGATGCACACAGGACGGCGTCAGTTTGTAGAGGTCAACCACGTTGATAAAACGCACTTTAAGCTCAGGGAAATGCTCGCGCAGCAACACTACAGCGGCCAATGCCTCTTTGGTTGGAATATCGCCGGCACTTGCCATGACTACATCCGGCTCACTGTTACCGTCGTTGCTCGCCCACTCCCAGATACCCAGGCCTTTGGCGCAGTGTTTAATGGCTGCGTCCATATCCAGATACTGTAAATGTTTCTGCTTGTCTGCAACAATCACATTGATGTAATCGGTACTCTTCAGGCAGTGGTTTGCAACTGATAACAAGCAATTCACATCGGGCGGCAGGTAGATGCGCGTGACGTTCGGGCTCTTGTTGACAACTACATCCAGAAAGCCGGGGTCCTGATGTGTAAAGCCGTTGTGATCCTGCCGCCATACGGTGGAGGTGATCAGCAGGTTAAGCGATGATATCGGCGCGCGCCACGGCACGGCTTTGCACATGTCCAGCCATTTGGCGTGCTGGTTGAACATGGAATCAATCACATGTACGAAGGCTTCGTAAGTGGAGAAGAAGCCATGGCGGCCGCTGAGCAGGTAGCCTTCCAGCCAGCCTTCCAGCGTATGCTCGGATAGCATTTCCATGACGCGGCCATCGGGTGACAGTTCACCGCCGTCAGCGTCTTCGGGCAGGTAATCTGCCAGCCAGGTTTTTTTACTTACTTCGTAAACGCTATCCAGCTTGTTCGAGGTGTTTTCATCTGGTCCGAACACACGGAAATTCTGCATATTGCGCTGCATGATGTCACGCAGAAACTCTCCCAGCGGATGCGTATTGCCAACACTGATCTTGCCGGGGCCTGGCAGCTTGGCAGCGTAGTCACGGTAATCCGGCATACGCAGTTCTTTGCGGATTAAACCGCCGTTGGCAATCGGGTTTGCACTCATGCGGCGCGTGCTTTTGGGCGCAAGTGCTTTCAGGTGGGGTTTCAGTTTGCCGGAATCGTCGAACAGTTCTTGCGGTTTATAACTGCGCAGCCATTGTTCCAGTTGTTCCAAGTGTTTTGGATTACCGATTACGCCGCCCAGTGGCACCTGATGCGCACGCCAGAAGGCTTCAACCTTGTGGCCGTCCACTTCTTTCGGGCCAGTCCAGCCTTTGGGTGAGCGCAGGATAATCATTGGCCAGCGCGGACGCGTTGGTTTGCCGCTGCTACGAGCCTCCTGTTGCAGGCGGTGGATTTCCAGCACGCACTGTTCCATGGTTTCAGCCATCTTGGCATGCATCTGCATCGGGTCGCTGCCTTCAACAAAATGCGGCGTCCAGCCATAGCCTTTGAACAGGTCTTCCAGCTCTTCGTGAGAAATACGTGATAACAAGGTCGGGTTGTTGATCTTATAACCATTGAGGTGCAGCACCGGCAGCACCGCGCCATCGCGTATCGGATTTAAAAACTTGTTGGAGTGCCATGAGGTTGCCAGCGGCCCGGTTTCAGCTTCACCGTCACCTACCATGACGGTTACCAGTAAATCCGGGTTATCGTAGGCTGCGCCAAATGCATGCGAAACACTGTAACCCAGCTCGCCGCCTTCGTGGATAGAGCCTGGCATTTCTGGCGTGCAGTGACTGCCGATGCCGCCCGGAAACGAAAACTCTTTGAAAAACTGCTGCATGCCATCTTCGTCTTCGCCTTTATTTGGGTAGACTTCGCTATAAGTGCCTTCAAGATAGATAGGTGCTAGCATGCCCGGTGCACCGTGACCGGGACCAGCGAGGAAAATGGCATTCAGGTCATATTTATTGATGAGCCGGTTTAGGTGCGTGTAAGTAAACGCAAGGCCGGGGCTGGAACCCCAGTGACCGAGCAGGCGGCCTTTGATGTGTTCTTCACGTAGCGGTTCTTTTAATAGCGGATTGCCGCGCAGATAAATCATGCCTGCAGCCAGATAACAGCAGGCACGCCAGTAGGCGTTGATATCTTCAAGTTCTTTCTGCGACAGTTTGGCTGGTACCGCACTCATGATTGTTCTCTCCAGATTCACGTTTTATAACGTTATTTATGATGGCATTATTTCATGCAGACAAATAATACTCGCACATTGTTACGGTTATATCTATACGGCTTCACGCGTATAACTTAATCGTCTTTAAACAAAATGAGTATCTGAATCATTTCAGAATAACAGGCCTGATTTCAACGCTACCGGTAGCATGCCCGAGCATAATCTCTTTATCCTGAATCGTGCAGCTGATAGCCATGCCGCGCGATGCAATGTCGGCTATTTCCTGCGTATCCGTTAGATTGATGACGGTCAGGTTATTCAGCTTCAATAGCGCCTTTTTATTATTGTCCCACCACATATCAGCAATGCGCCCACCGTACAGCACAACCGCAACCTGTTTCGAGCGACCGCAGGCTTTGCGCACTTCACGTTCGTCCGGCAGGCCTACATCTATCCACAGCTCAATCGCGCCGGTCAGGTCTTTCTGCCATAAATCCGGCTCTTCATCGTCACTCAAGCCTTTGCCGAAAGCGAGGGTATCTGTAGCAAAAAGCATAAAAGCAACCAGCCGCACCATCAGGCGCTCATCGGTTTCAGATGGGTGTCTGGCCAAGGTCAAATTGTGAGTAGCGTAGTAATGGCGATCCATATCCGCGATTTGCAGGTCGATTTTGTATATAGTTGATTTGATTGCCATGTTGAAGAAGTATTCTTTAAAGGGTTATCTGTAAGTTAGCATTATACTTGTTAGCGTGCACCATAACCGTAAGGCCTACCTTGTTATGCCGGGTTTCTGTTAAGCTTTCATTCTTTGTAATCAAGTAAAGTTTCGTTATGGCCCAGTATGTAATGTCCATGCTCCGCGTGAGCAAAATTGTTCCTCCTAAAAAACAGATCATTAAAGACATTTCCCTG
>Ga0208758_100661_pt1 | contig 10457 bp, 9 predicted proteins | sample LakWasM116_HOW13_2_FD_183930 | JGI IMG/M metagenome (GOLD analysis project Ga0208758, IMG submission 183930) | Freshwater sediment methanotrophic microbial communities from Lake Washington under simulated oxygen tension - Sediment Metagenome... | ecosystem: Environmental > Aquatic > Freshwater >...
GTTGGCGTGCTATCAGGTATCGGTGGCTGGGCTGGTGTAGCGATGAACCTTGGTATGACTAACGACACAGACGCACTTGGTGCTGCTGGTGGTTACAAAGAGTTGACAAAATACAACGCTGCTCCTGGCGGCGGTGCATTAACAGTGTTCTCACTATAATTTAGGCTTGCTTAAGTTATAACGTTAATACGTTAACTCAGCTTTCATTAGCTAAACTAAACACCCCACTTCGGTGGGGTGTTTTTTTATATGTAGAGAATAAAACTTAGATGTATACAGATTGGTATGCTAAAGCGAAGCATTTGGTTACAATGCTTCTTTCTGATTTGCTATGAGAAAGAACTTTTGAACCTAGTGGTACTCAGAAGACAGTGTGGTAGATGTATGTCACTTAATAATATGAGGGTTGAGATGATGTTAAAACAATTAAAAGTAGTATTGGTGAGCTTGGTGTTGGTAAGCAATCATGTGTTGGCTGAAGAGACCATTGAGAAAGTGCTGGACGATAAAGAGCTGCCATCTTTAAATGCAGATGAAGGTCGCGTTGGTGAGGTGCGTCGTGTAGATGATGGTACTGAGTTCAAGGTTTGTGCAGACCCAGACAACATGCCGTATTCAAATTTGAAACAAGAAGGTTTTGAAGACAAGATTGCTGAAGTGTTGGCAAAGGACTTAGGTAAAAAACTTACATTTGCATATGCCTACAATCGTCAAGGCTTTCTCAGAAATACCATTAATGCTGGCCGCTGTGATGTAGTCATCGGTACTACTTCAGATTACGATGCCTTACGAACATCTAAACCATATTATCGCTCTGGCCATGTGTTTGTGTGGCGCAAGGAGAGCGGTTTTAATATTACCAATTGGGATTCGCCCGATTTGAAAAAAGGCGTGATTGGCGTGATTGGTCAAAGTCCGGCCACTATTCCATTAAGAGATCATGACTTAATTGCATACTCAAAACCTTATCGTATGCAGCGTGATTTGAATTTGCCTACTAGCTTTATGATTGACGATTTAGCTAAGAAGGAAATTGATGTTGCAATCATGTGGGGGCCGATTGCTGGCTATTATGCCAAGAAATCTCCAGTGCCTATGGACGTGGTGTTTATTCCGGAATACAACAACGTAGATTTGAAAGGCAAGGAATACTGGAATATCTCTGTTGGCGTGCGTAAAAAAGATAAAGCACGCATGGCAGACATTGATGCAGCTTTAGAGCGCAACAAAGATAAAATCGCAAAAATCCTAGCGGACTACGGCATCCCAACAGTGCCAGTTGTTGAAGGTGATAATGTGTTCAAAAAAGGTAATTAAACTAATCATTTATGAGTGACACAGTTTTAAAAAACAAGTAGAATCTCGCGATTGTTTGCTAACAGAATCTTGTGAATAAATTGTGTCAACCAAACAAGTAATAGTTCGTTAAATGATCATACGTTGGGCAGTGCGCTTAGCATGAACAAAACGTAGCTCATTATTGTTATATAGATTAGGAGAAAACATGTTAGGCAATAAAGCATTAAAGTCAACTTTATTTGTTGGTATGTTGACATTAGCGGGTCTTACGCTTTCATTTCAAGCAAGTGCAGCGTGTGATTTAGTTTCTACAAAAGATGGCAGTCCATTAGGCGTTAAAGTTGTGGATACTGACACACCACAAGCTAAAGAATTTTTGGCAACTTGCGTAAACCCTTATACAAAGGCGTTTGCAAAAGATCCAGAAGCAGCTAAAGCCGGTAAGAAAAAATTTGGTTTTTACTCATGCACACAATGTCATGGTCCAAATGGTGGCGGTCAAGTGGGCCCAAACATTACTGACAGCACATGGCAATATGCAAAACATATTACTGATAAAGGCATGTTTGAAACGATTGCAGGTGGTAGTAACGGCGGTATGTTTGCATGGCATAACCAATTAGGTAACCCAGAAAACTTAGCGACTGATGATATTTTAAAAATTGAAGCATGGTTGCGTACACAATACAAAGGTGGTGGCGACACTCCTTGGTTAAACGAAACACCTAAAAAATAAATCACACATTTGTAACGGTCAAGTTACAGTGAGGTAACAAAATCAAAAGGTTGCTGTATAATTACAGCAACCTTTTTTCTTGATCAGTATAATTATATTTTGCATAGGGGCAGAAGATGAAAAGTTACAAGCTTGGCATGTTGACGATGATGCTAGTGGCAGGTTTAACAGGATGTAACGCTGACAACAGCGCAAGCAGTGCCGGTGGCGACAAAGCCGCTGCAGCTGCTCCATCAGGTAAGGCAATTGAGTTTGTAGACACACAAGAAAGCAAGCCATTGGTGATCGATGCGGCTTTGTTTGATACGCCTGCAGCTAAAGAATTTTTGGCCACAGGTAATAACCCATATATTGGTAACGAAGAAGCGATTGCTAAGGGTAAAAAAGTATTCCAGTTGTACTCTTGTACGCAATGCCATGGCCCGGAAGCAAAAGGTCAAGTAGGTCCTGGTTTAACCGGCCCAACCTATCGTTATCCTAAAGACTCTACAGATAAAGGTATGTTTGAGACAGTTTGGCATGGTACAAATGGTGGTATGGGTGCAAAAGGTGTTGGCTTGATGGACCCGACAGATCCTAAAAATGGGATTACACCAGACGAATTGTTAAAGATTATTGCATGGATTCGCAGTATGGGCGCACCTGCTCCGGCAGCAAGCTAACCGCGTATTCCGTATATAACGCGCTTGCATGTATATGGCAGGCGCGTTTTTGTTTATATCAAGAGGTTATATTTTGAGTTCAGAGACCGATTTACATCATGTGATTATCGTTGGCGGCGGCGCTGGTGGTTTAGAGTTAGCCACGAGCTTAGGCAACAGTCTAGGCAAAAAGAAAAAAGCACTGATCACTTTAATCGACTGCACACGTACGCATGTGTGGAAACCTTTATTGCATGAAATTGCTGCAGGCAGTATGGACCCAGACCGACATGAGCTGGAATACTTGGCGCAAGCCCATTGGCACCACTTTAATTTCCGCTTCGGTCGTATGGATGGCTTAAATCGTACGCCTTATATTGACGAAGATGGTAATGAGGTGATTCCACGACGCACATTCAAGTATGACACGCTGATTATGGCGGTAGGCAGTACCACCAATGATTTTGGTATCAAAGGTGCCCGTGAACATTCCATGGCATTAGATACGCAAGCACAAGCACAAAAATTTCATCGCTACTTGCACAATGCGTTGTTGCGTGCACAAACCCAAACCACGCCATTAAAACCAGGCCAGCTGGAAGTGGCGATTGTTGGGGCGGGTGCAACAGGCGTAGAGTTGGCTGCTGAATTGCATAATACGACACGTGAGTTAGCAGCCTATGGTCTGGATAAAATTGACGCAGACCGTGATGTGAAAATTTCATTGATTGAAGCTGGCGATAGAATTTTGCCGGCCTTACCAGTCAAGATGTCATTGGCGGTAGACGTAGAATTACGCAAGTTGCGTGTGAATGTATTTACGGGTGAGCGTGTGACGGAGGTATCGGACAAAGGCGTGACAACTCATAGCGGACGTGTAATTCCAGCGGAGCTAGTGGTGTGGGCCGCTGGTATTAAAGCACCAGATTTCTTAAAAGATATTGATGGCTTAGAGACTAACCGCATTAACCAATTAGTAGTCAAACAAACACTGCAAACTACCTTAGATGACAATATTTTTGCATTAGGTGATTGCGCAGCATGCCCATGGCTTGGACATGATGGCAATGTACCGCCACGTGCGCAGGCGGCGCATCAGCAAGCCTCTTTGTTGGTGAAATCTGTGAAGGCGCGTGTTGCTAACAAAACGGAAATGCCTGAATACCATTACACCGACTATGGCTCGTTAGTGAATCTAGGTAGATACTCTACGGTAGGTAGCTTGATGGGTGCAGTGTCAGGCGGCAGTATGTATATTCAAGGCCTGTTTGCACGCCTAATGTACAGATCGCTATACAAAATGCATTTGATGGCATTGCATGGTGTGTTGTCAGTGATTATCCACACCATTGGGCGTTTGATTTCCCGCAGAACCGAGCCGCATGTGAAATTGCATTAGTTGCAATTCAAATTAGGTTGTTGAATAGACTTACGCGCTCATTTGGGCGCGTAAATTTTTTTGTGGTACACCTTATTGATGAGGCCCATGCTCAAAATAATGAACGTGCCGAATGCAATGATGATGTAGTTCATCGGCATATTGGCTTTATCCATGAGCAAATAACAGCCTAGCATCACTAGGATGCCTATGTGCTCATTAAAGTTTTGCACGGCAATGGAATGGCCTGCGCCTATCAAATGGTGACCTTGGTGTTGTAGTAAGGCATTAAGCGGCACCACAAAATAGCCGCTTAATACGCCGATGAAGAACAGCAAAACTGCTGCGACTGCCCAATGAGTAACAAATACCATCGCAATGACCAATACACCCATGAGTATGCCAGCTGGCAATACTTTGGTAGATTCTTCCAGCTTAATGTATTTGGATGCAATCACTGAGCCCACTGCAATCCCCACTGCTACCGTGGCGACTAGCTGCGTGGACGCCTCGATATCGAAGTTGAGTGCGAGCGCCGCCCATGCCAATACTACCAACCTTAATGTGGCACCAGCACCCCAAAATAAAGTGGTCACTGCAAGCGACACTTGACCTAATGGATCTTTCCAAAGCGAGACAAAAGCGTGCCAAAAATCTTTCACCATATAAAAAGCGCTCTTGCTTTCTAATTTAAGCTCAATGGGCATCTTGGGAATAAAATAGTTAAAGATGGCGGCCCCTATATATAAGACAGTAATCACGTACAAGGCAAAATGCGGGTTAGTGCTGGCTAACTTGCCGCCAATAATGGCACCTGCAATAATTGCTGTGACAGTAGAGCCCTCCATCCAGCCATTGGCTTTTACCAATAAATGGCTAGGTAATAACTCTGTCAAAATGCCGTATTTTGCAGGTGAATAGGTTGCCGCACCTATGCCTACAATGCCATAGGCATAGAGTGGCGGTAGCCCAAAAATCATGGAAATACAGCCCACTACTTTAATGGAGTTGGAGGCAAACATGACGCTGCCTTTGGGAAATGCATCGGCAATTGAGCCTACAAATGGTGCTAGTACAATGTAAGAAATCACAAAAAACTGTTGCAACAGCGGTGTATGCCAATTGGGTGCATGCATTTCTGCCAGTAGTGCAATCGCAGCAAACAACAGCGCATTGTCGGCAAGTGCAGACAAAAACTGCGCAATTAATATAATATAAAAACCAGATTGCATTATTTTTATGAAATAGCTTTGGGTGCTACTTCAGGGTTAATCCTTTAATACTCGTGCTTTCAGAGCATAGCATAGTTCAGTGTTGGCAAGGCTTATAATGACTCTGCAGCAAAGTCTGCAAGCCTTGAACGTTCGCCACGTACCAAGGTGACATGCCCATTGTGTTCCCATCCTTTAAAGCGATCCACCACGTAAGTTAACCCAGAGCTACCTTCTGTGAGGTAGGGTGTGTCAATCTGTGCAATGTTGCCCAAACAAACGACTTTGGTGCCCGGACCGGCACGCGTAATCAGTGTTTTCATTTGTTTTGGCGTCAGGTTTTGAGCCTCATCAATGATGAGGAATTTATGTAAAAAGGTGCGGCCCCGCATAAAGTTGAGTGATTTGACTTTAATCCGCGTGCGAATCAGGTCTTGCGTTGCAGCACGCCCCCACTCTCCTGCATCTTCATCGGTCTTATTCAAGACGTCTAGATTATCTTCCAGCGCGCCCATCCATGGCGCCATTTTCTCTTCTTCGGTGCCGGGTAAGAAACCTATGTCTTCACCCACTGGCACGGTCACGCGCGTCATGATGATTTCAGAGTAGATTTTTTTATCCAGTGTCTGTGTCAAGGCAGCAGCGAGCGTGAGCAGCGTTTTGCCTGTCCCAGCTTGTCCAAGCAAGGTGACAAAATCAATTTCCGGATCCATCAGTAAGTTAAGCGCGTAGTTCTGCTCGCGGTTTCTTGCCACAATACCCCATACGCTATGTTTAGGGTTGGTATGGTCTTGCACCACTTCGAGTACGGCGGTGTTGTCCTCTATCTTGCGGACAATCGCGTTAAACGGTTTGTCGAACTCATAATAGATAAACTCGTTAATCAAGAATGATTTTACAAGTGGGCCAGAGATGCGATAAAACAAGCGGCCTGCTTCTTGCCAGGATTCCATAGCCTTGCTGTGTTTTTCCCAAAAGTCTTGTGGCAGTTCACGAATCCCTGTGTAGAGTAAATCGCTGTCTTCCAGTACTTTATCGTTAAAGTAATCTTCAGCAGGCACGCCCATGGCGCGCGCCTTAATGCGGATATTGATGTCTTTACTGACCAATATCACCTGGCGATTGGGGTGGCGTTGTTGCAGATCAAGCACAACGCCGATAATTTGGTTGTCCGCTTTGCTACCGGCTAGGCCAGGCAGCTCTTTAATAACTTGCTGGGTTTGTAAAAACAAACGTCCGGTCAAGTGACGGTTATTATTGATGGCGAGTGGACAGCCTAGCTCTAGGTTGGTCAGATCTGTGCCAACAATTTCTTCTAAGTAACGACTGGCTTGGCGTGCATTACGTGCAACTTCTGTCAGCCCCTTTTTATTATTATCCAGCTCTTCTAACGTTACCATGGGCAGGTAAATATCGTGTTCTTCGAATCGGAACAGCGACGAAGGGTCGTGCATTAATACATTGGTGTCTAATACAAAGAGTTTGGTTGTAGCTGCTGATTTTTTGACCATAATCGATTTATCGTGATAAAGATTGAATAAAAGTGAGTACTTCCTGCGCGTGGCCGTCAACTTTAACGCCACGCCATTCGCGAATAAGCTCGCCCTGCGGATTGATGACAAATGTGCTGCGCTCAATCCCACGTACCTGCTTGCCATACATGTTCTTCATTTTCATCACCTCAAAAATGCCACAGGCGATTTCTTCGGTGTCCGCCAATAGCTCAAACGGGAAGCTGAATTTTGCTTTGAAGTTTTCATGCGATTTCACGGAGTCACGCGAGATACCTACAATGTCGGTATTGGCCTGTTGGAAATCGGCATACGCATCTCTGAATTGCATGCCTTGCGTGGTACAGCCGGGCGTGGAGTCTTTGGGGTAAAAATATACGACTACATATTTACCTAAAAAGTCAGAAAGCTGGATGGTTTTGTCTGAAGTCGCAGGAAGTGCAAAGTCTGGAACGGGTTGGTTTAGCATAGTGTTCATCATATCTTGATATGACCATTGTTCTAAAAAAACGCAAATAAGGCAAGTTTAATCGTAAATAAATTTATGACTGTTGGCCACGATGCAATTGCCTGTGGTGAGTGCTATTGGGGCAGGTTGATTTTGATGATGGTACCGACAGGCTGTGCTGTCATAAATTCTACTTTGCCATTGAGGACTTCGCACACTTTGAAGGCAAATGGAATGCCTAAGCCAGTACCAAAACGCTTCGTGGTAGGGCCTGGGCTTAAGGCATGCGGGTCAGGTACAAATGGCATACCGGATCCTTCGTCGCGGATAGTCATTTCGAGTACATGGTTGAACAAGCTTGCATTAATGTAAATAGAGGATTGTTTTGGTGAGGCTTCAATGGCGTTCAGAATCAGGTTGTAAAGCACTTGTTCCAGCAAGTGCTCATCGGTAAGAATGGCGCTCTTTATATCACTGATATCGGTCACGATCTGAATGTTTTTTTCCGCTAATTTCTGGACCAGTGGTCCAGTTGCGCCTTGGATGATATTGCTTAATTTGGCCGGACTGAGCTGTGGTTTGATGGGGTTGAGATACGCTAGCAGCGCCCCCGTCCAACGTTCTAGCCTGTCTACGGTGTTCATGATGCCTTGAAGTGATTCACGTGTATCTTTGTCGTGCTCGGGGCTATCTATAATTTGCGCAGTCGCGCGAATGCTGGCGAGCGGGTTGCGAATATTGTGTGCCAGCATGGGAACCAGTAACCCAAGCGCAGCTTGCTTTTCGGTGCGTACCAGTGCATCACGGCTCAGTGATAAGTCCTCAGCCATTTTGTTGATTTCTTGCGAGAGGGTAGCCAGCTCTTTAGCGCCGGTTTCCGGTACTTTATGATTTAAGTTGCCCGCGCTGATTTCTTGTGTTGCGTGCATCATGGCATTGATCGGGTTGACGATGGATTTTTTGAGAAAGAGCCTAGAAAAAAACAGCAAAATCCCCGCAAGTAAGACTGGAATGCTCAAGATGGCAATCGAGCTGGATTTGGCATCGGCAAGCCTTGTTTTGAGCTCTACTTGTTTTAAGCTAAGTAGCATTTCTGCACGCTTGGAGACATCCTCGTAGCGAGAAAAAATGCCTGTTTCAATGTCCTTATAGAGCGATTTCTGAGAATCTCGATCCGGACGTGCTTGATAGCGATAAAACAGCGACGGTGCCTCATTCACAAAGATGCGGTAATTCTGCTCAATCTCGGCAATTGCCTGTTTCTCTTCGTCACCGCGCGCTATTCCTTTGAGCCCATTAAAGTGGGTCAGTATGGATTGTGTGTAAGCGTTATATTCAGCGAGCGCTTCACCATCTTGTAAAAAGAAGGCATCAAACAATTCTTTCATTTGGCGGTATAAATCCCCGCGCACTTGGTAAATTTCTTGTACCAATAAGTTAATGCGCTGTGACTCTTTAGAAGTTTTATCCCAGATATGTATGCCATAGCCGCCGCTGATGACAGCAAGCAAAATCAGGGCGATAAAAATAAGCTCATGCATTAACAGCAGATCACGTAACGATTTAGAATTCTGCGTTTTTTGCATGCGGTTTTAGTTTTCTAGCTTAAAGCCTACGGTAACGGTGATTTTATCAATATGACCGCGTAAAACTTCTTGCATATATTGCTTGAGGTTTGAGCGTTTAACGGCGGCCATTGCCGCTTCGTCCAGCGCATTGTTGCCACTGGAGCCAGTGACGGCTACATGGGTCACGTTGCCATCATGATCTATACTGATTTCCAGCACCACGTCCCCTTCGATCCCGCGTGATTCGGCAATTCGGGGATAACGTTGGTTGCGTTTGAGTTCTTGTTGCACTTGATTGCGGTAAGCATCTCTGGCCGCTTGAATATCGCTCTCTGATGGTCCTGAGCGCTTTGGCGGCTCTGCCGGTGGGGGCGGTGCCACAAAAGCAGGCTTGGACTCGGCTTTAGGCGCTGCCGCAATCACCTCTGGTGGAGGTGCTGCCTCTTGCTGTGATGGTGCCTCTGTGACGGGTTGCGTGGTTGGCTTGCGCTCCACCGGAGTTTCTAATTTTTTAATAGGTTTTGGAATCTCTTTAATAGGTTCCGTGATTGGCTCTGGCTCAACCGGGGTAGGCGGTGCGGGTGGCGCTTCCTGAAGCGGTTCAGGCGCTTTGGGCTGGACTAACTCAACTGTCAACTCTTGCTTTGGCGGTTGTTTCGTAGAAAAATCAAAATTAGGCACGATCAGTGCAAGCAATGCGTGCAGCAACATGGAGCAGACAAGTGTCCATATCAGCAGGTGTTCATTGCTTTTTGAATGTGAAATCAAGGCGTTCAAAATTTGCTAGGGGAATTAAATTTTCATCACTCTATACTATAGGTAAGATTTAAGCGAACCTTGTGAAAGATGTTGGTTAATAGCAGCCAATCACCCTATATTATGTTAAATAATTCCTTCAAATAATTGCACTTCAACGGTCTCGCCAGCATTCAAATTGGCTACGGTTTCACCTAGTACAATAAAGCAATTGGCATAACTCATACTGCTTAATACGCCTGAACTTTGATTGGGTAGTGGTTTGACTTTCCAGTTTCCATCAACCTCGTACATGACACCACGTTGAAACTCAGTACGACCCGCGGCTTTTTTGATGGATTCTGTACACTCAACCTTGAGCGTAGGGTATGGTTTGGGCGATGCGCCCATCATGAGGATCAGGGCATCACGGACAAATTGATAAAAAGTGACCATGGTGGCCACTGGGTTGCCAGGTAGGCCAAAGTAATGCGCACTATTGCTTGCAGTATGCACTTTGCCGTAAGCCAGTGGGCGTCCGGGCTTCATGTTCATTTTCCAAAATAAAACCTCGCCATGCTGAGCGAGCAGCGCTTTCATGTGGTCAGCCTCGCCAACGGACACGCCGCCGCTAGTAATCACGGCATCATGTGTCGCTGCTGCTTTAAGCAGTGTCTGCTCCAGCAGGGTCGGGTTATCTGGTATTGCGCCTAAATCACTCACTTCCACACCTAGTCGAGTTAGCATGCCAAATAAGGTATAACGGTTGCTGTCGTAAATTTGTCCTTCTGCCAATAGCTTACCCACACCGACTAACTCATCCCCAGTGCTAAAAAAAGCTACTTTTAGTCGGCGATACACCGTCACTGTTGGGATGCCTAATGAGGCAACTAGCCCTAAGTCTGCAGGCGTCATGCGGTGCCCTTGTGG
>Ga0208758_100664_pt1 | contig 10394 bp, 11 predicted proteins | sample LakWasM116_HOW13_2_FD_183930 | JGI IMG/M metagenome (GOLD analysis project Ga0208758, IMG submission 183930) | Freshwater sediment methanotrophic microbial communities from Lake Washington under simulated oxygen tension - Sediment Metagenome... | ecosystem: Environmental > Aquatic > Freshwater >...
CTTGATGACGGCGACTTTAAAAGTGCTGATAATCAATCAGAGAAAAATGCAAATGGCAAAGATATAGCGCATGCATCGACACAGCCTGATTCAGAATTACCGCTAGCTGGTTCAGGGCAACCTAATTTTGATTTTGCATCAGTTAAAACTGAGTTGCGTTCAATTTTAAGTTTGCTACGTTCAGATCTGAGCACATCTTAACAGTGCAAGTATTTATTTATCACCCCTGATTTATGAGGGCTAAGCTTTTGGTATAATGCTCGCTTGCTGTATTAAGGTACGGCAACGGTTCGGGGCGTAGCGCAGCCTGGTAGCGTACTTGCATGGGGTGCAAGGGGTCGAGTGTTCGAATCACTCCGTCCCGACCAATAAAATCAATAAGTTACAAATGAACAGGCCAGCTGAATGCTGGCTTTTTTATTTTTGGTGACACTTTTGGTGACACCTTTGCACTCTGTAAGTTTTTTGGTGTGTGATAGTAGTTTATAGATTGGCAGATGATAGTAGCTATAATCTGCATAAGCGGTTGAAATGTTAGCTAGCCACTTATCTGGTCTTAAGTTTCTGTACCACCCCACCATGGGTCAAAGGCTACCCCACCCACTGGCACGGGTTGCTATATGCCTCTTAACACAAATGGTATTTTTTAACGCTTGGCAATTTTTGTAATACGTCTACATTAGAACTAATAGCCGTATCCTCTTTGTTTATTTTGTATTTCTGTTTGTTGCCTCTGAATATCGTTTAGCTGTTGTTGCATTTTTTTATTATTTCTATTTTGAACTTGAGCATCTCTATTAGCAGCATTCATGCAAGTTGCCTCGTATTCATACCTAGCAGCATTTCTTTCGTTAACCTTCTTAATACGTTCATTATAGCTACCTCTGCCTAGGTCAGCAGTCATGCGAGTTACTTTCTCAAGCAAGTATGCACAATTTTCATTGGAAGACTCTAAATTATTACTTACTGAAGGTTCAGAATTGTATGAATTATTTCTTGGTGATGGTTGTGCTGATGGCAAAGCGTTTTGATTTGGACTTATTTTCACTATATCCGGTTGATAAGCACACCTACTATCAGAATAAACAATTTTCCCATTTACTACACATTTATAAACATCAGCATATGCTATGGTAAATGGTAAATTTAAAATTAAAAGCAGTGTTATCTTTAAAGCATTACCCAGATTATTCATGGCTGAACCTTGTTGATTAACTAAATGTGATTAAATCATACGCTAGCAATTATAGTTTATGCCAAAATGTTTTAAATTGATCTTCAGGTTTTTTCCAGACTCTAATTCTTTTATAGCCTAATTTCCTTAGTGCAGTTCCTAACTCCCCTGGGTGAGCGTTGCCGCGCCAGCGACCCTTGAGCATTTTTTGAATCACCGGTAGTGATATTCCTTCTGATTTAATAATTTCTGGCATTTCATCCAAAAGTTTTTTTAGCCTGTCCTCTAACGGAGTCATGGCGTGAAGCCATGAATCTTTTGTTTTTTGATATTGTTTATTTTTCTCAAGTTGCGAGCGTAAAAACTCATTCTTTATCTCTTCCAAAAATGTCATGGCGTTCCTCTTGCTGTGATTTAGTGAAATGTGAACGTATTAATGCCAATTTCTTTAATGTAGAGCGCGTTTAGATGAACTCCAGCTTTAAGCCAGCTATCAGCATCTTTCCTTGTATATTGACGTTCGATTTCTAGCCACATACCAGCATATAGCTTTATAAAATATTCACTCATATCAAAATTTATTTCTACACGATGATTTTTGTTAAATTCCTGTGACACAGATTGCATGATTGATTTAACTCTATTAAAAGCAAAGAGCCTCTCGTGCTCTGTAAAATTTGGTTTGTACTTTTCGCGATTCATTTTTTTATTCCTAGTTTAGTAACCGAAGGATCATTGGTAACAATGATCACTGGCTTGATGTTGGTTATGGTGGAGTGTATGGTTTATTCGGCATGCTAACCTCGCATGTGATTCTAGTTACCGGTGTTACCACACACACCATAATTTCTTTTGTGAGTGTGTGATTACACAGAGTAAGTCCCTGTCTTATCTAGCTTTATTTGCATTTCTGCTGCCATTGTATGCATTAACTTTCTAACTGCGCCACTTGGCTTATTTAAGCGATCAGCCACTTCGCTAGGTTTTAAACCTGAAGTTATAGACTTAAGTAGATTAAGTATTATTTGACGCTCTGCCGACATAAATGCCTGAGAAGCACTTCCACTCCAATCCCAGCCACCTTGTTGACGTTTAGTAATTGCAAACTCACCGTCATGTTCAATATCCCTTCCTACTAGTGTTAAACGCATCATTGAGTCGCCACGGTTTCCGTCAATAATAAGTGCGCCATCCACCGCGCCCATTTGGCCTAGAGTTCCACTTACCATTTCAATTGCGTCGCCTTCAGATTTACCTTTTCTGTTGTGTGTAACAACCAAGATGCAGCAACGATATTTATTTGCCATATCAGTGATAGGTGCTAGAGCGTTGTAATCTCCTTCATAAGCGCTGGATCCTTTACTTGAAGGTGGACGGAACTTGGCTAACGTATCTATAACAACTAGTCTAGGTTTTAATTCACTCAATATTTTTTCAAGGTCTTCAAGGCCACCTTGGTCGCTTCTTTTCCATGATGTATGGAGTATTAGGTCGGGTGACCCCCATTCCTCGCGAAGTTGCGAAAGTCTTGTTTGAAGGCGTCTTTGGTTTTCTTCTAAAGCTAGGTAAACAGCAACACCTCTTTTTACTGTTTTGTGCCATATGGAATCGCCAAACGACACAGCTAATGATAGTTGCAAGGCTAGCCATGATTTTCCAACTTTTGGTCTAGCAGATAGTAAATAAGCACCCTCTGGCAAGATATCTTGCACAACCCAATTAATAGGTGCAAATTCCTTATTAGCTAATTCAGCTGCTGATATGCCAGATGAATTAAATTTTTGCGTTGAACTAACTATGACATTCCCAATTGCTCCAGCTATAGCTTTAGGAATGGTATATTTCATGAGTGTCATATGCTTTTCGGGGCGATACATTGCACTGCGCATAAAACATTTAAGCACTGCATCTGAAATCATGCTCTCTGGTAGCTCCATGGAAACCGCGGTTCTTGAGATTGATGCAGTAAGCGCCATATCACCCTCGCTATGCGAAGGGTAGCCTATGACATTGAATTTATCCTTCTGCCACTTTCCAGACCATAGCAAAGGCTCTTTTTTCTCAACTGCTAGACATAGTCCATCAATCACTTTGCTTGAAACAGAAGTGGTGACTTCCAGTGGCATTGTTGTAGGAGATTTATTTTGAGCATTCGGTAAAAGTCTAAGAAATTCATCAATCATTGATTGAGAATCTATAAGTTCATTAACCATTATGCTGGGATTAAATAAATGCCCAGTAACTGTAAGAAAGCGCACGTTTTCATATATTTCTAAACCATCGCTTTTGCGTCCTGATGAGCCAATCTTTCCTAATATAAATAGCCTTAAGCCTGTTTTACTTGGTGAATATTCACAATAAATTCCCATGGAAATTGCTGTTTCTACCCATTCTTTAACAGAAGGTTGGTTTGTAAAGATCGATTCATAATCATCAATATCAATACCAACAATACCGTTTCCTGTAAGCAGAACACCTACACCTGTATAACCACCGCTTTTAAACTTTGTTAAAGCATCATTAAATGTGCCAAATAACTCAGGTTTGTTGGCACCAATGATGCGACCAGATTTAGGTGAGCGAGGTGCCTTGTTAAATTTCCCGGGCTTACCTTCTCTGGGTTCTGCTAACCATACTGCAAAAGGTTGGTTTTTTAGAGAATTAGGGATGTTTTCCTCAAAAGGTGAAATCCATGAATGGTTGCTTAAATTTTGTGCAATTGTGCTAGTATTATTCATCTGTTGTATCCTTTGGGCGCGTCTTAAAAAGACGTGCTTTTTTTATTTAAAAGTTTTCTAGAGTGATTATTTAACTAGTGGGTTGTTTGCAAGCATTTTTCGTAAGCTACCAACCCGAATTCTTGTTGATGCGTTAATTTTGATGGCCTCTAATCTACCAGTATTGATATCACGGTAGATGCTGGCTCTAGAGCGGCCTGTTGTGGCGCAACCTATAGCAATTGACACACCTGCACAATCGGGCAGATTATTGAAGTGGCTGAGTGTGGCTAGAAGTTTTTCTGATTCATGACAGACATTTGTATTGTTGTCAGTTAGTTTGATATGGGTGTTCATGATACGTCTCCTTATGGCGATTCGTTTTGAATCGCTCTGGATACGTATTAAATAGCATGAGATTTAGGGCATGCTTGATGCTCTGCGTATTTCGCGAAAATAGTTTTGTAAAGTACGTTCGGATATCGGTTTAGGGTAATATTTTGATGCTTTGACTGCCCTGTCTTTTTCGTCCTTATTTTTTTCTGATATAGCTATGAACTTAGCCCCACCGCGTTTTAGCCAATGATCAGGGTAAGCATTTTTTAAATTTTCAATGTTAAGGTCTCTAGCGTCTCTTACAACTTCATTGTGATGAACAATATAGTTGCCAGTTTTCAGTAAAAATCCGTCACTGCCGTCAAGCTCTGTTCTCATTAAGCCGCCTAGCAATTTTGATTCTTTTGGATCTTCACTATTTAGTAAATTATTTAGAATTTGATTGCTGATTATTTTTGCAGACTTGTTCTTATTCTTCCTATTTAGAATATGCTCGGGCATGTTGTTGATAAGCTCAATTTTCTTAATCTCTTGAGCTTGAATTGTAGCTTTACGTTTGAGTCTTGCGATTGTAGGCATTAAAGCCCCCTTGCACTTATTAAAGAGATGTTGCTAGTGTTCTTGTTTAATAGTAAAGCAAGCCTATCGCCCAATAGTCTCCATGCATGCGCTTGTTCGGTCTCAAGCTTTTGTCTTTGGTATATGCGAGTAACTTTATTTTGTTCTACATGATTAAGGCATTTTTCAATAACGTCTGGCCTCACACCTAACATGCCCATCATTGTGGCTGCTGTTCTTCTTAAATCGTGAGGCGTCCATTTGCCATTATCTAAATTTAGAGCCAAGCTGGATTTTGCACGATTTTTCATAGGTTTTTTATCGGGTGCTCTTTGCCTGTCTGCAATCTGTTTTGTTATTGTTTTTAGGCATAAATGATTGTCGTCAGCTCTATTTGGGAAAAGCCAAACAGAAACTGTGTTTAATCTAATCAATTCCTGAAAATGAAGCTTTGAAAATTCTGATAAGTAAATAGTGTGTGTTTTTGAGTTTTTAGAGTTTTCTGTAGGAATTAACCACTCGCCTTTGTCGAGATCTATATGCTGTTTTTTAGCACTTACAAGTTCACCGATTCGGCATCCGGTTGATAAAGCTATCCAAATAGCACTCTCTGCGCATTTATTTAGATTTGCATTTGGCAATAAATCATTTAATTTCTTTATTTCAGATTCACTTAAAACTCTATCTCGCTCAACTTCTTTACCGCCAATATCTGCTTTTCTTATTTTGTGTGTTGGGTCATTTTCTATGATGCCTCTAACATATCCAAAGCCAAACATTTGGCGTAAATCTGTAAGCATTCTGTTTGCCATTCTGGACGAACCTCGACTTAATATTTCGTCTAGTATTTTAGTAACATGAGTTCGTGTAATCGACTCGGCGAAAATTTCACCGATAATTGGGAGAACATCTTTTTCAAAAGCTCGCTTTATTTCTGTACCTTTATCTTTTCGTTTATCTAACTCTATCAATAGCCATTTATCAAAAAGCTGTTTTACAGTGAGTCGTGCGGCATCTATAGCAGCTTTAGCTTTTTTATTTGCTGTAGATTGTTTTTTAATTTCTACGGGGTCATCTCCTTCTCTGCGTCTAGCCTTTGAGTTTAATGCAGCCGTGCGAGCAGATGCTAAACTCATATCCGGATAAGTTCCCAGCTCAAGCCATCGTGTTTTTTTATCAATTGTTTTATATCGATAAAGCCAAACTTTACTGCCAGATGCTCTGACTCTCAGATAAAGACCAAGTCCATCATTTAAAAAAATGCTTTCGGATGTAGTTTTGGCAAGTTTGATTTTTCTGTCTGTGAGTAACAATTGGGCTCTCAATTCTGGTGACACTTATGGTGACACCTTTGCATGAATTATTATGAGATTTTATGTTACATCATGAGACGGTATTTAATCAACATTTTTACCAATAAAATCATACTGATAGGTACTTTATGACAAGTGCTTTTTACGCGGGATTTAAAGGTTATTTTTCAAGTGTTAACTTAAATGGGGTGCAAGGGGTAGAGTGTTCGAATCACTCCGTCCCGACCAATAAAATCAATGAGTTATAAATGAATAGGCCAGCTTAACGCTGGCTTTTTTGTTTCCGGGATAACATTCGGGATAACTTTTTTGATCGTTGCATATCTCGATCCATATACTTCCTCATATCTAGCTTCAATAAAATATTGTGCCAAATCGTGCATTATTTTTATGCTAGGAATGCAGCCCGAAGAATTATCTTAACTTTTAAAATTTTTTCTGTATTCTATATTTAAGCAATATTAATTTGAATTCAACAGGAGCTTATTTGATATGTATATTGGAAATGAAAACCAGAACTTGGTTAAAGAAGAAGGGTTGCTCAGATTGCCGGAAGTTTTGAAAAGGTTTCCGGTATCTCGATCTACATGGTGGGCCGGAGTGAAATCAGGAAAATTTCCTAAATCAGTCAAGATCGGGCCAAGGACAACTGCATGGCGTAGTTCTGATATCGAATTATTAATAAAGAGGATCATAAACTGACTCTTGAAGAGATAAATAAATGATTGCATGGCATTACACAACGGGACAAAAGTTTTTAGATATTGTTGAGAGTGGTTATCTAAAACCAACTAATATTGATGTTAGACCTCCCGAAAAGCCCATTTTGTGGTTTTCACTGAATCAGAAATGGGAGAACACGGCAAATAAGGCAATATTAGAGGCAGATGGTGAAATTAAACGCTTATCTATGCAAGAGACACGTAGGCTTGGGGGCGGATTAGTGCGGTTTGGTATTAAACCAAACGTACTTTATTTAGGAAACCAACTTCGTATAAAAGCAAGCATGAGTGCTAGTATCTGGAAAGTTTTATGTAAAGAAGGATTAAAACAAAATGCAAAGCCCTCTGAGTGGTTCGGAAGCCTAAAGCCTATACCTATTAATAAACTTTTTATAGAAGTGATGAACAAGGATTTTGTGTGGGAAAAAGTATCATAAGACGAGGGTGTCCTAGATTTTGTGTAAACGGTGGTTAACTACTGCCGAGGCATCCTCTCCTCGAACTGTATGGTAAACCTGTTTAAGGCAGGTTTCCAATCCCTAAGTGGCATCGACCACTTTTCACTGATGTTCTGCAGTGCCAAATAAAACAGTTTCATCAATGATTCGTCATTCGGAAACGAGCCGCGGTTCTTGGTTATCTTGCGTAAACTCATGTTCACCGACTCAATCGCATTGGTGGTGTAGATCACCCGTCTGATCTCCGGCGGATAGTCGAAGAACGGAATGATGCGCTGCCAGTTACTGCGCCAGGACTTGGCAATGGACGGATACGCTTCATGCCATTGCTGCTCAAAGTCGAGGAGCGCCATCTCGGCTTCAGCCAGTGTGGCAGCACTGTAAACCATGCGCAGATCCGCTGCGACTTCCTTGCGTTTGTTCCAGCCCACATAGTTCAGGCTGTTACGCACAATATGCACAATATGCACGATACACAGTTGAACAGTCGCCTGCGGATAGACGGTTTCAATCGCTTCCGGGAATCCCTTTAAGCCATCCACACAGGCGATGAAGATGTCCTGCACGCCGCGGTTCTTGAGTTCCGTTACTACGGAAAGCCAGAACTTGGCACCCTCGGTCTGGGCGATCCACAGTCCCATTACTTCTTTATGCCCTTCCATATTGACGCCGATGGCCAGATAGACCGCTTTGGCACGAACACTACCTGCATCACGTACTTTAACGTGGATGCAATCCAGATAGACAATGGGATAGACACTATCCAGCGGGCGTGACTGCCATTGCTTCACTTCGTCCATCACGGCATCGGTGACATTGGAGATTAGCGTGGGGGATATTTCCGTACCGTACATCTCGGACAGATGCTGCTGGATCTCACGTACCGTCATGCCGCGTGCATACAGTGAGATGATCTTGTCATCAAAACCGGTCCAGCGGGTTTGATGCTTGGGAATAAGCTGCGGCTCGAAGCGGCCTTCGCGGTCACGGGGAATCTCGATGGGCAGTTCGCCGAACTCGCCTTTGAGGGTCTTGCGGCTTTTGCCGTTGCGGGCATTGCCAGAGACATTGGTGACGGCCTCATGTTTGTCATGACCTAGGTGTTCGGTCATTTCAGCTTCTAGCGCACGTTCAACTAATGCTTTGGTCAGTTGTTTTAATAATCCATTCTCACCGATGAGATCTTCCGGCTTTTTATAATTCGCCAGCAGACCATCGATTAGATCTGTTGGTAGGGGTTTTGATACGGTCATTTTTACTCCAAAAGTAAATAAGCAGTTTCCTGCAAAATGACCGTTTACACAAAATTATTTACACCCTCTCTTTGAGTTAATAATTATTTAATTTCTAATAAAGCTTCAAATTCATGTAATGGCAATGGCTTGCTAAACAAGTAGCCTTGAAAGTGATTACACCCATGAATTTCAAGAAAGTTTCGCTGATCTTCAATTTCAACCCCCTCAGCAATAACATCCAAACCCATACTTTGTCCTAGCGCAATTATCGTACGAACGATAGCGGCATCGTTTGGATCAATCAGAGCATCTCGCACAAACGATTGGTCAATTTTGAGCTGATTTAATGGTAATCTTTTTAAATAAGAAAGAGAAGAGAATCCGGTTCCAAAATCATCTAGTGAGAACTTAACCCCTTTGGCTCCCAATATTGTCATCTTAAGTATGATGTCTTCTACATTATTTATAAGTAGGCTTTCAGTGAGTTCCAACTTGAGTTTGCTAGGATCAACATCAGTACTTTTAAATACTTTTAGTACTTGATCGACGAAGTCTGGTTGATGGAATTGTTTAGCGCTCACATTGACTGAGAGGCTTAAGTGTCTGGCATTATCAACATGCTCCCAGTCTTTTAATTGCTTACAAGCTGTCTCTAGGACCCAAAGACCCAATGGCAAAATCAAACCGGTTTCTTCAGCGAGGGGAATAAAATCTGCGGGGCTTATAACGCCATTCTTGGGATGTATCCATCTTACAAGAACCTCGGCACAATTAATTAAACCGGTTCGATCTACTTGCATTTGATAATAAAGCTGTAATTCATCAGGAATAGCTTTACGCAACAAAGTCTCTAATTTTGCACGTGTTTCTAATCCGGCTTGAGTGTCTGGATCATAGAACTTAATCTCGTTACGACCATGGCGTTCGGCCTGTTGCATTGCGGCTTCTGCATGCTTTAATAACTCGTCTGAAGCAATTACGTTATTAATGAATAAAGTAATTCCAATGCTGGCTGAGCAATGATAGTCGCTATCTTGTAAGGTTAGAGGTAGCCCAATTGCAGCTAATAGCTTCTTAGCCACTTTTGTGGCCATGGTCGCGGCCATCTCTATTTCATTATTAAGCAGGTCCAGCACTATTCCGAACTCTCCGCCATCAAGCCTTGCAACAGTATCATTTTTATACAGATTGTCTTGCAGTCGTTTAGCAATTTCAATTAACAATAAATCAGCAGCATTATGTCCGTGAGTAGTATTCAGAATTTTGAAATCGTTAATACTAATGAATAGTATGGCACTACTGAGATTCAGTCGATCGCTGGAACGTAGTTTTTGTTCTAGCCGATCAAGCATTAAACGCCTATTGGGTAAATGTGTCAGCGGATCATAAAATGCCAGATCGTAGATAGCTTCTTCATGTTTCTTTCTGTCAGTAATATCTCGAATGTAGGCATTAAAAATATGCTTATTATTTTGTAGCAAACCTGAAATCGTTAATTCTACCGGGAACTCCGTTCCATTTGAGCGCATACCTGTGATTTCGACACGCTTGCCTATAATAGATGGTTCGTTAGTGGTAATGAATCGCGCCATGCCCTGACGGTGGGCCTCTCGGTGTATAGGAGGCACAATCAGGTCGGCAACATCTCTTCCTATCGACTCCTCCCGCGAATATCCGAAAATAACTTCGGCTTGAGGATTCCATGCGATCACTTTGCCATTTTCGTCCATGCCCACTACGGCATCCAACGCGGAATCCATTAATGACTGTATACGCGCAGCACTTTCTTTTTGCTCTTTAAGCGCTTGTATTAAATCACTTTCAGTTTTTTGATGACATTTAATCTCACGTAACAGATGCAATGTATTAGTAACACGGTTG
>Ga0208758_100690_pt1 | contig 10133 bp, 9 predicted proteins | sample LakWasM116_HOW13_2_FD_183930 | JGI IMG/M metagenome (GOLD analysis project Ga0208758, IMG submission 183930) | Freshwater sediment methanotrophic microbial communities from Lake Washington under simulated oxygen tension - Sediment Metagenome... | ecosystem: Environmental > Aquatic > Freshwater >...
AAGATATAAAATCTATTTGCTTGCAGAATAGTACAAAGCGAATAACAGATTATTTATTACAAATTAGCAGAGCCTTCACAGGTTCGGATTGTTTTAGACTGCCAACTAATAAAACAATAATTGCATCTATACTTAACGTTTCCCCAGAAACTTTTTCACGCGTCATGCAAAAGCTACAAAATGCGGGACTTATTACAGTTAATGGAAAAGATATTGTGATTAATAATGTATCGGGATTACAGAATTTCAAATAAAGAACTGCTTAAGGCCTAATAGCAGGTGTCTTCACGCTGGCGCACCGATGTAGGTGATGTGCGCCATGCATAGTAACCGCTTGGATGCACATTCATCACGCGGCACATGCGTCGTACGGAATGCTCCGACTCGTGGTTGCGGATGAATGCGTACCTTACTTGGATTCTGTGGCAAAGTACGCGGCGGCCTTTTTTGGAATGTCACGTTCTTCGGCGACTCGTTTAAGCTCGAATTGCAGACGTTTGATTGTAGCCTGCTGATCAACAGCAGCCACTCTTACTGGTTCGAGTTGGCTGTCTTTCTTCATCCATGCATAAAGACTGTGGGTAGAGACACCAAGCCTAGCTGACACTTCGGCAACAGGAAAATGTCGCTAAGTTATTTTTTGATAGCTTCTAGTTTGAATTCTTCTGTGAATCTTTTGCTAACATTTTGATGATCCTTTTAAGCGTAATTTATGAAGCTTAAAAGTGTCTACTGCAACCTGGTCGATTCATTTGTAGGAATACTAGCTAATTTGTATCCTACAGCTGCTCCATACACACTAACGCTATTGCCTCAAATTTAAGTAATCGTTAAAAACTATCAACTTTTCAACAACCATTAAACATCTGTAATTGTTTATCCTTTAGCCAGCGTAAAAATTTAAATCAGCACAGGCAAATCTCGTCGCCACTTTTATGCACCCCATATCAAAGCCAATCAATTTAAAAATTTGCACTATCATTCGCAGCCATTGTAGCCAATTAAGAAACAGTCATGTTCGACCGGTCTATCTTATTTAATATGCGTATAGCCATTATGATTCAGTGCTGCCCAGACTGCATGTCTGGGCATTTATTTGTATGTTATGGGTATCAATATGGAACTTGAAAAGATCATTATTTCGGATTTGGACTACGCGCGACTATCTATATTAGCGAATGATGACGTGCTTAGCGACGAATTGAGCTTGGCGATTGTAGTGCCGGAGGATCAAATGCCGCACAATGTGGTGAGAATTAATTCACGCGTCATTTACACCGACGAAAGCATGGGTCTAAGCCGTGAGGTGGAATTGGTTTTCCCGGAAGGCGCCAATATGAAATATGGAAAAATCTCGGTACTATCGCCGGTAGGCTCTGCTTTACTCGGGCTGACTGAAGGCCAGGTGATTGATTGGCCTTTCCCGCAGAAGCAGTTAAGGCGACTGAAAGTTGTCAAGGTCATGAATATATAAGCAAGGCGCCTACCCCACGCCGCGTTTCAGATGCTACTGAAGAAAAACCGGTAAGCAATTAATTTACATGCATATTTATACGGAATATTAACTTTGATTACTAAGATTATTACTACACATTTGACAGATAAATCCATTTTGACTGAAGTTGTCGTTGATGATGAAACCTTCAATGTATTTACGACATTCAGTGCAGATGAAAAAGATAAATACATTACTTTCTGCAAGGTTTACATGGCAGACGCCATGACTTGGTCGCCTAAACACATCTGGCATGCATCCTCTACTGACACAGTCAATGCGGTGCTGGATCATATTACTGTCACCAAAATGCTACTGAGCAAAAAGCATTCTAAATGGAACCCGGAGCTGTTTTATATAAACAGGCCATTTGAAAAAGTGGAAAAACTGACATTTAAAGATTACACAGTTGACAAGAACTCGTTTAATTCAAAATTGACAGAAAAATTACTCGAGGAATCAATTGGTTATGAGTCACATGATAAAGCCAAGTCCAGCTCGATCAATAAAGTCAAAAAATATATATTTGCGCCAATCGTCGTACTGATCATGTTCAGCTTGTATTCACTGATTGCAGTGGAGTAATGTTTCAATAGTCAAATACAACCAGCTTTTACCAGAAGGTGAAGGCTGGAACTTAACGTGACTTACAGCCCCTCACCTCCGCTTAATTTTATATAGGAAATATTTTGAACTCAGATCCTAGAGTCTTTTTCGCAGCTGAACGTACATTACTGGCCTGGGTCAGGTCGGGCATTACCGTAATGGCGCTTGGATTTGTGGTCGCTAAATTCGGCTTGTTTCTGACCTTACTGACTACCACAGATGCTGGTAACAGCCATATTCACCGAAATAGCGACTTCTCCAATTTATTAGGCATGGTACTTGTAATGATTGGCGTTGTAATCACACTGGGAGCGCAATATAACCATCATCGCTATGTGAAAACATTACCGCCTGCAGATGTACCTGAACTGGCGATAACCTGCCTGGGTTCATTATTAACGTTATCAGTAGCGCTGGTGGGCGGACTGCTTACGGTTTACCTTGCAATGGCATAACTTCTATCGGCACTTGAATGTATATTCTTGAATGCTTGTTAGAGTACAGCCGGCAAACCAGGTATGCACCATCACGTAAGCAGCCCACAAGATTGATATTAAACTAAGCTGCCATGCATTTTTTTGCACCCGTTTTTGCACTGGCTTTTGCATAAGCAGTTAATAAATAATCAACGCTGATCTTTCCGGCCCCTTTGAATATCAGAGGAAGGAACATCACAATATAAAGCAATGGCAGCTTATAGTTACCCAAACCATCGCCCTCCTCATCCACTATCCTGTAACCGGTGAACAGGTCACTGACACTGGATAATTGAGCCGGCCAATGCACTGCAGCAATTGCCACTATCGTTAAAACCACCAGCGATACTGAAAAAAAACGTGTTGCAAAGCCCAGTATCAAGGCAATAGCACCAAATATTTCAAAGTAAGTAGCGATGTGCCAGCTGACATCCGCTGGCAGCAGATTAAACGGGAACGGAAATGCGACTTCCTGAAACCAATTTGCACCATGAAACTTCTGAAGACCTGATTCACCGAACTCTATTGCCAGAATCAAGCGTAAAAATAATGGCGGAATATAATCGGCAAAAGCATTTACCTGCGCAATCGCCTTGCAATAAAGCCCTACACCCACATTGACTACTGAATCGGCTTTCATCAGAATTTCTCCTTAATTTAAGATTAACGATAAGCGTTAGTCGAACTTAAGGAACATTACTTACAGTATCGGTTTAAGTTTTGCGTCTGGCGACCTTGTAGTAAATCCTGATTCCCAGCAGCAAAGCCAGTATCGCGGCATACAGCATAGGCTCACGCAGGTCTTTTTTCACCAGCCACAAGAAATGCACCACGGCTAAAACAGCAATCACATACACCAGCTTGTGCAGCTGTTTCCAGCGTTCACGCAGCAGCCTGATCATGGCATTGTTAGAGGTAACGGCCAGCGGCAAAGTCAATATGAAAGCTGAAGCGCCTACCAGCACGTACGGATGCTTGATGATATCCTTAACGATGTCCGCCCAGTCAAAAGCATAATCCAGCCACAGATAGGCCAGCACATGCAGACAAGCGTAGAAGAACATAAATAGCCCCAGCATGCGCCGGTACTGCAATTGCCATGAGCGCCCTGACAGCAGCCTTATCGGGCTCAAACTCAAGGTCGCCAACAACATGAATAATGACCAGTAACCCGTTGATCTTTCAACGAACTCTACCGGGTTAGCTGTCAGGTCATCATGAAAGGCCAGCCAGAACAGGCGCAACAAGGGAATCAGGCACAGCAGGAAAATTGCAAGCTTTAACCTGGCCACCAGTTTTCTATCCGGCACCTTGCTGATCAAACTCAGCAACGGCAGCCTAGAAGTTTTTTCGTAAATCCATGCCGGCATACATCTGCCCTACCTGTTCTGTGTAACCGTTAAACATCTGCGTTTTGATGCGTCCGGCAAAAAGGCCGGCACCAATACGTTTCTCTGAAGATTGTGTCCAGCGCGGGTGGTCTACCTGCGGGTTGACGTTGGCGTAAAAACCGTACTCGGCCGGCCCCGCTTTCATCCAAGTAGTCATCGGCATTTTGTCGGTAAAGCGAATTTTGACAATAGCCTTTGCCCCTTTGAACCCATATTTCCAGGGCACCACCAGGCGCATCGGAGCGCCATTCTGATTAGGCAAAGCCTCACCGTATAAACCGACAGCCATGATCGTAAGCGGGTTCATCGCTTCATCCATGCGCAAGCCTTCGATATAGGGCCAGTCCAGTATTGGCAGGTTTACACCCGGCATCTGCTGTGTATCCGCCAAAGATATAAATTCCACATACTTGGCGTTCGCGTTCGGTTCCGCCCATTTAATCAGCTGCGCAAGCGGAAATCCGATCCAGGGAATCACCATAGACCACCCTTCCACACAGCGCATGCGGTATATCCGTTCTTCTAACGGTGCGAGCTTTAAAATATCCTCGATGCTGATGGTTTTATTTTTTTTGACCTGTCCTTCAATGCTGACAGTCCAGGGCACAGGCTTGAATAGTTTTGAATGAACCGCAGGTTCATCTTTGCCGGTACCGAACTCGTAATAATTATTGTAGGTAGTAATGTCTTCAAAAGAAGTCAGTTTTTCCCCGGCGCCGTATTTTGACTTACTGAAATCAGGTAGCTTTAACAATGGCCTGCCGGCCTTATACTGCGCAGGCAGATTGCCGGAAGTGGCGAATGACGGGCTGGCCAGCAAGCCTGTTGCACCGGCTAAAACCCCGAAACCAGCCTGCTGCAGAAACTTGCGCCTGCTATCGAAAACCTCTTTAGGCGTAATTTCTGATGAAAGAATATCGGATTTTGTCTGAATAATCATGGCGTAACCTTAAATTATGGGTAGCCGTCAGGCAATTACCCATCAACCTCATTGATAACGTTAGTTAGTCAAACAGCCAGCCAGTTCCTTACAAAATTACAGGGTGATTTAATAAAATTTTATTGAATTAAATTCTGGGTTTCTTTTGTGATTTCTTCATCCAATGCAGAATCATTGGTATCTTTAGCGATCAACCGAGCTTTTTCGACCAATGCTTTTGCCGACTGCATGTCTCCACGGGCGGCTTTGACTTGCGCCAGCACATAGCTGCCCTGCGCCTCATAGTAGGCGCCACCCTGCTCATTCGCAAACTTAATGATTTTATTCAGGGTATTTTCTGCGCTGGTATAGTTCTTGGCAGCCGCATAGTAGCGACCCAGTTCGATGCTGGAATGTGCAAACTGGTCAGGAGTACCTGATTTCTGGTGCATAAAATAAGCCTTGATCTGATACTCAAGCGCAAGGTCATGCTGATTCATCAGGTGATAAGTTACTGCAATGTCTTCGAAACTTTCACCGCGCTCATTATCATTGGCATCCAGCTTGGCTGCAGTTAAATAAGACTCCAGCGCTAAAGGATATTGCCTGGTTTCAAAGTACACATTACCGATGCCGATATGTGACACGCGTTCAAACGCTTTGCTTTTTGCAAGCCCTGCCTGTTTCAGGCTCTCCTGATAACTGGCAATGGCCTGTTCGTATTGACCGGCATTTTTATAAGCATGACCCGTGACCAGTGCAACAATAGTCTTATCGAATGCATCAGCAGACAATTTTTCGGCGGATTTGAGTGCGCTTAACGCAGACTTCAAATCACCTTGCGCGCTGTAGGTACGTCCCTGGCACATTAACGCATCACGGTCACGGCTATTGGCACCCAATGCTTTGCCTGCCAATGTAGATGCAGTAGCAAAATCACCCTGTTCATAGGCTTTATTGCAGGCATAGGCATCATCTGAAATCGCATAAACATTATTAAAATACAATGCAGTAAATAATGTAGTTAAAGTTAATTGTAGCTTCATGTTTATCAATATTCTTTAAGTTAAATGCAGCGGCTGCATGTGTATTTATAAAAACTCAGACCAGTTAAATGACTTCTGAACTGTCGCAAAAAAATGGGGGTTCAATAACGACTGCTTGGTGTTATAACGCAGTTGCTGTCCGGCTTCATCAACGATATCACCCCCGGCTTCCTTCAGTACGCAGTGCGCTGCGGCCGTATCCCACTCCGAAGTTGGCCCAAGCCTTGGGTACACATCAGCCGAGCCTTGTGCAACCAGACAGATTTTTAGAGAACTTCCCATGCTGATAAGTTCAGGCACTGCGCCGGTTTCAATATGGATATTGTTGAGAAAGCGCTGAACCTGGTGATCACTGTGGGAACGGCTGCCGGCCACGATAAGTTTTTCAATATTAAAAGGCCGGGTATGAATCTGAAAAGCCGCGTAATTTTTAGCTTGCTTGAAAGCGCCATGCCCCAAAGATGCGTAATACAGCAAATCTGTCGCCGGGGCATACACCACGCCCATCACAGGCGAATGCCTGTCAATCAGGGCAATATTGACCGTAAACTCGCCATTGCGCTTGACGAACTCGCGCGTACCATCCAGCGGGTCGATCAGCCAATATAGCTGCCAGGCATTGCGCACACCGGCGTCTATCGTTTCTGATTCTTCGGACAGGATCGGAATATCAGGCGTCAGCCGTTTCAAGGAACTCACAATCAGGTTATGCGCCGCCAGGTCAGCCTGCGTCAGCGGTGAATTATCAGATTTATTTTCGACATCAAAATCTGTTTCATACACTTGCATAATGGCTTCGCCAGCATGTTTGGCAATTTCAATGACGGCATTCAGATATTGATGATAGTGATTATTTTCCATTGCTTATCCCAATAATGCCAATAAACCGGCTTCGTCCAAAATTGTAACGCCAAGCTCCTGCGCTTTATCCAGCTTGCTGCCGGCTTCAGTGCCGGCAACTACGTAATCTGTTTTTTTCGAAACACTGCCGCTCACCTTGCCTCCCGCTGTTTCGATCAGCTCTTTTGCACTATCGCGCGACATGGTTGGCAAGGTACCGGTAAGCACAAAGGTTTTGCCCAACAGTATACCGTTTGAGGTTTGTTTACCCTCAGTCACAGGCCAGCTGATACCGGCTGACACAAGCTCCGCAATCACGCTTTGATTGTGCGCTTCAGAGAAAAAATTGGTAATGGACTCTGCAACCACAGGCCCTACATCATTCACTTCCAGCAGCTTTTCAGTATCAGCGCTCATCAAAGCCGGCAAATCACCGAAATACTTGGCGAGGTCTTTAGCGGTCGCTTCACCGACATTGCGCATCCCCAACGCATAGATAAAACGCGCCAGCGTCGTGTGCTTGCTGGCTTCCAGTGCATTTAAAATATTCTGTGCTGACTTATTCGCCATGCGCTCAAGGTTGCTGAGTGTATTCAAATCCAGCTTGTAGATATCTGCCAGCGTATGCACGAGATTGGCTTCAACCAGCTGATCGACTAATTTATCCCCCAGGCCTTCAATATCCATTGCCCGGCGTGAGGCAAAGTGCGTAATTGCCTGTTTACGCTGCGCAGGACAAAACAAACCGCCGGTGCAGCGTGCTACCGCTTCATCGGCCTGTTTCAGGATATGTGAGCCGCACTCGGGGCAAACCTCAGGCATGACAAAGCGGCGCGCATCGGCCGGGCGCCGTTCAATCAAGGTAAACACCACTTCGGGAATCACATCCCCTGCCCTGCGCACACTGACCGTATCGCCGATATAAACATCCTTGCGCCGCACCTCGTCTTCATTATGCAGGGTGGCGTTTGTAACGGTTACACCGCCCACAAACACGGGTTTCAGCCTGGCGACCGGCGTAATTGCACCAGTTCGCCCGACCTGCACGGTAATATCCTCTACAACCGTAAGCGCCTCCTGTGCAGGAAATTTGTGTGCCACTGCCCAGCGCGGGGCTCGGGACACAAACCCCAACTCATTCTGCTGGCTGAATTCATTCACTTTATAAACCACGCCATCTATATCAAAAGGCAGTCGATCGCGTATTTCACCGATTTTCTGATAATAAGACCGGAGCCCGACAGCACCTGTGACTACGCCACGCTCTTGGCTCACCGGAAAATGCAGGCCGGCCAGGTAATCCATTGCCATTGCATGATTGGTCAGGGCCGGTATGCCTTCCGCAGCCCCGAGGCCGTAAGCAAAGAAAGTCAGTGGCCTTTGCGCGGTAATACGTGCATCCAATTGCCGCAAGCTGCCTGCCGCAGCATTGCGTGGGTTGGCAAACAGCTTGTCGCCTTTGGCCAGCTGCGCCTGGTTCAGCTTATCGAAATCGCGTTTCAGCATCAGCACCTCACCGCGCACCTCTAAAAGCTGTGGCGGCTCTTTGCAGCTCAATCGCATCGGGATCGCGCGCAAAGTGCGTAAATTATGCGTCACATCTTCACCCGTATAACCGTCTCCACGTGTCGCGCCCTGCGTGAAAACACCATTTTCATAGGTGAGCGTGATGGCCAGGCCATCAAATTTTGGCTCGACTGCATACGTCACCTCGGCAATGCCGAGCGCTTCGCTGATGCGCTTATCAAATGCGCTTAACTCGCTGTCTTCAAAAGCATTATTCAATGACAGCATGGCTTGACGATGGGCAATGCTGTTAAAAGCATTGACCGCAGACCCGCTGACACGCTGTGTAGGTGAATCCGGTGTAATGAGTGTCGGGTGCTGCTGCTCCAGCTCCTGCAGTGCCCGATAGACTTGATCGTACTCGCTGTCCGGCACGCTAGGTGCATCAAGTACGTAATATTCGTAATCATAACGCGCGATTAAATCACGCAGTTCCTGCATACGTAATGCAGGGTCTCGCTGATCAGCGCTAAATAACGTGAATTGCATAGCCGAAATCAAGAAAATAAACGATGTGCAACATCTGATCCGGGCGCAATACCTCGTGTCAGCATCGTGGCCTGGATTATTTTAAGCTGATGCCGTATTTTCTCGATCTGCACATCGCCCAGCGGCCTGTTGTTATCATCAACCAGCTGCGCATGCAGGCCGGTTTCCATTTGCTTTGCGACCTGCACCATGTGGTTATACGCTTCTGTACTGTTATTGACATGCGGAATATCCAACTGGAAGGTAATCCCTTTCACGACAGACTGCCTCAGCATGTCAGGGCTGAAAGGGTGATGCTCACGATTGAACATGACAAAAGAAGGTGCTGCGGCTACTGAAGCCAGCGTGGCCTGTTTTTTGGCCGCTTCGTCAAAAAACTTGAAACTGCCGTCTGCACATAATTCAAGCCCTTGCGCCTCAGCCAACCCCCTGAGTTTGGTACCGGTAAACGCCCCGTTTTCCCCATGCAGCAGGTGAAAGCCCATGGTTTTATCGACATCAATGCAGAAAGCATCCAAAGCTGCGGCATCTGCGACTGCATCACCGGTACTTTGCCACTCCACATGTGCGCTCACATCCAGGCCAAGGCTTTCCACTGCCAACTGAAAACGGTTCACGACATTGCGTGAAACCGGGCCAGCCCTGTCCGCCAGCTGCAGGCTGCATGCGATTTTTGATATTTTCTGGTTTGCAAAATCCGGTTTGGAAGCTACGTCACTCAGCAGCAGCCAGCGCAGGTCTGGCGTTTGTACATGTATAAACATAGGCTTGTCGAAGCCGTCAAAGTCGGTCTTTAAAACGCCGCAGATCTGGCCTATGGTAGATACATCTGCCAGATGCAGCAGCGCGATCAGGTCAACTTGTGCATGGAGCTTGGCTGGCAGGCTCTGTGCCAGTATTTCTTCCGGCTGCACCTCACTGGCGCTGCTAGCTGCACTACCGGCTGCAAACTCCGGAGAATGCGCTGGATCCGGGCTTTTGCTGAACGCATCCTGAAAGATGGCTTTAATGCCATCATGATTCACCGGTTTTGCCTGTGTGAATGCATCACCCTGCTTCGCAGCGGCAACAGGCTCTTCTGTATATGTAGTTTCACTGATTGTTGGTGACTGGATCGTTTCTGGCGCCTGGGTTGTTTCAGGTGCCATGTATGTAGATTCCGGTTCTATGTATAAAGCGTCGTCGTCAATATAATCATGGCTTTCAAGCACAGGCTCTTGTTTGGCGTTTGAAGTTTCATGTACCGGATCCGTATGTGCCAGATCCGCTTCATGATTCAGATCATGATTCAGATCATGATTCAGA
>Ga0208758_100693_pt1 | contig 10095 bp, 9 predicted proteins | sample LakWasM116_HOW13_2_FD_183930 | JGI IMG/M metagenome (GOLD analysis project Ga0208758, IMG submission 183930) | Freshwater sediment methanotrophic microbial communities from Lake Washington under simulated oxygen tension - Sediment Metagenome... | ecosystem: Environmental > Aquatic > Freshwater >...
CGATTGAGAGTGTTCAGGTCGTGAATATGGAGCAGGTGCGCAGGCTTGAAGTCGGTTACAGAAGTAATGCGGAAGGCAGCGGCGGCAAGACAAGGCTGCCAAAAGAATCTTTAATGCTGACTGAAGACGAAAATATTATCGATCTGCAATTCGCGGTGCAATATAACCTGAACAATGCAAAAGACTATCTGTTCAGCAACCGTGCTACAGACGATGCCGTGATGTCGGCAGCTGAAACGGCTATCCGTGAAGTGGTGGGTAAGAACAAGCTGGATGACCTGTTGCAAAAAGGCCTGGCAGACACTTCAGAACGTATGCAGACGATTCTTGACAGTTACAAAACCGGCGTGAAGATCATCAGCGTGTCTTTGCAGAGCGCACAGCCACCGGAGCAGGTGCAGGAAGCGTTTGAAGACGTCAACCGTGCAAACCAGGATAACCAGCGCCAGATCAATGAAGGTCAGGCTTATGCCAATGACGTGATACCGAAAGCCCGTGGTACCGCATCACGCCTGCTGGCCGAAGCCGCCGGTTATAAATTGAAAGTTGAAAGTGAAGCGCGCGGTAACGCAAGCCGCTTCGACCAGATTCTTGCGCAATACAACAAAGCCCCTGAAGTAACGCGTCAGCGTCTGTACCTGGATGCGCAGGAGCAGATCATGACTAGCGTAAGCAAAGTGATTGTTGACCAGAAGTCCGGCAACAGTTTGCTGTATTTGCCACTGGATAAACTGATTAACGCTTCCGGAAATGACAGTGTGCAGCAGTCGCAGTCCCTGCAATCTTTAAATCCGCAGCCTGATGCTACATCATCGGCGAGCCACTCTGCAGCCGGTGACCGCTCACGTGATGCATTGCGTAGCCGTGACAGAGAAAGCAGGTAAGGAATAATATGAAAAATTCAAAAAATATTCTTATTCTCGTTGTGTTGGCGCTGGTATTGCTGTCATTGTCAGCATTTACGGTGAACCAGACACAATATGTTCTGGTGCAGCGCCTGGGTGAGATCGTCGCTGTCAAGAAAGAGCCGGGGCTTTATTTTAAAGTACCGTTTGTCGATAACCTTAAATACTTTGATAACCGCATCCTGACGCTTGATTGGGAACAGCCTGCCAAGTTCATCACCAGTGAAAACAAATACATGATGGTGGATTCTTTCGTTAAATGGCGTATTGTCGACCCGAAAAAGTATTATGTTTCGATTAAAGAGGGTGGGGAAATCGCTGCCGAAGACCGATTGTCAAAAGTAGTGAATGCCGGCCTGAGAAGTGAGTTCGGCGTTCGTACCGTGCATGATGTGATTGCCGGTGAGCGTGGCGTGATTATGGATAACCTGCGAAAAAAGGCCGACCTGGAAGCGCGCCAGATGGGTATCGAGGTAGTGGATGTCCGCTTGAAACGTGTTGATTACTCAGAAGAAATCAGCAAATCGGTATTTGACCGTATGATTGCCGAGCGTAAGCGTCTTGCTAACCAATTGCGCTCCGAAGGTGCCGCTGCATCTGAAAAAATCCGTGCAGATGCCGATAAGCAGCGTGAGGTTATTATTGCTGAAGCGTATCGTGAAGCTCAGAAGACAAAAGGTGAGGGCGATGCCAAAGCCTCTGAGATTTACAACCAGTCCTATAGCCACAATCCTGAGTTCTATGCGTTTTACCGTAGCCAGGAAGCTTACAAGAACAGCTTCAAGAGCAAGAGCGACGTGATGGTGCTGGATCCGAACTCTGACTTCTTTAAATATATGCGAAGCCCTAAAAAGTAGTCATCTGCCACTCGCATGAAGAATGTATTGTTAACCGCGCTGGGATTGATGCTGGTGATTGAAGGCATCTTGCCTTTGCTGTTGCCGCAGGCCTGGCGCGATACATTCAAACGCATGGTGGAGTTGAAGGATGGCCAGTTGCGTTTTGTTGGCCTTGCGTCGATAGTCGGTGGTTTGATATTAATTTTATTAAGTAAGTAATAGTTCCGGATAATCGCTGCAGATAACTATGGTTATCGTGTTAATGCTGAAGTGGTTATTCGTAAAAAGTGATGATGAAAATGCGTAATTGGTTACTGCCAGAATATATAGAAGACGTTTTGCCCGCAGAGGCAGCACGTATTGAAACACTGCGCCGCAGGTTATTGGACTTGTTCAAGGTGCATGGTTATCAATATGTGATCCCGCCAATGCTGGAGTATATGGAATCGCTGATTACCGGCGTCGGGCACGACCTTGACCTTGCAACCTTTAAAGTCGTGGATCAGCTGACAGGACGCTCGATGGGCGTGCGTGCCGACATGACGCCGCAGGCTGCCCGTATAGATGCGCATTTGCTGAATCATCAGGGCATTACGCGCTTGTGTTATGCAGGCAGCGTGCTGCGCACCAGGCCAGACGGCCTGGCACAGACACGTGAGCCGCTGCAGTTAGGCGCAGAGCTTTACGGACATGCGGAAATCGCCAGCGACATAGAGATTCAGCGCCTGTTGATCAAGGCGCTGCATGCCATCGGCATTGAGCAGGTGCATCTTGATTTCAGCCATGTCAATGTATTCGGCAGCCTGATCGAGGCTAGCCAGGTGAACCCTCAGCTGGAGCAGGATCTGTATGCTGCGTTAAAAGGCAAAGATCAGTCTGCGGTAGCGGCGCTGACCAAGGGCTTGGATAAAACGACACGTGAAGCATTGCTCAATCTGACCGAATTGAATGGCGATAAAAGCATATTAGCGCAAGCGGCCAGGCTGCTTCCGTCTACGCCGGCTATCACGCAGGCTTTAAGCAGTCTTGAGCAGGTAGCACACGGCTTGCAGGATCTTGGTGTGAGCGTAAGTTTTGATTTAAGCGAATTGCGTGGGTATCACTATCACAGCGGCATCGTGTTTGCAGCCTATGCGCAGGGCTATAAAGGCCCATTGGCGCTTGGCGGCCGTTATGACGAAGTCGGGCAGGCTTTTGGCCGTGCGCGCCCCGCAACCGGGTTCAGCCTTGACCTGCGCGGTGTAGTGACCGCGTTGCCGCCTGCACAGTCAGAGATGGCGATTTTTGCGCCAGCACAGGATGACAGTACGCTGACTGCTAAAATTGATGCGCTTCGCGCTGAAGGCCATGTGGTCGTTCAGGAGCTGCCGGGTGTTACGTCTGACTTTGCCGAATTGAACTGCCATAAAAAACTTGAGCATTACAATTCCGGCTGGCATGTCGTGGATATTGCGAAACCTTAAAAGATAATCAGCAATGCTGTGGGTTATGGCATTGTTAACCATTTGAATATTAACATTTAATTAAAAAGTCGACGTTATGGCAAATAAAGCAGCAAAGAATGTAGTCGTCATCGGTACCCAGTGGGGCGATGAAGGTAAAGGTAAAATCGTAGATTGGCTGACGGATCATGCACAAGGTGTTGTGCGTTTTCAGGGTGGCCATAATGCGGGACACACTTTAGTGGTCGGCCAGGGTGATGCGCAGCGTGTTTACAAACTTAATCTCGTGCCATCAGGTATTGTCCGTGCCGGTGTTAACTGCTACATCGGTAATGGTGTGGTATTGGATGCAGGCCATTTACTGAGTGAGATCGCAGCCCTTGAGAAAGATGGCCTGGAAGTGAAAAACCGCCTGAAGGTCAGCCCAGGCTGTCCGCTCATTCTGAGCCATCATGTTGCGGTCGATGTGGCGCGTGAAGCCAAACGCAGTGCCGATAAGAAAATCGGTACCACCGGCAAGGGCATTGGCCCGACATACGAAGATAAAGTTGCACGCCGTGCGCTGCGTGTATATGACTTGTTTTACCCGGAGCGCTTTGCCGACAAGCTGCGTGAAGTGATGGATTATCACAACTTTGTGCTGACCAACTACCTGGGTGCAAATGCGGTCGATTTTAATCAGCAGTATGACGCCAGCATGCAGCATGCCATTGCCCTGAAACCGATGATTGCCGATGTGTCCGCAGAAATCTACGCTGCCAATGCCAGGGGCGAAAACCTCCTGTTTGAAGGCGCGCAAGGAACATTGCTTGATATTGACCACGGCACATACCCTTATGTGACATCCAGCAACTGTATCGCCGGTCAGGCCTCTGCCGGTACCGGTGTCGGTGCCAACATGCTGCATTATGTACTGGGCATTACCAAAGCCTACACTACACGCGTCGGTGGTGGCCCTTTCCCGAGCGAGCTCGATATCGAAACTGCAGGTGCACCTGGCTACCAGATGTCTAACAAAGGTCAGGAAATCGGCACGGTGACCAGGCGTAAGCGCCGCTGTGGCTGGTTTGATGCGGCAGCGTTGCGCCGTTCAGCCATGATTAACGGCCTGACAGGTTTGTGTATCACCAAGCTGGATGTGCTGGATGGTATTGAGTCACTCAATATCTGTACCGGTTACGAGCTGGATGGCAAAAAAATTGATTTATTGCCGGTAGGCGCCGATGACGTAGCCGGCTGCAAGCCAATCTATGAAACATTGCCGGGCTGGTCTGAAAACACGTTTGGTGTTAAAACCTGGGATGGCCTGCCGAAAAATGCGCAGAACTACCTCAAGCGTCTGGAAGCTGTGTGCGGTGTGCCGATTGCCATTGTTTCTACCGGTCCGGAGCGCGACGAGACCATCGTGATTGAGCATCCTTTTGCAGCATAGTCAGTTTTAAGCGCTTGCATGGGCAGGGCGTATGCAAGCGCCAAGACTAACAAGTATCTAAGACTAGTAAATATTAAGATTAACAAGTATTAAGACTAATCCGTAAGTTTATTACCAGCCATGCTGGTGTCGGTATGAAAGTTGGTGAACGAATGAATCAACGCCTGGCATGGGCCATTACTGGCTCTGGTCACTATCTGCGTGAGTCACTTGCAATATTGCAGACATTGAAAAATGTTGACGTTTTTTTAAGCAAGGCTGCAGCGGAAATTATTCAGCAATACGGGTTTCAGGAACTGCTGATCAATACCGGTCACCGGGTTTACCAGGATAAAACCGCGAGCAGCGTGCCTGTTGAGCTGTTTTATGAGGGCAAATACCATACGCTGGTTATAGCGCCCGCCACATCGAATACGATTGCCAAGATGGCTTACGGATTTTCTGACAGTCTGGTCACCAACCTTTATGCGCAAGCCGGCAAGACCAGGGTGCCCAGCATCGTATTTGCATGCGATACCGCACCCGAGCTGGAATCTGAAGCGCCGCGTGACAACGTCGTCAAGGTATATCCGCGTGGTATAGACCTGGAAAACGTCAGCAAGCTCAGCACGTTTGAAGTGACTACGGTCGTCGCAGATATGCAAGGCCTGACCCATGCTATTCAGGACAGGCTGAAAACGCTGGCATAGTGCTCGCCCATGACGCAGAACCTCCTTTTTCTGACCGGCAAGCTTGCGGAAAAAAGCCTCAATAAGGTTTTAAGCGAGGTGCAGGGCAATCCTAAAACACCTCCATTCAAATATCGCATTCAGCAGATCGGCGTATCGGTTGCCGCATTGATGACCTCGGATTTAATCGGGCGCAGGCTTAAAGAAACCGGTGATGCCGATAAAGTGATCGTGCCCGGCTTGTGCCAGGGCGACCTCTCCAAACTGGAAGCGCAATATGGCATCCCCGTCGAGCGTGGTCCTAATGACCTGAAAGACTTGCCGCAGTATTTTGGCCATGCTGGTGTTGCGCCTGACCTGAGCCGTTACAGTGTCGATATTTTCGCCGAAATTGTAGATGCGCCTTATTTGAGCATTGAGGGGATTATCCTCAAAGCGAAGCACTTTCAGGCGCAGGGCGCGAATGTCATCGATATTGGCTGCTTGCCCAGCGTGCCTTTCCCGCATCTGGCCGATACGGTTAAAGCACTGAAGGAAACCGGGTTCAAGGTCAGTGTCGATTCCCTGAATACCGATGATCTGCTTATTGCCGGTCGCGCCGGTGCGGACTATTTGCTGAGCCTGACGGAAGAAACATTGTGGATTGCCGGCGAAGTGGCCTCAACGCCAGTGCTGATTCCGGCAAAGCCGCATAGCCTGCCATCGCTGTATCGTGCGATTGATGCCTGTATCCGTGCCGGGAAACCTTTTTTAGCAGACGCTATCCTGGATCCTATCCATTTCGGGTTGACCGATTCGATTGTGCGCTACCAGAAGCTGCGTAAGAAATACCCCGATATCCAGATCATGATGGGCATCGGTAATTTAACGGAGCTTACCGATGCGGACACGACAGGGATCAATGCCATGCTGTTCGGCATGATCAGTGAGCTCGGTATCAATGCCGTACTCGCAACCTCGGTAAGTCCGCATGCAGTCAATGCGATTGCAGAAGCCGATATTGCCCGGCGCACGATGTATGCGGCAAAACAGGACGACAGGCTGCCGCGCGGCTATACCAATGGTTTGCTGGGGCTGCATGACAGGCGGCCATTTACCTATAGCGAAGACGAAATTAAAGAAATTGCAGCGCAGATTAAAGACCCCAGTTTTCGCATCCAGGTGAGTGAAAGCGGCATGCACGTGTATAACCGCGACGGCATATACGAACACACTGACCCGTTTGCGCTGTATCCGCATCTTAAAGTTGATGATGATGCTTCCCATGCTTTTTATCTTGGGGTAGAGCTGGCGCGTGCGCAGATTGCATGGCAGCTGAAAAAACGTTATGTCCAGGATCAGGAGCTGGATTGGGGCGTTGCCAGCGAGGTGCAGAACAAGGTTGCCAGAACGGCTCACCGTGAGGCGTCTTTGAAAGAAAAGCGTGATAAAAACAGGTAATGAAATGATATACGAAACGATAGTAACCACTGTTAACCCGCAAGGCGCCGCGCACACAACGCCATTTGGCATACGCATGCGGGATGGCCTGGTGATTATTTCACCTTATAAGCCATCCGCGACATTGGAGAATATCTTATCGACAGGGCACGCCGTGTTGAGCCTTACGGACGATGTGCGTGTATTTGCAGGTGCCTTGACCGGGCGTAAGACGTGGAGCCTTATCTCGGCAGTCGCGGTGCATGGATTTCGCCTGGAGGATACTCTGGCGCATAAGGAACTGAAACTTATCAAAGTTGAAGATGACCCGCTCAGGCCGCAGCTATTCCTGGAAGTGGTATACGAGGCACAGCATGCAGCTTTTCAGGGCTTTAACCGTGCGCAGGCTGCGGTTATTGAGTTGGCGGTGTTGGTCAGCAGGCTCAAAAGGCTGCCGATGGAGAAAATCCAGCAGGAAATGGATTACCTGCGCATCGCCATTGATAAGACAGCCGGAGAGCGTGAGCTGGAGGCATGGTCATGGCTGACAGAAGCGGTCAGCAATCACCAGGCGGCCTTAAACAATGAGAATCTGGCTTAACGATGCCACAGCTTTTAATCAGTGTTACCTCCTTGCAAGAGGCGCAGATGGCATTACAGTGCGGCGCCGATATTATTGATTTGAAAGACCCGGCTCAGGGTGCCTTGGGCGCGCTGCCGCTGGAAGTTATTACTGAGGTCGTGACTTTCATTCATGCACAAGAACCATCAGCAAGAAGGCTGACCAGCGCCACAGTGGGTGATCTGCCGATGCAGCCGGCGTTGCTGCGTGAGCAGGTTCTGGCATTGTCGCAAACAAATGTCGATATTATCAAAATCGGTTTCTTCTGTGACCCTAGCGCCGGTTTGACTGATTATCAGGCATGCATTGATGTATTGATGCCGATCGCCCGTGCCGGCAGTAAGCTGGTTGTCGTATTGTTTGCTGAACACGAGTATCCAGCAACGGTAGTATCTGCAATCAAGGATGCCGGTTTTTATGGCGTGATGATGGATACGTCCGAAAAAAATGGCAATACTTTTCTGGATCACTTTTCTGCCGACGAAATGAAAGCTTTCGCAGAAAATGTACAGGCTCAGGGTTTGTTATTCGGTTTGGCCGGTTCGCTTCACTTGCAGCATGTCGCAGCTGCCAGAAAATTAGCACCGGATTATATCGGTTTCAGGGGCGGTGTCTGCGTGGATCACCAGCGCAAGGCTGAGCTTGATGCCAGTAAAATCAGGGCGATTCGCGGAATCATGTAAATCTGTTGTTAAAATACAACAATGCTTGATTTTGTGTAGTGTTTATATGGGTTTTCGCATTGCGTTAGCTTGTATCTGTGCGTATTATCCGAGTGTGGATTTGTCTTTAACCAGGAGTAAATAATGAAAAAAAATATGATCAATATCGCAGTAGCGGCTACATTAGGCCTGGCTGCTTTTGCAGCAAGTGCTGAAGATATGTATCGTGGTGCTTGGTATGCATTGCCAGGTCTTAGCTATATGGACACAGACAGCGATCTGGAAGCTAACAACGGTGGCGGTGGCTTCCTGAAATTAGGTAAAGAATTGTCTGAGCATTGGGACATCCAAGCTGGTTTAGGTTACAACCGTGCCAGCGAAGACACTAACATTGCAAACGTAGGCGGCCGTTACAAACAAACGACATTAAGTGCAGATGCACTGTATATGTTCAGCCGTGACAAATTCCGTCCATTCCTGCTGGCAGGTTTGGGTGTTGCACGCAATAACGTTGATTACAGCCATCCTACGGCTGATGTAAGCGATTCAAACACATCATGGCTGGCAAACGTTGGCGTGGGTGCGCAATACCTGTTCAGCGATAACTTTGGTTTACAAGCTGATTTGCGTCATCAATGGACACGTGCAGACGTGATTAATACCAACAATATTTTTGCAGGCAACTCACGCGAAACAATCGGCAACACATTGTTAAGCATCGGCGGTATTTTCCGTTTCGGCACACCAGCTCCGGTTGTTGCTGTTGCTGAACCAGCACCGGCTCCAGCTCCTGTTGCTGCACCAGAGCCAGCACCGGCACCAGAACCAGCTCCAGTAGCTGCTCCAGAGCCATGCCAGCCAAAATTTGAAACTGTAACTTTACAAGCTGAAAGATTGTTTGGTTTTGACAAGTTCAAACTGAATGGCGATGCAGTATCTGAAGTTGATGAAGCGATTGCAACACTGAAAGCACACCCTGAGTTTGACGTAGTTGTTGTGACTGGCCATACAGACCGTATCGGTTCAGAGCAATACAACCAGAAACTTTCAGAAAAACGTGCTGAAGTGATCAAGCAACACTTGGTATCACACGGTATCGACGCTAGCCGTATCCGTGCAGTAGGTAAAGGTGAGTCACAGCCTTTAGTTGCTTGTGACGGCGTTAAAGGTAAAAAAGCATTGGTTGAGTGCCTGGCACCTAACCGCCGTGTAGTGATTACCGGTGAAAGACAGCACGCATTGAATGAGTGCAAGTAATACAATTTAATACTTAAATTCAATAATTTAAGTGTTTAGTAAAAAGCCTCGCAATTGCGGGGCTTTTTTATTGGTAAAATGGGCATCATGAATTTAAAACACTTAAATCAGGCGCCAGCTGAGGTAGATCACATTATCGAAGCCCGCTGGCTGGCAACGGTTGTTAAAGATGCACCGCTTCTGGAGCATTGCTCGGTCATAGTGCAGAACGACACTATCGTCGATCTGTTACCTACAGAGCAGGCCAGGGCGCAATATACAAGTGCAGACAGGCTGAGCCTGAGTGAGCATATCCTGATACCCGGTTTAATCAACCTGCATACGCACGCGGCGATGAATCTCATGCGCGGCATTGCCGATGACCTACCTTTGATGCAATGGCTTAATGAACATATCTGGCCTGCGGAGCGAGCTGTGGTCTCATCTGATTATGTCAGGGATGCCTCGCTGCATGCCTGTGCAGAGATGTTAAGCGGCGGCACTACTTGTTTTAACGATATGTATTTCTTCCCGCAGGCTACGGCTGCGGCTGTGAGTCAGTCTGGCATGCGTGCAAATCTGGGCTTGCTGGTGTCGGAGTTTACAAACAGTTACGCGACGGATGCTGATGATTGCCTGCAAAAAGGCTTTGAATCGCATGATAGCTGGCGCGGCAATAGCATGATTTCTTCTTCAATGGCGCCCCATGCACCGTATACGGTAACAAACCGCACGTTTGAAAAGATCATTACCTATGCAGAACAATTAGGCATCGGCATTCACACGCACTTGCACGAAACGCGTGACGAAATCAGCCAAAGTGAAACGGAATATGGAGCACGGCCAATCCGCAGGCTCGCCGCGCTTGGC
>Ga0208758_100698_pt1 | contig 10019 bp, 9 predicted proteins | sample LakWasM116_HOW13_2_FD_183930 | JGI IMG/M metagenome (GOLD analysis project Ga0208758, IMG submission 183930) | Freshwater sediment methanotrophic microbial communities from Lake Washington under simulated oxygen tension - Sediment Metagenome... | ecosystem: Environmental > Aquatic > Freshwater >...
TGAGTAAGCAAGCTGGCTGGACACCGATTAGTGAATTGACTGCTAGTTACGGCGCGTATAACCAAAAACGTATTGCCGGTGATTATGGCCAAAGCTTCAATGATGAAATCGCTTTCCGCATAAATGCTGTGTATGAGAATTCAGACTCTTATCGTGATGGCGTGAATTTAGAGCGTTTTGGTGTGACGCCAACCGTGACGATACGCCCGGATGAAAATACAAAAATCATCGTTGGCATGGAGTATTTTAAAGACAAACGTGTGGCAGACCGTGGTGTACCTTCAGTGAATGGTCCTGGCAACTCAACATTGAAAAATCGCCCTTATAAAATCGGTGACTACGACACATTTTTTGGGAATGCCCATCTAAGCCCTACTGAAACTGAAACGGTCGCTTTCAATGCATCCATAGAACATGCTTTTGATAACGGCATCAGCGTTAAAAATAGTACACGCTACGCCAACTACAATAAATATTATCAAAACGTGTTTGCCAGAAACTCCGTGACCAACGCCGGTACTGTTCAATTTGGTGCTTACCTTGATGAGACAGATCGTGAAAACATCATCAACCAAACTGACTTAACATACAATGCAAAAACAGGCTCTGTTGAACACAAACTGTTATTCGGTATGGAGTTGGCAAAACAAGATACAACGAGCAAACGTTTTCAACCAACAGTGGGCTCAACCAATATTGCGACTGTAGTTTCCGCAAGCAATCCATATCTGCCTTCTGCCTCTTTTGCCGCTTTGGCAACCAACAGAAAAAGTGATGTGAGCGTAGCAGCCTTTTATTTGCAAGATCAAATCATTTTTAGCCCAAAATGGCAGGCGATTGTTGGCTTACGAAATGATAACTTTGATACGGACTTTACTAACTTATTAGACAATACCGAGATTAAAGTCAGTGATAATTTATTATCACCACGCGCGGGTCTGATTTTCAAGCCAGTAGAGGCTATCTCCATTTATACCAACTACAGCGTTTCCTATGTGCCACGTGCTGGCGACCAATTAACCTCTTTAACGCCGAGCAATGCATCATTCAAGCCAGAGAAATTTATCAACTATGAAGTGGGTGCGAAATGGGATGTGAATCCGAGCTTAGCGCTAACGGCTGCGGTGTACAAATTGGAACGTGAGAATGTTTTAGTTGCTGATCCTAGCAACCCTGGCGCAAACTCTATTTTGGTTGATGGTCAAGAAACCAAAGGTATCGAGCTTGGGGTTTCTGGCGACATTACTGACAAATGGAGCGTATTTGGCGGTGTTACTTTTCAAAAAGGTGAGATTACCGAAACGCAAGCAAACGCAACTGCAGCAAATGTCATTGCTAAAGGCGCAGAATTAGCACAAACGCCTGACCGCACCCTATCTCTATGGAATAAATATGAGATTAATGATATGTGGGCGGTGGCTCTAGGTGTTGTCAGCACATCTGATCGCTATGCACAACTGCCAACCGTATCACAAAGCACAATATTGCCAGGCTACACCCGTTACGATGCAGCAGTCTTTGGCAAGTTCAGTGAGAAGTTACGCCTGCAGCTCAACATTGAGAACATCACTAACAAAGAATATGCATTGTTCTCACAACATCACGCCTGGTTCACCCATTACTGGCCGTGCAACATTAATTTACAACTTCTAATATAGAGGCAACTCACCAAACTATTTACACAGCCCATGCCACACATGGGCTTTTTTATATGCAGCAAATATAGAGATGTTAAAATAGCGGCATGCAAACATATCAAGACACCTTACACCCATTTATTTTTGACAACACGCCAGTGCGCGGTAACGTGGCGCATCTTAATGCTACCTATATCGACGCGTTACAGCACCAAGCACTGCCGCCATTACTAAAGCGTGCATTGGGTGAGCTAATGACTGCGAGCGCACTGCTGATTTCCACCCTTAAAATGGAAGGTGCGCTGATACTACAATTACAAGGGCGTGGCATTCTCAAATTATTGGTAGTGGAGTGCAGCTCTGATTTGGAAATGCGCGCCACCGCGAAATGGGATCAATCACTGCTGGATAAAGAAACAGCACATCACGACACCACATTTAAACAACTGATTACGCACGGACAATTTGTGATTACTCTAGACCCAAAAATTGGGGAGCCGTATCAAGGCATTGTACCCATTGAAGGCGACAGCATTGCAGAAATGCTAGAGCACTACATGTTGCGCTCACAGCAAATTGACACGTCTATTTGGTTGCATTGCGATGGCACACAAGCAGCTGGTATGCTATTACAAAAGCTACCCAATCAACATGCAGAAGATATAGACGTGTGGAACCGAGTCAATCAGCTGGCCAATACGGTGACAGACACAGAGCTGATGCTCGCCCCCATTGATTTACTTACACGCCTGTTTCACGAAGAAGAAGTACGCTTATTTAGCGCCCGCACCACTAAAGCCTTTTGTAGCTGCACCCGTGACAGTGTGGCCAACATGCTCACCATGCTTGGGCATGCTGAAGTCGATACCATTATTGAAGAACAAGGCAGCATCCAAATTCATTGCGATTTTTGCAACAAACATTATGTGTTTGATGAACAAGAAACAGCTCAACTATTTGAAGAGAACGCTGCAAGTATTAAACATTAATGTGTTTCAGTCACTGGCGGAACAGGCTGTTGAATATTTGCCAGAATAGCTTCGATATCCCAAGTCAGGCTTTTACAGTCCGTACAAGGATGCTGTTTTGCAAATTGCTCTGCCAGATGAATGCGATGTTGGGTGTCAGGATGTGAGGACAACCATTCCGGTACCTGACCAGTCTTAGGTTCTTCCTTAGATAAGCGTTTAAAAAAGCTCGCCATACCATTGGGTTGAATGTGCTGCTTTAATAGCAACTGAGCACCTTTTAAATCCGCTTCTGCTTCTACTTGCCGGCTAAAAAACTGCGTCGAGACCTGATGTGCAATCAAAATCATCGCTGCATTGGCGTCACCAAGTACCAGCATTACCACTGCAGCTACACCTGCGCTGTGCATCATGTTCTTAAGTGCATGTCGTTGCTCTACATGCTGCACCTCATGCGCCAGTACCGCGGCTACTTCGTTAGCATTACCGGCTTTTTTAAGTAAACCAGTATTCACAATCACAATACCGCCGGGCATGGCAAAAGCATTCACCATGTCATCTTTAACCACCAGCCATTGGTAAGTATAAGGCGAGCCTTGTGTAAGTTGATTGCCCACCGATTTAACAAAATCCACAGCAGCACCAGAAGTAATGATGTCTTGCTGCCTATTGTAGGATGCCAGCACAGCCTTACCCATTTTCTGTTCGGTTTCTATAGAGACACGATTAGCAGCCCAACCCAACATACGGTCGTATTGCCAAACCCCGATGCATACAAGCAATACAATCAAACCTGCACCGTAGATCAAACTGTTCCATACTGTTTTTTGGCTAAAAGTCGCAATACGCCACCCTTTAAGCCCAGCTACCAATGGTGCCGGTAGCAATCCAAGCAGTTGTTTTTGCGCATCAGGAGCACCTGCAATTACCATATAGACACCGGCAGTACCCTGCCAATGTAGTTGCAACTGGTCATGATCAAACCCGCCTATATCAGCCTTGAGTACAGACAACGGCACCGCTAGCTGATGTGAGGCAATACTGATGCTATGCTCATTGATAGCGCAGGTAGTAGCCACCCCGGCATGTGGCAAGCCGGGGCCAAAGAGTAATACGGGAACAGCGTGTACCATTGCGCGTTATTTGCCAGCGAGTGTGATGAACACCACTACGATAATAAAGATGAGATAGAGTTTGCCCCAGACAGATCCTTTGCTCTTGCCGGAAACGGCTGCGTTGAGAATAACCTGACCTAAACGATTCATTGGTAGTGATTGCACCCAGACGCGACCTGGCCCAGCCACGGTGGCGTAAAACAAGCCTTCGCCGCCAAACAAGCTAGTCTTGAGTGTACCAGTGTATTTAATGTCATAGCGCACAGTAGAAGACATAGCCACCAAGCAACCCGTATCAATTTTTAGACTATCGGTAGGGCCAAGCTCCACCGCTTTAAGCGTGCCAGAGGCATGGACAAATACCGTGCCCTCGCCACTGATTTTTTGCATGATAAAGCCTTCGCCCCCCAACAAACCGACACGTATACGTTTTTGGAACGCCAGTGTGATTTTTTGCCCAACTTGTCCAGCCAAATAAGCGCCTTTTTGGCAAATGAGCGTACCGCCCTGCTCTTGCAGCTGAATCGGAATAATCTGACCAGGGCTAGGCGCTGCAACGGCTACATCTTGCGCCACAAAGCCCTTATTGGTATACACGCTACTAAACAATGACTCACCGGTAAAACGTCTTTTAACCGCATTCACAAAACGGCCAATAGCACCGAATTTAGAGGCGCTACCATCGCCTAATACTGCATTCATCTCAATTGCCTGATCGGTATACATCATGGCGCCCTGCTCGGCCATCATTTGCTCGTCAGGGGCAAGCGTGACTTGAATATACTGTAAATCGTGGCCATGAATGGTGTAGTTAAGCGCGGTCATTGTTTTCCCTTGTTATTGTTAAGTATTTAAAAATAAGTTACACGATTAGAAAAGCTCAGTGGCACTGAGCTCAGCGAAGCTGAAATTTAACATAGCATGCAGTAGTGTAGCTATGCTTGCACTATATTAAATTAACGACAATATTGTGGATTAACGACAGGATTGTGGTAAATATTCGTCTGGAATCGTGGTCTTATCTTGGCCTTTTACCACCATGGGCGTAGGTCCTTTGGCGTGACCACATACCCAAGTCACTGGCACAACCGTGGACTCTTCAATGACCGCAGGCCGAATGCTGAGTACTTTACCTTGAAGCTTAGGGTGTATTTTGTTGCCAAGCGTCATGTGAATTGCACCACCCTCAACCACCAAAGACGATACATAATTACTCACCATCTTATCTGCACTGGGTAATCCTGCTGCCGCATTGTCGGCAGGAAAGGTTTTATTGTTTTTCCAATTGCTGGCAATCGGCTCCTTGGCAGCATCTGCCCACGGCACAGTTGCCGCTACTTGTTCCTTGAGAATACGCCCCAAGCTGGAGGGGATGGCAATCATCGCTAAGATAATCAATATTGCCATCACTACCATCATCTCAATCACACTAAATCCGTTACATTTAATAGGGTTACTTTGCATATTTACTCCTGTTATCACGTCACATCCGCTGGCGTTGGCACTCAAACAAACAAATGGCCGTAGCGGCTGCAGCATTTAATGATTCCACCGCCAAAGTACTGGCATTCGCCATGGGAATCGTAATGGCTTGATCTGTCGCGTTGATAACGGCAGGACTTAAACCGGCCCCTTCATTGCCTACCACAAACAAGCTTGGCGTTTTAAAGTCCTGTGTGTACAAAGACTCACCGTGCATGGTCATGGCATAGCGCTTACCTTGAAACGCGGTAAGCGTTGCCGACAAATCTACTTGTTCGACAACAGGTAATACAAATTGTGCGCCTTGCCCTCCACGCAATGCCTTGGGCGACCAAGCATCGGTACATCCTTTAGACAAATACACCACCTGTACGCCTGCAGCGGCGGCTGTACGCAGCATACTGCCCATATTGCCTGGGTCTTGAATATCTTCCAGCATCAACGCAAAGTGCACTGCTTCAGGCAACGCAATCGTCGGCTTTTTCACCAGTGCCAAAATACCCGTACTGGCAGCCACCGGAGTAAGCTCTGCAAACATCAGCGTGGGCAACATCATGGTGTTCACATCTTGCAATTGCTGCATTAGCTGTGTGGCCTCAAGCGCGCTTTTTCCTTCTGGAATAATCAGCAACTGCGGCTCACCAAACACCTGCAAGTAGGCTTCTATCAAATGCACACCATCCAATAGCGTCAGCCCTTCACGTTGGCGTTCGCGCGCGTTATCTGCCAGTTTTTTCAGTTGTTTGAAAACGGGATTATCGCGGGAAGTGATGTGTTTAAACGCCATGGGCTCAGTTCTTTACATTTATTAACTGGCATTCTAACCGATGCTTATTGTGAAACATAAAATTTGGGCGTAAATTTGCAGCACAACAATAACACTTTTATTTTCTGGAGGAAGTTCATATGTCATTAACAAAACGTGCAGTTGCAGAACTCATTGGTACATTTTGGCTAGTATTAGGAGGATGTGGTAGCGCAGTGCTAGCTGCAGGCATTCCTGAACTAGGGCTTGGTTATTTAGGCGTTTCTTTTGCATTTGGCTTAACCGTGGTGACTATGGCGTATGCTATCGGCCATATCTCTGGTTGCCACCTGAATCCTGCGGTTTCTATCGGTTTGGCTGCTGGTGGGCGCTTTAAAGCAGCGGAGCTTCCCCACTACATCATCGCACAAGTCATCGGCGCAATTTTGGCTGCACTGGTCATTCGTTGCATTGCCAGTGGTGCAGAAGGCTACGCTGGCGGCTTAGCGTCTAATGGCTTTGCCGAGCACTCTCCACATGGCTACAACATGATGGCAGCACTAACAACAGAGATCGTCCTGACTGCTATGTTTTTGTTTATTATCATGGGTAGCACAGATAAACGTGCGCCAGCAGGCTTAGCACCACTAGCAATTGGCTTTACACTCACATTGATTCACTTAATCAGCATCCCAGTCACCAACACTTCTGTTAATCCAGCACGCAGCGCTGGCCCAGCACTGTTGGAAGGCGGCATCGCGCTTGACCAATTATGGTTATTTTGGCTGGCACCGATTGTAGGCGCAGTGATTGGTGCTTTGGTATACAACTTTATTCAAAAAGAGTAGTCATCATTAGTGAAATAAGTATTAATCAGTATTAAAAGCCCACGTCATGTGGGCTTTTTTTATGCACCCGTTATAATAGCCGCATGGCTAAAAAACTCGATTTAGAACGTATCCTCCATAAGCAAGGCTTTGGTTCCCGCAAACTCTGTCGCATCATGATTATCAACGAAGAGATTACCGTTAATGGTGTACTTTGTGATGACCCGGATATGGAGTTTTCATTAGAAAATTTAAGTTACACCATTAAAGGAGAGCCGTGGGAATATCGCGAAAAATCGTATTTAATGATGCACAAGCCCGGCAACTATGAGTGCTCTCACAAAACACAGCATCACCCCACCATTTACAGCTTGTTACCTTTTCCACTTGTAGAAAGAGGCGTCCAATGCATAGGCCGGTTAGATGAAGACACGACGGGCTTGATATTAATCTCAGATGACGGGCAATTCATTCATCGCATGAGCTCGCCTAAACACAAAGTGCCAAAAGTGTATGAAGTGACCTGTAAGCACCCAGTCAGCGATGCGCAAATTGCACATATCCTTAATGGCGTACAGCTGGTGGATGAAGATGCGCCGATTGCCGCACTTGCTTGTGATCGGATCTCAGAACATATCATTCATATGACCTTAGCAGAAGGCAAATACCATCAAGTCAAACGCATGGTTGCCGCTATCAGCAATCGCGTCGATGGCTTAAAGCGTATCCGAATTGGCCGTTTATCTCTGCCTGACGATTTAAAACTTGGCGAATGGCGCTGGTTAAGCGATGAAGATATCGCCAATTTAAGCGCTAGCTAGCGGTGGCAACCCACCACTAGCTACTTATGCTAACCAAGCCACTATGCCAAGCCATTATGGTTGCGGATAAATAAACTTACCAAATACCGCATACACAGCCTGACTGTCTTGAATGATCTTTGTGATATTGTCAGCCTGTTGTTTGGATTCCACATTGCCGGACGCATTCACAATCCCTTGCTCATCAATTTGAATATCTAATTGGCTTACATCGATTTGGTGCTGACTTAACGTAGCTTGAATGTTTTGTTTGAGTACACCCGCTGGCAAATATTGATATATCGGCTCATTCAGATTGGCAAATGCGCCACTTGTAGCTAACAAACCCAATGTAACAAACAGTGATTTTTGCATAAACATATTGTCTCCCTTCAATGTTGATTAACGACAACTCCACTTTATGCGTAAACCAACGATTCAAATATCGGTAACACGCCTAAACTCTTGTAAGAATCCTCCTTCATTGAAACAAATCTTGCACACCCAGGCCGCAAATATAATGCTCGCTTTTCCACGTTAAGCCCGTATAATGCGCTCACCCAACACATTACCAATCAGTGTTGCGGTTCTTTGATACTTCAAGTCACGATGACTCTTTAATTCGTCTGCCTCGATTGGTGTTGCTTAAGCAACTGGCCGTCGCAGGAAAAAACATTACATGAACACCCCAAACACAACACTTAGCCAAGTTAATGGCCAAGACACACCTTTACAATTTGATCAACTAGGATTGGCAGCGCCTATCTTGCGTGCGATTCAAGAAGCGGGCTACACCACACCAACACCGATTCAAGCCAAAGCTATTCCACAAGTACTCAACGGTGGCGATTTATTGGCTGGCGCACAAACCGGCACCGGCAAAACCGCAGGATTTACGCTACCCATCTTACATATACTGAGCCAAACACCGGCAAGCAATCCAGCCAAAAGCAAACCACGTTGCTTGATGCTGACACCTACACGTGAGTTGGCCGCACAAATTGAGGAATCCGTTCAAACCTACGGTAAATATCTACACTTAAAATCCATGGTGGTATTTGGTGGCGTGAGCATCAACCCACAGATTAATCGCTTAAGCCGTGGCATTGATATTTTAGTAGCCACGCCAGGCCGCTTATTAGATTTGGCCAACCAGAAAGCCGTGGATTTATCCGGCGTAGAAATTTTGGTATTGGATGAAGCAGACCGCATGCTGGACATGGGCTTTATTCACGACATTAAAAAAATCTTAGCCATGCTACCCAAAAAACGTCAGAACCTATTGTTCTCTGCAACGTTCTCTGATGAGATTAAGCGCTTGGCAGACAATCTACTGAACAGCCCAGCGTTTGTGGAAGTTGCCCGCCGCAACACAGCCTCTGAGATGGTCACGCAAACCGTGCACTTGGTAAAACAAGCGCACAAAAGTGCGTTGGTGAGCTATTTAATCAAGCAAAACAATTGGGAACAAGTACTGATTTTTACACGTACCAAACATGGCGCAAACCGCTTGGCAGAAAAACTGGTGAAAGATGGGATTCCTGCTGCAGCCATTCACGGCAACAAGAGCCAAGGCGCACGCACCAAAGCACTGGCTGACTTTAAAAACGGAAACATTCCAGCGTTGGTCGCTACCGATATCGCTGCGCGTGGCTTAGATATTGACCAGCTACCGCAAGTCGTCAACTTTGAATTACCCAACGTGCCGGAAGACTATGTGCATCGCATTGGTCGTACCGGGCGCGCCGGTAGCACGGGTGCAGCTATTTCTTTGGTCGATTTTGAAGAGTCTAAATACCTCAAAGACATTGAAAAGCTGATTAAACGTGAGATTCCTAAAGTCACGGTTGAAGGCTTTGAACCACCCGCCAAATTGGAACCTGAAGCACCTAGACCGCCAAGACCAGCGCAAGGCCGTCGTCCGCAAGGCAATGGTCAAAAGCCTGCGAATGCGCGCAATGCCGGGCAAGGTCAACAGAAAAATACCAACCAAGCACATAAGCAAGGACAGGCTAAGCCAAAATCACAGAATCAGCCACAAGGGCAAGCAATGCCACATGGTCGATTAATCTCTGAAGCAGCCAAACATCAAGCCATGCCACAAACCCCTTTGTTTGCGCCAAAACCAGTGCACCGTGGTGGTAACCGCGGGCGATAATCACACACTCTCCTACTTATTGATACATCCGGTGTATGCGTTAGAATAGCTTTAACTTAAGCATAGCTTTAACTTAGCACCGGATGCAGCCCATGAACACCATACACCTCAGCATTGTGCCTATCTATGCATCTCTGCTCGCTTTGCTGTTTATTTATTTGAGTGTCTTGGTAGTCAAACAACGCAGGCTACATCGCGTAGCCATTGGCGATGGCCATAAACCTTCTCTCAAACGTGCGATTGCTGTACAAAATAACTTCGCACAATATGTTCCTTTCAGTTTGCTA
>Ga0208758_100700_pt1 | contig 9999 bp, 12 predicted proteins | sample LakWasM116_HOW13_2_FD_183930 | JGI IMG/M metagenome (GOLD analysis project Ga0208758, IMG submission 183930) | Freshwater sediment methanotrophic microbial communities from Lake Washington under simulated oxygen tension - Sediment Metagenome... | ecosystem: Environmental > Aquatic > Freshwater >...
TGTGTAAGCGCTCCTGATTTAGCAGCACCTTTGGCAGTACTGATGGCTATTCTACTGGCTGCAAAAGATACCATGCATGGCTTTGTATTGCGCATCATATCCAAAGCTGAGTTAAATGACTTTTTAATTCTAGCGGCATCAACAATCATCATTTTACCTTTAGTGCCAAACGATTTTATCGGTCCATTCAATGCAATCAATCCGAGAAACCTTTGGCTAATCGTCATTTTAGTGATGGTCGTTGGCGCGCTTAGCCATATGGTATTGAGGTTGGTAGGTGCCCGTATTGGCTTGCCACTGGTCGGATTATTATCAGGTTTCATTTCCAGCATTGCTACTGTGACATCCATGGGCGAACGTGCGAAAGAGACACCCGCTTTACAGAGTGGAGCAATTGCAGGCGCAATATTATCAAGCCTAGCGACCATTTTACAGCTGGCAATATTGCTTTTAGCCGTTAACCCGCCCACATTACTCGCACTCGCGTGGCCGCTGACCTTTGGTGGGGTATCAATAGCAGTTTATGGGTTAGTGATGAGCATTAAATCATTTCATGAAAATAAATCTGAGATACAGAGCCAAGCAACTAAAACCTTCAAACCCACAACTGCGTTATTACTATCCACAATTATTGCAACAGTACTGATCATTTCATCTGCATTAAAAGACTGGTTTGGGCTAGCTGGTTTAATTGCAATTTCAGGTATCGCTGGTTTAGTTGATGTGCATGCACCTACGATTGCGGTAGCAACACTCGTGGACACAGGTAAATTGGCTACAAGCCATGCGGCAATCCCTATTTTGGTTGCATTTTCATTAAACTCAGTCACTAAAGCATGTATGGCGGTTATCAGCGGCACTCGACAGTTTTGGCAGCAAGTCATTATCGGCTTGGTCATTCAAGTGATATTCACTTGGTTAGGATGGTGGTTTACTATATGAAATTAAATGTTTGATTTAATGTATTCATTTAATGCTATTGAAAGTGCGAGTAATGCTTCGTATTTCAACATTTAACATCCACAAAGGCTTTACACAGTTTAACGCTCGGTTTTCTTTAAAAAACCAGCGTGAATTGCTTAGGAAACTACATTCTGACATTGTCTTTTTACAAGAGGTGCAGGACGTTCATATCAAACACAATCAACACGTTAACTCTCAATCTATTTCAGGCCAACTGCAATACTTAGCAGAAGCGACTTGGTCAAACTATGCTTATGGTAAAAATGCAGTTTACCCAGCAGGCCATCACGGCAATGCTGTGCTCTCCAAATACCCAATTATTCAGATTCATAACCAAAACATTTCTGCACATGCATCAGAACATAGAGGCATGTTACATTGCGAAATTAAGCTACCAAATTCAGAACTGCCATTACATACAATATGTGTCCACTTAGGCTTACTAGCTATGTGGCGACGCCAACAGCTAGATCTAGTAGCCGAGTATATCGAGCGGAATATTCCGGTTGATAATCCATTGATTATTGCGGGTGACTTTAATGATTGGGTCATGCGCCAAGGCTCAACATTTGCTGAACGCCTTGGCGTCACAGAGGTCTTCCAGCATCATTCTGGTAAGCCTGCAAGAAGCTACCCAGCATGGCTGCCAATATTAAGATTAGATCGTATTTATGTAAGAGGATTTCATGTGGAACGTGTGCAAGTGCATTCTGGGCCAAGGTTCCTCAACATTTCTGACCATGCCATATTGTCTGCAACCCTAAAGAAAACATAATGCATTTTACGCATGGCAATAAGATCAAGCTTTTAAGAAATGGCCTAGAGTACTTTGCGGCACTGGAAGATGCTATTCAAAATGCAAAGCATGACATTTATGTACAAACATACATTTACCAAGCAGATGCAACAGGTATCCGCATAGGAAACGCGCTTAAAGATGCAGCAACGCGAGGTGTCATTGTTAATCTTTTATTAGATGGATATGGCTGCAAAGATCTGCCCATGACATTTACCCGCGAATTGCAGCAGCATGGTATTCATGTCAAGTTGTATCGCCCCAACATTTCACCTTGGACTTTGCAAAAAAGTCGATTAAGGCGCATGCATCGAAAAGTGGTCACTATTGATGGAGCCATGGGGTTTGTGGGCGGTATCAATATCATCGATGACATGGATGTACCGCATCACATTGCGCCACGCATTGATTATGCACTGCAATTAGAGGGGCCAATATTAGACAGTATTGTCACGAGTGTACAAAGACTGTGGCGCCGAGCAACACTGTCACTGATGCAGCATATCGACTTAAATTTCAACAATCCATCATTAAGTGCAAATCAACCAATCAATCAGCATGGCATCAAAGCTGCATTTGTGGTGCGTGATAACCTATTGCACAGGCGGGACATTGAAAATGCTTATAAATCTGCCATGTTGCAAGCAACATCAGAAATCACTATCGCGAATGCCTATTTTGTTCCTGGCAGAAACTTCCGACAGGCGTTGCTAAGTGCCGCGTTAAGAGGTGTCAAAATCAAACTGCTATTACAAGGCCGTCAAGATGATCTTTTAATGTTTGCCATGCATGCGTTTTATAGCCAGCTGTTGAATGCAGGCATAGAAATATACGAATATCGCAAAAGCTTTATGCACAGCAAAGTGGCGGTGATAGATACTCATTGGGCCACGGTAGGATCTTCTAATATTGATCCATTTAGCTTGATGTTGGCATATGAAGCCAATGTAATAATCGAGGATGATGATTTTGCTGCCACGTTAAAAAGTGATATTGAAAAATCAATCAGCAGTGCACATCATGTCACTATTGAAGAATGGGAGAACAGCAATCGATTAAAGCGTTTTTTTTCTTGGATCGTGTACGGAGTGCTGAGAGTGATGTTGAATGTCATTAGCACTTCTAAAACATCACATCCTTAAAGGTATTTGAGTGGTCAGTCACCAGCTCATCACAGAATATGTATAGTTGCTACTCTATCTTATTCAGTGAAACGCGATAAGCTTCTAGTTTTACTTCATAGTTTTCGGCTGACCCAAAAGCTAAAAAATGCGCATAGCGTGCATGTGTGCCTAATACTTTTCTTGCATGTTTGATTGGACAAAAATATTGCTCCGTTCTCGCCACAATCTCGCTGATGTAAGCAATCATGCCGCTACCATAGGCACAATAGGTACAGTGAAATTTCTCTATAAAGTTGAGATAGTTGAGATGTTGCCGATCAAAAACAATATAATCAGCTCGCTTTACTTTCTTAATACCATAAACAGGAAAGCAAGTAAGTTGGTAAAAAGTAATAAAAATATCTGTAATCACTAGCGGAATAATCATCGAGTAGATAATTGGCCCAGTAATGAGATTTTGCGGACGATTTGTCACCAGCCAATGAAAAAAGTTCTTTTTAAGCTTCAAGTGAGTGAGTTTGATAGATTGTTCAAACTCAATTCTTTTTCCTTTTATTTGGAAAAAAATCTTTGTCTGCTGGTCATTCAGAACGTCCTGTAAGTCATTTTCAAGTTCAGCAATTTGATCTAGTATTTGTTGAACTCTCTGATTAGACATGAAATAACCCCTTTTAAAAAATCAGGTTATCACATCGTACTAATCAAAAGTAACTCAGGCTATTTGATTTTAAATATCAAATGTCTTCTAAGTGGATTCTGCAGAAAAGTAGTTATTGCGGACTCTTAACTTCAATCATGTAATTAAAAAAATCACAATGTGCTCTATCAAACAGATTACATATCTTGAATTGATTAACATATTCAATGTTATAGATTATTTTACGTAGTGAGGCTGAAATGGATTGGACTAATATTGAGAAAAATTGGGAATCGTTTAAAGATAGCATCTTGATCGAGTGGGATAAGTTAACTTACGAATCGATAGATGAATCGCCACTAATTTTATAGACACTCTTCAGCCGTTTTCTTGAATTGGTTTTCGTAGTCTATCGGAGATAGCAAGTTATTGGAATTATGACGTCGTTTTGAGTTGTAGAACAACTCGATGTAATCAAAAATATCCTGCCTTGCATCATCGCGATGATTGTATATTTTGCGTTTGATCCTTTCCCGTTTTAATAATTGAAAGAAGCTTTCAGCCACAGCATTATCGTGGCAATTTCCGCGTCTACTCATGCTGGACTCAAGGTTATGTGCCTTCAAGAATATATCCCAATCCTCGCTGGTGTATTGGCTACCTTGGTCAGAATGTATCAGCACTTTATGTTTAGGTTTCCTGCGCCATACCGCCATCAGCAATGCATCCAACACCAGCTCTTTAGTAATGCGCGATTGCATGGACCAACCCACAATGCGTCGTGAGAACAAATCCATGACCACAGCAAGATAGAGCCAGCCCTCATGGGTACGGATATAAGTAATATCTGTTACCCATGATTGGTCTGGCAATGTGGGATTGAATTGCCTATTTAACGTGTTGGGACTGGTTATATAAGGCTTGCCACCATAATGCCTAGGCTTACGGTAGCCCACCTGCGCTTTTAAGCCGTGTGCATGCATCAAGCGATAGACGCGGTTAACCCCAATACGCTCACCCAGTGCACGCATATCACTATGTACTTTACGATAGCCATATACGCCACCGGACTCTAGCCAACATTGCTTAATCAAGCCTGTTTGGCGTTGATCGTTCTTATGGCGAATTGAGTGCGGATGTTTTAACCAGGTATAGAAGCCGCTGGGATGCACCTCTAGCATCCTACACAGCCATCTTGTCGGCCAACAGTCCTGATGATCTTTGATAAAGGCATACCTTACTCGGACTGCTTTGCGAAGTATGCCGCGGCTTTTTTTAATAGATCACGCTCTTCTGTGACACGTTTCAGCTCTTTACGTAGCCGGTTGAGTTCAGCTTGTTCCGCATGTTTGGTTTGGTGGGTTGCTGCGTCGGGTCCGAACTTCTTCACCCACGCATAGAGGCTGTCAACAGTCACATCAAGTCGCTTTGCCACATCGGAGACTGTATACCCCCCTTCAGTGATTTGACGGACTGCTGCTAATTTGAATTCTTCTGGATATCGTTTACCGCTCATTTGTCGCCTTTCTTTGGTCGCCATTATTACGGCTCAAAGGCGTCTAGTAAACTAGTGGCGATTCAGCTTGCAGAGTCTAGTCTTCATAGTTGTTATTTGCTGTTTAAAGATAGTAACTCTATTGTGGGATGAATCATGAAAGCCAATTTGCCAACGCCAGAGCGAATAGCAGAATTTAGAACTCTAGCTATCGAAATATTCGGCACCAAAACTATGGCTTATACATGGCTTGATCTTGAAAATTTTGCATTGGGTGCTACACCTAAATCTCTGGCCAACTCAGAAGCGGGATTTTTGGAGGTTCAGCGAGTACTAGGTACTATAAAATATGGAGGTGTAGCGTATTTTTAACCTACAGTGCTGGTAGTTTTCCAAACGGTAAGGTGAACCCATTTGCGATCCAAAACTTAAAGAATCACGGTTTATCTACGGATATATTATGAAGTAAAAGCTGGGATGAGTTTGCTGTAGAAGGTGCGCCGCATTTGGATTTCGTATTTACAGTATGCGATAACGCAGCCGGTGAAGTTTGCCCATACTGGCCAGGTCAACCAATGACTGCACATTGGGGCGTAGAAGACCCTGCTGCAGTAGAAGGAACGGATGAGGAGAAGCTTGCTGCCTTTAAACGAATCGGTAGGTATTTAGAAAACCGTATCAAGCTATTCGCAGCATTGCCAATCAGTAAGTTAGATAATATGAAAATCAAAGAAGAAATTGATGCGATAGGCAAGACGGTTGATTAGTTAAGCAGAATGTAAATAATAGCTTGTTGAAACCAATTCATAGTGATATTGTCATTACATCATGAAATTCTTTCGTAGCATAGCAGTATTGTTAATTCTAGCGCTGGCATCAAGTCCAGCGTTAGCTGCTATCTGTGCGACTTCTTGTGCCTCTGATTCATTAATGTCTTCTATGCATTCAGATGATATGGCTAGTATGAAAAACTGCCATGAAGGCTCCATGAGTAAAGATAAGCCCAAATCTAGTAATGAACATAAATCTTGTGTCATGGGTGCTGGTTGTAACTTCACCCAAGTAACATCACCAATTATCGCATCCCAGAAGCTAGCATTTGATGATCCGGTTCGAATTACATTTACTAGTTTTGTTCCTTCTGAAAAGTCTGTCGATCTATCCCCGCCGTTAAAGCCTCCAGCTTGAATTGATACCATTAGGGCGTAATCACGCCCTAATTCGTCACATTTAAGTTTTAGGAGAGCTCTTATGAACGCCCGACAATTGGCTTATAAGCCAAGATTTATATGCATGTGTTTATGCATCATAGTGGTATTGGTATTGTCTTTAAAGACTGGCCCTGCGAAAGCAGAAGAACCACTGACATTAGCTGAAACCATTCAATTAGCCACACAAAACCAGCCTTTGCTGCAATCACTCGATGATGCAGCTGCTTCGTCACGTCAAGCAGCCATCGCAGAAGGCCAGCTTCCTGATCCTAAAGTTAAACTTGGCGTCATCAATCTCCCGGTGACCACCAGTGACAGCTTACTCTTTGACCGTGATGATCAAACCATGGTCAATGTGGGCATTTCGCAAGATATGGTTCCTCGTAAAAAGCGTGAGTTAGCGTCAAACCGCATGCTAGCCGAGGCAGAACAGTTCAACACCGAACAAGTCGCAACTGCCAGATCAATCGAACGCGATGTTGCTTTGGCCTGGTTGGATGTCTATGAAGCGCAGCGTAAGTCGGCTCTTTATCAGCGCATGATTGACGACATGGTGGCTGAACGCAAGGTGCAGACTGCCAGTGTAAGTTCAGGCGGCACCAAAACCGGCGACGTCTTACGCATGGATACGCAAATATCCATGACCAATGAAAAGCGCATTTTTGCCCAGCGTGATGAGCGTAAAGCACGGGCAGCATTAGCACGCTGGATAGGTAAAGCAGCATCTCGTTCCATCTCTTCTGAACTACCCGTCATGACCAATAGTTTAAGTGATGACTCAGCTCAAACAGAGATTGAAAAGCATCCGCTATTGCGCAATGCCATGCAAACTGAAAAGGTCGCCCAGCTTGACGTAGACAGCGCTCAAGCTAACTTGGAGCGCAACTGGGGCTGGGAAGTTGGCTATGGCAAACGCTTTGCTGACCGGAGTGATATGTTGAGCTTCCAGGTTTCCATAGATCTGCAATTAGACCGTGCTAATCGGCAAGACCGCCGCACGGCCGAAAAACTGGTACTTGTCGAAAAAGCACGCAAACTGACCGAAGACAGGCGGCGTGAACTCTCGTCCGAGCTGGAAAGTGCGATGGCAGATGCTGAAGCAGCAGAAGCCCGTGAGATCGAGCACATCACAAAATTGATCCCCAATGCTGATGCGAAGTTAAGTATTGCCCAGGCTGCCTATCAGTCTGGCAAACAGCCGCTCAGTGACGTCTGGGATGCGCGGCGAGATGTATTGGATATCGAGTTAGATCACTGGACCATTTTGACCGATAAGCAACGCGCTGCCGTCAAAATCGGCTATTTACTCAATGACAGCCGTCTATTTAAACAAATTGAAAAGGAATAAATCATGAAAACAACACAAATCTTACTCGCAGCAATGCTTTTAGTGGCTGTAGCCGCTTGTTCTAAACAAGAAAGTCCTGAAGCTACTAGCCAAGCACCCAAGGCCGAAATGCCTGCGATGGAAAAGCCCATGCAGGCTAAACCCACTGTCATGCTTCCCAATGAGATTGATCATAAAGATATGAGTGGCAACAACGTTGAACAAGATGCTAGCGGTAAAAAAGTCCTATATTGGGAAGACCCGATGGTACCGGATAGACACTTCAGCAAATCAGGACAGTCTCCTTTCATGGATATGAAGCTATCCCCTAGATACGCTGAGTAAGCTAGCGCAAATATTAAGGAAATAAAATGAAACGACTCCATTTAATAATAGTTTTAATTTTACTAACTCTATTTGCCGGATTAGGTTGGTTTTTGGGACAAAGATCCACGCAATCGCCCATGGCTAACAACACGCCGGCCAGCGATGCAAAGATGGCTCAATCCAACAATGGGGTCGTTCAAGATGACAGCGGCAAAACCGTTAAATATTGGTATGACCCGATGGTGCCGAATCAGAAATTCGACAAGCCTGGCAAGTCACCTTTCATGGACATGATGCTAGAGCCTAAATATGCTAATGAGAGCACTGGAGGTGAAGAAGGCGGCGTAGCAATTTCATCACAAACCACCCAGAACTTAGGTATCAGGCTTGAGAAGGTATCCACTAAAAGTTTTGGTGAATCCTTCTCTGCTGTAGGTCGTATTGAACCTGACGAGCGACGTTTTTACGCAGTGCAAACGCGTATTCCAGGATTTGTCGAACGTTTGTCAGTGCGTGCTGTGGGTGACCCTGTGAGCAAAGGCCAAAAAATTGCTGAGATTTACGCACCTGATTTATTGGCAGCTCAGCAAGAATATTTGGCATTGCTGGGTTTGGGTGGAGTGGATAGTGACAACTCTCTCAAACAAGCTGCGCGCAATCGGCTTAAATTACTTGGCATGAGTGAAGGTGAAATTACTGCGATTACGAAATCTGGCAAGTCCAGCCCAAGATTTGGCGTATACGCCCCTGCATCGGGAATAGTGACAGAATTAGGAGTAAGAGAAGGTGGACAACTCATGACGGGCAGTTCATTGGTGCAAATCTCCGACCTCTCACAAGTCTGGATGATTGCAGAAGTGCCTGAGCGAGATGCTGCCCGATTGAAACCAGGCATCGCTGCTGATGTTCAACTACAAAGCTTGCCTGGTGAAATATTCAAAGGCAAGGTTGGTTATCTGTATCCAATGTTGAACGACACCTCTAGAACCTTACAGGTGCGTATTGAGTTACCTAACAGAGGCAACCGTTTACGTCCTGGCATGTATGCCAATGTTCAATTCGCAGGGGAAACACATGATGCTCTTTCTGTCCCAACTGAAAGCATTATCGCCACTGGCAAGCGCAAGGTCGTGATTGTGAAAGAGGCAAACGGCTATCGACCCGTGGAGATTAAAACAGGTCAGGAACGCGATAGCTACACAGAAATACTAGATGGTTTAAGCAACGGCGAAGAAGTGGTGGTTTCAGGCCAATTCTTAATTGATTCCGAAGCATCCCTGTCAGGTGTATTGGCGAGATTGTCGCAGCAAAATAAAGCCATGGAAATAGGTCAAGGCAAGAATGATATGGATGACATGCAAATGAATAAAGCTAAACCCATGGCAGCTGAAAAAATGCCCAAAGGTCATGGCAAAGTTGTCGACATAGACATTAAATCAAACCATGTAACCTTGAACCATGAGCCAATTGCAGAGCTCGGTTGGCCATCTATGACCATGGGTTTTAAAGTGAAAGATGCAAAGCAACTCAGTAAACTCAAAGCAGGCGATGAAGTGGAGTTTGATTTGAAAGCTGAAGCACCTGAGAAGCCAGACATGCCAGCGCAATACATGATTGAACGTGTTGAAAAGGCAGGTGCAATGAAAGAGAGTATGAAGGGTGCGAAATCGTGATCGCTCAACTCATACGTTGGTCAGCTAATAATCGCTTACTGGTGTTACTGGCTACACTAATGGTCATTGCTTGGGGTGTGTTTGCAATGTTAAAGACCCCCTTGGATGCAATTCCGGACCTATCTGATACGCAAGTCATTATCCGCACGCAATGGGCTGGCCAAGCGCCACAGATTGTAGAAAACCAGCTTACCTATCCATTGACCACGACCATGCTGTCCGTACCTGGCGTGAAGACGGTGCGTGGTTATTCATTCTTTGGCGATTCATTCGTTTATATTCTATTTAACGATGGCACTGACCAATATTGGGCACGTTCCCGGGTACTGGAATACTTGAGTCAGATTTCCTCAAAGTTACCCAAAGACGCCAATCCAAGCTTGGGACCAGATGCGACTGGTGTGGGTTGGGTATATGAATATGCGCTGGTAGATAAAACTGGCAAG
>Ga0208758_100711_pt1 | contig 9939 bp, 7 predicted proteins | sample LakWasM116_HOW13_2_FD_183930 | JGI IMG/M metagenome (GOLD analysis project Ga0208758, IMG submission 183930) | Freshwater sediment methanotrophic microbial communities from Lake Washington under simulated oxygen tension - Sediment Metagenome... | ecosystem: Environmental > Aquatic > Freshwater >...
GCGCGCCATGTCATAAAAATCCTGCTCATGAATCAGCACGCTGGCGCCCGCGTAGTAGATGTCGAGAAAACTCTGCAGGTTGGTGAACGCATAGGCGCTGCGCAGGGCCTCCACGCTGGCATAAGGCAGCGTCATTTCATTGCGCTGCGCCAGGGCAAAGATCAGCTCGGGCTCCAGCGAGCCTTCAATGTGGATGTGCAGCTCGGCCTTGGGCATGGCACGCAGCAGCCCGGGCAGGCGCTCGGCGGAGATGGGGGGGATCTTGAACATCAGCAGACTCCAAAGGTGATGCCGCTCTGGCGCAAGAAGCGGCGGTAGGCAGATGATGCCTTGTCGGCGGCGGTATGCAACTCCGCGCGCAAGTCCAGTGGCAGGCACTGTGGCATTTGCGACTCCAGCACGGGCTGGTCCTGCGTGAAGATAGTGTGCTGGAAGGCCTGCAGCTTCTCGTGGGGCGAATCGAAATCCGCCACCGCCAGCCGGAACCACACCCGGCTGCGCACCGGCGTCATGGGGCAGATGAACAGCGCGATGGACTCGCGCCAGCCGTCCACCGCCGTGGTGCCCGCTTCGGGCACCTTGGTCAGCACGGCCGCATAGGGGGCCGTGACTTCGTAGGTGTATTCGACCTGGGCGGCTGCCGTGGAATGCAGGTTGGACTGCGGTTGCCAGGCCTTGCAGCCCGTGGCCAGCAGCCCGGTGGGCGTGGGTTCCACGCGGTAGTCGTCGATGGCGGTGGCTTCGCGGCTGCCCAGCCAGCCTTCGTGCACAAAACCAAAGTGCGACATGTCGAGAAAGTTCTCGATGATGCGCGGCGCGCTGGCCGCCACGTCGTAGGGGCCGCAGTTGAGCTTGCGCAGGCGTGCGTCGTCTTCGGCTGCGAACAAAGGCAGCGCTGCACTGCCCGGCCCAATGCGCACCCACACCAGGCCATGGGCCTCGCAGGCCTCGTGGTGCCGGGCGCAGTGCGTGGCGGGCGGCACAAACATGGGCAGTGCGGGCACATGCGTGCACTGGCCCGAGCCCTCGAACTGCCAGCCGTGGTAGGGGCACTCCAGCCGCCCCTGCACCGTGACCCGGCCCAGCGATAACCGCGCACCCCGGTGCGGACACCGATCGGCCAAGGCCTGCACCCCACCCAGGCCATCACGCCACAGCACCAGCGGCTGATCCAGCAACTGCACGGCCAATGGGGTGTTCGCCACATCACCCGCCAGTGCCACGGGGTGCCACAACGTCGATTCGACCATCGTCCCTGCTCCTAACAAATGCACTCGGCAATGAAAAAGGGCCACCCAGGAAGGTAGCCCTTTTGAACGGGCAGCCCCAAGAGGCCGCCCGGTGACGGGTGAGAAGTGCTTACTTCTTCTCGCCGCCAGGGATCTTGCCTTCCACGCCCTTGACGTAGAAGTTCACGCCGCCCAGGAACTTGTCATCGGCAACGGCGTCTTTTGCCAGCACTTCCTTGCCGTCCTGGCCCACGATCGGACCCTTCCAGATCACGAAGCTGCCGTCGGCCAGGCCCTTCTTGATGGACTCGACCTTGGCCTTGGTGTCGGCAGGCACATCTTCGGCGATGGAGACGATGTCGATCGCGCCTTCCTTCACACCCCACCAGCTTTGGCCCGAAGCCCACTGGCCTTCCAGTGCGTCCTTGGTGGCCTTGATGTAGTACGGGCCCCAGTTGATGACGGCCGATGCCAGGTGGGCCTTGGGGCCGTAGGCGGTCATGTCCGAATCCCAGCCGAAGGCGCGCTTGCCCTTTTCTTGCGCCGTCTTCAGCACGGCGGGCGAGTCGGTGTTCTGGAACAGCACGTCAGCACCGCCGTTGATCAGGCTGGTGGCCGCTTCGGTTTCCTTCGGTGGGCTGAACCATTCGTTCACCCAGACCACCTTGGTCTTGATCTTGGGGTTGACCGACTGCGCACCCAGCGTGAAGCTGTTGATGTTGCGGATCACTTCAGGGATTGGCACCGAGCCGACCACGCCCAGCGTATTGGACTTGGTCATGGCACCGGCGATCACGCCCGCCATGTACGCACCTTCGTAGGTGCGGCTGTCGTAGGTGCGCATGTTCTCGGCGGTCTTGTAGCCGGTGGCATGCTCGAACTTGATGCCCTTGTTGTCTTCAGCGACCTTGAGCATGGACTCCATGTAGCCAAAGGTGGTACCGAAGATCAGCTTGTTGCCCTGACCAGCCAGGTCGCGCAGCACGCGCTCGGCGTCGGCGGACTCGGGCACGCTTTCCACAAAGCTCGTCACGACCTTGTCGCCGAATTCCTTCTCGATGGCCTTGCGGCCGTTGTCGTGGGCAAACGACCAGCCGCCGTCGCCCACCGGGCCGACATAGGCAAACGCGATCTTCAGTGGCTCGGGCTTGGGGGCCGGTGCTTCTGCAACGGGTGCCGGTGCAGGCGCGGGGGCCGGTGCCGGTTCTTCCTTCTTGCCACAGCCCACGAGGGCAGCAGCGGCCACGGCGGAGAGCGCAGCCACCTTGAGCATGGAGCGTTTCTGCAGATCAGTCATGTCGGTTTCCTTATCGAAGAAGTAAGACTTGCAAAGGTTGAGGGACGAAAACGGTGATTATGGTGCGATCTACCGCAGGGTAACCAGATTTTCACGCGGACAATCCCTTTCAGGAGCCCGGATAAAACGGCTTGCCCAGCGATGCCGGCATGTTGATGCGGATCCAGGTGGGATTGCGCGATATCAGCGCCAGCACCACGATGGTGGCCACATAGGGCAACATGCTCAGCAACTGGCTGGCCACCTGCACGCCCGTGGCCTGCAAATGGAACTGCAGCATGGTCACGCCACCAAACAGATAAGCCCCAAGCAACACCCGTGCCGGGCGCCAGGTGGCAAAGGTGGTGAGCGCCAGCGCGATCCAGCCGCGCCCGGCCACCATGCCCTCGACCCACAACGGGGTGTAGACGGTGGAGATGTAAGCCCCCGCCAGCCCGCACAGGGCGCCGCCCACCACCACGGCCAGCAGCCGGATGCGGCGCACCGGGTAACCCAGTGCGTGGGCCGACTCGGGCGATTCGCCCACCGACCGCAGCACCAGCCCGGCGCGCGAGCGGTACAGGAACCAGATCAACCCCGCCACCAGCAGCATGGTGAGGTACACCAGCGGGTGCTGCTGGAACAGCGCGGGCCCGAGCAGCGGCACATCGCCCAGCACCGGGATGGCGTACTTGGGCAGCTCAGGCAGCTTGGCCTGCACATAGCTGATGCCCGCAAAGGCCGAGAAGCCCACGCCGAACAAGCTGAGCGCCAACCCCGTGGCGTACTGGTTGGTGTTGAGCCAGATCACCAGCACGCCAAAGATGGCGGCCAGCACGGCACCAGCGGCCATGCCTGCGGCAAAGCCCAGCCAGGTGTTGCCCGTGTGCACCACGGTGGCAAAGCCCGCAATGGCGGCGCAGAGCATCATGCCCTCGGCGCCCAGGTTGACGATGCCCGCCTTCTCGTTGATGAGCAGGCCGAGGGCCGCGATGGCCAGCACGGTGCCTGCGCTGAGCGTGGCGCCGATGAGGAGTGCGTAGGATTCCATCAGGCCACCACCTTCTTTGCGCCCACCCAGCGGATGCGGTAGGCAATCAATGTGTCGCAAGCCAGCAGCGTGAACAGCAGCAAGCCCTGGAACACGCCAGTCAGCGACTTGGGCAGGCCCAGGCGCGACTGCGCGAGTTCACCGCCGATGTAGAACATGCTCATGAGGATGGCCGAGAGGATCATGCCCACCGGGTGCAGCCGCCCCACAAAGGCCACGATGATGGCCGCGAAGCCGTAGCCTGCGGGCACATACGGCGTGAGCTGGCCGATGGGCCCTGCCACCTCCAGCGCGCCCGCCAGGCCCGCCGCACCGCCCGAAATCAGCAACGCCGTCCACAGCGCGCGGCGCGACGAAAAGCCCGCATATCGTGCCGCCGCCGGTGCCAGGCCGCCGACCTGCTGGGCAAAACCTGCACGGGTGCGGAACAAAAACACCCACAGCGCAGCCGCCCCGGCCAGCGCCAGCAGCAGGCCGATGGACATGCGCGAGCCCTGCATCAGGCGCGGGATCTGCGTGACCTTCTCGAAGGTCTTGGTCTGCGGGAAGTTATAGCCCATGGGGTCCTTCCACGGACCATAGACCAGGTAGCCCAGCACCAGCGTGGCCACATAGACCAGCATCAGGCTCACCAAGATTTCGTTGGCGTTGAACTTGTCACGCAACAGCGCCGTGAGCCCCGCCCAGGCCATGCCGCCCAACACCCCTGCGAGCAAGATGGCGGGCACGATCCAGGGGCCGGTGGTCTTGTCGGCCAGCAGCGCCACGCCACCGGCCACCACGGCGCCGATGACAAACTGCCCCTCGGCACCGATGTTCCACACGTTGGAGCGGAAACACACGGCCAGCCCCAGCGCAATCAGCAGCAGCGGCGTGGCCTTGACCATGAGTTCGCCAATGGCGTACTGCGTCTTGACGGGCTCCCAGAAGAACACCTGCAGCCCACGCACCGGGTCCTTGCCCAGTGCGATGAACAGGACCACACCAATCAGCACCGTGAAGGCCAGCGCCAGCAGCGGCGAGCCATAGGTCCAGAGTTTCGACGCCTGGGGGCGCGGTTCCAGCTTAAGCATGCTGCACCTCCCCGGCCCGATTCTGTTGTTGTTGTTGCTGCTGCGCCAGGTGGGCCTGCACGTCGGCATGCCACAGCCCGCTCATCCATTCGCCAATGCGCTCCACCGTGGCCTCGGCGCGCTGCACCGACGGCGACAGGCGCCCCTTCGCCACCACATGCAGCCGGTCGCAGATTTCAAACAATTCGTCCAGCTCCTCACTCACCACCAGCACGGCGCAGCCCGCATCGCGCAGCGCCAGGATGGAGCCCCGGATCTGCGCCGCAGCCCCCACGTCCACACCCCAGGTGGGTTGCGAGACGATGAGCAGCTTCGGGTTGGCGTCGATCTCGCGCCCCACGATGAACTTCTGCAGGTTGCCGCCCGACAGCGACTTGGCCGCCGAATGCGGGCCACCCGCCTTCACATTGAAGCGCTGGATGATGTCCTCGGCATGCTTTTGCAGCGCCCCCACCTTGATCCAGCCGCTGCCGCCAACTGCGTTCTTGCGCGTGAGCAGCAGGTTGTGCGCCAGGCCCATGGTGGGCACGGCGCCCCGGCCCAGGCGCTCCTCGGGCACAAAGTGCAGGCCCAACGCGCGGCGCTGGCCCGGGCCCATGCGGCCCGCGTTCTGGCCTGTCACCTGGATGCTCGCAGGCTCCGCGCGCTGGTCTTCGCCCGACAGCGCATAGAGCAGTTCTTTTTGCCCATTGCCCGACACCCCGGCAATGCCCACCACCTCGCCCGCCTTCACCTCGAACTGCAGGTCGATCAAATCCACACCAAACTGGTCGGCGCGCGGCAGCGACAGGCCCTTGACGCGCAGCACGGTGGCGCCGGTCTGCACGGCGCGGTGTTCCAGCGCAGGCGGCTCGGCACCGATCATCAGGCGCGACAGGGACGCATTGGTCTCCTCGGCCGGATTGCACACGCCCGTCACCTTGCCGCCACGCAGCACCGTGCAGGCGGTGCACAGCGCGCGAATCTCATGCAGCTTGTGGCTGATGTAGAGGATGCTGCAGCCCTCGCTGGCGAGCTTGCGCAGCACCACAAAGAGCTTTTCGACCGCCTGGGGCGTGAGCACCGAGGTGGGCTCGTCCAGGATCAGCACCTTGGGATTGGTGAGCAGCGCGCGGATGATTTCCACGCGCTGCATCTCGCCCACGCTCAGGGTGTGCACGGGGCGCAGCGGATCGATGTCGAGGCCATATTCGGCCGCCTTGGCGCTGATGCGCTGCGTGACTTCGGCCAGCGTCAGGCTCTTGTCCAGGCCCAGCCACACGTTCTCGGCAACGGTGAGCGTGTCGAACAGGCTGAAGTGCTGGAACACCATGGCGATGCCCAGGGCGCGCGCCTCTTGCGGGTTGCGCACCTGCACAGCCTGGCCGTTGAAGAACACGCTGCCTTCATCGGGCTTGACCGAGCCGTAGATGATCTTCATCAGCGTGGACTTGCCCGCGCCGTTTTCGCCCAGCACCGCATGAATTTCACCCGGCAGCACGGTGAGCGAGACACCGCTGTTGGCCACCACGGCCGGGTAGCGCTTGGTGATGCCCACAAGCTGCAGCCGGGGTGGCGGCGGCGCCCCCGGGGCGGAGGGAATAGGAGGTGAACTCATGCGGGGATTGTCTCTCAGTTTTACAACTTGTTATAGGAACGAAAACACCTTCTTGCGCTTGTTCAGCATACCCAAGCAGCTATTCTTTTCGTAGCGAAGACGCGACAGCCTTCACACATTCGCGCAGCCACACGGCGGCCGCCGAATGGTGGGTGCGTGCATGCCAGAGCTGGTAATACATGAGCCGGGGAAACGGCACCGGGCAGGGCAGGATGGCCAGGGGCAACTGCTCCACATAACGTTCGCAATACTGGCGGCCCGTGGTCAGCACAAGCAAGCTCGATGCCACGATGCTGGGGATCAGGCTGAAATGCGCGCAGCGTGCCGTGATGTGGCGCTGCATGCCCAGGCTGTCCAGGTGCACATCGATCACGCCGCGTGCGCCCGGGTGGGTGGGCGTGGGAGCGATGTGCTCCGCCGCCAGCCAGCTTTCCACATCCCAGCCGCGCCGCACGGCGGGGTGGTCCTTGCCCACCAGGCACACCACCTCGTCGCCAAACAGGCGGCCCATGTGCAGGTCGTCCGGCGGCTGCGGCCAGTTGCCGATCACCACGTCCACCTCGCCCTGCGCCAGGTGCGCGTGGTAGTGCGCGTCGGCCGACAGGGGCAGGATCTCGATGGGGCACAGGGGCGCCTCGACCTTGATGCGGGCCACGAGCTGGGGCAGAAAGAGCGGGTCCAGGTAGTCGCTGGCGGCCACGCGAAAGGTGCGGGTGGCAGTGCGCGGGTCAAACCCGCGCGCATCCGAAAACAGCGCCTCTGCCGCCCGCAGGATGGCCCCTGCGGGTTCCACCATGCGCAGCGCCGCATCGGTGGGCATCATGCTGGCGCCCGAGCGCACCAGGAGCGGGTCGCCCGACAGGTCGCGCAGCCGCTTGAGCGCAGCCGACACCGCCGGCTGGTGCATGCCCAGGCGGACGGCGGCCCTCGATACGCTGCGTTCTGTGAGCACGGTGTGCAAGACCCTTATGAGATGGAGGTCTATCTTGTCGAAAAGGGCGTGGTCTCTCATAGCAGTGCGTGCATTGATGTCATAAGCTTGTACTTATGCTGAAGGCCTCAGGGCGCCCTACCCTCTGATGAATTGAAGAATTGATAGCAATCGAAGAAGCGGCATCCGTCATGACCACCCAACCCTTGCAATTCCTGCGCCGAGGCCAGCCCGTGGCGCTGGGCAATGTACCACCCGACCGCACCCTGCTGGAGGTGCTGCGCGAAGACCTGGGCAACACCGGCACCAAGGAGGGCTGCGGCGAAGGCGACTGCGGCGCTTGCACCGTGGTGCTGGGCGAAGAACGCGGCGGCCAGTTGCACTACAGCGCCGTGAACAGCTGCATCCGCCTGGCCCATTCGGTGAACGGCATGGCGCTGTGGACGGTGGAAGACCTGGCGGAAGACCCGCTGATCCAGCCGGTGGATGAGGCCCCCGCTGCGGCGCGGCAGGCCATCACCTTGCACCCCGCGCAAGAAGCCATGGTGCAGTGCCATGGTTCGCAATGCGGCTTCTGCACCCCCGGTTTTGTCATGAGCCTCTTCGGCATGTACCAGAACCACGTCTGCCACGGTGAGCCCATCACCCGCGAACTGGCGCAGGAGGAACTCTCGGGCAACCTGTGCCGCTGCACCGGCTACCGCCCCATCCTCGACGCCGCCCAGCAGATGGCATCGCTGCCCGGCATGGCGGTCAATGAAGCCGAAGTGCTACAAAAACTGAAGCTTCTGGCACAAGACCAGAGCGCGCAAGCAGCCAATTTGTCTTATATCGCCCCCACCAGCCAGGCCGCCCTGCTGGCCGCACGCGCCGCCCACCCCGCTGCGCAGATCGTGGCGGGCTGTACCGATGTGGGGCTGTGGGTGACCAAGCAGCACAAGCAATACACCCAGGTGATCGACGTGACCCGCGCAGCCGAGCTGCGCGGGGTGGCGCAGCTCGCCGATGCCGTCCACATTGGCGCGGCCGTGAGCCTGACCGACGCGTTTGCAGCCCTCACCGCACAGTGGCCGCAGCTGCACCGTTTTGCCACGCGGTTTGCGGGGCTGCCCGTGCGCAACTCCGGCACGCTGGGCGGCAACGTGGCCAACGGTTCGCCCATTGGCGACTCCATGCCCCTGCTGATCGCGCTACGCGCCCAGGTGGTGCTGGCCAGCCAGGCCCGGGGCGAGCGCCAGCTGCCGCTGGAAGACCTGTACACCGGCTACCGGCAGAACGTGATGGCGGCCGATGAGCTGCTGGTGCGCATCGTGGTGCCCCGCCCGTCGGCGCAAGAACAGCTCCGGGCATACAAGATTTCAAAGCGCTTTGACGACGATATTTCTGCCGTGTGCTTGGTGCTCAACCTCGACATCGCGGACGGCACCGTGCAGCGCGCCAGCATTGGCGCAGGCGGCGTTGCCGCCACCCCGGCCCGTGCGCGGCAGACCGAGGCTGCGCTGGCAGGCCAGCCCTGGACCGAGGCCACTGCGCAGCGCGCTGCCGCGGTGCTGCAGGCCGAGTTCAGCCCCATCTCGGACATGCGCGCCAGCGGCGCCTACCGCCGCCAGGTGCTGGGCAGCCTGCTGCAACGCTACTGGCTGGAGAGCCAGGGCCACCCCTCGGTGAGCCTGGACACCTTGACGCTGGAGGCCACGGCATGAACGCCCCCGAACACATCCCCACCCAGGCCCTGCCCTCGCCCACACGGGCCGCCATGGGCCATTCGCACATCCACGAAAGCGCCCGCGCCCAGGTGGCAGGCGCCGCGCACTACATCGACGACCTGCCCGAGGTGAAGGGCACGCTGTATGCGGCCCCCATCCTCTCCACCGTGGCGCATGGCCGCCTGAACGGTGTGGATGCCAGCGCCGCGCTGGCCCTGCCCGGCGTGCGTGGCGTGGTGCTGGCGAGTGACGTGCCGGGCGACAAGATCCTGGCCGCCTTTGCGCACGACGAGCCGGTGTTTGCCATGGACAGCGTGCAGTTTGTGGGCCAGGTGATCGGCCTGGTGGTGGCCGACTCGGTCATGCAGGCGCGCCACGCCGTGCGTGCCGTCAAGCTGGACATCACCCCCCTGCCTGCCGTGCTGACGGTGCAGGACGCTTTGAAGGCCCAAAGCTATGTGCTGCCGCCGGTGTTTGTGCGCCGGGGCGATGCGGCCACGGGTCTCGCGCAATCCGCCCACCGCCTGAGCGGCGCGTTTGAAGTGGGCGGGCAGGAGCATTTCTACCTCGAAGGCCAGATCGCCTACGCCATGCCGCTGGAGCAAAAGCAGTGGTGGGTCTACTCCAGCACCCAGCACCCGGGCGAGGTGCAGCACTGGGTCTCGCACGCCTTGGGCATCGACAACCATGCGGTGCGCGTGGAATGCCGCCGCATGGGTGGTGGCTTTGGCGGCAAGGAGACGCAGGCCGGGCACCTCGCCGTGTGGGCCGCCGTGGCCGCCCACAAGCTGGGCCGCCCCGTCAAGCTGCGGCTGGACCGCGACGAAGACTTCATGCTCACCGGCAAGCGCCACCCGTTTGCATACGAATACGACGTGGGTTTTGACAACACCGGCCGCATCACGGGCCTGAAGCTGCACATGGCGGCCAACTGCGGCTTCAGCGCCGACCTGTCGGGCCCCGTGGCCGACCGCGCGGTGTTCCACAGCGACAACGCCTATTACCTGAACGATGTCGAGATCGCCTCGTACCGCTGCAAGACCCACACGCAGAGCCACACCGCGTTCCGCGGTTTT
>Ga0208758_100713_pt1 | contig 9907 bp, 8 predicted proteins | sample LakWasM116_HOW13_2_FD_183930 | JGI IMG/M metagenome (GOLD analysis project Ga0208758, IMG submission 183930) | Freshwater sediment methanotrophic microbial communities from Lake Washington under simulated oxygen tension - Sediment Metagenome... | ecosystem: Environmental > Aquatic > Freshwater >...
CCGTCTTCACCATAAAAAGCCCCTGCGACCTGACCGACAATTGCAGCTGTAGTATCCGCATCATCGCCCAAATTGGCAGCTGCAAGAACAGCATCTTTGAAGTTATCCGTATTATAGAAACACCATAACGCAGCTTCAAGACTATCAACCACATAGCCGCTCCCTCTAATCTTATCGATGTCATAATCAAAATAAGCGCCAGCAGCAATTTGTTGAAGTCTAGATGACACTATCTGATCAAGACCATTATCACTATTGGTCAATACTTGCTTTTTGCTGAATTTTCCATTCAAGGCTCGCACCAGTATGCCCCCAAAGATCCCGCTGGCTTCCAGGCACTCACTAGCGCCATGAGTAGTCTTTGATTGCTCTGCAGATAACTGCACAGCCATACCCCAATCATCGGCATACATAATAGGAACAGGAGCTAATCGCATAATGCAACCATTGCCCGCACTTTGTGGATTCGTGGATCCTGATTCCGGATTGCCAGTAATCTGATAGTTATTCAAAGCCTCACGCGTTGCCATGCCAATATCAAAGCAACGTCCGTTACTGCTCATATATCCATCATGATGCCATCTGACATAACGCTGAATCTGGTCATTCAAATCAAAACCTTTATCTAGAAGACTCGCCCCTAGGCAGAGAGCCATTGAAGTATCATCAGTCCACTCTCCTGCCTTCAGACGAAAAGGCCCGCCACCAACCATGTCAGTCACTTCTGAAAAACTTCCGCGTGGCATAAATTCTACGGTCGTTCCGATTGCATCCCCAACAGCAAGTCCTAAAAGGCAGCCTCTGGCCCGTCTGATTCGATCTGGATTCATATTCTTATTTCCACTTAATGATTCGAACCACTCATTCTCCGGTATATCAGTCTCATAGAATGAGCCTGTATAGAATATCTGGAATTACTTTACATAATTGAATACTCCATTCAAAAGAAGTCTGAGCAAGAAAAAAACTATCTAAACCAGGTACACTAGATCTATCTCAAGCAACATTATTAGCTCAACGTAAACTTTTCCATGAAATTAAATGCTAAAGTTTGGCCTGAACTACCTTCTTAGCGGGTCAGGCTAACGCCAACCTCATAAATTGTTTGTAGGGCACAACAGGAGTACGCATGTGTAATCAGCAACATAAGATCATCACCAAGGACTACCCCGAGAATCTTCTCGGCGGAATAATGATTTGTGGGATTAATTTTGGCTACTCAGTCGAAGATGAAGCCTTGGAAAAAGCGGGGGTGATTGCTGAACCAGACCCACTATCATTTTTTTCAGACATGGCTGTCAACAACACGCGCTTTCGTAACAGAGTGCTGACTTGGCTATCAAGTTGGAGTTTTGAGTTGGCAACACAAAAAGGTCAAGAAGGTCCATTGGAACACGCTTTTTTTCAAACTAACTGGCTTGATACGCAAACAAGGAGCATCACGAGCAACGGTTCAATTACAACGAAGATATTAGTGCAAGAGGCTGATAGTTTTCTGAGACTACTGGAAACAAGAAAACCGTCGGTTATTATTTTTGTTGGTAGCTTGTTGATTGAAGCCTTAAACGACATGAGAATACGTGAGCGTGTTGTTTCTATACTCGGCGAAAGATCGGGGAATGCTAAGATTTATCGCGCTGAACTACCAAACTATACAGGCACAAGATTCAAACTACTCGCACAAAAGTTTGGCGACACACAAATTATCAGCCTGCCACATACCCAGGCACAAGGCATTTCTGATGAATATGTTGCTGCGCTGAAACCACCAATTCACATCATTCATAAAATAATCGAGAAGCAGATACAAAACGTGAGAAGTGATTTCTCGCTATAATTTTATGGAAACGCTGTCAGTAAAGATGGTTCATATTTAAAAAAACATCCTCAAATAGGCATGTTCTCGGTAGAAATTAACTGCGGTATAAACAAAATTATTTACACGCTCGCAATTAGAAACAAAATGCTATTTAATGCCAAATGACTATGTTATAAATTAGTTATAACTAATTTATAACTATAAAAAACCTATGGCCATCCTGCATCCAGCAACATTCGATCAATTGCGACAAGACGCTGGCCTGTTTCGCGAACTTGATGTCATCGAACGACTAAAACAATCGTTGCCGGGTAACTATGAAGTTTTTCATAGCATCTCCTGGTTCGCAATTCACAATTCCCATGATCAGCATGGAGAGATAGATATTGTTGTGATGAGCCCTGAGGGCAATCTGGCCCTACTCGAAGTTAAAGCAGGTGAAGTCATTTTACGAAACGGTGAAATTTTCAAAATCTATCATGGCAAGGAAAGCAGCGTGACCCGTCAGAGCAAGCTGCAATACTCGGCAATGCTAACCCGCCTGACGGATGCCAAGCTGCACCCGTTTGTGACTAACTGTCTTGTACTGCCTGACTATACGATCAATGATGCCGATTTAATAAGCTTTCCAAAAGAACGCATCATCTCGGCAGAAAATTATGATTACCTAGGAACGCGCATTCAGGAAATTCTTCGTTCTGTATCAAACCGTGAGGACGTTGAAGCGATCCGTCATTTCTTAATGAATGAATTTAAAGTTACTGCCGATTTAACAGTCATAAAAGGACAAATCGGATCTGCGATTCAACGGCTATCTGACGGAATGTCGACATGGGTACCCAGAATCACTTCACCATCAGGCGTCATTCGTATTAATGGCACAGCAGGCTCAGGGAAAACTCAGTTAGCATTACAGCTTTTGAATGACGCAGCTGCTTCTAAACAAAAATCACTATATGTCTGTTTTAACCGTTCACTTGCTGACTATATGGCCAAAATTGCTCCTGCAAGCGCTCATGTGACTAACTTTCATGAATTAAGTGTTGAAAGCTATCGCCGTAAAGTTGAAGATCTGGACTTTAGTAACCCTCAAATCTTTGAATTGGCTGCAGCACATTACATTGACTACGTCAGCATGCAAGTGCCAATGTATGACTTAATCATAATTGACGAAGGTCAGGACTTCCAGCCTGACTGGGTTACCTGCATTATCAGCCAGCTCAAAGATGATGGTCGCATATATTTAATGGAAGACCCAGACCAGCGTCTTTATACGAGGGATGAATTTGATATTGCGGATGCCGTACTTCTAACCTGTAACGACAACTTTCGCAGCCCGCATTCAATATGCCAAACTATCAATGCATTCAGACTTTCATCAAAACCGATTGAAGCTAAAAGCCCTTATAAGGGAGATTTACCTGAATTTTATACTTACCCGAATGAAGACACCCTTATCCAGACGACTTCTTTAGCGATTGAATCGTTACTGAAACGTGGCTTTGAAATTGGTGACATCACAGTTCTAACCGGGAAGGGAAGAATAAAGTCGAAAATACTTAACGCTGATCATATTGGTAGATTTTCTACTCGCCACTTTACCGGAGAATATACTGTTGATGGTGATCCAGTATGGTCATCAGGTGACTTGCTAACCGAGACCATTTACCGATTCAAAGGTCAAAGCGCGGCTGCCGTCGTGTTATCAGAGATCGACTTCTCGGAAATCACTGAAATAGAACGTAACAAGTTATTTGTAGGATTAACACGAGCACAGATGGCAGTTGCAATAGTACTTTCCGAGCCTGCTGAAAAGTGGTTTGGAAGCCAGCTATCTTAACGCTTGTTAGAAGCTAGCAATCCGTTACGTACCGTGCGCCCCTCAAATTGACCGCTTTCATTAAGTTTTTTTATATCTTTAGCAAACTTAATTTGTTAGCGTCCTGAAGGTATTGGTGCAAATCTTCGGCCCTAGCCATAATTTTCTTTACTAAGTTTCCATTTTGAATGGAAATCCACGGCTCAGCGCTACTATCCCAATTCTTGTATCCATCCTCAGCCTCATAAGCTGACCATAGCCACCAAAGAGAGTGGCTACCTTTACCAAATTTATCGACCATCAATTGGTTTAAACTTTCCCAGCGGCCATTTTCATTTTTAATTGTTTCATTTTTTCTTCTTAGACCCCAATAGAATTGATTTAAATTTGATGAATCAAATTCAAACCACAACTCAATATCATATTCACTCTTATCACTAAAGTTTATACCAAAGCCAGCATACCTCGACCAGGCACTGTCCATGCTTTTTTTCCATTCCAATGTATAACCTTTTTCAAGTGTTGCTGCACTAATATCTATATGTAGCTTTGAAATTAACTCTTTTTTAACTTCATTAATTGTTTTAGAAACAAGTATTGCAGATTCAAAATTGTTATCCAGTATTATTTTTTTTACTTCGTTTTTCACTGACATTTCTATATCCCCGTTAATGTCTCTACGTATATATTTTGCAAACTCCTCAATAAAAAACCTTACCGAAGGTGCTTTAACTTCTGCAATACTTGCACTAAGCCAATCAATCAAGAAGCTGAAGTTAAGAGTTAATAGTTTCCCTTGAGCACTCAACCTATTTCTTGTCTCATTATCAATACTAAATTCACTAGCATCCCTGTTACACAAGTAAATTAGAAGCCATTGGTTGTTGCACGCTTCTTTTTCAATAAATTTAGCATAGTCATTTAGCTGATTGTGCTGATCACCTGCCCAAGGTTTGTTTTCAATACCGATAATTTCGCCAGTATTAAATGTTAAGTAAATGTCTATCCGCCTTAGATTATCTATTCCATGCTCCAGCCTAACTTTGCAATTTTCGGAAGGTACCATACTCCATTGTGGAAGAGTATTTGGCACATTAGAGCCCTCTTCGTTACCTTCTAAGTTTGCTAGTAAAGCTGTATCAAGTACTTTTAAGAACTGCTGCAGGAATACGCTCCCCTGACCATGTTTACCTCTTGGATTAAGCAAATCAGCAACACATCGGGAAACACCCATTTCGTCAGTACGTAAATAATCGAAGATATAAAAATCGGGTGCGATAAAATGACCATATAATTTTTTTGCCTCATCCAGCGCACGCACTTTTTGGCCTACTTCTGTTAAAAATGGCCCAACTTTTTTTGATAATGGCTCTAAGTTATCTAGCATAATACGCCTTATTATTTTTCTTAATTTTCTATATTGCAGACGAACATTAGCACATTGATCTGCGGAATATTATTGGTGTTCGTCAGGTTTGTGATAGTTAAACAATCCGATGAAACAACGTTGGCAGTCATTAGACTCTGAACGTTTTCATAGGTGTCCTTTACTCTTAAACCTTGATTAAGCAGCATAGTACAACCAACAATATCCACTGCCTGATTTAACTGACTTTTAGCCACTCTAAACTGCTCAATAACTTGGTGAGGTGAACTCCAATCAATAAGGGCACAGTAAGCCATTGAGCCCCGACTTAACACAGTTCTTACATCAGTCCAGTCAACACAGAAACTCCCGGTTACTGATTGTATGCAATGCATGCAGATGGTAACCAGCAAGATTTGCGTCAATGCATCAAGCATAGTCGTATCTAAAACTCTGATGCTTACCCAATGTATAGTATTGTTGGTATTTGAGGCCTTGCATTCATCATACAGAAAACCAACTTTTACTTCGGTAGAACTGACAGGATAAATTAATGCATCACAGCTATAATCTATGATTTCTGAATGTAGCCAATCTAATTTTTCTGAACCATATTCACTAACCCATTTATCACAGATTTCTTTCAGCGAATTGAGATTGATCACATCATAATATTTATTATTGTTTTCTATAACTTGAATGCGCATTGTGTGATCGATGATTAAAATTAAGCAAAAGCATATTTTATCCACCACAAGCGACAAAATACGTCGTAATAACTACTGCAAAAAATGATGCGTCGATTTTACTTAATGATTCAATAAATTAGTTAACTTTCAAATTATAGTTATTGATTATTTTCTCAGCCTCATGAACCAGCTTAGCTTGAAGGGGCTGCGGAGACACTACGACAACTTCTGAGCCGTGCCTTAAAATATCCATAAGTAACTCACGCTCATCGCTGTAAGGTACTTTAAGTTCATAGGTACCATCTGGTAAGAATTTACTTTTCTGCTGGGAGTGCCATCTTTCCGATGCAACCCATCTGGCTCTTTCGGGAGTAAAGTGAAGTACCGCCCACTCAACGTCCTTTCCAGAAAATATGCCATAACCTGAACCCAGCACCTCGTTCAATTTACGGTCTGAAATGTCTTCTGCCTTTTTCTCTAAAATCTCAGCACGCATAATTGCATCCACTGAGAAACTTCTGAGACTGTTACGTAAATGACACCATGCATCAAGATACCAGTTATCACGGTAATAGATAATGCGCTGCGGCGAGATCTCGCGCTTTGTCACCTCATTGGTACCTCTTGCATGGTAATCAATGACCAGTCTTTTTCTTCTTAGAAGTGCAGATCCAATTGCCTGGAAATGATCTAGGTGAAAATGACGCGCCCCGACAGTTTCAACTTTAATTCTATTTTTAACCTGCTCGACAGAATCATCTGCCGTTCCTAGCAATCCTACAAGTCTTGATAGCAAGGGCTTGATATGGGGTCCGAGCAAGCCACCGGTGTCCAAGCCGGCAAGTAAGTGCTGCATGGTCAATAATGCATGAATCTCTTCAGCTGAAAACCATAAACCTGGCAGCTCATATTGAGTTCCGGCAGTCTGTTTTTCAAAGCGGTATCCGCCTAATTCTTTATCATAAACAATCGGAGCATTCAGTCTATCTCGCATATATGCAAGATCGCGCTTGAGGGTTGCCGGCGAAACCTCCAGCCTTTCCTGAAGCTCTTTGAACGAAACACTACGCCGATCATTCAGCATCTGATCTATCTGATAAAAACGCTCATTTACACTCATAAAAGTCAGCCCAGAAAATGGTGGTGCCGCTCCCGAATCGAATTGTTGTGTCAATAGTGCACCAATATCACTCATATTGCTAGCTCATTCTATGAGCCTCTAACATTTCATAATAGCGATATGTTAAAAGTTATCAGGAGATGTCAGCATGGATATGCCAGCAATTTCAACTAGAAGCGGAAGAAGACTCTATCTGCACAACCCTAGCCCAGCCCAGATTCATATTAATGACATCGCGCATGGCCTGTCCCATCAGTGCAGATTCAATGGGCAGACTAACAAATTCTACTCAGTAGCGCAGCATAGCGTGATTGTTGCTTCCATATTGTCACCAGAGCTAAAACTTGCTGGTCTTCTGCACGATGCGGCAGAAGCCTATTTAGGCGATATCGTGCAGCCTTTGAAGGAGTTGTTGCCTAATTTTGGATCGATTGAGGCAAGATTTGCTGATGTTATTGGACAAAGATTCAAGGTTGACCTGCAGCATAATGATGCAGTAAAAAAAGCTGACCTGATTGCCCTAGCTACTGAACGCCGTGATCTGATGCCAATGGAGATTGTGGAATGGCCAACATTGAATGGCATCAATCCGCTTTGGCAAACCATCAAACCCCAAAACCCGGATAAGGCTAAAGCAGAGTTCCTTGCGCTATATTTTAAATTGACTGAGATAGAGCAAAGGAAGAATGTTTCATTCTTCGATAAGAACGTATTTGTTCCGCTCGGATTAAGCAAGCTGATCTCAATTCAGTAGTATCAACAGTTTTGATAAAAACAGCATTAATACCAATACTAAAAAATGAGGCTAAAATAATGACTATTCAATTGGAGTTTATTGATTTTATTGTTCCCAGAGCAGTGATTGAGGAGAAGTATCCTGGTGGCTGGATTCAGTGTTTAAAAGATCATGAAAGGCTTATCGGCGGGCGTGTCTGGTATGACGAATACTTGTTTCGTGACGGCGCCATGAATCCAATGGATATTGAAGGTCTAGTTAATGAATGGCAGCGTCTAGGATTTAATACCCATAAAGAGAATGAAGACGGTATGCCTATTGAATGGCTGGATGTCTGCGTATGTGAAAGCATGCTGGGAGGACCAACATTAAAATGTGACTGGCTTGACATAGATTTGGATACTAGAACGGCAATTTTAATAGGTAGCAATCATGGTAAACCTATATGCAGGCAGGATTTTATAATTACAGAGGAAGAGTGAATCCATCAATCTATTCTTGCAAGGGAAAGTACAATTACGCCCACAATTATCGACGGGGCCCTTATAAATACTCTAAAAAATCAAGTGAAGTCCAAAGCATGTTTTTTCAGGAATAGTTATATTCCGAAAACTTTCAGAAGTGCGTCAATGGCTCCATCTAATCCCCGCCCAGCAATCCCTGATTTACGCCCCAATTGTGGCATTTCTTCATAAACATAAAATCCTGAGTCACCAGTAAATCCATCATTGAATAGCTCTTGTTTAGAGATGAGATAAGGAAAGAATGTTTCGCTTCGTGTCGTAGAGTATTGAAGATTAGCACTAAATCCAATCGTCGCTGCTTGACTAATCCTCCGCCCAATTCCGGCTCTTTCTATTCGAATTCCACGACAGCCTTTAATGATAAGTTCTGCTGGTCCATGAAATACCAAATAACGAAGCTGTAGAGTTAACCACGCATGCAGACTAAAAATCCGCCAATGTCTTGTAATTTTTATTGGCAAGTCTTTACTATGCATAACGCCAACTAGACTCCGTGGCTGCAGGACAACAGCAGAACCTTCAGGCAATCCAATAACACCTAATTCACTCAAAGGATCATTTTGTGATGAAACTACAACCATTTCAGTATTATCTGTGCGGATACGAGTGAGAGCAACCATACCTGAAATTAGGCTACTTAAAGGAAGTGAATAGCTAAGCAACCATTTAGTGTCTTTTTTGCCATCTGAAGATGAACTCTGCAGATATTCAGGGTTTATAAGTAACTCCTGGTCTTCTTTGATAGTTATTTGAAGAGAAACATCAGAAATTTTCTTAGGGTATAACAAGTCTTCTGAATCTTCACAAACTCGCCTTATAACACCAGATACTTCTGGCAAAATACAAATTGGAGGTCGACGTGAGGCTAATGGTGCGAGTAGATAATAAAAAAAATACTTTATTACTACGGGTATCAGGATGCATCCAATAAGAATTTTAAAAGCATCCCAGAAAACTGAATCTATTTCTTCAAAAATATTTTTAAATAAATTATTTTCAAGAAGCTTATGTTGATCCTCGATTGTTTTATCAAGCGATTCAAGTGTTGAATCAATTTGGCTCTTTTTTATATCAATAGACCATTTAGATGCTTTAATGGATCTTGGTGATTTAAGTTCTGCTTGATACTCTAGGTAAGCTTTATGATTTTCAGCATAAAGCTTTTTATGGTTATTACTCTTAAAAATTGCCTCGAATGGGTTCTGCTTATCATAATTTTTTAGTCTAGCATAAGCAGCAACATGAATTTTCCGAAGCCTCTCCAGTTGACCATTCCCAAGAGCAGGTAAACTTGCTAGTATCAAATAATCTCTTTCTTGCTCAAGGAGAATAATCTCTATTTCTAGTTTTTTATTTTTTACAAAATCTTTTCCTAATGGTAAATTTTTACTCAAACCAAGTTCATTTTGTATTAATTTATTCTGCTTAATTTTTTGATCAATGACTTTAAGTCTTATATTAACCTTAGTCAGGGTGAATTTACCGAATTTTTCTACTCGATTCTTAAGAGAATTTTCAGCTTCGTTCCTATAAATAACAATTTCTTGCTTTATATTTTCTAGGACTGGCCTTGAAGCTTTTAGTCGATCATAGTCATGATACTGCGGTAAAAATATCTTACCCACTATCAAAACAATGAGAATTGTTAAAAATAATAAAAAGACGCGACTTACCCAATTAAGTGCTAAGTTCATAATTCTCAGTCAGGTAAATTACTTAGTCGCACTGTCAGGCACAATCTCTGCTTGAGTACCTTCAAAAGGTAAAATACAACCCCCAGCAACATTCATTAAAAATTTAACAGTGATAGTCTCATCCTGGAGAAGATCATACC
>Ga0208758_100714_pt1 | contig 9896 bp, 7 predicted proteins | sample LakWasM116_HOW13_2_FD_183930 | JGI IMG/M metagenome (GOLD analysis project Ga0208758, IMG submission 183930) | Freshwater sediment methanotrophic microbial communities from Lake Washington under simulated oxygen tension - Sediment Metagenome... | ecosystem: Environmental > Aquatic > Freshwater >...
ACGCAGTTATGAAGCTCCCCGTGACGATCAGTATTACAAAAAGAAAAAGAAAGAAAGCTTCTTAAGCGAACTGTTCGATTTTTAAATCCAAACATACCCACACAAAAACGGCGCTAATCAGCGCCGTTTTTGTAGTTTCTAATTTAAGCCTATAAACAACAATCGCATCTTTTATCGATTGATTATCCGCTAAAACCAGTCACGCCTGACTTTTCCTACGGCACCGGTTTTTGCGTCTATATCTACTTCCCACTCTCGGCCATCGGCATCAACAATCTCAAATTCATAATCCCAACCCTTGCCAAAATCACGATCATCCAGATCGGCATCTGTAACAACACCCGGCTTAGCTGCTAAAGCTTTTGCCTTGGCCTGGTCTAGGGTAATCAATCCAAACTCCTTGGTAATTGCAGCGATATCCTGCGCATCATCATCTGCATATACTGATGGTACGTTCAGTATTAATGCTATGCCGGACACAACAAAAGCTGTTTTAAAAGTATTTTTCATTAAAGTCTCCTTAGTAATTAGTAAGTAGCTTCATTCTAGAAAACCAACCTTAATCAAAACTTAATAAATATCGATTCAAATTAAAACCTTACTTTTTTTATGTTTTTTATTAACCACCAATCGGTTTTTAACAGCCAATTATCAAAAAATTCTGAACCATAAAAACCAGTAATTTTTATAAAAATTAATACAAATCAATAAGTTAATTTAACTGGCACAGTTATAGCTATCTGTTATGAGGCTATAAATAGCTTTTTGAAATTTTATGGGAAGTAAAAAGTATATGAATAAACCTATGAGAAAACTCACTGCCACGGCAGTCATGCTGGCATTTGCAGGTACATCGGCACATGCATTTTCAGAAGATAGCGCAGCAGATGCTGAAAAAATAAAACTCGAGGCAGTGACTGTAAAAGGCATTCTTCCTGAAAAACTAGAATCAGTACCAGGTTCATTCGATGTCGTTACAGAAAAATCCATTGAAGAACGCAGGCCTTTCTCCATGCAGGAAGCACTTAACAATGTGCCGGGCATTAATGTAGTCGGTGAAAATGCTTTTGGATTGGGTATCAATATCGGCGTTCGCGGATTAGATCCGCGCAGAACATCCAGAACATTGTTGATGGAAGATGGCATGCCTTTGTTTCTTGCACCATATGGCGACCCAGCTGCGCATTACACCACGCCTATTGAGCTGATTGACCGTATTGAAGTGGTTAAAGGTTCCGGCCAGGTATTGTACGGGCCGCAGACTGTAGGCGGCATGATCAACTTTGTCACCAAGCCTATTCCAAGCAATGGTTTTGCCGGTAGCGTCACGGCCAAAGCTGGTAGCGATGACTTTGTTGGCGGGCACATGAATCTTGGTTATGGCAACGAGCGTGGCGGCTTCATGATAGATGCCTTACAGAACAAAGGTGATGGTATCCGCAACAATCATGAATTCGAACAGCAGGATTTCAGAATCAAAGGCCAGATTAATCTGACCGACCGGCAGACACTGATTGGTAAAATCGGTTATTACAAAGAAGATTCAAACATCTCTGAAACCGGTTTAAGCAGACAGGAATATCAGGAAGATAAATATCAGGCACCAACTGGTAAAAATGATAAGTTTGAAATGGATCGCAAGGTTGCTCAACTACAGCATATCTTTCAGGTGGATGACCGCATGAAATTAAGCACACAGGCTTATTATGCAAACACCGAGCGCGCATCTATGCGTCAAGTTGCCAGCCCAGGCAACTGGGATGACGAAGCGTATTGGGGACAAGGTGATGCTTACAGCACACTTGCTCATTGTCCAACAGGTGAGGAAGAAGAAGCAGTAACTTCAGCAAATGCAGCAAATTGCGGCGGTCAATGGCGCCCAAGGAAATTTACCTACTGGGGCATTGAGCCTAGGCTAGATCTGAACCACAAATTATTTGGAATCGAAAATGACTTGGTAGCTGGCTTCAGATATCACAAGGAAAATATCGACCGTAAAGGATTTCGCGGTTACACACCAGCTTTCAGAAACAGTCTGAGTTATGCAAAATCTTTCACAGGCATTGATCAGGCAACTTATGATAATGATGACGATGGAATTCCAGACGGTGGCTTTGATGGCTATTTCAGAGAACACATCAAAACTGAAGTCACCGCGATGTCTTATTATCTGCAAAACACTTTTCATGCAGGTAACTGGTCTATCACGCCAGGTTTACGCTTCGAAGATGTAAAAGTACGCACCAATGTCATTTGGGCAGAAGGTGAGGCACAAGGCATTAAAGATACTAATCGCTACTCGGAATTACTGCCTGGTTTAGGCCTGGCTTGGAATGGTATTGAAAATACCACCTTCTTCGCTGGCGTACATAAAGGTTTTGCGCCACCTAGGCCCGACCGTGATCTATCTGAAGGACAAAATGGCGTTTTAATTGATAACACCAAGCCTGAAGAAAGCACCAACTGGGAAGCCGGGGTAAGGACCAAATATTTTAAAGGTATTCAAGCACAAGCGACATTATTCCATACCGACTTTGATGAGATTGTCATTAAAAATGGGGGGCGTTTCGAAAATGGTGGAAAATCATTGATGCAAGGCCTTGAGCTAGCTGGCCGTGTAGATTTTGGAACAATTTTTGATACCCCGCATAACTTCTATGTCACAGGTTCATATACCAATCTCTTTACTGCCAAATTCAAGAAAGATGCTTTTCAATCCAATGAAGATATTGAAGAGGCTGTCGATAACGCTGAGCTCAACAGCAACGCAGCCAAATTTTGTTCCGGGGATACTTGTCAGTACATCAATAACGGCAGCCGTTTGCCCTATGCACCTAAGCACATCGCATCGCTTAATTTCGGCTATTCACACCCGGTTGGCATTAATGCCCGCATCGGTGCCGATTACGTAAGCGAGCAAGAACCTGATGCAATTGGCAGACTGTCAGATCCTGTGACTGGCACCGCCGGCAAGATTCCGTCTTACACATTAGTGAATGCATCGGTCTCATTCAAGCCGCAAGGATCCAAAGCTACTTTATTCCTGAGTGGCCACAATCTGGCTGACAGGGAATACCTGGCTAGCCGCGTAGATGGTATGGTTGCAGGTCGAGGACGTACCGTATTTGGCGGCATCCGTTACGACTTCTAATAATAAAAAGCCTTAATTAATACAAGTTCCCCCGTGTATTAATTAAGGCAAATGCAGAATGTATTTTCTGACTTGGGCGGTGATGATTCACCGCTATTTTTTTATCTTAGTCTACTTAAATCAGGCTTTAATAAATTCCAGATTATTCATATAGGCTCTGAGCACTTGCGGCACTTTCACGGAACCGTCAGCCTGCTGATAATTCTCCAGCACTGCTACCAGTGTGCGGCCAACTGCCAGACCGGAGCCATTCAAAGTATGCACCAACTCCGGCTTGCCATTTTCGTTTCTGAAACGCGCTTGTAAACGGCGTGCCTGAAATGCCTCACAGTTGGAAACAGATGAGATTTCACGGTAGGTATTCTGTGCTGGCAGCCAAACTTCCAAGTCGTAAGTTTTGGTTGCGCCAAAACCCATATCGCCCGTGCATAGAGAAACCACACGATAAGGCAATTCAAGCGCTTTAAGAATATTCTCGGCATGGCCTACCATCTGCTCTAATGCTTCGTAGCTTTTTTCCGGATGCACGATCTGCACCATTTCTACTTTATCAAACTGGTGCTGGCGTATCATACCCTTGGTATCACGACCATAAGAGCCAGCCTCGGAGCGGAAGCACGGCGTATGTGCTGTCAGTTTAATCGGCAAGGCCTCCAGCGGCACAATTTCATCACGTACGGTATTCGTCAGCGTAACTTCTGAGGTTGGAATCAGATAAAGCTTGCTGTCATTATGATTTAGAGAGAACAGGTCTTCTTCAAATTTTGGCAATTGCCCGGTACCGATTAAACTCTCGGCATTCACCATATAAGGCGTATAGCACTCAGTGTAGCCATGCTGCTCGGTTTGCGTATCGAGCATGAACTGCGCCAGCGCACGATGCAGTTTTGCGATCTGGCCGCGCATGAGTGTAAATCGTGCACCTGACAGTTTGGCACCGGTATCAAAATCCAGCCCCAGCGGTGCACCGACGTCAGCATGGTCTTTAATTTCAAAATCAAACACGCGTGGCGTGCCGATACGGCGCACTTCTACGTTGTCTTCTTCCGACTTGCCCTGCGGCACACTTTCATGTGGCAGGTTAGGCACATTCAACAGCATGTCCTGCAACTCTTTTTGCAACTCAGCCAAGCGCGCTTCATCCGCTTTCAACTGGTCACCCAAACCTGCAACTTCAGCCATAATGGCAGAAACATCTTCACCTTTAGCCTTGGCCATACCAATCTGCTTGGAAGTATTATTGCGCTTAGCCTGCAAATCCTGCGTGCGTGTCTGCACGGTTTTACGCTCTTGCTCAAGTGCTGTGAATTTGGCTGCATCAAACGCAAAGCCGCGCTTCTGCAACTGTGCAACAATGCTGTCTAAATCGTTACGTAATGCTTGAATGTCTAACATGGGAGTTCCTAATTACTTTTTATACTTAATTATTATTTTTTATTCTTGGCTTTAGCATCAAGTGAACGTAGATGCGTTAATTTTTCCGCTATTTTACCCTCAAGGCCGCGTGGCGTGGGCACATAAAACTGCTGGGGGGCTAATTCATCCGGAAAATAATTTTCGCCTGCGGCATACGCTTCTGGTTCATTATGCGCATAACGGTATTCTTTGCCGTAGTCCAATGCTTTCATAAGTTTGGTTGGTGCGTTACGCAGATGTAACGGTACCGGGCGTGATTTATCCTGTGCCACAAAGGCTTTGGCTTGATTGTAAGCCATATAAGCTGCATTGCTTTTAGGTGCTACAGCTAGGTAGATAACAGCATTCGACAACGCAAGTTCACCTTCCGGCGACCCTAGCCGCTCATAAATCTGGCACGCTTCAAGTGCCATGGTCTGCGCACGCGGGTCAGCAATGCCGATATCTTCAATCGCCATGCGCACGATACGTCGGCCCAGGTACAACGGGTCTGCACCGCCATCTATCATGCGCAAAAACCAATACAAGGCAGCATCAGGGTTAGAGCCGCGCACTGATTTATGCATTGCGGATATCTGGTCATAGAATGCTTCACCGCCTTTATCAAAACGACGCAGCTTACTTGCCATCGTTGTCTGCAGAAAAGCTTCATCTACCTCGGTAATGCCGGCACCTTGCGCAGCGTTGAATAAGCCTTCAACAAAATTGAGCAAACGTCTTGCATCGCCATCCGCATACGCCAGCACCTGCTCACGCACTTCATCAGTCAGTGTAATATCAGCGGCTACCAACTGCTGTGCACGGTCAAGCAATAAGGAAAGCTCTGGTTCAGAAAGCGCATTCAGTACAAATACCTGTGCCCGACTTAACAGCGCACTGTTCACTTCAAACGATGGATTCTCGGTAGTCGCGCCAATAAATGTAATCAGGCCGCTTTCAACAAATGGCAGAAAGGCATCCTGCTGGCCTTTATTGAAGCGGTGTACTTCATCCACAAACAAAATGGTTTTACGGTCATGCTGTTGCAGGGTAATCTCAGCACGCTCAACTGCTTCACGGATATCTTTAATGCCGGACAGTACTGCGGAAATTGGAATAAATTCGGCATCCGCCGTGTTGGCGATGAGCCTTGCCAGCGTGGTTTTTCCTACACCTGGCGGCCCCCATAAAATCATGGATGGCAGCTTGCCGGATTGGAATGCCAGTCGCAGCGGTTTGCTCGGACCCAGCAGATGCGATTGTCCGACGACTTCATCAAGTGTTGTGGGTCGCAGGCGCTCGGCAAGCGGCGCTTGCGGCGTATTGGTGGCAAACAGACTATTCAAAATATGCAGTAAATGTCATCAAGATTCATGATTTTAAAAAAGCTTACTCACCCACTACATCGACACCTTTAGGTGCCTTAAACAGAAAGTTTTTATCTTCAAGCGCAGGATTCACTTCAACCTGCGTAAATACGATTTTTGTAGTGTGGCCAAAGCTATCCACTAGTGACAGTTCTTGAATTTTACTACCGTTAAAACCCATTAGTATCTTTTCAAAGCCAGACTCTTTGTCTTTAGGAATCGCATCAACCCATTCCAGCCCGTCTTTAGCGGGTGCGTTCATCAGCTTAAAGGTTTTATCAATGGCTGTGCCGCCAGCCAACAGCGCTGCCGGACTAGACCCTATTGATTGACTCAATGCGCGCACCGTCACTTGCGCCAGCTCTACGTCATACAGCCATACCTGTTTGCCGTCGCTGATTATTTGTTGCTCATACGGTTTTTGATAATCCCACCTGAATTTATTGGGGCGTTGCAGCTGCATTTGGCCGTCAACTTCCTGCACCTTACGTCCTTGCCGATCCGTGACTACCTGATGAAAATCAGCACGCACAGATTTAGTTTGCTCATAAAAGGATTTAACACTAGCCATTCCATCTGCGGTGGCAGTCTGTGCCGAAAATAGCACTGGCAACAGCAGAAAAGGCAATATTTTTTTAATGCGTATCATTGAATTCCTAAATTTAATTTGAAACTTAAGTACTTCCCTATATTTCACTAAAGTATTTCTCTGTAATTCTTTTAAGCACTTTTCTAAGGCATTTATCTAAGAAAATGCAAATTTATTCATAAAATCGTCATTGCGAGCGTAGCGCGGCAATCCAGAGTATTTTATTCTAAAAGAAAATTCTGGATTGCCGCGTCGTTACACTCCTCGCAATGACGGCTTAATCACTATGTTCTAAGTATTTTTAGGCTTCATGATGCGGAGCCAGCACCTCACGGTTACCGTTACTTTGCATCGCTGATACCAGACCAGCACGTTCCATATCTTCAATCAAGCGTGCTGCGCGGTTATAACCGATACGTAACTGGCGCTGCACTGATGAAATACTGGCTCTGCGCGTTTTAAGCACAATACCCACAGCCTCGTCATACAATGGGTCTACTTCAGCACCACCTGTAGCGCTACCATTGCTGGTAAATTCAGCGCCGCCCTCTTCTGCTTCATTAGTAAGAATGCCTTCAATGTAGTTTGGTTCACCTTGCGCCTTAAGATAGTTCACGACCTTATGCACCTCCTGATCTGATACAAACGCACCGTGAATACGTGTCGGGTAGCCTGTTCCTGGTGGCAAGTACAGCATGTCGCCCTGCCCTAACAACGCCTCAGCACCCATTTGATCCAAAATCGTGCGCGAGTCGATCTTGCTTGAAACCTGAAACGCAATACGTGTAGGAATATTGGCCTTGATCAAACCGGTAATTACATCGACTGACGGACGCTGCGTTGCCAATATTAAATGGATACCGGATGCGCGGGCTTTCTGTGCCAACCGCGCGATCAATTCCTCAACCTTTTTACCCACCACCATCATCAAATCGGCAAACTCATCAATCACCACCACGATGAATGGCATTTCATCCAATGGCTCGGGGTCATCCGGGGTTAAACTGAATGGATGCGGAATTGAAGTCCCTTCTTTTTTCGCATCCTTGATTTTCTGGTTGTAGCCGGCAAGGTTACGCACACCCATCATCGACATCAGTTTATAGCGGCGTTCCATCTCTGCTACACACCAGTTCAAGGCATTGCCAGCCTGACGCATATCTGTGACCACCGGTGCCAGTAAATGCGGAATGCCTTCATATACAGAAAGCTCCAGCATTTTGGGGTCTATCAGAATCATGCGCACCTGACTCGCATCTGATTTATACAGCATACTTAAAATCAGCGCATTCACAGCCACAGATTTACCGGAGCCGGTCGTACCTGCAACCAGCACGTGCGGCATCTTGGCAAGATCAGCCACTGCCGGTTTGCCGGAAATGTCTTTACCCAGCGATATCGCAAGTGGTGAATGTACATCTGCATAAGCCTGACTACCCATGATTTCAGACAAATGTACGATCTGGCGTTTTGGATTTGGAATCTCCAAACCCATGCAGGTTTTACCGGGAATGGTTTCAACCACGCGCACACTTACTACAGATAAAGCGCGTGCCAGATCTTTTACCAGATTAGTAACCTGGCTACCCTTAACGCCGGCAGCCGGTTCCAGTTCATAACGCGTAATCACGGGGCCTGGCAAAGCGATCAGCACTTTGACCTCGATGCCGAAATCCATGAGCTTGCGTTCAATCAGCCGCGACGTAAAGTCGAGTGTTTCAACAGAAGGCAATTCAACACTGTTACTTGCTTCATCCAGCAGATGTATAGGCGGCAACGGAGAATCAGGATGTGTTTCAAATAAAGGCACCTGCTTTTCTTTTTGTACGCGCGCGCTTTTGGCAATCTCCAATACAGGCGTTTCAATTTGTACCGGTTCGCGGTCTACAGTGCGCGCACGCTCACTTTGTACAAACTCAGTACGCTCTTGCTTAACTGCCGCACCGGCTTTTCTATCTTGCCAGTCATGCCATTTCAGCTTGATAAACTCATAGCTGGCAATCAAGCCGGCACCAAACTTCTCGATAATCATGATCCATGACCAACCCGTGAACAGGCTAAAGCCCACGACGAACATAAGCAGCAACACCATGCTGGAGCCAATGTAACCGAACAAGCTGCGCAGGCCTGAATCCACAGCCGCACCGAGCATGCCGCCGGGTGCAAGCGGCAAGCTTGCGGGTAGCGCAACAAGATGGCCGGCTTCAATCGCACTTGAAGCAACTAACAATAAAGCAAACCCGATGAAGTTGAACAGTAAAAATGGCTTCTCACTCTGGTCTACCGCCTCAAGTGTAAGATACACAAACCACATCGCATAAAATGCCAGCACGGCCCACCACCAGGCTGAAAAGCCAAACACATACAAAAGCAGATCAGACACCCAGGCACCTACGCTACCGCCGCTATTATGAATAGCTGCGTTATCAGGAGCCATGTGCGACCAGGATGAATCGTCCGGATGATAAGTAAAAAGAATAACGGTAATATAAAGGCCAACCAAGACCAAGCCTAGCCACCACGCCTCTTTTAAGAGCGTTGTGGCTAATGCGTTTGATTTAGTGACCTCAGCCTCACGCCTTGCGTTGGCTGATTTGGATTTTTTGAAAAACAAGATAGCAAAACCTTAGCTTATTTACTGTTGGATTTAATTATAGCAGTATCAAAGTAAGTGCGTAGGGATTAGAATATCAATCTTATCAGGACTTTCATAAATACATTTTTTGTGTGCATGATTTTGTTATGCGGCGCTCCTAGCCTCGCTGTATACAGCATATTACCCGGCTACTGCGCACCGCACATTCATGACCGCAACGCGAACTGTGTATTTATAGAAACCTCCCCGTTTCAACTTTAAATATCACGGAGCATTGCTATGGATATCGGTATAAAAGAACAAGATAGAAAAAACATCGCACAGGGCCTATCGCACCTGCTGGCAGACACTTATACACTTTATCTGAAAACGCATTATTTTCATTGGAATGTCACTGGTCCAATGTTTAACACCTTGCATTTAATGTTTGAAACCCAATATAACGAATTAGCGCTTGCGGTTGATTTAATCGCAGAACGTATCCGTGCACTGGATGTCTACGCACCAGGCACCTATCGAGATTTTGCAAAACTCACTTCAATTAAAGAGACAGAATCCGTACCCAAAGCGCAGGACATGATTACCGAACTGGTCGCAGGCCATGAAGCAGTATGCCGCACTGCACGCAGTGTGTTTCCAAGTGCGGATGCCGCATCTGATGAAGCAACCGCTGACCTGTTAACGCAACGCTTGCAGCTGCATGAGAAAACCGCATGGATGTTACGCAGCATGCTCGAGAAATAAGCATTAACCCCGATTTTAAGTATTAACATTCATTTAGAAAGCAATAGATTATGG
>Ga0208758_100719_pt1 | contig 9853 bp, 8 predicted proteins | sample LakWasM116_HOW13_2_FD_183930 | JGI IMG/M metagenome (GOLD analysis project Ga0208758, IMG submission 183930) | Freshwater sediment methanotrophic microbial communities from Lake Washington under simulated oxygen tension - Sediment Metagenome... | ecosystem: Environmental > Aquatic > Freshwater >...
GGCTTTCCAGATAGGCAATGGCCGCAGCTTTTGATGCGCTATATGCCCCTGCGCCTGGTAGGCCGCGTATGCCTGCAACACTGGCAATACCAACTAATTGTGCTATGTGACCATTTTTTGCAGCTAAGCGCATAGCGTTGATAAATGGCTGAAAGGTATTCACTAGCCCGGTGACGTTAATGTCCATGATTGCCTGAAATGCGTGTGTGTCATCGGCATTTTCTGTGAGCGTACCGCTACTCACACCCGCACTGCCAATCACGATATTAGGTGCCCCAAACTGCCGTATGTAGTCATCAGCCGCAGCGCTAAGTGCAGCAGCATCGCGTACATCCAAGGTATAAATGGCGCATTTGATGTTGTAGTGCGCTTCTAAAGTTTGACGTAATGCTTGTAAGTGCTCACTGCGTCTGGCGGCCACTCCAATAATTGCATTTTCATTTTGATAACGCTTTGCATAAGCATGAGCAAGAGCTTCACCGATACCGCTGGATGCGCCTGTGATAAAAACTTTCATGACTATCTTTCATTAATGGGTTATGACTGAATGACTATATTAATTATCAATACAAAAAACCCGTTTTACCATCAAGGTATAAACGGGTTTTTTTTGAAGTTCAGCACGTGTTTACAGCATCACCAGTTAAAGACTTTTTGATAAAGTGCTTTAAACCAGTGAGTGGGTGCTGCTACTTTTTTGCTGGAGCAGCAGCTTTCGCTTTATCAGCACGGATGTTGGTGATGATGTAATCCGCAGTTTTTAAAGCAGCATCATTGTTGCCAGCCATAGTGCTTGAAGTGATGAACTGACCATTAATTACCAGGCTCGGCACACCGGTTGCGCCTGATGCACGGAAGAAGTTGGCGGCACGTTTCAAGTTAGAGTTAGTAGAGAATGCGTTGAATGCCTCTTCTACTTTAACTTTGTCCAAGCCGCCTTGCTTGGTGATCCAGTCAATGGCTGCTTTTTCATCAGTTGGGTTCAGGCTTTTTTGTTTGTGGATAGCATTAAATAGCGGGCTATGCAGTTTTTCCAGAACACCCAATGTTTCCATAGCGTAATAAGCTTTGGCCATCGGTGCCCATGATGCATTAGGTAAGCCGGGCACGCGTTTAAATGTTACATCTGCCGGTAATTTTTTTACCCATGCGTTTAATGGTGCTTCCATGTGGTGGCAGTGGCCACAGCCGTACCAGAACAGCTCAACAACTTCGATCTTGTTAGCATTTTCGTTTGGGATAGCCTGTGCAGTTCTGTCAAACTCTTTACCCATTTCCGGGTCTGCTGCCATGACATTAAATGAGGCCAGCAACATTAAAGCGGCAAGTAACTTTTTCATTCATTTTTCCTTTTTAACTATTTGTTTTAACTATATTGTTTTTTATGGTCTTAAAATCTGTGCTTAATCTGGCTATATTAAAAATGTGACAACTACAACAACGCATCGATCTAGCATTCGGCTGACAAAGTAATTAAACGTTCCTGAAGTTTAAGCAAGCTTAATGCAATACAGACCATGTTTCGGACTATTGGTTTTCGTTATTCACTTTTATTAAATCAGTTTTGAAACCATTCGCTGCTAAATCATTTTTGGCTTTGTTGATTTCATCGAGGTTGTTGAGTGGGCCTACACGCACGCGATGCCATACGCCTTTGTCAGGAATAGTAGCAGTTTGCACGACTGCTTCAAAACCTTGTAAAGCAAGTTTGGCTTTCATGTTGTCTGCGTCTTCGCCAGTTTGAAAAGCACCAACCTGCAAATAATAGGAATATTCGACAACTGGTTGTTGATCCTTTATGCTAAGTTCTTCGGCGCTTACTTTGCTCTCACTGCCTGGCAGTATCGTGTAAAAATCGAAACGCGCTTTATCGCTTTCTGCTGAGCCATCCGCTGGCTTTTCACTATCAGCTGCAGCAGACTTCTTGGCATCTTCTGCAATTTTTTCTGCGATAGGTTTTTTAACATCAGCCTGCGTTGCAAAAGGACTTTCGCCACCTTTGATGTACATGACAACAGCTAACGATGCCGCCACACCCAGCAAAAAACCAACTAATAAACCAGAAAAGAAGGGGCTGCCTTTGCTCTGGCCTCTTGTGCGTTCCGGGTTGGGTTTGTAATCTCTGCTCATTGTTAATCCTTATCTTTCTTCCAATTTTATATAGTTACTACATCAAAATTGAAATTACATTTTTTGTATAGCTGCAACGCCAAGCAAATCCAGGCCATTTTTAAGCACTTGCTGCGTTGCACGAATCAGACTCAGGCGAGCCAGTTTGAGTGGCTCATCATCAATCAGGAATTTGTATTCATTGTAATAACTGTGCAGGTCACTCGCCAATTCTTTCAGGTAGTTGGCAACAACGTGCGGCGCCAGCTCGGTAGCAGCATTGGCAACCACTTCAGGATATTCGCTCAAGCGCTGCATCAATGCGGTCTCATGTGCATTATCCAGTGGCGTGAGGTCGGTGAATATCAGATTATTCACATCGCCATCCCATTGGCTCAATACGCTGCAAATGCGGGCGTGCGCATATTGAATGTAGTACACCGGGTTGTCGTTGCTTTGGCTGCGTGCCAGGTCAATATCAAATACCAGTTGTGAATCAGCACGGCGCGCTGCCAGAAAATAACGGGTGGCGTCGCAGCCAACCTCTTCAATCAGGTCGCGCAGTGTGACGTAACTACCTGCACGTTTTGAGAGTTTGACTTCTTCGCCACCGCGCATCACCGTTACCATCTGGTGCAGTACGTAATCAGGCCATCCCTGAGGAATGCCGATGTCTAAAGCCTGCAAGCCGGCACGCACACGGGTGATGGTGCTATGGTGGTCGGCGCCCTGCTCGTTAATGACACGCACAAAACCACGCTGCCATTTTTCTGCATGGTAGGCTACATCGGGTACAAAATAGGTGTAGCCGCCATCGGTTTTACGCATTACGCGGTCTTTGTCATCACCAAAGTCCGTGGTCTTAAGCCACAATGCATCGTTTTCTTCATAGGTATGGCCGCTTTTAATCAGCGCCTGCACGGTATCTTCTACCCTGCCGTTTTTGTAGAGTGCGCTTTCCAGTGAAAATACATCAAACTTGATTTGAAATGCTTTTAAGTCCAGATCCTGCTCGTGGCGCAGATAGGCAACGCTGAACGCGCGGATGGATTCCAGATCATTGATGTCGCCGCTGGCGGTTACTTCAATGTCGTCTGCAACAACAGTATGCTTGGTCAGGAAAGCCGCGGCAATATCATTAATGTATTCACCGCGATAGCCATTTTCCGGGAAGCTTTCATGCTCAGTTGAAATGCCCTTGCAGCGTGCCAGCACGGAAATCGTGAGGTTATCAATCTGTGCGCCGGCATCGTTGTAGTAGAACTCACGCGTGACATCCCAGCCGTTTGCATCCAGTAGGCGCGCTAAACAATCGCCTACTGCCGCACCGCGGCCATGGCCTACATGCAATGGGCCAGTCGGGTTGGCAGACACAAACTCGACCTGCACTTTTTGGTTGCTGCCGCTATTATTGCGGCCGAATTGGTCGCCTGCTTTAAGCACTTCTTTAATTACAACCTGCTTGGATTGCGGGTTTAAAAAGAAATTGATAAAACCGGCACCTGCGATTTCTGTTTTAGCGATATATTCGCTGGCAGGCAGTGCGTCGATAATCTGCGTGGCAATCACGCGAGGATTCTGTTTTAGCGGCTTGGCCAGAACAAGTGCCAGATTTGTGGCAAAATCACCATGTTCTGCTGACTTCGGGCGCTCCAGCACAATGTGCAAATCGGCCATATCCGGCGCGATTGTTTTTGCGGCTGTTGCTAATAATTGGTTAAGATGTGTTTTCACAATAATTGCATAAAAGCTAAAAGTGCTATTTTAACCTACTGCTGTCATTTTTTCTTTAAACATACGTTATTCGAACAATTTTGCCTGAAACTATCCTCAAAATCGCACTTGATGTACCACTAGACCGCTTGTTTGATTACTTGAGCGGCGAGCATGACGTGCAAGTCGGCCAGCGTGTTTTAGTTCCGTTCGGCAGCCGCAATCAGATCGGTATTGTGATGGATATTGCTGACAGCAGTGATATTGCGATAGAAAAACTGAAGTCTATTTTGCAGGCGTTTAACGAAGAAACGCCGCTGGATGCGGAAATGCTGAGCCTGATTAAATTCAGTGCAGATTATTATCAATACCCGTTTGGTCAGGCGCTGCTGTCTTCCCTGCCGGCGCGGTTGCGCCAGATCGCCCCTGCCGTTTCACGTAAACAATACCTGTATCAATTAACCGATGCAGGCCGTGAAGCTGACGTTGAAGATATTCCTAAAAAACAAAAAGTGTTGCGTAGTGTATTGTCTGCTTTGCAGGCAGCAAACCAGTTAACAGAAGCTGAGCTAGATGATATTTCAGGCACTGCACGTAAGGCAGTAAAAGCACTGGTAGATTCAGGATATGCAAGCTGTGAGAGGGTGCTTGCGTTTCAGCGCGTCATGGCAATTGCCGAAGCTGTAGAACCAAAGCTTAATGCAGAACAAATGCATGCAGTGCAGCAAATTACCGCAGAATCGGACGTGTTTAAAGCATGGCTGCTGCACGGAATTACCGGCAGCGGTAAGACGGAAGTTTACATCCGCCTGATGCAATATGCATTGCGACATGAAAGTGCTCAGGTGCTGGTACTGGTGCCTGAAATCAACCTGACGCCGCAGCTGGAAGCACGTTTCAGGAGTCGCCTGCCAGATTTTCCTTTAGTCAGCTTGCATAGTAATCTGAGTGAGAGTGAGCGTTTACATCATTGGCAGCTGGCACAATCAGGTGCGGCAAAAATCATTATTGGTACACGGCTCTCAATTTTTACGCCGCTACCCGATTTAAAGCTCATTATTATTGATGAAGAGCATGATAGCTCCTACAAACAGCAGGATAGTATGCGTTATCACGCGCGCGATGTGGCGATGGTGCGTGCCAAGCGCCTGAATATCCCGGTAGTCTTGGGTTCCGCCACACCTGCCCTTGAAACCTGGTATAACGCGACCGTAAATTCGAATCAAGCCAGTAAGTATGGATTACTGCGCTTAAAAGAGCGCGCTGTATCAGCGGCACAGCTGCCACAGATAGACTGTATTGATACGACCAAGGTGAATCTGCAGCATGGCTTTACGCCACAGCTGATTACCGCCCTACGCTTAAGGCTGGAGCGCAAAGAGCAGTCCCTGCTCTTTATTAACCGTCGCGGCTATTCGCCGGTTCTGCTGTGCTCAGCCTGTCACTGGATCGCGCCGTGCACGCGCTGTAGCAGTCGTTTGGTGGTACATTTAGGTCAGAGAAAGCTGCGTTGCCATCATTGCGGCCATGAGCAGCGCATACCGCATCAATGCCCAAGCTGTGGTGACGCAGACTTGCATCCCACTGGGCACGGTACGCAGCGTCTGGAACAGACGCTTGCGCAATTGTTGCCTGAAGCGCGCATCGCAAGGGTAGACCGTGACAGTATTAGCCGTAAAAATGCGCTGGTTGAGATTCTGGATCGTGTGCATAATCAAGAGATCGATATTCTGGTTGGCACGCAAATGCTGGCCAAAGGGCATGATTTTCCTAACCTGACTTTAGTTGGCGTGATTGATACCGATAGTGCCTTACATAGTCCGGACTTTCGTGCCAGTGAACGCCTGTTTGCGCAACTGATGCAAGTGGCAGGCCGTGCCGGGCGTGCGGATAAGGCTGGCCAGGTGATTATCCAGACCCAGTTTCCTGATCACGCGCTGTTTAATGCTCTGCGCATTCAGGATTATGAAAGCTATGCCAATGTTTTGCTGGAAGAGCGGCAGCAGATGCAGTTTCCACCTTATGTGTTCACAGCGCTGCTACGTGCAGAGGCGAATGATTACACTTTGGTGCAGCAATTTCTGCAACTCGCATTTGCGCAGGCACGCAGCTTGAGTGATCAAGTTCTTGTGTACGACCCGGTACGGCCGCAGATGGAGCGCCTGAAAGGCATGGAGCGCGGTTACGTACTCATGCAGGCAAAGCAGCGCCCGGCCTTGCATCAGCTACTAAAACATCTGGTTAGCCAGATGAGAGCGCATAAAATGGCAGCAAAAGTCAGATGGGCTGTGGATGTGAATCCACTCGAGTTCTAATTGGTTTTTTGAAAAATACCCGCTTAAGCAGATAACAGGTAGCAGGTAAAATACAGTAAAATGGTGCGCTGTGCGGGTGTAGTTCAATGGTAGAACGCTAGCTTCCCAAGCTCGATACGCGGGTTCGATTCCCGTCACCCGCTCCAGATACTCTGAGCCTTCTTGTTAAAACCTCACAAAATTGTTACGCTCAAACTATAGCCACTTAAATTACCTTAGGTTGGTGTAGAAAATAATCAAATCAACGATCACATGTAAAATTGTCACCAGATGCAAACTCACATAGTTGCAACAAAATATTTTGTATTGATTTTCCTTGCGCTTTTTGCGGTGACACAGTTTCCGCTTTATTGGGTGCAATATCCTGACATCGTAGACTTTCCAAATCATCTGGCTAGACTGCATATTCTGATACATTTATCAGATTCTGAGGCATTGCAGCAGTATTACACCCTCAGGCAGCTGAAGATCGGGACTAATTTGGCAATGGAAGTGCTAGTGCCCTTACTGGCCAAGGGCATGAGCCTAATGCTTGCGCTCAAAGTTTTTGCTTCGCTTGCGATGTTGTCACTGACATCAGGTGCCGTAGTTTTAGGCCGTGTAATCAATGGCAAAGTCAGTTATTTATCGCTGGGGGTACTATTTTTTGCTCAAAATGCGATGTTTCAATTGGGTTTGTTGAATTATCTTTTTGGTCTTGGTTTAGCTTTCTGGTTGCTTGCCGCATGGATTTACGCCAGAAATAACAGCAGATTATTTCATTGGGTTGCCTTTTCTGCGGGTTGTATTCTGCTATATCTCTGTCATCTGAGTGCATTTGGCGTTTATGCCGTTTGTGTATTGAGTTATGAGGTTGGATGCGCACAATCGAAGTTTGGTCTGAAGAGTCGATCTGCATTAAAAGCATTATTATTATCCATGACACAATTTATTCCCGTAGTTGTGCTGCATATTCTGATATCAGTATCAGCGGGAACCTATACTCCAGCTCCAATGGAGCATTCATTACTGCAAATTATATATATCTGGCTCAAATACAAGCTCATACTTTTAATAATTTCACCATCGATATGTGTCTCCGGCTATGTTATGGGGCAGGCCATATTTGGAGTTTTTCTCGTTTTTGCACTTTATGTTGGATTTCGTGAAGGGCTGTTAAAGTTGAATGCATCGGTTAAATGGATGGCCAGTGCGCTTGCTATCTGTATATTTTTGCTTCCGTTTGCGGGATTCGGTTCCAGGTTTCTTGATGTTAGGCTTATCCCGGCGCTTGGGCTAATTTTATGGTCTGGTCTGGAAGTCGGTCAGCATCGAAAATTTAAGCCGAATGTGATGCTGGGCGTGATAGCAGTAATTGTGGTGCTAATGAGTTTAAATGCAGCTAGGGAGTGGTTATTGCGTGATGCCGAATACAGGCAGGTCAGGGCAGTGTTGCAAAAGATTCCAGAGGGGTCGAAGGTGGCTACCATCATATTAAATAAGCCAGTTGGCCCAGATTCAATTTCAGCGCATGCCGGCGCATATAGTGTTATAGACCGTTCAACACTGTTGTCGAATATGTTTGTTTGGCCATTCCAGCCATTCTGGGTTGCATACCGAGAAGAATATGTTCCATTAGTCACGAGGGCAAGGCTGGATGATCTGGCAACAGATTTGCCAAAGTACGAAAACATAAAGGAGATCTACAATTATGTTTTAATATTTGGAGGAAAAGATATCGATCGTAACCAATATGCACAAAATGCAGAAACAGTTTTTAGCTCTAAATCGCTAAGGCTGATTCGAACTAACCTTGCCCAACCGGCAAAGGACTCATGGTAAAGCATCATAATAAATCTATAAATGATGGATTCATTAGCATTCGGCAATGTAAAATGCTATTTAAGTCACTTCTATTTAGGGGTGCAAATTTATTTAACAGCTTTTGTATTTAGGGGTAAAGCCCTGCGTCAATAAGTAGTTAGAGGTTTTATAGCGGTAGAGATTCGACTCCCGTCACCCGCTCCAACTTTAAGTAAACATCAGTGGTAAACATTATGGCTAATCAGGCACCTCCTTCAGTAATGACTTTTGCGGGCACAGACCCCAGCGGCGGTGCAGGCCTGCAGGCGGATATTCTTACTTTTGCCAGTATTGGCTGCCATCCTCTTTCTGTGGTGACTGCTATTACTACGCAAGATACGGTTGGTGTTGATGGTGTATTGGCAATGGATGCTGATTGGGTGAATGATCAGGCGCGTGCAATTCTGGAAGATGTGCAGGTATCTGCTTTCAAACTGGGTTTGCTGGGTTCGGTTGAAAATATTGCGGTCATCGCCGAGATCATGGCCGACTATCCGGACGTGCCATTGCTGATAGATCCGATACTGACTTCTGGCCGTGGTGACGAGTTCACCAATGATGAAATGATGAGCGCGATGACTGAGTTGCTGTTTCCGCAAGCGACGTTGATTACGCCAAATAGTCTCGAAGCGCGCAGGTTTGCCTATGCAGAGGAAACAGATGAAGTGGCACTGACTTCGCTAGATGGAGCGGCAGCCCGATTGCTGGCTATGGGTAGCGAATACGTGCTGATTACCGGTACACATGAGCGCACACAGGAAGTGACGAATACGCTGTATGGTAATGACAAGCTGATTAAAGCTTACAAATGGGAGCGCTTGCCCGGTAGTTATCATGGGTCTGGCTGCACACTTACCAGTGCAATTGCCGCCTGTATGGCGCATGGCTTAAGTATTGAGGATGCTGTGCTGGAAGCGCAGGAGTATACATGGCAGACCCTGAAAAACGGTTTCAGGCCAGGTATGGGGCAGTACATTCCTGACCGTATGTTCTGGGCGCGTGATGAGGAAGATCCTGTCATCAATCCCGGAGATGGCAGCGTAAAAGCGCATTAAAAAATTCTGCATGGCCAATTTGTCATATATGATCAAGGGCTTATACGCCGTTACGCCGGATGAGCAAAACACAGACGTGCTGCTAGCCAAAGTCGAGGCGGCGCTGCGTGGCGGCATCAATGTCCTGCAATACCGCAATAAACATGCAGATCACAAACTGCAAACGCAGCAGGCGCGCGCCATTTTGCCATTGTGCAGGCAATATCAGGTGCCGTTCATTATTAATGATTCTATTAAACTTTGCCTGACGTTGGATGCAGATGGCGTACATTTGGGCGCAGATGACGGCAATTTAGCTGAAGCGCGTGTCAGGTTGGGTGCCGGCAAGATTCTCGGCGCTTCTTGCTACAACCGGATGGATCTGGCTTTAGCGGCAGCAGAGGCCGGTGCAGATTATGCTGCGTTCGGTGCTTGTTTTGCCTCTGGCACTAAACCCAATGCACTGGCTGCGCCATTGAGTTTATTCACGCAAGCGCGGCAGTCAATAGACATTCCCCTGGTGGCAATCGGCGGCATTAATCTTGGCAATGCTGCGCAGGCAATAGAGGCCGGTGCCAATGCCATTGCAGTTGTTGGTGCGTTGTTTAATCCTGCTGGCGAAGCTGGGCAATCTATAGAAGCCACGGCACGCCAATTTTCACAGATTTTATCCACTTACCAATAAAGGTTATGTTGCGTATTGAGCGTTAAGTAGGCATATTAACGTATGTGACATTATAAAAATAAATTTTTAGGGGTATAACTGTGGCCAAAGAGCTATTTAACAACGGGAGCCATGTCTGTATTGTATTCAATGACCTGGCAGACAAGTCTTCCTCA
>Ga0208758_100724_pt1 | contig 9767 bp, 12 predicted proteins | sample LakWasM116_HOW13_2_FD_183930 | JGI IMG/M metagenome (GOLD analysis project Ga0208758, IMG submission 183930) | Freshwater sediment methanotrophic microbial communities from Lake Washington under simulated oxygen tension - Sediment Metagenome... | ecosystem: Environmental > Aquatic > Freshwater >...
CATATGTAAAACGCGGATCGCCAGATCTTTACATTGCGCCAGAGACTGATTCAGAAGGTAATGCGACCCCGCGTGATATTTCGTTGGGGCCCGGCACCATTATCGATAACCTGGCAATCGGTGAAGAAATTGGACTGATTGACAGTAAACGCCCAAATCCTAACGCATTTACCTGGCGGCAAGGCCAATTACGTGCCGTCGCCTCTGGCGTCGGTGCAAGTTACAGCACCATTGCACGTGCTTATGACGGAACCTATTCAAGCCAGCGTCAAGAGCTTGTCGAACAGTGGATTAATTACGCCATCCTTACCGATGAGTTTGTTGGAATGTTCGTCCAGCCAATCTGGGATCAGTTTGTTTTAGCGGCACATCTATCTGGCGTAGTCCCAATGCCAAAAGGTATGACGATAGACCAGGCAAATGATTGTCTGTTTGTTGGCCAGAACATGCCATGGATTGATCCATTAAAAGAGGCGGCTTCATGGAATAGCCTGGTCCGTGATGGGTTTGCAAGCGAAGTTGAAGTGATACGCAAGCGCGGACAGAATCCACGTGATGTGATTGAGCAAATCGCCCAGTTTAGAGAGCAGGCGGCTGAAAAGGGCTTGGTTTTCACTTCTGATGCCAAAACCACATCTGGCAATGGCGCTGCTCAGGACATGCTCAAGTTCCAATCTACAAATAACGCTAATCCAGCCAATGAGTAATTAGTTCACTTTTCCCCTAAAAAGTGGAATCGATTGTTGGCAAACTGCAATCGTTAACTGAACACTTAAATTTAAGTAAGGTTTAAAAGGACTTAACAAATGCCAGCTAAAAGCTTTTACAAAATTAGATCGAGCGTACAAAACAGCGCCGCTGAAATTTTAATCTACGGCCCTATCGGCAGTAGCTGGTATGACGAAAGCGTCAGCGCAAAACAGTTTATTCAAGACATTAATGCGCTTGATGTTGAAAACATCACTATCCGTATCAATTCAATCGGCGGCAGCGTAGTGGATGGCATTGCGATACATAACGCAATCAAGCGCCACAAGGCACAAGTAACTACGGTGAATGATGGTATTGCGGCAAGCATTGCCAGCCTGATCCTGATGGCCGGTGACACGGTAGAAATGGCTGAAAACGCACAGATCATGATTCATGCCCCTTGGACATATGCAGACGGTAATGCGGCTCAGTTGCGCGACGTTGCAGATATGCTCGATAGCTGGGCTGAGGCTATGTCGAGCAGCTACGCACAAAAATCAGGTAAATCAAAAGAAGACGTTCTGGCGCTGCTAACAGATGGTAAAGACCATTGGTTTGGTGCTGAGGATTCACTTGCTGAAGGGTTCATTGACAGCATTACCGGAGGTTTGGCAATTGCAGCCTCATTGGATCGTGCTGCATTGTCAGCGGAAGTAAAACAATTTTTTGCAGTAAAACAACCTGTGGCAGCCGCCACAATTATTAAGGAGACTCAAATGCCTCAAGCAGAACCAGTGGCGGCAGCAACACCAAATGCCCCAGAAAAAACAGAAGCTCAGATCCGTGCTGAAGCTTTAGCACAGGATTTAGAGCGCCGCAATTCAATTGCACAAGCGTTTTCAAAATTCACAGCAACACCTGGTGTGCCAGAGTTGTTAGCAGCTTGCCAGAATGATGTGGCATGCTCAGTACAGGCCGCCAATGACAAGTTGCTGGGTAAACTGGGTGAAGGCAGCGCGCCTGCAGCTGGTGGCTATGCAGTAGTGATTGAAGATGCACGCGACAAAGCGCGCGCCGGTATTACTCAAGCCGTGATGGCCCGCGCTGGTTTAGTTAAAGCTGAGGGTAACAACCAATACCGCGGCTACACCTTGTATGAAATGGCTCGCGCGTCTTTAGAGCAGTCCGGCTTCAAAACCAACGGTTTAGGCAAAATGGAACTGGTTGCAGCAGCGTTTACGCACAGCACATCAGACTTTACTAATTTGCTGGCAAACATCGCTAACAAATCCATGATGAAGGGTTATGAAGAAGCCGAAGAAACATTCCAGCTTTGGACTAGCGTAGGCAATCTGCCAGACTTTAAATCAACAAAACGTGTTGATTTGAATGCTTTCCCTTCTTTAGACAAAGTGCTTGAAGGTGCTGAATATAAATACGCAACCGTTGGCGACCGTGGTGAAACTGTGCAATTGGCCACTTATGGCAAATTGTTCAGCATTACACGTCAGGCGATCATCAACGATGACCTGGATGCATTCACCAAAATTCCACAACGTATGGGCCGTGCAGCGATTCGCACTGTTGGTGACTTGGTTTATGCGGTGCTTACCGGCTCTCATAACATGTATGACGGCAAAACACTTTTCCATGCTGACCATGCAAACATTGTCACGGCAGCTGCTTTGAGCACAGCAGCCGTTGATGCAATGCGCGTAAAAATGGCATTGCAAAAAGATGGTAACGCAACACTGAATATTCGTCTGGCTAATTTGATTGTGCCAGTAGCGCTTGAAGGTGTGGCTAAAAACACGCGTGATTCTGAAAAAGAAATTGGTGGCAGTGCCGGAAGTTTGGCTCCTAACAGTGTTCGCGGCACGTTTGAGGTTATCAGTGATGCGCGCTTGGATGCTGTAAGTTCTACAGCGTACTACGGCTCAGCTAATGCATCAGTAACCGACACGGTGGAAGTTCAATACCTTGATGGTAACCAAGCGCCGATGCTTGAGCAACAAAACGGCTGGGGTGTTGATGGTGTTGATTTCAAGGTGCGTATGGATGCCGGTGTTAAAGCGCTTTCATGGAAGGCTCTTGCTAAAAACGCAGGTGCTTAATCAGCAGTTTAGCTAAATAAGCCTGCTTAGCAGTGGGCTTATTTTAAACAGAATATTTTAGGAGAACGTTATGACAACCAAAGCAATTCAACCTGGCAAGGTGATTGATTACACGGCTGGTGCAGATATTACCAGTGGCTCTGTTGTGAAGATTGGCCAGATTCTTGGTATTGCATTAACCGATATTGCCAATGGCGCAACCGGTGCGGTGCAGATTGATGGTGTGTTTGAAGTGCCAAAAGTAAGTGCTGCAGTATTCGCACAAGGCGAATCTTTAACCTGGGATGTTTCAGCAAGCAAGTTTGATGACAATGCAGCAGTGCCGGCGTCTGGTGACATTACAGGTGCTGCAGCGGTTGCATTTAAAGCTGGCGCAAATGGTGAAACAACCGCTTGGGTAAAATTTACAGGCGTGCCAGGCACATTGACAGCTTAATGTTTGTTGCACTGAAAAGCCGGGTGAATGCAGCGGTAATGGCTAAATTGGCCGATGCCGTTGCAACTATCAATTCCGTTGAAATCAAGGTGATTTTTGATAACGAGTATGAAGTTGCGGATTCTGGTTTTTCTGGATTTGCAGCTGTTAGCCCGGCAATTCATTGTAGTGCAGCTGACGTAAGCGGTGTTGTTGTAGGTACATCAGTTTCTGTTGATGGTGATGCGTATTCTGTTGCCGACATTCAGCCTGATGGTGATGGCGGTATTACCCTGGTGCTTAAACAGTAATGACTACCCGCGCAGAATCCATCACGGAAGCAATCAAGGTTTTATTGCAGGGTTCACCTTCTCTGGCAAACGGTAATGTGTGGCGCTCAAGATTGCGGCCAATACCGGCAGGTTCAAATCTGGCAATTGTAGTCAGGCAGGGTAGAGATCTCAGGATTAATGAATCTACCACGATAGGCAATTACTCAAGGCAGGCCGTGGTGATGGTTGAAGTATATGCCCGTGGTGATATTCCAGATCAATTGGCAGATCCAGTTGTTAAATCCGTTGTTGACCGGGTAATGGTTGATACAAGCCTTGGCGGATTGAGTGACGACATCTTGGTGGGGAATAAAGAGCTTGATTGGTCGGCAAGAGATACAGACCTGGTAGCAATCGATCTTGAATTTATTGTGAGTTACCAGCTGCCGGTGGATGAACTGTAAAGGATTTTAGGAATGACAAAAGACATAAAGCAAATATCAGTAGAAGAGCAGTTGCCACAGGCTGGCGGTTCTTATATTCGCAATGAGGATGGCATCTTGGTAAAAAATGAAGCTGACCCACAAAAAACAACGCCTGCAGAAATGCCTGCAGCGCAAACATCAAAGGACTAGATCATGGCTAACCGTCTGATTCGCAAAACCGCAATCTTGCTCAAAATTGAAACTGTATATGGTACTGATTCGGTACCAACCGGTGCAGCTAATGCCATGCTGGTTTCAAATTTAAGCATTAATCCGTTAAATGCCCAGAATGTTGATCGTGACTTGGTGAGAACTTACCTCGGTGCTAGTGAGCAATTAGTTGGTACCGGCTATGTTGAAATGAGTTTTGATGTAGAGATGCAAGGTTCCGGTACTTTGGGTACCGCTCCGGCATGGGGTGCTGCATTGCGTGCTTGCGGATTTGCAGAAGCTATTACCGCTGCAGCTCGTGTTGAATATACGCCGGTGACTGATTCTTTAGAAAGCGCGACCATTTACTGGTATGACGATGGTGTATTACATAAGGGCTTAGGCGGTCGCGGTAGTGTAGAAATTGCAGCCGGAGTTGGTGAGCGCCCGGTATTTAAATTCAAATATATCCTGCTCGATGGTGGCATTAGTGCGGCAGCTAACCCGGCTTTGACTTTAACTTCCTGGAAGCAGCCAAAGGTGGTAAACGATGCCAATACGGGCGACCTTACCTTCGGTGGCACTTATGCAACAGGAGCGATTACTGGCGGTACTGCGTGGCCTTCACGTGGTTTAAATTTGAATGTTGCTAATGCTGTGAATTTCACGCCACTGCTTGGTGGTGAAACCATTGATCTTACACAGCGTGAAATCACCGGTTCTGTACAGCTAGATCTGACTGCTGCGCAAGAAGTGACGTTTATGGCAGCAGTGAAAGCTAACACACTTGATACATTGAGCCTGTTGCACGGCACCGCTGCTGGCTACAAGGTATTAATCCATGCACCATCATTCCAGATGATGAATCCGAGCAAGCAGGAAGTAAACGGCAAGCGCTTGATCGGTTACGACATCCGCTGCGTACCTGTCAGCGGTAATGATGAACTTCGTATTGTGAGCATTTAACCCATGTTGAAAATTACTCCAAACCCTACATTTATTACCCCTGTTTTTTTGCATGTTGCAGGTGAGACTGAGCCCGCAGAAATAAATGTTACTTTTAAGTACCTTGATCGAGAGGAGCTTAAAGCATGGCAAAAAAAACACGGCGGCAGACCGATTAATAAAGCGCTAGAAGAAATTATTCAGGGCTGGGACGGCGTTGCATTTAACGATGGAAACGCAGCATCTTATTCAGCTGAAAACTTGAAAAAAGTGCTAGTGGCATACCACACGGCTGGCGATGACATTACGCAAGCCTATTTGCGTGAAATACTTGGCGCTCGAAGAAAAAACTAGAGGCCGCCGCCAGATGGTGGGCAAACGGCGGCCAAGATGAGCAGCAAGAAACGGTCGATGCTTTAAAAGCATTCGGCCTAGCACCTGAAATTGAAATTCAGGATCACTTTGAGTTGTGGGATATGAATCTGGAAGCGATGCAGGTATTCAGTGCCTGTAGTGATGACTGGAAGATGACACCGCAAGGCAAATACAAATCAATCGATAAATTAGCATTAGGGGTTGTGATGGAGATGATGGGGGTAACAAATCGAAAAGAAATGTTGACTGACATTATCGCTATGCAAAATGTAGCGCTAGAGGTCATTAATAATGGCTGATCAACCAAAAATAATCATTAGTGCTGTTGACAATACCAGGGCTGCGTTTAGTTCTGTTAAGTCAGGCCTTGGGCAGATTGAAAGCACCGGATCAACATTAAATGGCGTTATTGGCAGGCTTGCGCCATTGCTTGGTGCAGCTACATTCACGGCCTTTCTAAAAGGTGGTATTGATACGCTGGATATGCTGGGCGATTTAAGTGACCGAACCGGCGTGGCAGCATCAACATTATCTGGATTCCAACTTGTTGCAGCACAATCAGATACTTCACTCGAGGCGCTTGGAAAAGGCCTTAATAAGTTATCTATCTACATGGCAGAAAATGGCGAAGCTGCTGCCAAACTTGGTATTACTGCCAAAGACCCAGCTGAAGCATTTTTACAACTTTCTAATGTGCTGACTGGCATTGAGAATCCGCAACAGCGTGCTGCACTTGCTAACAAGATATTAGGCAAGAGCTACCAAGAATTATTGCCAGCACTTTTGCAGGGTGGTGACGCGCTGCGTGATCAGATTGAAAAAGGTAGAGAGTATTCCGGAGTTACCGAAGAAAGCGTTACACAGGCTCAAGCGTTTAATGATCAGTTTGATGAATTAAAGGTAGCTGCAGGCGGATTTGGCACAAAATTGGCAACAGATGTATTGCCGGCATTAAATGACATCATTAAGGCAATGAAAGACGCTTATACCGAAGGCGGTCTGATGAAGTCGTTTTTCATGGGTCTGGGTACTTTAGGTAAGAATGTTCTATTTGGTAGTGATGCTGAGGCTAAACGCAATCGTGCAATGCAGGCAATTCCAAATGAGATCAATGAGCTTGCTACAAAATTGAGAAATGACATCAATGGATCAAAGCCATTAAGTTTTGTTGATAGAAAACAAATTGAACTGGATATCCAGTACTTGGCAAAAGAGGCTAACAGTCTAAAAAAAGAACTTGGCATTGATCAGCCTGAATCTAGCAAGCCTAAAGTAACCGGTGCAAACAGTACAGCCGAAGATGTAATTAATCCATCTGGAAAACCAAAATCATCAAAAGACACCGCTGAGGTTGCCAAAGAAGCAGCTTCAGAATACGCCAAGTTATACGGTGAATTCACCAAAATAATTGATGGTACTAACCAGCTAACACAGGCAGAGCAAGCTTTGCGTGATATTCAGTCCGGTAAGTTTTCAGACTTGCTCCCATGGCAGCAGGAGCAACTTGCAGGATTGGCAAGAGAAGTGCAAGCCATGAACGACCTTCAAGTTTTTAATGAAGGTGAAGTGCGTGCAGTCGAGACTGAAATTGAATTGCAAAATGAAAAATACGATATTGAGCAAAAACTGCAGGAGCAGCAACAGCTGGCCGTTGATGCTTATGACAAGATTTTGCAAGGAATCCAGGATGAAACTGCTGAACTTGAGTTTCAGTTGTCCCTGCAAGGGCTTTCTGAAAAATCACAACAGGAAAAAATCGCAGCACGTAATGTCGAGATTCAATTGCAGGAAACGCTTAATCAGCTGGCTGAAGCCGGACTTGGGTTAAGTGAAGAAGAGATTATTGCGCTGCGTGAAAAATACACTGAGCTTTCCACACTTAATTCCAAGATCAAAGAAAACAAGAGTACGGGTGCGGATTTAGGTCTAACTTTTAAATCAGCATTTGAAGATGCCATCGTCAAGGGTGAGGATCTGGGCGATGTTATTGATAGTCTTGGTGAGGACATCATGCGCATTGCAACTAGACGGATGTTTACTGATCCTTTAATGGGAGCGGTAGATAGCTTTTTAGGAAGCATTGATTTTAGTGCGTTTATTCCAGGCATTACAGCAAATGCAGATGGTGGTGTTTACTCAAGCCCAAGTCTTTCTGCTTATTCTGGAAGTGTAGTCACTCAGCCTACGATGTTTGCATTTGCCAATGGTGCCGGCGTTATGGGTGAGGCTGGCGCTGAAGGAATATTCCCACTCAAGCGCGGTAAGGATGGAAAACTAGGGGTGTCTGTCAGCGGTTCCAACAACAATGCTACGAACGTGATAGTCAATCTTATTGAATCACCAGGTAATGGCGGTCAAGTAAATCAGAAATCTGATGGCAACAATTTAACTATTGATGTGATGGTTGAAAAGATTGAATCGACGATTGGCCGCAATATCAGCCAAGGTAGGGGGCTTGCGCCTGTGATGGAGCGCCAATATGGTCTCAACCGCGCGGCGGGGGCGTACTGATGGCTGATTTCCCAACTACATTGCCAGCACCGTTGCTATCAGGTTACTCAGGCGAGGCAGACAAAGCATTTATTCGCACCGATATGGACGCTGGTCCAGCGCGTCAGCGCCGGAGGTTCACAAGAACTCCCTATCACGTGGATGTTTCATGGCGCTTTAAGCCATCTGAGATGTTGATATTTCGCGAGTTTCATAAAACGGACATTCATCTTGGCACCGACTGGTTCAATATGGAACTGGATATCGGCGATGGATTTGCAACTTATATAGTGAGATTCACCAAGTCTTGCAGGGACGAGAGAATTAGTAACAACGCATGGCACGTAAGCTCTTCGATCGAGGTGCAAAATGCCTGATGTCACTTTAGAGCAGGCGCTTAAAGAAGCGTACGCCTCGGCTCCATCTGATGTGGTTATTCTGCATACGCTTGAATTTAGGCACCCAAACTTTGTGGATGAATTTAATCTGCCATCAGCAATAAGGGTTGTGCTTGATCATTCTGATCATTTGCTGACGCTTGAGTCAGATGCTCCTTTAAATGCAGGGCAAACAGTCACGTTTGTGAAATTCGCCTTTGATTTTACTTTGCCTGAAGTGCGTAGCAGTGCCACGCCTGAAATTATGATTAGCATGGATAACGTCAGCCGTGACATTGAAGATAATCTGGCTTTGGCCGTTGCTTCTCCATACAAGGTTGAGGTGACTTACCGGCCCTATTTAAGTACAGATACTTCTGCGCCGCAAATGGATCCGCCGCTCACTTTAACTTTAGTTCATGTTGAAGCTGATGATTTCAAGGTGACTGCACGGGCTAGTTATGGAGATGCTGCAAACAAGGCATTCCCGTCAGAGCTTTATACTTCAACTCGTTTTCCAGGGTTAATTAGATGATGCACTGGGCTTTTGATTATCTTGGGTTGCCGTGGATATCTGGCCACGCAGGGCCCGGCTCTTTTGATTGCTGGGGATTGGTGCGCCATGTGCAAAAAAATCATTTTAACCGTGAATTGCCGCCAGTTGTTGTTGATGCTGACAATGTTCGTGCGGTAGTTAATGAATTTACCGGCAATAGTGAACGTAAAAACTGGCTGGAAGTTGAGTCGCCCGTCGAAGGAGATTGCCTACTTTTAAGCCAGAGCAAAGAGCCAACTCATGTTGGTATCTGGCTGGACATTGACGGTGGTGGGTTGTTGCACGCAGTGCAGGGTGTTGGTGTGGTATTCAGCAGTAGATCAAACCTCAGGTTGCTGGGTTATAACGTATTAGGTGCTTATCGATGCTTGCAACCGTAGTCTATGCGAATAATCCATTCGATCCTTCACGAGACCGTAAGGTCATGCAGGTGCGCCGGCATAGCCGTTTAAAAAATATTGCGCCTAAAACACAGCAGCCTTTCATCTGTCTAGTGAATGGCGTTCCTGTCTTGCGTGCCAATGATGGCTGGAGCCGTAAATTAAATGATGGTGACATGGTTGCTTTCATTAAATTGCCACAGGGCGGCGGTGGCGGATCAAATCCACTCCGTGTGATATTGATGGTTGGCATGGCCGTATTTGCACCGCAGCTTGGGGCTGCATTTTCTACGATGGCTGGTTTTGCTGAAGGTAGTTTTGCTGCACTTGCAGTGAATGCGGCTATTGGCTTTGTTGGTAATGCACTGATCAATGCCCTCATCCCGCCGCCAAGTGTTTCAAGTTCAAGAAGTGGCCAAAACTCTGCTGCTGCTTCGCCGACTTATACGTTGAGTGCCCAGGGCAATAGTGCGCGTATTGGCCAGGCCATCCCTGTTTTGTATGGCCAGCATCTAATT
>Ga0208758_100727_pt1 | contig 9641 bp, 9 predicted proteins | sample LakWasM116_HOW13_2_FD_183930 | JGI IMG/M metagenome (GOLD analysis project Ga0208758, IMG submission 183930) | Freshwater sediment methanotrophic microbial communities from Lake Washington under simulated oxygen tension - Sediment Metagenome... | ecosystem: Environmental > Aquatic > Freshwater >...
TGGCCGGCGCCGCGCTGGAGGTATCCCCCACGGCGGTGCGTAACGCGTTCAAGGGCGCGGACATGGCAACCAGCGGTATCTACAAGGACACCAAGGGCTACAAGGTCATCGACACGACGTTGGACGAGGCAATTTCCAAGGCCATCGGGTTCCAGCCCAAGAGCGTGGCAGAGGTGCAGGAGGCCAACTCCTTCATGCAGCGCTCCAAGAGCTTCTACATCCAGACCAGCAGCGACATCAAGGCGCAGTGGGCGCAGGCGGTGTTCGAGAAGGACGACGCGGCGCTGCAGCGGGTGCGCGACCGGCTGGCCGCGTGGAATCGCAACAACCCGGACCAGCCCATCGTGGTGAAGATCCCGGATGTGATGAAGCGCGTGCGCGAAATGGGCAAGGACCGCACCGAGCGCATTGCCGACACCGCGCCCAAGGCGTTGCGCGACCAGATGCGGAGTCTGGCCCGCGAGGCGGCACAAGGCCCAGCATAGGGTTTGGGGAAAGGTTGCATCGCCGGAAACATACCCGGCGATGGCAACCAAAGACCCCAGCATCGGCCCATTCCCCGGCGGGATGGACAACCGCCGCCCAGACTACGACCTGCGCGGCGGCCGTGACGTGGGCGACTTGCTGCGCAATGCGGTCAATGTGGACCTGACCAACCAGGGCCGCGCCCGGCGCCGTGCGGGCTACCAGCCCTCCCAGGCTGGGCTGGATTGCCATTCGCTCTGGGCCCCGCGCTCTGGCGCCTTCGGGCTGTATGCCGATGCAGGCGACGTGTTCTGCATTCGGCCCGTGGCCGGGGCGTTGCAGCGCGTGCAGATCGCCCAGGGCTACGGCATGACCAGCGCCGTGAGCTTTGCCGAGGTGCATGAGGCCGTGTATTTCTCGGACGGCCTGCGCGTGGGCTCGTACCACCCGCTTGCCGGGCCCACGCCCGCCTGGGTTCCTCAGTTCGGCGTGGAGATCCAGGGGCGGCGCCTCGATGCGCTGCCTGCTGGCCACATCGTGGCCTTCCACCGCAACCGCGCGCTGGTGGCCGTGCACAACACGCTGTTCTACAGCGACCCCTTTGTGCCCCACCTGTACGACCCGGCGCAGAACTTCATGCAGTTCCCGGGCCGCATCACGGTGGTGGCCTGCGTGGAGGCGGGCATTGCCGTCTGTGCGGACCAAACCTACTTCCTGCCCGGCGGCGTGCCATCGGCCTCGATGGCGGCTGCCCTCAACTACGGCGCCGTGGAGGGCACGCTGACCTACCAGCCCGGCACGGGCGGTGGCGCGGCCTGGATGAGCCCGATGGGCCTCATCACGCTGAGCCAGTCCGGCGAGTTCGCCAATGTTCAAGAGAGCCGCGTGGTGGTGGGCACCGCCGACCGTGGTGCCTCCATCTACCGCCGCAGCAATGGCCTGCGGCAGCTGATTTCCACGCTCTCCGACCCCGGAGAAACGAAGGCGGGGATTGGCTCATTCATGGAAGCCGAGATCGTGAGAAAGGAAACCCTCCTATGAACCAAGTCCGCATGGGCGCGACCTACGTGGCCGAGCTTTTCGACAAGCGCACGGGTGAAGTGCTGCACCGCGAGGTGGCCCAGAACCTGGTGCCCACCGAGGGCCTGAACGCGATGGCGAACATCCTGTTCGCTGGCGCTGCGGCCCCGGCGAACCTGTACATCGGGCTCTACGGCGCCGACTACACCCCGCTGCCCACGGTGACGGCGGCGACGCTGCCCGGGCTGGCAGGCGAGATCACCGACTACGAGCAGGCCTCGCGCGTGCTGTTCGTGCCCGATGCCGTGGTGGCCGGCGCCATCCTGAACACGGCCAACAAAGCCGAGTTCTCGTTTGTACCCCCGACCCAGGTGTACGGCGCCTTCATGTCCACCAATTCCACCAAGGGCGGCACGACCGGAACGCTGTTCAGTGCCGTGAAGTTCCCCACCGTCAAGAACGTGGACGCCGACCTGGCGCTGCGCGTGCACGCCGGTTTCCAGTTTCTGTCCATCTAAGGAGCCACCATGCCCCTCAAGTCTTCCACCGGCCTGCGCAACTACATGCTCGACGCGGGCAGCCTCAAGGCCGCGCTCGCAGACGGCCTCATCAAGATCTACTCGGGAACCATCCCGGCCACGGCTGATGCCGCCCTGGGTGCTGCAACGCTGCTGTGCACGATTTCCGACAACGCCACGGGCGGCGGGATCGAGTTCGAGGTCAATGCTGTGGATGGTGCCATTGCCAAGAAGGCGTCGGAAACCTGGAAGGGCGTGAACGACAATAGCGGCACGGCGACTTTCTTCCGGCATGTGGCCCCGGGCGATGACGGCACGGCCAGCACGACACAGCGGCGCCTGCAGGGCACTGTGGGCACGTCGGGCGCTGACCTGAACCTGTCCAGCATCATCCTGGCCGCCGGGGCCGACCAGCTGATCAGCTTCTACAACGCCAGCCTGCCCACGTTCTGAGGCCGAGCCCATGGCCGAGGTGCTGATCTATTCGGGCGGCGCGCTGGTGCCGGGCGGTTCGCCGCCGCGCGAAATGTCCGCCAGCGGCATCTTGTGCACCAACAATGCCGTGGACGAACCCTGGGCGATTGGCATGCTGGGGGATGGCGCACGCCCCGACCCCGCGCCCACGGTGGCCGGTGCGCCTGGATGGCGGCTGGATTTCACGGCGGGCGCGCAGCATGCGATGGTGGCCATGTGCACGGGCCCCAGCCCGTTTTCGCCATGCCTGCTGGCCGCCTTCGGCTACTCGGAGCCATCCTTGCTGCCCGTCATCATGATCGGCGCCTTCGACCGGGTCATCCAGCACTTCGATGGTTTCGTGAACCCCGCCACTGGCACGCTGGTGATGGGTACGCTGTCCGGCACGCTCTCGCTGAGCTTCGAGGCTGCGGGCCTGTTTCTCAAGGACGAGGGCGGGGCGAACCTGGCCACCGTGTCGGCCGCCACCATCGCCGCGCTGTTCACCGGCCTGCTGTATGCGGATGGCGTGACCCCGGTGGACTACGACTGGAGCAAGCTCTATCCCTACGCCGTGACGGCGAAGACCGGCGCCCCCAGTGCGCAGCCCATCACCCATGACGCACTGAGCCTGGCTGCTTTCCAGGAGGATGCCTACGCGGGCGATTCGGCCATGGTGTCGTTCACCTACGACTATGAGGGCGGGGGCGTGGTGCCCACGGCGTTCTGGCAGAAGCTGGTGGGCTGCGAGGAGCGGCTGTGACCATCCGCCGCATCCACGACCAGGTGCCCGCCGATTCGGGCTTCGAGCGGCAGGCCATGTCTGCCATGGAGAACGTCGGTTCGGACTTCATGACCTACGACGACGGCACCAGCCGCGTGCAAATCTCGGGCGAGTTCCGCGAGCTGGAGCGCCGCAGCCCCCAGGGCCTGCAGCTGTTCGCACTCTGGGAGCCGCAGGGCGACCGCATGCGGGTGCTGGGCACCGGTGGCGAGGATCTGTGGGAGGGCGTGGTGGGCGATGACCTTTCGCTGGGCGACGACCTGGCGGCCGTATCCGGCCCACTGCCGCGCACCCATGCCTTGGCGTGTGATGGCCAGGTGTGGGAGGTGTCGGCGGCCAAGAAGCTGCGCGCACGGGCCCCGGTGTTCGACTTCAATGGCTGGCTGGGGCTGCTGCGCCCCAAGCGCGCGATGCTGCACAAGCTGCCCCGGGGGCGGCTGCAGCTGGTGGCCGAGGGCGAGTGGAGCGCTGCGCGCAAGCTGGTCGGCTACCGGCTGACCAGCTACACCATCGTGTTCCCCACTAACATGCGCCTGATGGAGCGCGTGTGGGCGCCTGCGCTCACCACGGTGCGTGTGCTCAGCGTGGACCCGACGACGATGGCAAGCCGCGCGCTGCTGGAGTTCAGCCCGTTCTGCGGCCTGGGCCCGGCGCTCTCCAGCCTCACGGCCAAGGCAGACGACCTGCGTGAAGCCCAGCCCGTGGAGCCCGCCATTGACCCCATCACGCACGAATACATCATTCGGCCGCTGCTGTGGCACCGCGACGGCGACCCGGCGCAAATCTACTACCCCAACCTCATGCGGATTGGGCCATGGTCCGGGGTGTCGTGGGTGGACCGCCAGCGGCCTGCGCATTACGACGTGTCGCCCCCCGCCATGGTGCAGGAGGGCGGCGCCGCGCTGCTGGCCATCGCAGCGGTGTACGCCACCCCATCGGACGCCCTCTACCCGGACGGCTCCGGCGTGGCCAGCCTGGTGTGCATGCGGACCACCAGCGGCGACCCCGCGCTGTCGGCCGTCACCTGGACGGACCCCGAGGGCTGGGGGCCTGAGTTCTATGCCGCAGCCGCCCAGATGTACCTGCACCGCGCCGGGCCCACCCGCCTGTTCCTGCTGCTGCGCACCCTGCGCCAGCTGCGCCCCGGGCAGGCGTGGGAGCTGGTGGATGTGGGTGGCACCCCTGTCGTCAAGCTCCCGAGCGATCTGCAGTACCGCTCGCCCGCCAATGACCTGCGCCTAATCTGGTCGGTCACCAACGGCGCAGGCTGGGCGCAGACGCCCATGGCCGCAGTGCGCGCAGCCCTGGGGGATTTCTCAGCCACGGACGTGGTGGCGCCCGACGGGGAGGGGGGTGTCTGGATGACAGCGGTGCTGCAGCGCACGGTGAGTTTCAGCCCCACCACCTCGCCGATCTATGGGCAGTGCAACACCCACCGCGTGCTGCGCGCAACCCCGGGGGCGCTGGAGCAGGTGTTCGAGGTCACGGATGAGGTTCTGTACCAGCACCTGTACCCGGGCGCCATGCGTACCGCCTCGCCGCGCTCCAGCATGGTGGAGGTGGTGCCCTTCCGCCACTGGGCGGCCTTCCGGCTCACCATGGGCTGGTTCAGTTCCGGGTCGGCGGTCACGGTGAACGATCCGCGCACCGTGCTGGCCGTGGCCGAGTTCAACGGCGCATCCTGGTCCTGGTCGTTCCGGGCCCTGCCTGCGGTGGACGCCCGCGCGGTGGTGCGCCTGTTCGCCATGGACGAGAAGACCTTGGCAGCCGTGGTGGTGCTGGGCGCGCCGCGCTTCAACAGTTTCTCCACAGCCGGCGGCGTGAACTACCCCGGGGCCCGCTCGAAGATGAAGGGCGTGATCTGGGTCAGCAAGGACCGTGGCCTGACCTGGAAGCGCCGCCCCAGCGGGGAATTCGCGCTGCCACGGTACGCGCAGCTGGATGGGACTTTTCACACGGCGCTGCGCCAGACGCTGAACGCGACCATCAGCGACCTGCGCGCGAACACCTCCATCAATGTCACGCACGAGCTGCACGGGCCCGTGGTGATGGAGGACGAGAGCGGGCGAGAGGCCGCGATGTGCCCGGGGCTGCCCTGGGTGTACGACGAATCGAGGGAGATACCGACGTGAGCAACGACCTGATCAAGTTGCGCAAGACCGAGGGCCTGGGCATCGGTACTGGAAGTGGTGGCATCACACACCCAGCTGAGCCCTACGAGCCCGGCGGCTGGGTGGCGCCTGATGGTGGCTTCGGAAGTGGCGGCTTCGTGGTGAGCCCGCCGCCGGACAAGCCTCCAACGTTCCCCTGGCCCGACACGAGCTTGCATAGCGACTGAGGCACACCATGAGCACAACTGACTGGGGCACGGTTTATATCCCGCCGTGGCCGGTATTCGTCCCGCCGCGCCCGGGGCAGGGGGTGCTACCGCCCCTCAAGCGGCCCGAGGACTACACAGAGGCCGAATTCAACCTGGGCTGGAACTCCAGCGCATTCAGCGTGGCCAGCCTGACTGGCAACCTGGTGGCGCGGTTTAACGTGCGCGCGGGCTCCATCGGCGTGGTGGTCGGCCTGGCCGCCGTGCCCGAGGGCGATGGCTTCTCGAACATGAGCCATTCGCTGGCGTTCGACCGGGGCGCGATCAGCGTGCGGGAGCTGGGCGCCGTGGTGGCCACGGACCTGGGCACAAATGCTGCGGGCGACGTGTACGAGATCATCCGCATGGGCACGGACGTTGTGTACTACCGCAACGGCGCAGTGCTGTACCGCAGCCAGGTGCCCAGCGATGGGCAGGTGTGGATGGACGCCGCGCTGTTCGCTGCGGGCGACGGCGTGCTGTCTCCGGCGTTCGAGCCCTACACCGGGGCGTACATGAACACCATGATCCACCCCATTGGCGAGGTGCAAAGTTTTTCCGGGCTCGCGCAATTGGTGCTGCGACCGCTGGAGCTGGCCCAGCCGCAGGGGGCGACGCTCGCCCTGGCGCCGCTGTCGGTGTGGGGTACGAACCAGATCAGCGGGAGCATGGTCAGCAGCATGGCGGGCCTGGCGCTCCAGGCGCACAACGAGGCGTGGACGCCCGCCTATGCCATCTGTTCCAGCTACCTCTACCCGGTAATCGGCGTGGGCCGGGGCCTGACGGGCGGCATTGGCGGCGGCGATGTCAGCCTACAGGAATTGTCCCTGTTGGCAGCCGACCGACCCTATGCCGAAGGCCGTGGGCGCATGCGCCCCATCGAGGCGTTCAGCTGGGCGGCGCCCGAGGCGGATCTGGTCTACATGATCGAGCGGCCGTTCGTGCTGGGCGACTACCTCACTACGCGGTCTGTGGTGCTCACCATGAACGAGACGCTGACGGCCGGGGCGCTCATCACCGTGGAGGGCCTGGCAGGCGTGTCCACCGTCGAAGACCTGAGCATCGAGACGCTGGCCTCGCTGTCGGGCGAGTTCGCGGCCGCTCTGGTGGAGGCGGTGTGGGTCAGCGACCAGGCCCAGGCCACCAACGGCGTCGATGACTCGGAAACGTGGGCGGTGAACGCGGAAACCGGCGCATCGAGCCGCTATGCGAGCTATGGATTTAATAGCTATGCGGTGATTGGTGGCGTGGCCTACGGTGCAAAAGCATCGGGAATTTTCACGCTAGAAGGCGACGACGACGCGGGCGAGCCCATCCAGGCCCATCTGCACTTCGGGCGGCACGACTTCGGCACGCAGGAACTCAAGAGCGTGCCCTTTGTGTACGTGGGCGTGGGCGCCAGCGGGGCGGTGTACCTGCGGGTTGGTGATGGCAATGACGCCTACCTCTACCGCGTGCGGCACTCCGACCCCCGGCAGGCCACGCAGCGCTTCGACCTGGGCAAGGGCCTGCGCGCGTCCTACTTCTCCTTCGAGCTTTACAACGAAAACGGCGCCGACTTCGAGCTGGACACAGTTCGCTTTGAGGTGGTCCCGCTGAAACGGAAGGTCTGACATGCCAAACGGTCACGCAATGAACCCCACGCTCGTCTTCGACGGGCTGCTGGGGCTGGCCTGGGACAAGGCCAAGCTGAGCGCGAACGCGGCGGTGTCGCTGGCCGCGCCCGTATTCGTCAAGGCGCCGCAGCGGGCGACAGGTGCGGACAGCCTGCCCGCTTTCGTGCCGGGCGACAGCGCCACCAACGCGGCGATCATCGCGGCGCTGGGTGACAACGACCAGGGCGTGGCGGCGGCGCTGCAGCGGCTGGCTGCCGATTGGGCGGGCGAGTTCGCCCGGATCATGGAGGCGGTGGCCCCGGTGTCGGGCTCCTTCCAGGCCGCGCTGGACTGGTATGGCCGCGTCATGGCCGGCGGCGACGGCCTGGGCGGGGTAGGGCAGCACCAGCGCCTGCAGCAATCCCAGACTGCCGCCGCACAGGTGCCCGGCCTGCTCAATGCCTATGGCCTGCCGCTGCCCGCAGGTGCTGGCGCAGCGCTGGCCGCCGAGGCCTCCCGGCGCATGGCCGTCAGCAGCGCCCGCCTGGCCGCCCAGATGCAGGCCGATGCCGACAACGCCAAGCAGCAACTGCGGGCCGCAGCCATTGTTGATGTGTTGCAGCTGCGTGACCAAGCGCTGGACGCCGCCATGGATTACGCCTTCGGCCAGATCAACCTCATGTTCGACGTGTTCGGCCGCAACAACGACTACCTCACCCAGCTGCGGCGCACCAACGAGATCAAGCGCGCGCGCATGGAGCGCCTGGCAGAAGAACTGGCGCGCTGGCGCATCGGAGTCGATGGTGACCACGAGGCCGCGAGCGACGACGTGCGGATCACCGGCCAGGTGAACGAGCGCTATGCCGAGCATGTGGGGCTGCTCGTGGACAGCTACATCAAGCGCATCCGCCGCCACTCCAACCGCGCCGCCGCCGCGCTCAATGGCTTTGGCGTGAGCGTGACCTCTGCCGCCAGCGAGAGCAACACCGTGAGCCTGACGGAAAGCACCTGATATGAGCCTGCCACCCTTTAACGTCAATACCGACAAGACCCTCCCGGCCGTGTTCGTGCCGGGCCTGGCCGCTGCCGTGGTGATGCAGGCCATCGAGCTGATCACCAACCTGGCCACGGCGACCGACCAGTATGCGAACGGCATTGCTGCCCAGGCGGTGGACGCGCCCATCAACGCCCTGGGGGCGCCGGATGCGGCGGGCGTGCGCTGGAGTTCCAGCCTGACCAGCAGCCAGAATGCGCTGGACCGCGTACTGTCGCCTGGTGACACCGACGACATCGTGGTTCCCGGCCTGCCCGGGGATCTGATGGATGCCGCCGTGGCCTCGCTGACCTACAACATGCTGGACGCCTTCGACCGGCTGTTTCCTGGCCTGGGCGCGACCGGCGACGCGGCCGACGCTGCAGCACGGGCGGCACTGCAGGCGGGGGCACCTGGCGTGACCTACGTGGAGGCGTTCGACCGTGCTGGGGCAGACACCGCGCTGGCCTTCGGGCGCCTGGAGGCGGCCGACCAGCAGGCTGACCTGATGGCTGCAGCCGCCGCTGGCGGGCATCGGTTCTTGCCCGGCGCGGTCCACGGTGCCGTGGCCAAGCTGCACGCTGGCGTGGGCCGTGCCCACGATGCCGCCATTGCCGCCGCGTTCCAGGCCCGCCTGGATGCAGAGCGCGGGGCGAAGCTGGCACTGGCCAAGGCTGCGGCCGGCATCCGCGCGAACAAGATCCGCGACCTCACGGGCAAGGTGGCCGACCTGTTCAACAAGAAGCGCCAGGCGCGCGCGCTGCACATTGCCGACCAGGACGCCGTGATCGACCAGGTGACCAGCATGGAAAAGCTCACGCTGGCCGAGCAGACGCGCATTCAGGCCCTGGTGCTAGAGACGGCCAAGCGTCGCCACGACATCCAGGTGAAGGCCGCGCTGGCGAGCGACTACGACCTGCAGAAGGCCAAGCTCAACAGCGCATCGGGCCAGGAGCTGGTGGACATGCTGGGCAACATGGTCACCCAGCTGTGGAACCAGGTGCGCGGGTCTGGGCAGTTCAGCGGCACCGAGCGGGACACCACCGACTGGAGCTGACCCCGTATAGGGTTCGACCAAAACGCCATGGCCCGGAAGACTTCCGGCCATGGCAACCGAACGCGACATTTCTATCCGCCGGGGCAGCTCGCGGCGCATCGTCGTGCGTTGGGAGACTGAGCCCTACCTGTTTGCGGCGATCAGCTCCATCACGCGCGCGGCGCCAGCCGTCCTGAACACCCAGCAGCCCCACGGGCTGCCGGACGGCTGGAACGTGGCCGTGGTCGATGCCCAGGGCATGACCCAGCTCAACGCCAAGAGCAACCCGCCCAAGCCCACGGACTTCCGCCGCGCCCGGGTGCGCTCCACCACGCAGATCGAGTTCAACGACACCAGCTCTGCGCTGTTCGGCGCGCACCG
>Ga0208758_100729_pt1 | contig 9630 bp, 7 predicted proteins | sample LakWasM116_HOW13_2_FD_183930 | JGI IMG/M metagenome (GOLD analysis project Ga0208758, IMG submission 183930) | Freshwater sediment methanotrophic microbial communities from Lake Washington under simulated oxygen tension - Sediment Metagenome... | ecosystem: Environmental > Aquatic > Freshwater >...
ACGCGCTGCTGGGCATCTGGCTGGGCAACACGCCCGCCGACTGGAAGCTCAAGGACGCCTTGCTGGGCAAACCCGCATAAGGCAAGCCCAGCATCCCGCCAGGACACCCCGCTGCGGACAAACCCCCAGGTCTGCGGGCCCCTGGCTGTCACCCGCCCGACACCCGCCAGCGGGGCCGAGGCGTACGCTGAAGCTCGTCCGCAAGCCTCGGTTTTTTTATCTTCGTCGCCCGCCCTTCGATTCATTTCTTGCTCACTCTCCGCCGCCGCGCAGTCGCCCGCACCGACCTGCACAACGCGCAGTTTGAACCGCCTTCGTTCCCCTGCACCAAGCCCCTCCCGCGCCTGACATGACCATGAAACTCAGCAACCTCTCCGTCGGCCTGCGCCTGGGCGCATCCTTTGGCGCCATCCTGCTCATCACGGCTCTCATCGCAGCCACCGGCATGTGGCGCATTGCCAGCCTGCAAAACGCGAGCGAGCGCGTGGCGACGCAAGAAATCGAGCAACAGACGCTGGTCGAAGACTGGGCCTCGGACATCCGCCTGAACTGGGTGCGCACCGAGGCCTTCCTCAAGGCCATCGACCGCGACTACATGGACAAGCTCACGGCCGACACCCAGGCCACCGCCACGGGCATGGAGGCCAAGGTCAAGCGCATCGAAGCCCTGGTGCAGGGCGAGCAGGCGCGGGGCCTGCTGGCCGCCATTGCCACGGCCCGCCAGGCCTACAACGACAAGCTCGCAGAAATCCGCGAACTGCACCGGGGCGGCGAACCCAACGTGCCCGCCATGGTGGACAAGGACCTGCGCCCGCTGGCCGACAAGTACCTGAAGTCGCTGGATGACCTGCGCCGGGCCATGGGCACCCAACTCGCCGAAAGCCAGGCCGACACCTCGGCACTGGCCAAGGCCAGCCAGGTGCTGCTGGGCGTGGGCACGCTGATTGCCGTGGCGCTGGGCGCGCTGCTGGCCTTCACCGTCACGCGCTCCATCGTGCGCCCGGTGCAGCGGGGCAAAGAGGCCGCCGAAAACATCGCCGACGGCGACCTGACCCACCCCATTGAAGCCAACGGCAACGACGAAACCGGGCAACTGCTGCAGGCGCTGGCCACCATGCAGTCGCGCCTGGCCTCCATCGTGGGCAACGTGCGCCACAACGCCGAGGGCGTGGCCACCGCCAGCACCGAGATCGCCTCGGGCAACAACGACCTCTCGGCCCGCACCGAACAGCAGGCCAGCGCGCTGCAGCAGACGGCCGCGTCGATGGAACAACTGGGCTCCACCGTGCGCCAGAACGCCGACAACGCGCGCCAGGCCAACCAACTGGCCATGAGCGCTTCGACCGTCGCCCAGCAGGGCGGCGATGTGGTGGCCGAGGTGGTGACCACCATGAAAGGCATCAACGACAGCAGCAAAAAGATTGCCGACATCATCAGCGTGATCGACGGCATTGCCTTCCAGACCAACATCCTGGCGCTGAATGCCGCCGTGGAAGCCGCCCGCGCGGGCGAACAGGGCCGGGGCTTTGCGGTGGTGGCGGGCGAGGTGCGCAGCCTGGCCCAGCGCAGCGCCGAGGCGGCCAAGGAGATCAAGGGCCTGATTGGCACCAGCGTAGAACGCGTGGAGCGCGGCACGGCCCTGGTGGACAAGGCAGGCGCCACGATGAGCGAGGTGGTGGCCTCCATCCGCCGCGTGACCGACATCATGGGCGAGATCAGCGCTGCCAGCAGCGAGCAGAGCCAGGGCGTCAGCCAGGTGGGCGAGGCCATCACGCAGATGGACCAGGCCACGCAGCAAAACGCCGCCCTGGTGGAGCAAAGCGCCGCTGCGGCCGACAGCCTCAAGACCCAGGCGGGGCAGCTGGTGGATGCGGTGGCGGTCTTCCGGCTGTCAGCCCACGCAGCCCGCCAGGGCGATGCTATGCCCGCCCCCGCGCGCAGTGGCGGCACCAGCGCATCGCGGCTGGACTACCGCGCCGTGGCACCACGCCAGTTGACGGCCTGACAGGAAAGAAGACAAAAAAAAGAGGACAGAAAAGGCGCAGCTCAGGCCAGTTGCGCCAGCGAATCCACAAACCCATCGGCATCCACGGCCCGCACCGGCTGGCCGTGGTTGTAGCCGTAGGTGACCAGCACCACGGGGCAGCCTGCCGCCCGCGCAGCCTGCGCATCGTTGCTGGAATCGCCCACCATCAGCGTGCGCGCCGGGCTGGTGCCCAAGGCCTCGCAGGTCTTGAGCAGTGGCAGCGGATCGGGCTTCTTGCGCTCGAACGCATCGCCGCCAAACACGTGTTCGAAGTACCCGGCGAGCCCCTTCAACTCCAGCAAGGGCAGCGCAAAACTGGTGGGTTTGTTGGTCAGGCAGGCCAGGCGCAGCCCCCGGGCGCGCAGCGCTTGCAGGCCCGTCTCCACGCCGTCGTACACCCCGGCAAACTGGCCATTGATCGCAAGGTAGTGGCGCTGGTAGCTGGCCCAGGCCGAAGGATAGAGCTCTTCAATTTTGATAGCAACATCATCAATACCATCGCGCGGCAGCACGTGTTTTAGCACTGAACGCAGCAAATGTTCGGAGCCTTTGCCCACCATGGACTCGATGGAGCCCGCGTCGATGGGCGGCAGGCCCAGGTCCTGCAGCATGCGGTTGAGCGCTTCGCTGAAGTCACCCAACGTGTCCACCATGGTGCCGTCCAGGTCGATGATTGCGGCGTCCACGCAGGACGGGGGAAGCGGAATGAAGTTCACAACGGCCGACGAAGAAGTTTGGAATGCCGTGCATGGTAAGGGTGCCGACGCCCCCTGCGCCCGTGGCGGCACGCACCGCCACCGTCCTCGTCAACCCGTGTGGAGGGCTTCGGCCTGGTAGATGGTCATCTGCGGACTGGCTTCGCAGAGTTCCGTGATGGCGTGCGCAAACTTCCGCGACGCCTCCACCCGGAAGTGGGCCTGCAGGGCCGCCATGTCGCTCCAGCGCTCCACAAACACAAAACGCAGCGGCTGCAACACATCGCGGCTCACTTCGTGGGACACACATCCCGGCTCCGCGCGGGAACGCAGGACATGCTCTACAGCGAGGCGCTCTACGGCAGCCTCTGTTTCTTTGCGGGCGATGGCATGGCCGGTAACGAGGATCATGGTGTGCCTTGTGGTGGATGGGGATGAGCGGATTATTCCGCGACCCCGCATTCACCGCAGGCTCAGTGTCTGGCGCTTCCAGGCCGGGTCTTGCCAGCGTTGAAACAGAGGCAGCGCCGCCACATCACCCGTTACACGCTCGGTGCTCAGGCCCTCCAGCCGGACCACTTCAAAGCTCTTGCGGTAGCGCCCCTGGCCCCGGGCTTCGCGTGCCACCAGCATCTGCTGGCCGCCGGGCACCCAGCCCGCCCATTCGGCAACGCCAGTTTCGGGGGTGGCCGCAGCGGGCGGCAGCACGTCGGCCAGCCAGCCGCCTTCTGTCTTGCGCAGCACCCACAGCTCGCGCCAGCCTTCCAGGGGCTGCACCGCCAGGGCCACGGCCGTGCCTTCGCGGTTGGTGCTGGCCGATGCGGCCCACACCACGCCGTAGGTACAGCGGCGCAGCAGCGGGGCCTTGGCGCTGTGCTGCGCGTCCACCAGCAGCACGCAGGTCTCGCCCGGGGCGCCGGGCTCGGTCAACAGCGTGGGGCGGGTGCTGGCAGCGGCCACAGACGCTGCGGCAGGCACCAAGGCCCAGCGCACAGCACTCACACGCATGGCGGCGTCGTTATAGGCGCTCTGGTCTTCGTCAGGCAGCTCAGCCTTGCTCACGCCGGTGAATTCCGTCAGGGCGCGTGCAGCGGCGGCGGCCACCACAGGGTCGGCAACGTTCTTGCGCGCCTGCTGAAAGGCGGCGGCGCCCCACACGCTGGCGCGGCGCATCTGCACGCGGTTGCGCAGGTAGCCAGGCAGGCTGACCACGTCCACGCGCTCCAGCACATCGGCCTGCCAGGTGGTGACCTTGGCACGTTCGTGCGCGGGCAGGTCGGGGTTGATGCATTCGGGGCGGGTCAGCGCCAGGGCGGCACGGGCGCGCTGCTCGGCATCGGCCACAGGCATGGCCAGCAGGCGGCGAAACGCCTCGCCCTCGTAGCAGACCTGCATGCGGCCTTCGACCTCGTAGGTGGCAAAGCGCACACCGTAGCCATTGGCCACATCCAGATGGGCCGACAGCGTCGCACCCGAGGCCTTGCCCGGCACGGCCACCGAGGCACGGCGGGCCAGCCGGTCGGCAAACATGCCCAGGGCATCAAAAGCCTGCGCACCCTCCACACCCGCCAGCGCCTTGGCAGGCGCGGCCTGCAGGTAGGCGGCGGTGAGGCCAATGCCCAGCGCTTCGGCACCCGGTGTGTCCTGCACAAAGCGCATCACGGCCAGCAGCGCGGGGCCTTCGGCCTCGGTCAGGGCCACGCGGCGCACGTCGCTGGCACGGATGAAACCACCGCGCTCACGCTTGTGGTCCCACACCTGCAAATAGTCGAGGCGTTCGCCGCGCACTTCCAGCACTTCGCCCTGCCACAGGCTGGCCTGCTGTTGGGCGCCGTCGCGCGGTGCGGCGCGCAGGCTGGCCTGGTCTTGCATCACGATGGCGCTGCCCTGGGCATTGGTTGCGGGTACTGGTGCGGGTACGGGGGCGGCTTCGGCCGCCACGGTCACTGCGGCGCTGGCCACGGCCGCGAGCAAAGTGGCAAAGGTGGCGTTCATGTTCATTGCTCCACGGCTTGGCTGGTGGTGGCGTCGTCGGCCACGGCTGCCGCCTGTGTGGCACCGGCCTGGGCGTTGCGGTTGCCGCCCAGCAGAGCGGCACCGATGAAGTCGCCATTGGTGGGCGGGGGCGCGATGATGACCTGGATCTTGTCCGAGAGCTTGTCGGCCAGCGTCTTCTGGATGAGCAGCGGGTGCTTGGTCACCAGCGCGCCTTCGCGGGCCATTTGCTCGGCATTGACTTTGCCCACGCGGTCCATGCGGTAGGCCTCGGCTTCGGCCAGCTTCTGGCGGGCATCGGCTTCGCCGTTGGCTTCGATGCGGCGGGCCTGGGCATTTCCTTCGGCGGCTTTCACGCGGGCCACGCGTTCGGCTTCGGCTTCGAGCTGGCGCTGCTCGATCTGGCGCTGCTTGAAGGGCAGCACATGCTTCATGGCCTCTTCCTGGGCCTTGGCGGCAATGACCTGCTCACGGGCGGCGGCTTCGGCGGCCACTTCACGGCGCACCTTGTCGGCGTTGGCGTCCAGCTCGGTTTCACGCACGCGCTTGTCCTTCAGCTCCAGCGTGTAGCGCATTTTTTCGGAGGCCAGTTCTTCAGCCAGCAGGCTGTCCATGCCCCGGCGGTATTCGGCGGGCAAATCCACCTTGCCAATCTGGAGGCTGCGCAGCGTGACGCCATCGGCCGCCAGACGGGCACGCAGTTCGGTCTCGATGATCTGCGCGATCTCGGCGCGCTTGGACGAGAAAATCTCCCGCACCGTGTAGCGGGCAAACACCTTATAGACCAGGCCCTGCACCGCAGGCTCGACGATGTCGGCACCCACGTTGTCGGGCAGATTGCCGGCCTTGACGGCGGGCGAGTTGGGGTCCAGGGCGTAGCGCACGCTCAGGTCCAGGCCCAGCGACAGGCCTTCCACCGACTGCAGCGGCGCGCTGCCGATGGCCTGGCGCATGGCTTCGGGGCGGTAGCTCTGGTCGCGCAGCGTGAACACCCGCACCGTGTGCAGGCCGGGCACCACCCACACGCTGCCGTCGCGCCACAGGCTCACGGCACCGGTGAACTGGTTCAGGCGCACACCCAGGTCGCCTTGCGCCAAGTGTTGCACCGGGGGGTTGCGGTACACCATCAGGCCCGCTGCGGCCACCACGGTGCCCACGGCCAGCCAGCGCGCGGTGCGGGCGGTGGGCAGCAGGTAGGCCCAGTTCAAGGGGGCGGCCAACGCAGCGTCTGCCGTGGGCATGCTGCCTGGCAGATCAGCGTCCAGGACAGGCTCCGCCCCCGCTTCTGGCAGCGGGGTGGAAGAGCGACCCTTCAGGGTCTGCACGATGCGGTTCCAGGTGGTTTTCATGGTGTTTCTCTCTCGGTGTGGTTCGGTGTTTTTGTCGGTGTCTGAACCGCCGCAGTGGCTGACTCATTGAGGACCGATTGTTCGGATCCACCCCGGAAGCAACAATGCAGCGCAGCCCCCAATGCGCTCACACCGCCCGCACGAACCTTCCGACCCCGGAAGAAAAACTCACACCGCCCAGCGCAGGGCGCCGGGATAATCCGCCCACCCCTCCACTGCCCGCCCTGCCCATGACCCGCATCGCCGTGATCGAAGACGACCTGCCCACCAGCAACCAGTTGGCCGGTTGGATACGCAGTGCGAAGAGCGGCATCGTCATCGACCAGTGGTTCACGCGCGACGAGGCCGAGGCCGCGCTGGCCCGCGAGCACTACGATGCGGTGGTGCTGGACATTGAGTTAGGCCGCGAGCGCCATGCGGGCGTGGCCCTCATCAACGCCATCAACAAGCTGCGCCAGGGCACGCCGGTGCTGGTGGTGTCGGCCATGCCCGCGGCCATCTACCGCAGCATCATGAAGGCGCTGGACGCGTGGGACTACCTGCAGAAAACCACGTTCGAAGAGGCAGACTTCATCGAGACCTTTCTCGACATCTTGCGTACCACACAGGCCCAGGCCCCAGCCAGCGCGCCCTCAGCCCCCGTGGGTGATGCACTGGTGCTGGACCCGCTGTGGCAGCGCACCCCCACCTGGCGCGGCGAGCGCATCAACCTGCCGCTCACGGCCCAGCGCATCCTGGCCACGCTGCACCAGCGCAGTGGCGAGGTGGTGTCGTATGACGAACTGTTCGAGGTGGTGAAAAGCGGCCGCAACCGCGACAACGTGCGCAAGCACGTGAGCACCATCCGCGAGGCGTTGCGTGAAGTCGATCCTGGGTTTGAGGGAATAGAAAACGTGCCCATGCGCGGCTTCCGCTGGGTCGGTAAATGAAGCGCCTGCTGCGCCGCCCCGCGCTGGAAATGCCCCGGCTGGGCCTGCCCGCGTTCCGCCTGCGCATTCTGGTGCGCGGGGTGTTCGTGCTGCTGGCCCTGGCCACGGTGGTGCTGAGCGTGGTGGTGCTCAAGGACGAAAAAGAGCGCGCCTGGCAGGCTTACCAGCATGGCTTTGTGCGCAGCCAGGCCGAGGTCATGGCGCGGCTGCGCCACCCCTCGGGCCAGTTGGCGCTGCTCAATGCCAGCCACCTCGGCCAGGGCGTGACGCCGCTGGCGCCGCTGCTGCTGCCCTATGCGGCCATCGACTTTGACGATCCCCAAAAATCGCAACAGGCCGTGGAGATGGCTGGCTGCTCCGTGCAATACCCCGATGGCGCCTCCGTGTGCGCGGCGATTGGCAACAACCCCTATGCGGGCGGCTTCATCTACCTGGTGGGCAGCTTCTATGCCGGCGAGCTGATACCCCGCGAGCGCGGCGCCTTGGTGCCCGCCGAGGCACACCGCGCGCGCATCAGCCTCGACATGCGGGGTGCCACCTACCGCTGGATTGCGCCGTATGAGGCCATGCCCCCACAAGGCAGCGCGGCCGTGCGCGGGCGCCTGACGGGGTTTGTGGACAACGGCACGCCGCAGCTCGACGCCCGCGCGCGGCCGGTGCGCGACTTTCGCGGCTGGCTGTGGCAAAACGGCCAGTGCCGCGACCTGCCGCCCCCATCGGTGCAACAACCCACTGGCGGGGCCGCCATCACCTCCGACTGCCTGCGCCGCACCCACTACTCCATCCGCCTGCCGGTCGAACTGTTCCGCGAAGCCCTGTTCCGCAGAGACGAGCGCCTGGTCTGGCCGCCGGAAGACCTGGGGCAGATGCGTGTGCGGGTGGAGATGCTGGCGCCGGGCGAGGACACCAAACCGCTGTTCGACAGCGACGCACCCGGCGCGCAACTGGCCGCATCACTGGGCGACCTCTCGCGCAGCCTGTTGCCGGGCGAGCGTGTGCAGATCCGCAAGCTGGGCAGTGACGAAGCCAGCGCCATCACCCTCAAGGGCGTCGAAGTGCAGGCCGATCCATCTGCCCCCTGGCTCCTGCGCCTGATCCGCTGGCTGCCGCTGGAGGCCGCAGGTGTGGGCCCGGCAGCAGCCACGCCCGCCGCCCCCACAGCCCTGGACATTCTGGACACGCCCACGGGCAATTACGTGGTGAACTTCACCGGCCACCTGCGCGGCGTGGAGCAAGGCCTGGCCGCTGTGGCTACGCGCCTGTCGTGGTACCTGGGAGCCATGCTGGGCGCCATTGCGCTGGCCTGGCTGGTGGTCGAGGTGGGCCTGATCCGCCGCGTGACGGCCCTGACCCGCCGCGCCGCCGCCGTGTCGTACAACGTGCAGCCTGGCCACACCGGCCCCCGGCTGGGCGATCTGGATGTGTCGGACCTGCGCGGCTCGGACGAGCTGGGCATTCTGGCCGGTGGCTTGGCCGACCTGCTGCAGCGCGTGAAGGACGACCTGCAGCGCGAGCAGCTGCGCGCCCAACAAGAGCGCGACATGTGGCACGCCGTAGGGCACGAGATCATGTCGCCCCTGCAGTCGCTGATGGCGCTGAACGGCCCACAAGACCCCGGCCACCGCTATGTGCAGCGCATGCAGCAGGCCATCCATGTGTTGTATGGCACGGCATCGCCCGCCGAAGCGCTGCAGGCCGCCGATGTGCCCGAGGGGCGGCTGGACCTGGATGCCTTCTTGCGCAACGTGGCCGACAACGCCCACTTTGCGAGCATTCTGGATGTGGTGTACGACCTGGGCCCAAGCCACCCTGGCCCGGTCATCGTGCGGGCCGATGAGTTTGCGCTCGAAGACGTGGTGACCCACATCTTGCGCAATGCCGACCGCTATCGCCCCACAGGCAGCCCCATCAAGCTGACACTCACGGCGTCGGAATCCACCGCCAGCGCTACGCTGCACAACCAGGGATCCACCATTGCAGACGAACTGCTGGAGCGGATTTTTGAGCTGGGCGTTTCCGACCCCGCCAGCCCCACCCCGCTGGGCGAGGGCGAGCACCGGGGCCAGGGGCTGTTTGTGGCCAAAACCTACATGGCCAAGATGGGCGGCACCATCAATGCGCGCAACACGTCTGATGGCGTGGCCTTCATCCTGACCTTTCAGCGACTGGGCTGACCCAGCCCAAGACGCGAAGCGCGCGCACGGGCAAGGGCGGCTCTGTCCGACAGGGGCACATGGCCCCGGCGCCTACCCTGCAGGCATAGGTTCAGACCTTCGTCTGCCATTGCCTCAGGAGCCCTCCATGAAACGCCTTCGCTTTGCCACCTCTGTATTCACTGCGGCCGTGCTGCTGGCCTGTGCGGGCGCATCCGCTCAAACGCCGCCGCAGGACGCGCGGGCACGCTACGAGCAGGAGCGGGAAAAGTGCATGACCAACAACACCCAGGACAGTCTGGCCACCTGCCTGCGCGAGGCCAACAACGCACTGGACGCTTCCCGCAAGGGCGATCTCAGCAACCCCGGAGCCGCCGCCACCGACAACGCCACCCAGCGTTGTGCAGCGTTCCAGACGGCTGCTGACCAGGCGGATTGCATGCGCCGCGTGCAAAGCAGCCCAGCGAGTGGCTCAGTCTCCGG
>Ga0208758_100730_pt1 | contig 9628 bp, 10 predicted proteins | sample LakWasM116_HOW13_2_FD_183930 | JGI IMG/M metagenome (GOLD analysis project Ga0208758, IMG submission 183930) | Freshwater sediment methanotrophic microbial communities from Lake Washington under simulated oxygen tension - Sediment Metagenome... | ecosystem: Environmental > Aquatic > Freshwater >...
GAAAATTATGATCTGATGCTTTCATATTTGAAGTTATGTTTTATAAGTTTTTTTAAGTTAACAGGTCTGGCAGATCCGCCAGGCTGGCGATCGTATCATCTACCAGGCTGAGATCTATGGGCCTGCCCTGATTGTAGCCGTACGGAACGGTGACGATGTAGCAGCCTGCCGCATGCGCGGCTGCCACATCGGTCAGCGAATCGCCGACCAACATCGATTCTGCTTCCAACACATTGAATTTTGCACAAATGTAACGCAGTTGTATAGGGTCTGGCTTCTTTTTAGCTAAAGTATCTCCGGAAACCACAATTTCGAAGAAATCCAGCAGCCCGCTTTTGTCCAGCAGCGGCAACGTGAACCGTTCAGGCTTGTTGGTGACGCATGCCAGTTTCAGGCCTTTGTCCTGCAAAACCGCCAAAGCCTCAGCCACCCCGTCATAAGGCTTGCTCAAAGTCACATTATCAGCATAATGCGCAAAAAACAAAGCCTGCGCACGCTCCAGCAATGCCACATCAGGCTCGCTGCGGGTATTGGCCGTGATGCAGCGCCTGATCAGCGTTTGCGCACCTTCGCCGATATAACTTTCTATCAAAGGCTGCGGGAGGGCAGAAAAATCCAGTTCAACCAGCATCTTGTTGATGGAAGCTGCGATTTCAGGCGCTGTGTGTACAAGTGTACCGTCAAGGTCAAACATGACGGCTTTGACATGAAAAGCCATGGCTCTTTATTTTTTTAAAACTTAATTTTCTGAAACTGAATTTTTACAGTGTCTATACAGCAAGGCGCCATTGATTGGCGCCTTGTCTGAATTTCCTGTTACTTAACGGTTGCCAGTGATGCGCGAATCTCGCTCACTACTGTGTTGTAGCGGTTAGGGTCTGTATCACGGCCTGCACCAAAAATGGCAGAGCCGGCTACAAAGGTGTCGGCACCGGCACGGGCGATTTCAGCGATATTCTGTGCATTTACGCCGCCGTCTACTTCCAGCCAGATCTGACGACCGGTTTTTTCGTAGTAAGCATCGATACGGGCACGGGCTAATTTCAGTTTTTCCAATGTTTCAGGAATGAATTTCTGACCGCCGAAACCCGGGTTCACTGACATCAGCAGAATCATGTCGACTTTATCCATCACATGATCGAGGTAGTTTAACGGTGTTGCCGGATTGAATACCAAACCGGATTTACAGCCTGAATCGCGCACCAGGCTCAGGCTGCGGTCGATATGTTCTGAGGCTTCAGGGTGGAATGTAATGATGTTGGCACCGGCTTTGGCAAAGTCAGGGATGATACGGTCTACCGGTTTTACCATCAGGTGTACGTCGATCAGGGCGCCTACTTTTTTTGATGTTTCACGGATTGCGTCACATACCAATGGGCCAATAGTCAGGTTAGGCACGTAGTGGTTGTCCATTACGTCGAAGTGCACAATGTCTGTGCCGGAGGTAATCACATCCTCAATCTCTTGACCAAGTTTGGCAAAGTTTGCAGAAAGAATACTAGGGGCAATTCTAAAAGTTTTATCCATGATGATGTCCGCTATAATTAAACAAATTCAAACCGCTATTTTAACCTTATTTTCCACTAATAAGATGAAGCTTCTTGCTTAACATAAGCCAATCCCTCAAAATTACGCATGAGAAATCCATCAACGCAATACCTTAAACAAATCAACACACAGGCAAATAGTTGGCAATCGCGGTAAAATAGCGGAATATCAAAATACCCGTAATGAGCTGATAAACTTTCATGCAGTTATACGTCATAGGCGTCAATCACACGACAGCCCCCATCCAGATCCGAGAACATGTCGCTTTCGATAGCGAACTTCTTGGCAGCGCTTTGCATGAGCTGACACAGAACGGCGCATCCGAGGCGGCGATTCTGTCTACCTGCAATCGCACCGAGCTTTATTGCAGCACCGATGATCCGCAAAAGGCGCTTGACTGGCTGTCGCAATACCATCACCTTGAGAAAGACGCGATTGCCCCCTACATTTACACCTTTCCTGATGATGAAGCCGTCAAGCATGCATTCCGCGTAGCTTCCGGCCTGGATAGCATGGTGCTGGGCGAACCGCAGATTCTCGGCCAGTTCAAGCAATCCGTCAAAATCGCACAGGATGCCGGCACACTGGGCACCTTGCTGCACAAACTGTTCCAGCGCACATTTGAAGTGGCAAAGGAAGTACGCACCAATACCGACATCGGCGCCAACTCAATCTCAATGGCCGCTGCGGCCGTTAAGCTGGCGCAGCGTATTTTCGGCAATATCGGCGAGCAGAAAGTGCTGTTCATCGGTGCCGGTGAAATGATAGAGCTGTGCGCCGACCATTTTGCCGCGCAGAAGCCGAAAAGCATGACGATTGCCAACCGCAGCATTGAACGCGGCTCCAACCTGGCGCAAAAAATCTCATCCCAAGGTATTCAGTCACAGGCAATGCTGCTCAATGACCTGCCGGCGCACTTCGCCGATTTTGATATTGTGGTCACCTCAACCGCCAGCCAGCTGCCGATCATCGGCCTGGGCATGGTGGAAACCGCGATCAAGGCACGCCGCCACCGCCCGATTTTCATGGTAGACCTTGCCGTACCCCGTGACATCGAGCATGAAGTCGCCGAACTGGATGATGTATTTTTATACACGGTGGATGACCTGTCACAGGTCGTATCGGATGGTATCGAAAACCGCCAGATTGCAGCCATCGAGGCAGAAACGATTGTTGCCAACCGCGTTGAAAATTTCATGCAGTGGTTCAAGAAACGTGATGCCGTGCCCACCATCAAAGCCTTACGCGACCAGGTCGACGCCATGCGCAAGGCAGAAACCGAAAAAGCACTCAAGCAGCTGCAAAAAGGCGAAAGCCCGGAGAAAGTGCTGGAAACTTTAAGTATCGCACTTGCCAACAAATTCCTGCATGCGCCCAGCCACGCGCTCAATCAGTCACATGGCGAAGAGCACACAAAACTCGAAGACACCCTGAAACAGCTTTACCAAATTAAAAGTTAAAGAAGCACCCTATGAAACCAAGCATGATTACCAAGCTCGCCAATTTAAGCGAGCGCCTGGACGAAGTGAATCGCCTGTTAAGCAGCGAAGACGCCACTTCCAACATGGACAACTATCGCAAACTGACGCGTGAGCATGCAGAAATTACGCCTATCGTTGAGCAATACCACGCTTTCGTACAGACCGAAGCCGACATTGCAGAAGCACAGCAGATGCTCAGTGACCCCGACATGAAAGAGTTCGCACAGGAAGAAATCGATAACGGTAAAGTCAAACTTGAAACGGTTGAGGCCGAACTGCAGAAACTGCTGCTGCCAAAAGACCCGAATGATGAGAAAAACATCTTCCTGGAAATCCGCGCCGGTACCGGCGGCGATGAGTCAAGCCTGTTTGCAGGCGACCTGTTCCGCATGTATTCACGCTACGCGGAGCGCCAGGGCTGGAAAGTAGAAGTCATGTCCGCCAATGAATCAGAAGTCGGCGGCTACAAGGAAATTATCGCCAAGATTGAAGGTTACGGCGCATACTCCAAATTGAAATTCGAATCCGGCGGTCACCGCGTGCAGCGCGTACCCGATACCGAAACCCAAGGCCGCATCCACACCAGCGCCTGTACGGTAGCCATATTACCTGAAGCCGATGAAGTGTCCGATGTCGTCATCAACCCGGCGGATATCCGTATCGACACTTACCGTGCCAGCGGCGCCGGTGGCCAGCACATCAACAAAACCGATTCCGCCGTACGCATTACCCACGCACCTACCGGCATCGTGGTGGAATGTCAGGAAGGCCGCAGCCAGCATGCCAACAAAGCACAGGCCATGGCAGTTCTGGCGGCGCGCATTAAAGCCAAACAGGTGGATGAGCAGCAATCGAAAATCGCCAGCGAGCGCAAAAGCCTGATCGGCAGCGGCGACCGCAGCGAGCGCATCAGAACCTACAACTACCCGCAAGGCCGCATTACCGACCACCGCATCAACCTGACACTCTATAAAATCGACGCGATTACCGAAGGCGATATGGACGAGTTGATCGGCGCGCTGTCGACTGAGCATCAGGCGGATCTACTGGCGAGCCTGGGTGAAGATAATTAAACCCTGCACGACGTTTAATCTGTCATGAAGATTGCGCACGCACTCGCCTCCGCGCTGACTGCTTTATCTGAAACATCTGGCAACAATGAAGCTAAGTTTGAAGCACAATTACTGCTTCAGCACACGCTGAATGTCAATCGGGCATGGCTGATCGCACATGAAGATGATGATTTAGCGCCCGAAAAACTAGCCGGATTCACTCAGCTTGTAGACCGTAGATTAAATGGTGAGCCGATTGCTTACATACTTGGTGAACGTGAGTTCTATGGTTTAAATCTCATGGTAACGCCTGATACTTTAATCCCACGCGCCGATACAGAAACGCTGGTAGAGGCGGCCTTAAGTAAGATTCCCTCTCACAATCCGTCATCCCGACGCACAGCAATTTTAGATTTAGGCACAGGCAGCGGTGCAATTGCACTCGCGATTGCCAAGAATCGCCCACAAGCCGATGTAATCGCGATAGATGCCTCACCAGCCGCCTTGGCGATTGCACAAAGAAATGCCGGACACTTGCAGATCGGCAACGTGCAATTTGTATTGAGCGACTGGTTTGCAGTACTTGAAAACACTCGCTTTGATGTGATTGTGAGCAACCCGCCTTACATCGAAGACACAGATGCACACCTGCAACAAGGTGACCTGCGCTTTGAACCATTATCCGCGCTGGCTTCCGGCGCTGATGGGCTTGATGACATCCGCCGGATCATTGACGGCTGCCTGCTTTACCTCCAGCCGCAAGGCTGGCTGATGCTGGAGCATGGTTACAATCAGGCGCAGCCAGTGGCAGACTTAATGGCGCAAGCGGGCCTGCTAAATATTGAAACTATCCAGGACTTAGGCGGCAATGATCGCGTCACCATAGGCAAAAACCCGCTCATTGTCAGCACGCACTGGGATTAGGCTTACGCCACGCTAGCCTGCTTGGTATTGATTCTTCAGGCGCACATAATTGTCGGCAGAGTACATGAAATAGGCAATTTCATCTGCCGTTAACGCGCGTATCTTTTTAGCTGGCCGGCCTACATACAGATAGCCGCTTTCAAGTACCTTGCCTTCCGGCACCAGACTGCCTGCCGCCAGCAGCACATGCTTCTGCACCACGGCTTTATCCATGACCAGGCTACCCATGCCGATCAGGCTTTCATCCGCTATCGTGCAGCCATGCAATATGACTGCATGGCCTATCGTCACGCTGTCGCCTATCGTCAGTGCTGCGCCCGCAGGATCCGCACTGGATTTATGGCTGACATGCAGCATGCTCAAATCCTGCACATTGGTATTTTTGCCGATACGGATATGATTCACGTCACCGCGTATCACTGCGCCAGGCCACACCGAGCTATTCTCGCCGATAACGACATCGCCGATAACCGTTGCCGCGGGATGCACATAAACACCGGCGGCGATTTGCGGAAAATGCGTCATGAACCCTTGTATATTCTGCATCATCATTAGTGACAAAAACCTCTTTCCAAATCGCTTTTTTCTATAAACCTGTTTTTATTAGCCATAGTATAATCACTCTATGTCTGAAAATAACTCTGTCGGCGTTGTTGCCCCACAAACTGCACATTTTAGCGAACCGCTTGCACTTAAAAGCGGCCAGATACTGCCACAATATGACCTGGTTTATGAAACCTACGGTACGCTCAACGCAGACAAATCCAATGCAGTACTGATCTGTCACGCGCTTTCCGGCAATCATCATGTTGCCGGCAAATACAGCGAAAACGACAAATATCCCGGCTGGTGGGACAACCTGATCGGCCCCGGCAAACCGCTGGATACCGACAAGTTCTTTGTGATCGGCCTCAACAACCTTGGTGGCTGTCATGGCTCATCCGGCCCATCCAGCATCAACCCGGCAAACGGCAAACAATGGGGCTCCACTTTCCCTATCCTTACGGTAGAAGACTGGGTCAACTCACAGGCGCGCCTGCTTGACCGACTGGGCATTACACAGCTGGCAGCCGTAATCGGCGGCAGCCTTGGCGGCATGCAGGCCTTGCAGTGGACCATCGCCTATGCCGACCGCGTTCGCCACGCCCTGATTATCGCATCCGCCCCCAACCTGACTGCGCAGAACATGGCATTCAACGAAGTTGCGCGTCAGGCTATCATTACCGACCCCGAGTTCCACGGTGGCGATTATTACGAACACGACGTAGTACCGCGGCGCGGCCTGCGCATTGCACGTATGCTGGGGCATATCACCTACCTGAGCGACGATGTCATGGGTGAAAAATTCGGCCGCAAGATAAAAGATACGATCAAATACAGCTTTGATGTCGAGTTTGAGATGGAATCTTACCTGCGCTACCAGGGCGACAAATTTGCAGGCACTTTCGATGCCAACACTTACTTGCGCATGACACGCGCCCTGGACTATTACGACCCGGCGCTGGCTTTCAGCGGTGACCTGAGCAAGGCCTTAGCCAAGGCTAAGGCGAAATTCCTGGTGCTGTCTTTCACCAGCGACTGGCGTTTTTCGCCGGCACGCTCCCGTGAGATCGTCAAAGCGCTGCTGGATAACGAAAGCACCGTCAGCTATGCCGAGGTAACCGCAGCGCATGGCCATGATGCATTCCTGATGCCGGACAAGCATTACCATGCCATTTTGCGCAGCTATTTAAGTAACATCCAGATTGGCAGCGATCATGCAGAATAATGTAAACATAACAAACTTTAGGCAAGATTTTGCAATAATTGCAAACTGGGTCAAATTCGGCTCAAAAGTACTGGATTTAGGCTGCGGTGACGGCGAACTGCTTCAATACCTGCGCGGCGCACTTGAAATCAAAGGCTACGGCGTAGAGAAAGACGATGCCAATGTGCTGGCATGCATCCAGAACGGTTCCAATGTGATTCAGATGGACCTTGAAGACGGCTTATCCGGATTTGAAGACCAGTCATTCAATACCGTGATCCTATCGCAAACGCTGCAGGCAATGCACCATACCGAAGCCATCGTGCTGGACATGCTGCGCGTGGGTCAGGAAGTCGTTGTCACTTTTCCTAACTTTGGCTACTGGCGCAACCGCATACAGATCACCCTCGGCCAGATGCCGGTATCCAAAACCCTGCCTTACCAGTGGTTTGACACACCCAACGTACACCTTTGCACCATCCATGACTTCGATACGTTCTGCAAGAACCACAATATCGACATCCTGGAGCGCAAAGTCATCACCGACGGCAAAGAAATCAATTTCATCCCCAACCTGCTTGGCTGCCTGGCCATGTATAGATTAAAAGCCAAGTAGCCGCCTTGCCGCCCACTTCGCAACCAGGCATACGGCAATCGCTCATGAGCAAAAAAATGCTCATCTGTGTTTTTACCGGCTTCAGTTCCGGCTTGCCGCTGTATATCCTGATCAGCCTGCTGCCGGCATGGCTGCGCTCCGAAGGAGTAGACCTTAAATCCATCGGCCTGTTTGCGCTGATCAACCTGCCGTTCACCTGGAAATTCCTGTGGGCACCGTTATTTGACCGCTATACTCCGCCGCTGGGCAGGCGACGCGGCTGGCTGCTGATTGCTCAGATACTGCTGCTGCTATCAATCCCGATTTTCGGGGCTTTTAACCCGAAACTGGATATCTGGGCGATTGCTTATCTGGCGACGGTTGTTGCATTTTTCAGCGCATGCCAGGATATTGTACTGGACGCCTATCGCCGCGAGCTGCTGATCGACGCGGAACTGGGGCTAGGCAACGCCGTACATGTAAACGCCTATAAAATTGCCGGGCTGATCCCCGGCTCACTCTCGCTGATACTGGCCGACCACATGGCCTGGAGCAGCGTTTTCACCATCACGGCACTGTTCATGCTGCCTGGGCTCATCATGACCCTGCTGGTAACGGAACCACTGCTCAGGAATGGCGCCCCTAAAACCTTGCGCGCTGCAGTAGTAGAGCCGTTCAAAGAGTTTATCGGCCGCAATGGCATACAATCCGCGCTGATCATCCTGGCGTTCATCTTCCTGTACAAACTGGGCGACAGCATGGCCACTGCGCTGGCAACGCCGTTCTATCTGGATATGGGGTACAGCAAAACCGAGATCGGCCTGATTGCGAAAAACGCCGGCCTCTGGCCCAGCGTAGTCGGCGGCCTGTTGGGCGGCGCATGGATGATAAAACTCGGCATCAACCGCTCACTGTGGATATTCGGCGCAGTGCAGATGATTGCGATTTTAGGATTTGCCTGGCTGGCGACCGCCTCACACAATATACCGCTGCTGGGCCTGGTGATCGGCGTTGAGGCTTTTGGCGTCGGCCTCGGCACCGCGGCTTTTGTTGCCTACATTGCACACACCACGCACCCGCTCTACACCGCTACGCAGTTTGCACTATTCACCAGCCTGGCTGCCGTGCCGCGTACGTTTGCCAATGCCGCCACCGGCTACCTGGTGGAAAATCTGGGCTGGTTCCAGTTTTTCATGCTGTGCTTCTTATTGGCAATACCGGGCATGGTGTTGCTGGTCAAGATTGCACCATGGAATGAAATCAACCAGAACGGAATTAAACAAAGCTAATCCGCTGTAAGGCTTTATAAACTCTGGCGACTTATCTCAATATTCAAGGAGATAAGTCATGTCATTCGGCCATAAGTTTTTACATAAGTTGTTATGTACATTCGCACTCATCAGCCCCATCACACAAAACGCTTTAGCTGCCGAATGTAGCGCCAGCAGCGGCAAAACCATCGTACCCTTACTGGAGCTTTATACCTCTGAAGGCTGCAGCAGCTGCCCGGCCGCCGACCAGTGGTTAAGCAGCCTCAGATCAGGTACCGACAAACTGACTCCGCTGGCATTTCATGTAGATTATTGGGATTACATAGGCTGGAAGGATGGATTTGCAAAAACCACCTACAGTGAACGACAACGTAAAATTGCCACTTTTGGCGGCGTCGGCTTTGTATACACGCCGCAATTCACATTTAACGGTAAAGACTTCAGAAGCTGGAGCGATAGCCGCCTCAAACAAAACATAGAAAACATCAGCAAAGAAATTCCCCACGTCGACCTGTCGCTTAACCTTGGCAGCACAGCGAGCGGGGAATTATCACTCAAAGCGGCTGCGCAGACTGCCTACGCGGCTGAGGCCAAACAGGCGGATATATTCATCGCCATTTACGAAAATAAATTAAGCAGTCAGGTCAGTGCCGGCGAAAACAGCGGCCGAAAGTTAAACCATGATTATGTGGTGCGTGAACTGTTAGGCCCGTATCAATTCGAGAGTAACAACTTCAGCAAAACGGTCACATTAAAATCCGAATGGCAAGGGCGCGATGCAGGAGCGGTGATGTTTGTGCAGAATAGGCACAACGGCAATGTTTTACAAAGTTTGCGCTTAGCTATCTGCCATTAATATCACTACTACCATGCATGGGCGCTGCAATAATTAAATTTCATACTCGATAATCAGCGGCGCATGGTCGCTGAAACGTTCATCTTTATACACACTGGTGGCCACTGCCTTGGCTGCAAACTCCGGTGTCGCCACTTGGTAATCAATACGCCAA
>Ga0208758_100731_pt1 | contig 9614 bp, 5 predicted proteins | sample LakWasM116_HOW13_2_FD_183930 | JGI IMG/M metagenome (GOLD analysis project Ga0208758, IMG submission 183930) | Freshwater sediment methanotrophic microbial communities from Lake Washington under simulated oxygen tension - Sediment Metagenome... | ecosystem: Environmental > Aquatic > Freshwater >...
AATGGGCAGACTATCTGAAGAATGATAAAGGTATTCAGCAACTTTGCGATTTGATGGGCAGGCTTCAGAAAGAAGCCCAATCTCATCGAAAAGAAATCATCAACTCGACTTTTCAGTATTCCATTACCACACCGGATATTCACTCTAATGAGGAAATCGTTGGAATTGAATTGGGTCGTGATCTGGAAAATGTCATCCCACAAGAGCTCGCTTTGTTAAGCGACCCTGATGTGGCTGTCTTATTCGATCTGAAATATGTCGAAAACCGCCTGATGTGCTTTTCAAAGCAAGGCTACAAAACTGAAGTCTTTGACGAAAATATTCAGGAGGAGATAACGGTTGTCGAAGACGACAAGATGGGCCCAATTATTATCTGTGTAGATACTAGCGGGTCAATGTCTGGAGCACCAGAAAACATAGCAAAGGCAATTACGCTTATGCTTTCTTCTCGTGCTGTTGCACAAAAAAGAAAATGTTATCTGATTAATTTCAGCTCTTCCATCGACACGCTTGATCTTACACCACCCAAGGAAATCGGCGATCTTATCGCATTTCTAAAAATGAGCTTTCATGGAGGAACAGATGTTACGCCTGCATTGCATGAAGGATTGCGCATGATGTCTGATTCAGGCTATAAGAAGGCAGATTTGCTTGTCATTTCAGATTTTGTACTTGATGGCCTTCCTTCAAATATCGTAGCTTTGTGCCAAAAACAACGAAACGAAGAAAATCGTTTCTTTGCATTATCAATTGGGAATTTTGGGATGCACCGTGTAGCTGATAATGTATTTGACCAAAACTGGATTTACAACCCGAATTCAGGTGGCATATCTGAAATCAATAATGTGCTTGAATGGGTTTCCAAACATCGTTCGTGATTGCGCATATGGAAAATCATGTGCTGATCAAATTTTCATTCTAAAAAATAAGACTTTTAAATGTAAGTGCTAATTTCATCGCCTATTTACTTGACACTAACCTATCAATAAGTCGGTTATAATAAGTTCAGCCATAAGCTTTACGTCCCGCAACCGGTCTTTAGAGTCGGTAAATGCCGTGTAAAGCTTGTGGTCTTTCTTCGTAAAAATTTCCAATTATTTTTGTCTACGACTAGCAGCCTTATATTTTCAGGCTGATTGGTAATTAATGTGGCTTGTGTATGCGTATCTATCAATTATGCATAGGAGTCATATTTATGAGCATCATCAGGTCCTATAGCGCCTCCTTAAATCTGGTTAATAAAAATGCTGAACTGTTGGCACGCACATGAATTCCTGCATAGGTTCCCTTCTGACACTTTGCTTCATCAGCCAAGATACATCAGATCAATCTTCTTCCCCTACCTGCATTGTGTAACGCAACACTGAAAGATCCAGCTTAAATGCCAAAAGAGTTATATACAAAACACAACAGCACTATACAAAACAGTAAGACAATTCTAGGCTCCAGCCACTGCAATAGCAGCATCACTCTTATAAGTAGTCTGCTAATTTTTTTAAAATTTCATTAATTAATTGTTGGCGATCTACAATTTGGACAAGCCAAGCTTTCTTTTTTTCGTTGACCAAGTGCTCACTGAAACTGACCTCAATACTTAATTTTTGACTACGTGCAAATGCATTCACTAGTACAAAATAATCTAGGCTATTTCTATCCACTTCTATTCCAAGCGAATCTAAATCTTGATCTGACTTTAACGAAAATGCTTCATTTTCGAGCAAGTCAAAATATACCATCCCATTATGACCAAGACTCAACACTACGCAATCATTAAACACCATTACATTTCCATCTTCACAATACTGCGATAGACGTTGGAACCCTCCTACACTTAAAGTCTCACCATCTATTTCAATGCTCTGCTCAGAATCGCGCATTGAACCTAACATTTGTCTGACTTCCTTTGGAAACTGACAATTTTTAAGTTCTTTATTAAGATTTTCAGTTGTCATTAATTGAAGACTTGCCTTAGTAGCAATTCTATTTGCATCAATTACAATATTAGTTAGTTTGGCCTTAGCCGCATTGACCTCTTGTTTCAATGTGACTCCATCTTTATTTTTAGCTTCAACCTCAAGTACAACAGTAGCCTCTTCCAAACTATCAACAAGGATAAAGTTCTCAGGAATTTCTGTCCTTGTCTCAACCGAGTGGACAAATAGCTCCTGTACACCATTTGTTGTTAACTTTACGTTTTCATTTACCATGCAATTTAAAGTTCTGATCGCTTTTCTAAGCTTTTCAGTAGCAATGCTTGCTGGAACCCGAGAGTTTTCAAAATAATCACTTTTAAGAGGAATAGTTGCTACTATGTTGTAGCTACCATCATCAAGTATATTTTTAATTTTAGTTTTATTCATATTAGTCACTTTTAATTTTTATAGATTAATAAGGAAAGTAAAAAAGTATTAATTTCAAAGTTACAAATTTTCTTTTCCAGATAAGTTTGCTGTTGGTACTTAGCAGGAGCAAAACTAACTATCAAATCTCCATTGCTGCCAAATTGACGCTTGCTAATAATTTCAACTCGCCTTACACCTGCCTGAAAAAGTAAGGCTCGTTTATTCGCTGTTTCCACCTCTTCACACTGTGGAATAAAAGCTTTCAAAACATATCCAGCATTATTCATTCGTGGTTCAATCGAATTCAAAATAAAGGAAAGTTCTGATTGCTTGATTAGCCACGGCTTTTCAACTTCCAAACTCAGGATTCTCAAAAGTTGAGCGGCATCTGTGGATTCAATTTGCCATCCTCCAAAATGCTGTCCAAGTGCCACATATGCTTTACTCTCTGAGATGCGCTGATATTCAATTTTTAAGCCTGAGGAAAAATCGCCACCTTTATGAGCGGAAAATAAACTCATCGTTGGGTTAATTTTCTCTATAAGCTGAGGTGTAGCGCTCACAAAACTTGCAGCAATCTCATTCGGCATGCCTAAAATGCAGCAGGTCAAATATCGTGCAGTTACAAGTAATGAATCCTGAAAGAGGTTTGAATTATTTAATTGATATTTTGATTCACCATTAACTAAATCAGAGGACAAGTCATGAAGTCTTGACTTGAAATGATTAGTCATGAATAGCTGAGAAGCTTGCCTAAAGTCATCAACATTAAAGTTTCGTTGCAGCCTTTTACGTGCGGCTTCATAATTAACTAATGAGATGGATGAAATAAAAAATGGACTGAGACTTAATTCATTTACGATTAATTTATCTACCCATGCCCTTCTGACAACATTCAAGTCCTTTACATAATTTTTGAAACTAACGTCAGGATCTGCATGACCGGCCTCAATCGTTAATTCATACAGCACATTACGTTGGCGCAATGCATCTAATTCGCCTACCAAGGGCATTAGTGCATGATGTACATTTTCAGTTAAATATTTCCCTCGAAGGCTATGTGGTCTAACTGTTTTTGCCCCAGTGGCACACCTCAAGGCTTTTGCAACAATATCCAAAAGTTCATCGGTTCCCTCAAAGCTTTCTAGGTCATTAGAGGATCCAAAAAGTGAAATCTCAGAATAAGACTTTTTGACCATTCCCCTTCTTAAGTCTAATAATTTACCTAACTGACCAATCAAAATTGAATCAGTTATAAATAAAACTCTATTACCATTTTTTGATTTTTTTGTTCCAGAGGATGCGTTTGTAAGTACTATAAAACTTGAGTCCCCTAACCAAATATCACAAATTCGGAGATGTGCAACATCCTCAGCTCGCAGTGGCAGGTGGTTCATCAACCTTAACATTAGCATTGACCTTTTTTGATATTCACTAAGACTTTCGTCCATCTCAATTATCCGAATGGCTGTTTCGACTTCATTTTTTGATGGTTGATCTGCATATGATCTTGATGCACGTGCCTCATCTTTTTTTAGCGACTTGATTTCCGGCAACTGGAGCATACGAAGAAAATAGTTAATTGATGACAAGCTACTTTCATCATTGAATTTAGAGGCAAATTCTGTGACGGCATCTGTCCAATCAAATGTCGCTAATTCTTCTTCATCATCAATTTCACTACACACCTGAATAACTAGAGGTTTTACTACATAGAAATATTTTTGTACCGTCGATGGCGATTTAATCAATGGGCAACTTGTAGACAGGAAAAGGGCGTAATCATTTAGAAGATTATCTGCTATATACAAAAAGCCTTCTTTCATTGATCTAAGCTTAGAACTTAGCTTTGTTATACGCATGTCATTGCTATTACCATCCCGATCTGCACTTTCACCACAAGCTAAAGTTATTGCAGCTGTGATTGTTGAGTCAGATTTTATTTTGATTGATTTTTGCTGCAAGAATCCAAAATCGGTCAACATCTCCTTCATATTTAATCTATGACGCGCAAGAGATATTGGGTGCAATGTTTTCGCATGAAGCCTGCCACACATCCACTCTTTTAGAGGGCCCGCCAAGCGAATCGCATAAAAGTCTTCTGACATTTGTAGAAGATTTTGTAATGATTGATTTTCAAGCCCTACATTTTTCAGTAAATTTTTTACAGTATAGTTGACTGATTTCAACAATAAATTTTTATCAAATTCAATTCGTAAATAGTCAACTTTCGCAGCTAAGCACAAAGTAATAGAGGACAAATTAATGCGGCGAATACCTAATTTTTGGGTATTCACATCCACAAAATATTCATTTTCTAATAAGTAGATACGGCCTACTGCTATTTGCTCAAGCGCGTGGAAAACTTCTTCTTGGTGTATAACACCATCAATGAGAATTAGGCTAATTGCCAACTGAGTAAAATCTGGCTCAAATTCAGAATTTGTCCAATATGCCAATACCTTTTCAAAGTAAGTCGAATTGAGTATGGTCATTTGATGGTTAGGACATCTTTCACCGTGACCTTCACTCATTTTGGAGTTTTCAGCTTTTACCCAACTTATTGGTATGTATGGTGTTATCGTGTGGCTAGTTTGATATCTCTGAACATTTAAAATTGGCGGATGCATAATATCGAAATAAGACAAAGCTTCATTTATTTTATTTTTAACCATTGCCAGTGCCTCCCCCACTGGCAGCGCGCTACGTATCCCAAAGCTTTCCTGTCCTAAGTTAGCACGTCCTGCGTGAGCATTTAGCAATACGCTACCTAAGCTGTCCCTTAGTACTCTGTCTAAAAAGTGACGTCCCAAATCCAATTTAAGGTCAGTTGATTTAAACAACAATTGCAAATGCCGACTGCCGATCGGCTTAATTTTGGAACGATGAAAATAGAAAAACAGAGGGATATTTGCCAACTCACATTTCTCAGAGCAAATTGTTTGTAAATCTAAACTAAGGAATTTGTTTTTATTTGAGGTGCGACTGGCCAGAACCTTAAGCCAGCTCTTATAAAAAGTAATCCACTCTTCAGTAATAGATGGAATAGGTACGACTCTAGATGTTAGATATTGAGTTGACGCCTTGTCTTGGACAAGCATCAAGCCATTTTTCAAATCTATTGTGTGATTTGCAATTGAATAAACCATTGCTCTTCGCAGGCCGCAGGTAATAGCTAAAATCAAACTAACGGCAAATGAAATCTGATTGTGTGCAACCATCAATTGATTCAAGCTTGACTTATTATTCACTTCTGAATAAATCTGCTTAGCTCTATTTAATTGAGCATTAAGAATCTCAACAATAAGATCTACTTGCTGGCCTTGAAATGATCCAACTGGCTCAATTGCTGGCTTAACAAACTCTCCTAAAAACCCAAGTTTTTTATATACCTCTTCACAAATATGATTAATTCGATCTGGCTCTAAAACAATGTAATTAAAATTGGCAACAACACCCAATGAGAAATCCAATGAAACTGCAGCCGCATAAACCTCATCTTTACATTGCTGTAACACAAGTCGACCATATGCAAAATGCAACCTTGTATTAAACGCACGATGTGATGTTAGTGTGTTTTCAAAACTAAAAGACCTTACTTTCTTTTTAAGAACTTGCAGATTTTGATTAAATAGATCACCTATTGAGGCAGCGTTTGGAAGGCGAGATTTTTTTTCCTGTAAATCAACGGCAATTTCTTTTGGTAAAGGTATTCTGACTAGGTTATTACAACCTACATTCTGATCCGTTTTAATTAATTTATTTCTACTCCAGACAATATAGCCTTGCTCAACGTCTATCCAAACTCCAATATTCTCATCACTATTAAGTTTTAAAAAATTAAATCGTGAGATGTTGCAGCGGGTTAATAGACACAATAAATAAGCTAATCGAACATCATCTTTCGTTTCTACATATCTTTTAACAACTTTAGGAATCAGTTCAGATAACTCGTCAGGATGAAAATGTTTGAATAAATTTGGTGCTCCTGAAAATTCTTTTCTACTGCAAAATTCCAACTCAGATAAGTTGTATTTCATCAGATCACCAGTCTGATGAATTGGCTGACGGGTCCTAGCTTTTATTACTGAATCATTAGTTGTATTTTGAACAGTAGTATTATCAGTTGTAGCTGTGTGGACTTCCGATTTATTAATTGTTGATACAATTGGATCGAGTGGAGCTTTTAAAATGGGACCTTTGTCTTCAGACTTTAAAATAACTTGTACTGTTGAAATAAATTTAACCCATTTATCATTAGGTTCATATTTATCTTTTAATATTTGCAACTGCTGATAATCAAGGGTTAGCTCTTTAATTAATAACTTAATTTCTTCATTTGTTCCTTTGAATAATTTTGAAAGTTGAGTGAGTAAACTGACTGGAATTAATTTCTTTTCATTGATATGCCATAATAAAATTAAGCCACGGATAGCTCTGATAACTTTAATTTTCTCAAAACTAATGCTGACTGATGGTTTCTCAATCAATTTTTTAGCATCCAGTGATGAGTAAACTTGTAGTTGGTGAATAAATCCAGCTTCATTTTTCTCTTCAAGTTTTAATTCATTGTAAACATCTTTAAACGCTTCATTCCAAACTAATCCAAGACCTGTCAAATCAACTGCTGCACTCAAATCTTTTATTGCAGATATCAGGATTGCGACTTTATGCTCGAATTTATCGTCACACCCAGCTGAGCAACAAAGGGTCTTAAGAGCGGTAGTTTGATAATTATTAAGTTGGATATTCATTTTTTAATTAATTGACACAGAAGTCACTATTGTAAAAAAAAGTATCCATTCGAGTGATTAAGCATAACCCCACTTTTTGAGGCCTTTGTGTCATCACATGATTTGAAATTGTGTCGTATATAGTGTTTAATTGATTTACAACAGATGATAAAAAAGCAACTTGATTTCCGTACTCTTTTTTGCAATCTGGGACCTCTGATTGCTTCTTAAAACCATAACCTTGAATTTCTTTTGACATAATTGTTCACCCAATTCGATGCTTTAACTTTATCAGCTTAGAAGTAATCGACCCGTTAACAATACACCGTGTTTTTGATGTTTATTTTTTACTGGGTTATGATTTACGCATGAATTAGAGGCACATACCGATACTATTATGCTCAACCCATGAACAATTAAATTAAGCCTTTCAATCAAACTCTTGCTTTTTTATATAAAGTCAATAAAATGACTCTTATAAACGTTAAGAGTCATTTTATTGATGTCTAAAAAATCAATCTCACTAATTAGTTTGAATCCTGAGGCGCTAAAGTCTCTAGAAAAACTCGGCCTAAGAATACGTGCAAATCGTGTTGCACAAGGGTGGACCATCAAGGATATGGCTAATCGTCTCTTTTGTTCGGAGAACACATACAAAGCTATTGAGGCTGGCAAACCCACTTCAAGTATTGGCATTATCGTTAATGCACTCTGGCTATTCGGCCAGATTGACTCAATAGATGCCATCGCTCCGGTTCAAATTAACCCAGATAAAATAATCCGCGTCAGGAAACAAAACAAAACAAATGATGCAGGAGTAATCAGCGAGAGTGAACGTGATTTCTAACCGCAGCATATATATCGGGATGGCACTCGAACCTGACCAGGAAGTCATCCCAGCAGGATTGCTTAAACTCGCCCGTAGAGGATCAGTTGAATCTGCTGAATTCGCTTATGGAAGGCGTTACCTAGATCTGCCAATTGCAATCGCATTCAATCCTGACCACCTTCCACTTAGAGGGGAGACAACGAGCATTCCTGAGCGCCGGATTAGAGATGGTGGTGCATTACCACTAACTTTCCGGGACGCACTGCCTGATAGCTGGGGAAGAAGAGTACTCGAAGCTCAGCACGGCAAAATGCTAGATGATATTGATGCGCTTCTGATGACCAATACAGATCGAATTGGTGCAATGGTATTTTCTGAAACAATACCAATCCAAACTATTCCTGCTGACGAAAACATAGCATCACTTGAAGAACTGTCCGAGGCCGTTCGCAGACTCGAACAATCTTTAGAAATAAGTACCGAGATGCGTAGACTGCTTCATCGTGGTGGCACATTGGGCGGCGCAAGACCTAAATCCACCTTCATATATCAGAATCAAAGGTGGATCGCCAAATTTCCAGCCATGGGCGATGACCATGATGTTGAGCTGCTTGAAATTAGTATTCTTAAGCTTGCAGAGAAATGTGGAATTGAAGTTTCACCTGCCATCTTAGAAAAAATCCCTAATGGTCATGCATTATTATTGCGTCGATTTGATAGAGAGGGATTTATTGGAAATGAACGCCGCATCCATTATCTCTCCGCCTCGGCATTATTAGATGTACCCTATGAGAGCGCTGATGGAAGTTACATTGAACTTGCACAAGTACTTCGACGGATATCGACAGATTCGAATTACGACTTGGACCAACTCTATAGACGTATGGTATTTAACTTGATTATCGATAACAACGACGACCATGTAAAAAATCATGGGGTTTTACATGTAAGGAAAGGTAAGTACAGGTTAGCACCAGCATTTGACTTGGTCATGCAGTTAAGAAATATAGGATACCAGGAACTTGCAATTAAACCAGGCAATAACTTATCAAGCATCAAACTAGCGAAAGAAGCCGCTCCTCATTTCGGAATTAATGAAACCTCTGCAGAAGACATCATTAAATCGATTGAGAAGATTGTAAATAATGAGCTCATTGATTTTGTTCAACAATACGGGGGAAATAATCAGCTAATTGGCCGTGTGATGAAATGCTTAGAACGTCAACGCGACTTGATATACAAGCAGTAACTATTCAAACAAAACCACTGACATTACGCTGAAATTCATAAATAGTATCTATTGAAAGCCTAAGTAGTTTTACAGGATCAAATTGGGAAATGAGCAACGTAATCCCCGACAAAAAAACATCAATTTGGCCACATTTTCACATACCAAAAATTAATATACTAGAGTCAAAATTAGAGTTAGAATGATTCGACTGGAGCTTTTAATAAAACGTCAGTTGGGACAATTCAAAAGCTAACTGATAATAGCCTGATTTAAAATGTCCCAATTCGTGTTTGAATTTTTTTATACACTTCAATAAGTTAGATTGAGTAAGTCATTTTACGCCAATCTAACCACATCGTTAGTCTAACAAAAACACATAGAATTTTAGGTTTCATAATCCTGGTCGAGGGTTCAAGTCCCTCTTTCCCCACCAATCTATGCAGCTTTCAACGATGTAAGCCCATTTTTTTATCTTTAAA
>Ga0208758_100732_pt1 | contig 9598 bp, 10 predicted proteins | sample LakWasM116_HOW13_2_FD_183930 | JGI IMG/M metagenome (GOLD analysis project Ga0208758, IMG submission 183930) | Freshwater sediment methanotrophic microbial communities from Lake Washington under simulated oxygen tension - Sediment Metagenome... | ecosystem: Environmental > Aquatic > Freshwater >...
CGCACAGGTTTCGGCATATTGAAAGCCACGGATGATTTCCCACAGCACCACGCCGATCCCCCCGGCACCCACCATGCCCACCACCGACGCGGAACGCACGTTGGCCTCGAAACGGTAGAGCGTGAAGGAAATCCACAGCGGCATCACCTGCGGAATCACGCCATAGATGATTTCATGCAAGGCACTCGCCCCGGTCGAGCGGATGCCTTCCACGGGCTGGGGATCGATGGCCTCCACCGCCTCGGAAAACAGCTTGGCCAGCGTGCCCGAGGTATGGATCCACAGCGCCAGCACGCCCGCGAAAGGCCCCAGGCCCACGGCCACCACGAACAGCATGGCAAAGACCATTTCGTTGATGGCGCGAAAGGTATCGAGCACGCGGCGCATCGGCTGGTACACCCACCACGGCACGATGTTGGACGAGGCCAGCAACGCCAGAGGCACGGCGGTCAGCACTGCCAGGGCCGTGCCCCACAGCGCGATCTGCAAGGTGACGAGCATCTCCTGCACATACAGCTGCCACTGCGCAAAATTGGGAGGAAAGAACTCTGCCGCATACCGTGCCATGTTGCCCGAGTCCTGCAGCAGGTCCAGAGGGCGCATGTCGGCACCCTTCCATGAAGCGGCCAGCAGCACCAGCAGAATGCCCCAGGACAGGTACCAGCCCAGGCTGCGCTTGGGTGCGGCGGCATGGGCCAGGTGGGTGAGCGAAGGGGTCAGGGCAGAAGACATGGATATACCTGCAATCACCGGGGCGGTGGGCAGCAACTGCTGTTGTCAGCCCACCGCCGGCACAAGAGTGGAACGCTTTACTTCAGGGACGCCAGCTGCTGGTCGATCTCGGCCAGGCGGGTCTTCTTCTCGGTCTCGGCCAGTGTGCTGTCGGCTTCGATCTTGTTGCGCTTGCCGAACAGGTCGAGCTGGCGGATCGGGGTGAGCTGCGCATTGCTCGACGGCTTGAAGCCCGACAGCTTGGAGATCTTCATCACGATCTCCTTCTCGCGGGGATCGGTCTTGGCGTAGTTGTAGAAGAAATTCTTGATCTTCGTCTTGGTGGCCTCGGGCAGCTCCTTGTGCATCACCAGCGGGTCGAGCGCGATGAGGGGCGAGGTCCAGACGATCTTGATGTCCTTGAACTTCTCGGGCTGCCGTTCCTGGATCTTGCCGAGGTTTTCGCTGTTGTTGGTGGCCACATCGACCTGCTTGTTGGCCACTGCCAGGGCATTGGTCTCATGGTTGGCGCTGCGCACGATCTTGAAATGCGTCTTCACGTCGACCTTGTTCTGTGCAAAGGCGTAGTAGCCAGGCACCAGGAAACCCGAGGTGGAGTTGGGGTCACCGTTGCCGAAGCTCAGCGACTTGCTGTTCTTGAGCACGTCATCCAGCGTGGCCAGGGGGCTGTCCTTGTGCACGATGAGGTGCGAGTAATAGCCCTGCGTGCCATCGGCGTTGACCATTTGGGCAAACACTTCGCCGTTGGCGCGGTCCACGGCTTCCATGGCCGATTTGTTGCCCAGCCAGGCCACCTGCACCTTGTTGAAACGCATGCCTTCGATGATGCCGGCGTAGTCGGGCGCAAAGAACGCCTTGATCTTGAAGCCGGTCTGCTGGGCCATGTCGTCGAGCAGAGGCTGCCAGTCGGCCTTGAGGTTCTGCGTGGCCTCGGTGGAGATGATGCCGAAGTTGATGTCCTGGGCAAAGGCCCCCGTCATGCCCAGGCCCAGGGCCATGGCTGCGCACAGTTTCTTGATCATGAAAACTCCCGTGAATGGAAAGAGCGAAAGAAAGGAATCAGGCCGCCTGGGCCAGGGGCGGCATCCAGCCGGCCACCGGCGAAACCGCAGGCGCGGCAGCCGAAGGCAAAGGATTCGCACCCGTCAGGATCTCGTCGGCCTGCACGCCATAGAGCTCACGCAGCAGCCCGGGGGTGAGTGCAGCGGATGGGCCGTCGTACACCACGCGGCCCTGGTGCAGTGCCACCACGCGGGGGCAGTATTTGATGGCCACATCCACCTGGTGCAGCGACACGATGACCGTGCTGCCGTCTTCGCGGTTGATGCGCGCCAGGATGTCCATGACCTTGCGCGAAGACTCGGGGTCGAGCGAGGCGATGGGCTCGTCGGCCAGCACCACCTTGGCGCCCTGCACCAGGGTGCGGGCAATGGCGGCCCGCTGCTGCTGCCCGCCCGACAGGGTGGAGGCGCGCTGGGCGTGGCAGTCGGCAATGCCGACACGGGCCAGCGCCTCCAGCGCCAACGCGCGTTCGTGCGGCCTGAACAGCCGCAGCCAGCCGCGCCAGCGCGGCGTGCGGTGCAACAGGCCCACCAGCACATTCATCAGTACCGGCAAACGGTCCACCAGGTTGAACTGCTGGAACACGAAACCCACCTGCGCCCGCACCTGGCGAATGTCACGGTGGATGCGACCACCCTGCTGCACGCAGCGGCCGTCCACCTCGATCAGCGAATCGCTGGCGCCGTCGGCCACCACCAGCCCGGCCACGTGGCGCAGCAGGGTCGATTTGCCAGAACCGGATGCACCGATCAAGGCCACCATCTCGCCACGCTGCACGGTCAGGTTGATGTCGCGCAAGGCGTGCTTGCCATTGGCAAAATGCTTGTTCAGTTGCTGTATGCGAAGTGCTGTAGACATCACATGGCCCTCAAGTCGTCTAGACAACCCAGTGTGCGGCTGCCTCATGACATGGTTTTGACAGTTGCAAGAAATTTGGGTGTCAGAAAAGGGCCTCAGAGCACCCGCATGCCCTCGCGCCACACCCCGCGCACCACGGCCTGCAGCGATCCATCCGACAGTTCGGCCATGTGCACCTGGACCAGGTCCGCGCGCAGCCCCGGCGCCAGTTCGCCCCGGTCGGTCATGCCGGCCGAGCGGGCGGGGTTGCGCGTGACGGTGGCCACCGCCTGCGGCAGGGTGAGGATGCCGTCATGCACCAGGCGCATCACCGCACTCAGCAGGCTGCCGGGCACGTAGTCGGACGAAAGAATGTCCAGCAGCCCCTGGCGCGCCAGGTCGGCCGCTGCCACATTGCCCGAGTGCGAGCCACCGCGCACCACGTTGGGGCCGCCCATCACGGTGAGCAGGCCACGCTCATGCGCAGCGCGTGCAGCGGCCAGCGTGGTCGGGAACTCCGACATCGCAGCCCCCTCGGCATGGGCCTGCGCCACATGCGCCACCGTGGTGTCGTCGTGGCTTGCCAGCGAGATGCCGTGCGTGCGGCAGTAATCCACGAAGTAGGCGCGGTGCGGCTCGGCATATTGCGCCTGCAGCGTAGCGGCATGCTCTACCTGGCGCTCGAACTTCTCGGCGCTCCAGCCCTTCTTGCCGGTGTAGTAGGTGCGCGCCTGTTCGATGTCTTCCCACTGGCGCTGGCCTGGCGTATGGTCCATCAGCGAGATCAGCGACAGGCGCGGGTGCCCGTGGAAGGGCTCGAACAGCTCGATGGTGTTGGGTGCGGGCAGTTCGCAGCGCACATGCAGGTGGTGGTCGGCGCGCAGCAGGTTGCGCTCGGTGCAGGTGGCTATGGTGTCGAGCACGCGGTTCCAGGCACTGCCGCGCAGGCTGTCCGCATCCGCCTCGCCCACGCCCAGGGCATCCAGCACCGTGGTGATGCCGGCGGCGGCGATCTCGGCATCGTGGGCGAGCAGCGCGGGCATCTCGGCCCATTGCACCTTGGGCCGGGGCATGAGGTGGCGCTCGAAGTTGTCGGTGTGCACCTCCACCAGGCCCGGCATCAGGTAGTCGCCACCCAGGTCAAGGCCTTCCAATGCCGAGCTTGCTCCGGCGTCCATCGACGCGATGCGCCCCGCGTCTGCCCGCAAGGCGCCGTGCACCACCTCGCCCGGCAGCACCAGGCGGGCGTTCTTGAAGACCATGGTGCTCATGCTGCCGCCCCCCGGAAATCGCCCACATTCACGCGGCGCGTGGCCACGGCGGCACCCACATGGGCGTCGTGGAAGATGCCCACCAAGGCGGCTCCGCGCGCCACCGCCTCGCCCATCAGGGCAATCACGGTTTCGGTGTTGGCCGCGTCCAGCGATGCCGTGGGCTCATCGAGCAGCAGCAGCGGCTTGGGCTTGATCATGTTGCGCGCGATGTTGACGCGCTGCTGCTCGCCGCCCGAAAAGGTGGCGGGCGGCAGGTGCCACAGGCGCTCGGGAATGCGCAGGCGCTCCAGCCACTGGCGTGCCTGGTCGCGCGCCGCCTCCAGCGCGGCAATGTCATCGTGGGCATCCTCGGCCAGCGGCTCGGCCACCACGTCCAGCGCCGACACCCGGGGAATCACGCGCAGGAACTGGCTGACATACCCGATGGTGTCGCGGCGCAGCTGCACCAGCGCGCGGGGCGTGGCCTGCGTCACATCCACCGCCGCGCCGCCGGGCGGCTGCACCGTGATGCTGCCAGCATTGGCGCGGTAGTTCGCGTAGATCATCTTGAGCAGCGTGCTCTTGCCCATGCCCGAGGGACCGTCGAGCACCACGCACTCGCCCGGGCTGACGGCCAGGTTCACATGGTCCAGCACGGACAGTTCAATGCCGTTGCGGTGGTGCAGGGTGAAGCGCTTGGCCACCCCTTTCATCTGGAGAATGGGAGGGTTCATGGCTGCAATACCGAAGAGACGAGAAGCTGGGTATAGGGATGCTGCGGGTCGTCGAGCACCTGGTCGGTGAGGCCCGACTCGACCACGCGGCCGCGCTGCATCACCACCATGCGATGGGCCAGCAGCCGCGCCACCGCCAGGTCGTGCGTGACGATGATGGCGGCCAGCTGCATCTGCCGTGTGAGCTGGCGCAACATGTCCAGCAGGCGCGCCTGCACCGACACATCCAGGCCCGAGGTGGGCTCGTCCATGAACACCAGGCGGGGCTGCGTGACCAGGTTGCGGGCAATCTGCAGGCGCTGGCGCATGCCACCCGAGAAGGTGCGCGGCGCGTCGTCGATGCGCGCCGGATCAATCTCCACGCGCTGCAGCCAGTCGGCAGCGGTGCTGCGCAGGCGGCCATAGTGGCGCTCGCCCAGGCCCATCAGGCGTTCGCCCACGTTGGCCCCGGCCGATACATCCATGCGCAGGCCGTCCGCTGCGTTCTGGTGCACGAAGCCCCAGTCGGTGCGGGCCAGCAGGCGCTGCTGGGCTTCGGTCATGGCATAGATGTCCTGCAGCTCGCCACTGCGCTGGCGGAACTGCACCGTGCCTTCGTCCGGGGCGCTGCGTGCCGCAATGGCGTTGAGCAGCGTGGACTTGCCGGATCCGGACTCGCCCACCACGGCGAGCACCTCGCCAGGCCACAGGTCAAAGGACGCGCCCTGCAGCGCCACACGGTCGCCATAGCGCTTGCTGACGTTGCGCACGCTCAGCAGCGGCGCAGCAGGTTCGGGGTGGTTCATGGGAGGGTCTCGACAACAAAGCTCAGGCCATGCTGCGCAAAGCCCAGGGATTCATAAAAGGCATGGGCGCCCGCGCGGCGGGCGTTGGACGAGAGCGCGAGCTTGTAGCAGCCCGCATCGCGCGCCCGCTGCATGGCGTGGGCCATCATCTGGCGGCCAATGCCACGGCCCTGCTGGTCCTGTGCCACCACCACGTCTTCGACGATGGCCGAGGGTGCCCCCCGGTGCGCCAGGTTGTGCATGACGAGCAGCGCATACGTGCCCACCACCGCGCCGTGCGCCGCCGTATCGCAAGCCACCCACAGGCGATAGCTGGGGTAGCGGGCAAACTGGGCCCATACGGCCTGGGCTTCTTCCAGGGTCAGCACGTCAGCGGGGCTGTCTTCGATGGCGGCATACAGGGCCAGCACGCTCTCCAGGTCTGCACGCTGGGCTTCGCGAAGGTGCACGCTGCTCATGCTGCACCGCCCTGCGCCTGCGCGGAATCGGTCGGCTGTGCCTGGCGCTCCTGGCAGTAGTCGGAGTCCGAGCACACATGCATGCGGGTGCCCCGATCGTCGGTGATGACCTCGTCCAGAAAGCTGTCGGTCGCACCGCACAGCGCGCAGGCCGCATCCCAGCGCTGCACCTCGAAGGGGTGGTCGTCGAAGCCCAGGCTTTCCACCGGCGTGTAGGGCGGCACGGCGTAGATGCGCTTTTCGCGGCCGGCCCCGAACAGCTGCAGGGCCGGGCTCATGTGCAGCTTGGGGTTGTCGAACTTCGGGATCGGCGAGGGCGACATCACGTAGCGGCCGTTCACCAGCACCGGGTAGTCGTAGGTGGTCGCGATGTGGCCGTGGCGCGCGATGTCCTCGTAGAGCTTCACGTGCATCAGGCCGTACTCGGCCAGGCCATGCAGGGTACGGGTTTCGGTTTCGCGCGGTTCCAGCCGCTGCATGGGCTCGGGCACGGGCACCTGGTAGACGAGTACCTGGCCTTGGGTCAGCGGAGTCTCCGGAATGCGGTGGCGCGTCTGGATCAGCGTGGCCTCGACGGTGCGCGTGGTGGTGGCCACCCCCGTGGTGCGCTCGAAGAACCGACGGATGTTCACGGCGTTCACCGTGTCATCCGAGCCCTGGTCGATGACCTTGAGGCGGTCCTGCGGCCCGATGATGGCCGCCGTCACCTGGATGCCGCCCGTGCCCCAGCCATAGGGCAGCGGCATCTCGCGCGAGCCGAAGGGCACCTGGTAGCCGGGGATGGCCACGGCCTTGAGGATGGCGCGGCGGATCATGCGCTTGGTGCGTTCGTCCAGATAGGCGAAGTTGAAATGTCCGTCGGCCTGGGCCGCCTCGGCGGGCAGTCCCATCACGGCGGGCATACAGTCGGGGTGATGGGGTGCATTCATGCATCGTCTCCTTGCAAGGGATCGGCAGTGGCCGCGCTGGCGGCGGCGCGCATCTTGCGCACCAGCTCCAGCTCTGCCTGGAAATCCACGTAGTGCGGCAGCTTCAGGTGCTGCACGAAGCCCGAGGCCTCCAGGCTGTCGCTGTGCGAGAGCACGAACTCCTGCATCTGCGCGGGCGAATTGATGGCCTCGCCCAGCTCGTCGGCCCGCAGCGCGCGGTCCACCAGGCTCATGGCCATGGCCTTGCGTTCGCTGTGGCCAAACGCCAGCCCGTAGCCCCGCGTGAACTGCGGCGGACTGGTCTTGCTGCCTGCGAACTGGTTCACCATTTCGCACTCGGTGATTTCGATATCGCCCAGGGAGATCGCAAAGCCCAGTTCCTCGGGTTCGACCTCCACCGCCACCGTGCCCAGGCGCACCTCGCCCACGAAGGGATGCGAGTGCGCATAGCCGCGCTGTGTGGAATACGCCATGGCCAGCAAAAAGCCTTCGTCGCCGCGCGCCAGATTCTGCAGCCGCGTGGCACGGTCGGCCGGAAAACGCAGGGGCTCGCGCGTCAGGTCGCTGGGCATCGGGTCACCCGGCGGGGCGGGCCGGGTTTCCATGAGCCCCTCCTGGTTCAGCAAGTCCACAACGCGCGGGCTGGCCACAGGCTCTGGCACCACCGGCGCGCTGCTGGCCGGCCCATCCATCGCCGCGCCCTGTGCCAGCAGCGTGAAGTCCAGCAGCCGCTGGGTGTAGTCATAGGTCGGACCCAGCACCTGCCCGCCTGGCAGGTCCTTGAAGGTGGCGGAAATGCGGCGGTCGAGCGCCATGGCGGCGGTGTCCAGCGGACAGGTGGTGCCCAGGCGCGGCAACGTGGCGCGGTAGGCCCGCAGCAGGAAGATGGCCTCGACCAGATCGCCCGACGCCTGCTTGATGGCCAGTGCCGCCAGCTCGGGGTCGTAAACCGATCCCTCGGTCATCACGCGGTCCACGGCCAGCTTGAGTTGCTGGTGGATCTGGGCCACCGACAGTTCAGGCTGTGCGGGGTCGCCCCGGCGCTGTTCGGCCAGGAGGCGATAGCTGTTGAGGATGGCGGCTTCTCCGCCCTTGACGGCTACGTACATGCTCAGGCCTCCACGGCGGACGCGATGCGGGTGGTGCGGGGCAGGCCCGCAAGCTGGTGCGCCGTGGCCAGCAGCACATCCACACCGCGCGGAAAGGCGGCATGGTTGTCGGCCCACTGGCGTTCAAAGTCGGCCGGCAGACCGCTCACCCGCAGCTGCTGCACGCCCCGCATGCCCGGGCCGCTCAGACACCACATGCCCTCTGCCGGTTTGCCGACGGTCATGGCCTCCACATCGATGAAGCAGGTGGCCGATTGCTCGGGGTAGGCATCGCTGCCCTGCGCAAAGGTGGACAGGGGTGGCAGGGCATCGCCCTGCGCCACCCAGGCGAAGCGGGCCAACTCTGGCCTCGCCACCAGCTGGCAGCCGGTGTGAAAGCGCAGCCACAGGCCCGCATTGCTGGCCGCCAGGCGGGGCGACAGCCACAGCGTGCAATCGCTGTCGAGCAGGGCCAGCAAGGCGGCTGCCGAAGCGCCATGGCCTGCCGCAGGCAACTCGGCATCGTGGCCCAGGTGCACCGGCTGGCCCGGTTGCGACAGCGCCTGCAAGACGGCACGGAACACGGCCTGGCTGCCCAGGGCTTCGCTGGAGAATCCCGCGCCCAGCGCGGACAACGCGTGCTCGTTCATTCCGCGTCCTCCTCGCCATCGCCTGCGCTTTCGCGGGCCACCGTGAAGAAATCAACCTTGGTGCTGGCGGCACGCGCCCTTCGGCGCGCCTGCAGCTCCACCAGATGCCTGCGCACCGGTTCGAGCAGGGCGGCGTCCAGCGCCGACTGCTGTGCGGGGTCCTGCAGCAAGGCATCGGCCAGCGCGGCCAGATGCACCTGGCGCTGCGAACGCCCCAGCACATAGGCCACGCCCACGGTGGCTTCACCAGCGCCGGCCTCCACGCGCAACGCGCAGCGGGTGACCGTGATCTCCCCCAGGTTGAAGCGCTCGCCCGTGCCACCGGCGCGGCCCTGCACCATCATCAGCCCGGTTTCTGGGGCACGCAGCCAGCGTGCGGGTCGGCCCACGTGTTCGCGCAACGCGGGCTCCAGCAGCTCGATCGGCGCGCGGGCCAGCAAGGCTATCCATTGCGCCCGCTCGGGCGGCCTGCCGGCGCCGGGGTTGTCAAAGGCTTGAAACATGAAAGTGATACCCTGAAAGTTGTATAGACAAATTGAACAACTCGCGCCAGCTTAAAGAGCGCTCATGTAGTTTTCATGACAGCCAGCACCTCCTCCACGGTTTCCTCCACCCCGGCCCCGCGCCCGGCCCGCGACAGCTTCTGGACACGCATCGCCGCCGAACTGGCCGAGGCCATCGGCAACGGCATTTACCCACCCGGCCAGCGCCTGCCCTCGGAGCACGCGCTGGCCGAACAGTTCGGCGTGAACCGCCACACCATCCGCCGCTCGCTGGCCAGCCTGTGCACCCAGGGCCTGGTGCGCATCACGCAAGGCAGCGGCACTTACGTGGAAGACTTTGCGGTGGACCTGGTGCTGGGCAAGCGCACGCGGCACCAGCAAGGCCTGGCGCAGGCCGGCCTGCGCGGCAGCCTGGAGGTGCTGCACGAACAGGTGGCGCCTGCCACCGCGGCACTGGCCAGGGCCCTGCAGGTGCCGGTGCGCAGCAAGGTGCTGGTGCTGCGCGTGATGGGCAACGCCGAAGGCCAGCCGCTGCATGTGAGCGAGCGCTACTTCCCCCTGCCCCGC
>Ga0208758_100735_pt1 | contig 9560 bp, 4 predicted proteins | sample LakWasM116_HOW13_2_FD_183930 | JGI IMG/M metagenome (GOLD analysis project Ga0208758, IMG submission 183930) | Freshwater sediment methanotrophic microbial communities from Lake Washington under simulated oxygen tension - Sediment Metagenome... | ecosystem: Environmental > Aquatic > Freshwater >...
CGCACCACTGACAACGCGCTTGAAGCCATTGCCGCACAGCACTGCGATTCGCTGCTGATCCTGGATGAACTGGCGCAGGTAGAAGGCAAGGTGGCCGGGGAGTGCGCCTACATGCTGGCCAATGAACAGAGCAAGGCATGCGCCACCCGCAACGGTGCGCCACGCGCCCGCCTGTCCTGGCGCCTGTTGTTCCTCAGTGCTGGTGAGCTGGGGCTTGCCGACCACATGGCCGAAGGCATGAAGCGCACCCGCACCGGGCAGGAAGTGCGCATGGCAGACATACCGGCCGATGCAGGCGCAGGCATCGGCGCCTTTGAGCATATCCACGACTTTGCAGGCCCGGCCGCGTTTTCCAGCCACCTGACCAACCAGGCGCAGCTTTGCCACGGGGCACCGGGCCGGGCGTTCATTGAATGGGCCTGTGTCAATGCCGAGGGCCTGAGCAAGCGCCTTCGCACGGGCGTGCAAGCCCTGGCGCGTGACTGGATACCTCAAGGTGCATCCGGCCAGGTGGAGCGCGTGGGCGCCCGCTTTGCGCTGGTGGGGCTGGCGGGCGAGCTGGCCACCGAGGCGGGGCTTACGGGCTGGCCAGTGGGCGAGAGCGAGCGGGGCGCACGCGCCTGTTTTGATGCCTGGCTGTCTGCCCGTGGTGGGGCTGGCAATGGTGAGGTGCGCAACATGCTGCGCCAGGTGCGGCGCTTCTTGGAGGCGCACGGCGAAGGCCGGTTTACCTGGTGGCATCGGGCATCAGATGACCATAACGCCAAGACGCTACAGCGTGCGGGGTTCCGGCGCATGTTGGACAGCGAGGGCAAGCCCATCAAGAACGACGCGGACCATCAGCGGGAGTACGGCGCACGCATGTCGCCCATTGATGGGGAGGGCGTCAGTGTCGAGTACTACGTTCTGCCCGAGGTGTTCCGGGCAGAGATGTGTCAGGGCTTTGATGCTGATGCGGTGTGCCGCGTGCTGGCGGATCATCAGTGCCTGGTGTCAGAGGATGGGCGCCACACCATCAGCGCCCGCTTGCCCGGCATGGCTAAGGCACGCTGTTACCGCATCCTGCCCACCATCTTTGCAATCGACGTGTGACGCTGCCGCCCGCCCGTGAGGGGCGGCGGGGTGAACCCCTTCCGCGCTCAATTTCCATGATGGGGAGTGTTGCGGGTCCTCCCAGGCTTCCTGAAATGAGGGTAATTCGCGCCCCGCTGGGTGTGTAGTTAGTTGCCACTTGTCGTAGGTTCAGAGCGGGTATCAAGGCGTCCCGTTTTGGTTCATTTCATGCCTTTGGTTCAGGAGATCAAAATGACGAAAACAGAACTTGCGGCGGCGTTGGGCGTGTCGCCTTCTATGGTGTCCCGGCTCGCAAAGCGGGGCATGCCGACCGACACCGTAGAGCGGGCGCAGCGCTGGAGGCGTCGCCACTTGGAGCCCGGCCGCATCAAGGGGCAACGGCACGACCCGCAAGCCCCAGCCCCAGCCGCTGCGCCACCAGCGCCCGCCAGAGTTCCGGCCCCCGATCCGTTGGGGGCGATGCGCTGGAATGCAGCCGAGTCCCTGCGCGATGTGTTGACCATCATGGTCAAAGACGTGTGTGCACTGTGCGAGCTGTCGCCGGATGCCGCCCCGTGGGCCGTGGGACACATGCGGCGCGTTCTGCTGGCGACTGCTGACGCGCATTGGCCCGCCATGCCCGTTGCGCTGTGGGTGGGGCTGTTGAGTCACTTCCTTGCGGATGAATCGCCCTTGCGGTCCTGGCCCGACCAGAACGAAACCATGGCACTTGGTGGCGCGGCTCAGTTGCACGCTAGCGGGTTTGCAGGCTGGGCCAGTGATGGCATTCAAGCCGCCGCCATGATGGCCGATGCCCTGCGGACCTGGCCTGAAGACGTGGAGTCAGTGATCGCATACCCTGCGGGGTGCACTTCCTAACGCTTCCCCGCACCTGTATGTCCTTGTGCCTGTGGATAGTGTGGATAACTATTTGTCCACGGCGTCTCCTGTGGATAACCTGTTGTCCCCGGTGCTACCGGGGACAGTTTTATTCAATCGTGACAATGGTTTACGTGCGTTTTTCTCATTTGTCCCCGGTGTCCCCGGTAAAAAATGACGATACCCCGAAGGAATCAGGCGATATGGCGGTGCGCTGGGTCCTCCCGTGGGGATGCGTGGGCGGGTAATTCGCGCCGCCCTATCGAACTGTTCCGTGGGGCTCTATAGGGGGTTAAGTTAAGTTGTGGCAATTGCCTGGGCGCGGCTTTGGTGGTGGAGCCTGGGGGTAGATTGGCTATGTACCCCCACTTTCCGAAAATGCACCCCCAAATGTACCCCCGCATACCCCCGGATTCCGGCACACTTCGGTGCACGTCTGCGCACTAGTCAAAGCCACTTTTCATAGGGGAAAAGAAAAAGGCCGGAAGCTTGTGGAAGCTACCGGCCTTTGATTTGGTCCCCTCAGCAGGAATCGAACCTGCATCTAGCGCTTAGGAGGCACTCGTTCTATCCATTGAACTATGAGGAGCAAGCAGGCGCGGATTGTACGCGTTCCGGTGCTTCTGTATTGATAGCTGGTAGCGGTTCCCGCATGGGCGTCAAGAGCGTATTGGGCTTGTAAAGCGGCGCCCGGATCAGTCGTAGCGCACGGTGTAGATGATGTCCACCGCGCTTTTTTCGCCCGTCTGGCCGCGCAGGGTGAGGCGGCGCGAGAGGTCGTAGAAGATGTACAGCGTGCCCAGCGTGCCCGACAGGCTGCGCTCGTAGGTCACGTACATGTCCTTGGACAGGCGCTTGCCGAAGGTCAGGGCGGCGGTGGCGGCGTCTTCGCCGGCACCTGGGCCCTTGAAACCGATCTCGTCCAGCCCCAGGCGGCTGGCCACCTGGGCGGTGGGGTTGCCGCTACCTCCGCCGCGGCCCAGCAGGGCGAGGGCCGCCTGCTGCAGCACGGCGGCCTCGGCACCGCCGTTGGCCGCGTCGCGGCCCAGCACCACCCAGGAGAGCTTTTCGGCGTCGGGCAGTTCGGGGTCGGAATACAGCCGCACGCGTGGCGCCAGGGCCGTGCCGGTGACCTGCACCCCGGCGCGCACGCTGATGTTGGGGCGCAGCGCCAGGATGTCGAGCGCGGGGTTGTTGTAGGGGCCGTTGAAGCGGATCAGGCCCGTCTCCACGTCCAGCATCTGGCCCCAGGCGCGGTAGCGGCCTGCGTCGGTGCGCACCTCGCCGGTCACGCGGGGCGGGGCGCCGGGCACGGTGCTGCTGCGGATGTCCAGCTCGCCGGTGAGGCGGGTGGTGATGCCCTGGCCCTGCAGTGCGAAGTCGCGGCCCAGGTTGAGGGTGATGGCCACGGCGGGCGGCCGGGTGGTTTCGGCCTGCGCCGCTTTCTGGTGGGCGCGGCCGGCTGCCTGGGCCTTGGCCTGGGCTTCGCGGTCTTTCGCGGCCGAGCGCACCACCACGTCCGAGCCCAGGCGGGGCGCCGATTCGTCGGGCAGGATGACGGTCGCGCGGTCGGTGGTGAGCTTGCCGCGCAGGCTGAACTGGCCTTGCTGCAACTGCGCCTGCACCTGGCCTGACACGCTGACCTGGCGGTCGGCGCGCACCAGCACCTGCAGCGCGCGGGCCTCGGCGGTGATGTCCATGGCCATGCCCGACAGGCCTGCGCCGGGCTCACCCCAGGTAAGGCGGCCCGAGCCGGTGAGGGTGCCGCCGTCTTGCGGCGCGGGCGTGCGGTTGCCGCTGAAACCCGCAATGCGCGCGTTGCTGCCGCGCCCGCCCTGCAGGCGCAATTCGGTCAGCTCCAGCTGGTTGCCCCGCAGCGTGGCGCGCAACTGGCCGTTTTGCAGATCCACCCCATCGACGACGGAGCGCACGGCCAGGCCATCGGCGCCCAGCGTGCCAGCCCAGTGGGGGGCGTTGCGCGTGCCCGACAGGGTGGCGTTGGCATCCAGGGTGCCGCGCACGCGCCAGCCTGGCGGGGCCAGGGCCGACCACACGCCCACGTCGGGCAGTCGGGCGCGCACGCTGGCGGCCAGCGGTGCGTCGGGCGCCCAGGTGGCATCCGCCAGTGACTCGCCCAGGGTGAGGCGGGTGCTGGCGCTGGCGTCGATCTCGCCGGCGCGCTCGCTGGCCCAGAGCAGGCGTGCGCGCAGGGCCTGGTCCTCGGCCTCCAGCGTCAGCTCGGCCTGGTACACGCCAGCGCGGTTGCCGGGCGGGGGGGCGGTGATGGCAGTGGGGCTGCCCGCGCCGGTACCCTGGCCGCTGCTTTGCAGCACCGTGACCGGGGTGGCTTCGCCCGTGAGGATGTGCAGGTCGCCGCTGGTGCGCCGCAGGCTGGCCTGGGCGCGCAGGGCGGCGCCGGCATCCACCTTCCACTGGCCTTCCAGCAGCATGTCGCCGCCCAGGCCCAGGCGGGCCAGCAGCGGCTGCCACGGCCGGCGCGCCTTCCAGCCCGAGGGCATCCAGCCAGGCAAAGGGCAGGCCCTGCAGGCGGCCCTGGCTTTGCAGGCGCATTGCCGTGCCGGGCCCCGATTGGTAGCGCAGGGGCTGCCATTGCAGCGCCACGCTGCCGGGCAGCGGGCCGGTGAGGCGGGCCTGACCGGCCGCCGCCTGCAGCACCACCCCGCCGGGTGCACTGGTGGCAGGGCCGACCTGCGCCGAAATGGCCAGGGGCTCGGCAAGCGCCAGGGTCCAGGGGCCGGGGCGTTGGGTGTCTTGCACCTGGACCCGCAGCGTGTTCACCTGCACCTTCCACAGCGCAGCGGATGCCAGCCCGCCCGCCACGCGGGTGTGCAGCGTGGTCTGCAGCGGGCCCGTGCGCAGCTGGCCGTCCAGTGCCAGCGTGGCCTGCACCAGCGAGCCCGACAGCTGCGCCTGCAGCGATTGCACCTGCACGGAGGTGGGCACTGCGGTGGTGCCGTCGCCTGGCGGCAGGGTCAGGTCGAATTGCGGGGCCGACAGCGTGGCCTGGAGCGTGAACGGGGCCTTGTCCGCCGGCGGCGCCTTGCGCTCCCGGGCGGCCTGCAGTTGCTCTGCCAGGCTTTGCCAGCCGCCCGTCCAGCGGCCGGCCAGTTGCGCCTGGCCCTTGAGCGCAACGCCTGGCAGCGCGGCGGCCAGGCCCGGCAACTGGGCCAGCCAGCGCTGGGTGCGGTCGGCGTCGGTCCACTGCAGCTGCAGCTCGCCGGCGCCGGTGCGGGGTGCGAGAGCCCCCTGGGCGTGGGCGCTGGCGCCGGGCACCGTGAGCTGCATTTGCCCTTGCACGGCGATGGCGCCCAGCGCCACCTGCAACCCGGTGGCTTGCAGCCGCGCCTGCATGGCATCGACCAGCAGGCGATCCAGCCGCACGGTGCCGCCGCCTTCCTGTGCCTGCCATTGCCCCCTGGCCTGCAGGGTGTTGATGCGCAGCGCAGGGCCACGCGGCGCGCGGGCCTGGCCGGCCCCGATGTCGGCCGTGAAGGCCACGCTGCCGTTGCCCTGGGTTTGCGCCACCACGCTGCCGGACAGGTGCGCGGCGGCCAGTGCCGAGTGCAGTGCCTCGGGGGGCAGTTGGCGCAGCTGGGCTTGAGCGTCGATGGCGCCGGTGGCGGGCGTGTAGTGGCCCTGCAGGGTGGCCGTGCCCTGGCCCACGCTGGCCGTGGCGCCGGGAACACTCCAGCGTGTGCCATCCCAGGTGGCGCTGGCCGCGAGGGCGGTGAGCGGCAGGCGTGATTGGTCCCACGGGCCTGCCAGTGCATTCTGGATCTGCGCCTGCACGGCCCAGCCCGGCGCTGCCGTGGGGCCGGCCTGCAGCGTGCCGTGCAGCAGCGTGGCGGGGGCCTGGGGCCACAGCGTGGCCAGGTTGACGGCACGCAGCGCGGCTTGCACTTGCTGCACGGGCTGGGGCACCCACGGGGCCAGGGTGGCCTGCAGGTCGGCCTGCATGGCTTCGGGCGTGGCGGCTTCGGCGGACTGCGGGGTCTGGGCGGTCTGCGCGACAGGGCGCAAACGGGCCTCCAGCTGCAATTGCGCCGCCGCGCCGGACAGCGTGCCCTGGAGCGTGGCGTGGGCCTGCACCTGCACGCTGGTGCCGCTGCCGGGTACGGCTTGGTGCAGATTGCCGTCCACCGTGGCGTCGAGCGCCATGGGGGCCTGGGCGTCCAGGGTGGCGCGGGCGATGTAGCGGCCCTGGGCCAGCGCTACATCGCTGATCGACAGATGGTGCTGGTGCCCGTCAAAGCGGTAGTCGCCCACCAGCGCTGTTGTTTCGACGGCCGGTGTGCCAGCCCACTGCAGGCGATCGATGCGAAAGGGCAGGCCGATCTGCAGCGGCAGCACCAGTGTGTCGAGCGGGGTCGGGGATTCAGCGCTCGGCGGGCCCAGCGGGGTGATCGCCAGGCGGGCGGCATGCACCTCGCCCAGTTCCAGGCGCCGCTGCAGCAAGGGCGCCAGCTGCCAGCCCACACGGGCATCGCTGACTTCCACGCGCAGCGTGGGGCTGCTCCAGCGCAGCCAGCCAATGCGGCCACCGCTGCGCAGCGAGCCGCTCACCTCGCGGCTTTCCAGCGTCTGGCCGGCAGGCAGGTACAGGGCTGCGCGTGCCAGCAGGGTCGCCAGGGAACTGTCGCGGCCCGACCACCACCAGGCCAGCGTGCCGGCTGCCAGCACCAGGGCGCACAGGCACACCAGCAGCCAGCCCGTGAGGCGCAGTGCCTGGTGCGTCCGCAGGCCACGCGCGGGCGCAGTGGAGGGCGTGGCACCGCCCGCCGAAAAGTCTGCCGGGGGTGCGCGCCGGGCTGGTGGCTTGTGGCGCATCAGAAGCTGAACCCCAGGCGCAGATGCAGCCGCAGCTGTTTTGCCTGCACGCCATAGGCCAGGTCGGCCTGCAGCGGGCCCACTGGGCTGCGCCAGCGCACACCGGCGCCCACGCCAACGCGGGGGGCCATGTCGCCCACGCGGTCGGCCACGGCGCCGGCATCGACGAACAGCGCGCTCTCCCAGTCGGTCAGGGCGCCGTTGTAAACAATGGGGCGTTGCCATTCGGCGCTGGCCAGGGCCAGGTAGCGGCCGCCAAAGAGCTGGTTGTTTTCGGTGCGGGCGCCGATGGCGCGGTAGCCATAGCCGCGCACGGTGGTGTCGCCGCCGGTCAGGAAAAGCTGGGTCACCGGGATTTGCGCGGCCTGGCGTGCCAGCACGGCCCCGGCTTCGGCCCGCAGGGCAACGCGGGCATTGCGTGCGCCGCCGGTTTCGGCCTGCACGCGGCCTGCCGCCAGGAACGCTTGCCAGCGCAGCAGCGCGCGCACAAACGGGTCGCGCTCGGGGGTGAAGGTGGTGCCTGCTCCCAGTTCCACCGCCAGCCCGTGCCCGCGCGTGGGCGCCACGGTGCTGTTGAAATAGCGGCCCGTCCAGCCGTAGTTCAGGGTCAGCGCCGTGGCCGAGGACGGAGCGTTCAGGCCCTGGCTGTTGGCGTAGTCGTATTGCAGAAAATAGTTGCGGTCGATGCGCGTGCTGCTTTTGCTGCGGCCGGTGCGCAGGCGCGCGCTGTTGACCTCGTAGTCGCCCGTGGTTTCGCGCTGCCCCTGGGCCGAGGCAAACCAGCGCCAGCCGTTCTCGTCGGGCAGATCGGTCCACTCGGTGCCTGCCAGCTTGGTCTTGCGGTCCAGCGACAGCTTGCTGACCGCACGCCAGCCCACGCCGGGCAGCTGGTTGTGGATGTGGTCCATCGAAAGGCGCGGGCCGCTGTCGGTGGACAGGCCGGCGCCAAACACCAGCTTTTGCAGCCGCGCCTCGCGCACCTGCGCCACCACGGGGGCTGATTGCGGGTCGGTGCCTTCGGTGTCGAGGGTGAGGAACACTGCGTCGTAATAACCGCTGCTGGCCAGGCGCAACTGCGTGTCCATCAGCGCGGCCTCGTCATAGAAAGCGCCGGTGGGCAGGCGGGCCAGGCGCCGTGCGCCATCGGGGTCGTAGCGTTCGCTGCCCTCAACCACCAGCGGGCCGAAGCGGTAGGCCGGGCCGGTGTCGTAGGTCACGCTCAGCGCCGCCTGGTGGGTGTCGGCATCCACCTCGGCCCGGCTTTGTGCAATGCGGGCCGTGGGGTAGCGCCGCACCTGCAGCTGGCGCAGGCCGTCGGTCTTGGCGCTGTCCCAGGCCGACTGGGTGAAGGGCTCGCCGGGCTGGAGCGACCAGTTGCGCTGCAACCTCTCTTGCCGGCGTGCGCGGTTGTCGGTGTCTTCGTCGGTGCGCTCGGCCACGGTGATGCGGGTGCTGGCAATGCGGGTCTGCGGGCCGGGCTCTACCGTTACCGCCACGGCGTGCAAGGCGGCGCTGCTGGCCGGGGTGTCGGTCATCACCACCGTGATGGTGGGCGCAAAGTAGCCCAGCGTGCCCAGCAGTTCGCGCGCGTTGGCGTCGGCGGCGGCCAGCAGGCGCTGCAGCTCGCCGTCCTGCAGGTCGGTGAGGTTGCGAAAACGCTGCAGCTCCAGATGGCGCTCCAGGGTCTCGCGCACACCATCGGGTGCGTTCACTTCGAGCGTGAAGGCAGACAAGGCGGAGCTGTCAGTGACCGGAATGGCGGCAGCATCTGCGGCGGCATCTGGTTCGCCCCGGGGCAGGAGACTGCAGCCTTGCAGGCACACCACGCAGAAAAACAGCAACGCCGGCCATCGGGCCGGCGTTGGAGGCGCAATGGGCATGTGCTTATTTTGACAGCAGCCGCATGGTTTCTTCCAGCCCCTTGAGTGACAAAGGGTACATGCGGTTGCCGATGAGCTGCTGGATGATGCTGATGCTCTGGCGGTACTGCCACACACCCTGGGGTTCGGGGTTGATCCAGGCAAACTTGGGGAAAGCGTGCGTGAGGCGCTGGATCCACTCGGCGCCGGCTTCCTCGTTGTTGTATTCCACGCTGCCGCCGGGCTGCAGGATCTCGTAGGGGCTCATGGTCGCGTCGCCCACGAAGATCAGCTTGTAGTCCTTGTTGTACTTGCGGATGATGTCCCAGGTCGGGAATTTTTCGGCAAACCTGCGGCGGTTGTTCTTCCACATGAAGTCGTACACGCAGTTGTGGAAGTAATAGAACTCCAGGTGCTTGAACTCGGTCTTCACGGCACTGAACAGTTCTTCCACGCGCTGGATATGTTCGTCCATGGTGCCGCCCACGTCCATGAGCAGCAGCACCTTCACGTTGTTATGGCGCTCGGGCACCATCTTGATGTCCAGGTATCCGGCGTTGGCTGCCGTGCTGCGGATGGTGTCGGGCAGGTCCAGCTCCAGCTCATGCCCCTCGCGCGCGAACTTGCGCAGGCGGCGCAGGGCCACCTTGATGTTGCGCGTACCCAGTTCCTGCTGGTCGTCGTAGTCCTTGTAGGCGCGCTGCTCCCATACCTTCACGGCGCTCTTGTTCTTGCCAGCACCGCCAATCCGGATGCCCTGGGGGTTGTAGCCGCCGTGGCCAAAGGGCGAGGTGCCACCCGTGCCGATCCATTTGCTGCCGCCCTCGTGGCGCTCTTTCTGTTCTTCGAGGCGCTTCTTGAGCGTCTCCATGAGTTCGTCCCAGCCCATCTTTTCGATGGCGGCCTTTTGCTCGGGCGTGA
>Ga0208758_100748_pt1 | contig 9447 bp, 7 predicted proteins | sample LakWasM116_HOW13_2_FD_183930 | JGI IMG/M metagenome (GOLD analysis project Ga0208758, IMG submission 183930) | Freshwater sediment methanotrophic microbial communities from Lake Washington under simulated oxygen tension - Sediment Metagenome... | ecosystem: Environmental > Aquatic > Freshwater >...
AACGCATCGCCAGTACGGCCATCAAACAATTTCACTTGGGTTTTACCCGCGTGGAATTGCAGTTTCTTCGTGTGTTCGTCATCATCAGGGAATGCTAAATCCAACATCGCTTTAATATCAGACTCGGCTGCACCGTCAAATACTGGCGTTGCAAATGGCACACCGTATTTCAAGTTTTGCGCAAGTTCTAATATTTCTTTATCCGTGAAGGATGCAATGTCTTCTTTTTTACCTGTGCTGCTGTTATAGATTTTGTCTAAGAACTGACGAATCTCAGCCACTTTGGTTTCCGCTTGCAACATATCACCAATGCGTTTGCCCAAACCTTTGGCAGCCCAACCTAAGTGGGTTTCCAAAATTTGACCAATGTTCATCCGTGATGGAACACCTAGTGGGTTCAGCACGATATCCAATGGTGTACCGTCTGCCATGTGTGGCATATCTTCTACCGGGCAGATTTTTGAAATCACACCCTTGTTACCGTGACGGCCGGCCATTTTGTCACCAGGCTGAATACGACGTTTAACGGCTAAGTATACTTTTACCATTTTTTGTACGCCTGGTGGCAATTCGTCACCTTGCGTCAATTTACGTTTTTTCTCTTCAAACTTGTTGTCAAATTCGATACGTGCTTGACTTAAGCTGTCTTTCAATTGCTCTAATTGACGTGCTGCATCTTCGTCGCTTAAACGAATATCAAACCAGTCATAACGGCCCACAGAGGCTAAATACTCAGGTGTTAATGCATCCCCTTTTTTCAGCTTATTAGGACCGCCAGTGGCGGCTTTGCCCGCTAACAAACGACTGATACGGCCAAAGGTGTCGTCTTCCACAATACGCATTTGGTCAGCCAAGTCTTGTTTGTAATCATTAAGCTGGTCATCAATAATTTGTTGTGCACGTGCATCACGGTCAATGCCTTCACGCGTAAACACTTGCACGTCGATGACTGTACCGCTCATGCCAGAAGGCACACGCAATGAAGTATCTTTAACATCAGATGCTTTTTCGCCGAAAATCGCACGCAGCAATTTTTCTTCCGGTGTCAGTGTAGTTTCACCTTTTGGTGTCACTTTACCTACAAGCACATCGCCAGCTTCTACTTCAGCACCAATGTAAATAATGCCTGAGTCATCCAAACGACCGAGCATACGCTCTGACAAGTTGGAGATATCACGCGTGATTTCTTCAGGGCCTAATTTAGTATCACGTGCTACCACTGACAACTCTTCAATATGGATTGAAGTATAGCGATCATCAGCCACTACGCGCTCTGAAATCAAAATCGAGTCTTCGTAGTTGTAACCGTTCCATGGCATAAAACCTACCAACATATTTTGGCCAAGTGCTAACTCACCCATGTCTGTTGACGCACCATCTGCGACCACATCACCACGTGAAATCACCTCACCCACCTTCACCAACGGACGCTGGTTAATATTGGTATTTTGGTTAGAACGTGTATATTTGATTAAGTTGTAAATATCTACACCTACTTCGCCAGCTTGCGCTTCAGCATCGTGTACACGGACCACAATACGGCTTGAATCCACGTAATCCACAATACCGCCACGGCGTGCTTGTACTGTCGTACCGGAGTCAACCGCTACCGTACGCTCAATGCCTGTACCCACTACGGCTTTTTCAGCGCGTAGACATGGCACGGCTTGACGTTGCATGTTGGCACCCATCAATGCACGGTTCGCGTCATCGTGTTCTAGGAACGGAATCAATGAAGCCGCCACTGACACAATTTGACTTGGCGCCACGTCCATGTACTGCACACGTTCAGGCTGCGTCATCGTAAACTCATTGTGATGACGTGAAGACACTAACTCTTCTTTAAAGCCACCTTTGGCATCCAATGCTGTATTCGCTTGCGCGATCATGTATTGGCTTTCTTCAATGGCAGATAAAAACTCAATGTTATCTGTGACTTTATTGTCGTCTACACGGCGATATGGTGTTTCTAAGAAACCATATTGGTTAGTACGTGCATACAGCGCTAGTGAGTTGATCAAACCAATGTTTGGACCCTCTGGCGTTTCAATTGGACATACGCGACCATAGTGTGTTGTATGTACGTCACGTACCTCAAAGCCTGCACGCTCACGCGTTAAACCGCCAGGCCCTAATGCAGAAATACGACGTTTGTGCGTAATTTCTGATAATGGGTTGGTTTGGTCCATAAATTGTGACAATTGGCTAGAACCAAAGAATTCACGAATCGCGCTAGACACTGGTTTCGCATTGATCAAATCGTGTGGCATCAGATTGTCTGATTCAGCTTGTGATAAACGCTCTTTTACAGCACGCTCCACACGCACCAAACCGGCACGGAATTGGTTCTCAGCAAGCTCACCTACTGAACGGATACGACGATTACCTAAGTGATCAATATCATCAATCTCGCCACGACCATTGCGCAATTCAATCAACACGCCAATCACAGCAAGAATGTCGTGTGTATTGAGGATGTTAGCGCCTGTGTCGCCTTGCTCACCTGTCATGGCATAGAAATTACGCAACCAGTTAGCACTGCGCTCTTCTTGTTTGGTTGGATAGGCACGACGATTAAACTTCATACGGCCTACCACTGACAAGTCATAGCGCTCTTCTGAGAAGAACAAGCCATTGAATAACGCTTCTACAGCTTCTTCGGTTGGCGGCTCGCCTGGACGCATCATACGGTAGATGGCTACGCGCGCGCTGTATTGGTCAGGGATTTCATCAATACGTAATGTTTGAGAAATAAAATCACCGTGGTCTAAATCATTGGTATATAACGTGTTGATTTCAGAAACTTTTGCTTCAATCAGCTTATCCAACAATGTTTCTGTAATTTCATCATTGGCATTGGCAATGACTTCACCAGTTTCTTTGTCGATGATATTGGCAACGATTGCACGACCCAAAATAAAGTCAGTTGGCACCACAATTTTGGTCACGCCAGCTTTTTCAATATCACGGATGTGTTTCACCGTAATGCGCTTGTCTTTAGCAACGAGTACTTCACCTGCTTTATCAGCGATGTCGAATTTAGCCACTTCACCACGTAAGCGGTCAGCTACCAATGTAAATTCCACGCCTTTCGGGCCAATATGGAAGGTATCGGTATCGTTAAATGTTTGCAGAATTTGTTCTGGGGTGTAACCCAATGCTTTCAGCAAAATGGTCACTGGCATCTTACGACGACGATCCACACGGAAGTACAAGTAATCTTTAGGGTCGAACTCAAAATCTAACCATGAACCACGGTAAGGAATGATACGTGCTGAGAACAGCAATTTACCTGAGCTATGTGTTTTACCGCGGTCATGCTCAAAGAACACACCTGGGCTACGGTGCAATTGTGAAACAATCACACGCTCTGTACCGTTAATCACGAACGAGCCATTTTCAGTCATCAAAGGCAATTCGCCCATGTACACTTCTTGCTCTTTCACTTCTTTCACGGTCGGCTTAGAAGCCTCTTTGTCCATGATGGTCAAACGCACTTTTACGCGCAATGGTGCAGCGTAAGTCAAGCCACGTTGTTGACACTCTTTGACATCAAATGGCTCTGCGCCTAATTGATAGCTCACGTAATCCAAACGTGCATTGCCTGAGTGGCTCACAATAGGAAATACGGAACGGAATGTTGACTCTAAGCCATCATTGGTACGTTTGTCTGTTGGAATCTCTGCCTGCAAAAAGGCCTTGTAGGACTCCAATTGCATCGCGAGTAAATAAGGAACTTCTTGAACGCTCTCTCGTTTAGCAAAGCTTTTACGAATGCGTTTTTTTTCGGTAAAGGAATAGCTCATAGCGTCTCCTGAAATTTTGAGGGTAGAAGACAAAACACTTTTCATCCACTGCAATGTTTTGATTTCTAACTTCTTTTTTAAGTGAAATAGAAATTATTGACTTCTAATGCGACCCGCCATACGTTGATATGGTGGAGGTTACATTTTGTTACATAGTACCTACCTACAAACGGCGAAGGCTGACGGTCTCCCGTCAGCCTCACCTAGTCCTAAAATAGGATTATTTGATTTCGCCAGTTGCGCCAGCTTCGATCAATTTTTTCAATGCTGCGTCAGCGTCAGCTTTGCTTACGCCTTCTTTAATTGCTTTTGGTGCGCCGTCAACTAAGTCTTTCGCTTCTTTCAAGCCTAAAGCTGTCAATTCGCGAACTGCTTTAATCACGTTCACTTTGCTTTCGCCAGCTGCCAACAAGATCACGTTGAACTCTGTTTGCTCTGCTGCGGCAGCTGCTGGAGCACCTGCTGCGCCACCAGCCGCTACTGCTACTGCAGCTGCTGATACACCAAATTTCTCTTCGATTTCTTTAATCAGTGCTGAAAGCTCCAACACTGACATTGAACCAACTGCGTCTAAAATATCTGCATTTGAAATTGCCATTTGAATATTCCCTAAAATTTAATAATGTTGCGTATGAATTAAGCTGCTTCTTTAGCGTCACGAACCGCTGCAAGTGCGCGCGCAAATTTGGTTGGCACTTCGTTGAGTGTACGTGCGAATTTCGCAAGCAACTCTTCTCTGCCCAATGTAGATGCCAAGGCTTGTACCCCAGCTAAATCCATCACCTGATTTGGCATTGCGCCCGCTTTGATCACGAACTTGTCGTTAGTTTTAGCAAAATTGTTTAACACTTTTGCTGCGGCCACAGGATCGGTAGATATACCAAACACCAATGGACCAACCATTTGGTCTGCTAAAGCAGAAAATGGCGTACCTTCTACCGCACGGCGTACAAGTGTATTTTTCAACACACGCAAATAAACGCCAGCTTTACGTGCTTCCGCACGCAATACCGTCAAATCTGCCACACCAATACCACGGTACTCAGCAAGAACAATTGCTTGCGCTGATGCAACTTGCGCACTAACTTCGGCAACGACTTCTTTTTTCTCTGTAAGATTGAGACTCAAGGTCTTTTCTCCTTCCGTTAATAAAGCACAACACGACTGTGTTGCACCGCTCACGGCGTCCTTATTCAGGGCATATTCATATCCTGTATCGGGTTCGCCATCTGCGTTGGTCTTTACTTTAAATAAACAGAGGAAATGGTCATAGAAGCCCCGTCACCCATTTATTTTCCGTATTGATTAAATCCCTAAGGATACCAACGGTCTTTGATGTTCCTGCTACACATTTAATGACATAAACATGCAGCAGTCCCAAAGTTCTTTTTAAGGCAATATTTGCCTAACTACTAATTACACTAATGTGGCTTGATCCACACGCACACCAGGACCCATCGTGCTAGAGACAGATACTTTTTTCAAGTACACGCCTTTAGTCGAGGCTGGTTTTGCTTTATTCAACGCTTCCACCAATGCAGCCAAGTTACCTTGCAATTGCTCTAATGTGAATGAAGCGCGACCAATGGTGCAATGAATAATGCCGCCTTTATCAGTACGGTATTGCACTTGACCAGCTTTTGCGTTTTTAACTGCAGCTGCCGCGTCTGGAGTCACTGTGCCCACTTTTGGGTTTGGCATCAAACCACGTGGACCCAACACTTGACCCAAAGCACCTACGATACGCATCGCATCTGGTGTGGCAATCGCCACATCAAAATCCAACATACCAGCCTTGACTTGCTCAGCCAAATCTTCAAAACCCACGATATCAGCACCCGCTGCTTTTGCAGCTTCGGCTTGCGCGCCCTGTGCAAACACCGCAACGCGTGTTGTTTTACCTGTACCGTTTGGCAATACCAAAGCACCACGTACCAATTGGTCAGATTTACGTGCGTCAATACCCAAATTAACCACAGCATCAACTGACTCGTTAAATTTGGCAGTTGCGCCCTCTTTTACCAAACCCAACGCTTCTTGCACTGGATACAATTTATTGCGGTCAATTTTTGCGCGCAATGCATCAATTCTTTTCGCCATGTTATACACCCTCCACTTCGATACCCATACTGCGCGCACTACCTGCAATCGTACGCACCGCTGCATCCATGTCGGCTGCAGTCAGATCAGGCATTTTAGTTTTAGCAATTTCTTCCGCTTGTGCGCGTGTGATTTTGCCTACTTTATCGGTATGTGGACGCGCTGAACCTTTGTCCAATTTAGCCGCTTTTTTGATCAAAATCGTCGCTGGCGGTGTTTTCATCACAAACGTGAAGCTCTTATCCGCAAACGCTGTAATCACTACTGGGATTGGAAGACCTGGCTCAACACCTTGTGTTGCAGCGTTGAACGCTTTACAGAATTCCATAATATTCAAACCACGTTGACCCAATGCTGGACCTACGGGTGGACTTGGGTTGGCTTTACCTGCAGGAATTTGCAGTTTAATGTAGCCGATGACTTTTTTTGCCATAACAACACTCCTAAAATGGGTACAAACGCTTTAACTTAAGCTCCCCGTTAAACACAAATTGCCCGCTAATGCAGGCAACCTACTTACTATACTTCTTTTTCTATCTGACTAAAGTCCAACTCTACCGGTGTTGCGCGACCAAAAATGACCACGGAAACACGCAATTTACTTTTTTCGTAGTTCACTTCTTCCACACCACCAGAGAAGTCTTTAAACGGTCCATCAATCACACGTACAGACTCACCTTTTTCAAAGGTCAGTTTTTGCGTCGGATTCGACTTACTGTCATCCATACGTCTCAGAATAATCTCTACTTCTTTATCTTTAATCGGTGTTGGCTTTTGTGCAGTACCTCCAATGAAAGAAGTCACACGCGGCGTACTTTTCACCAAGTGCCAGCTTTCATCCGTCATATCCATTTGCACTAACACATAGCCTGGGTACAAGCGACGCTCTGAAATGGTCTTTTGACCAGATTTCATTTCCACCACCTCTTCCACAGGCACCAAAATATCGCCAAACTGATCCTGCAAGCCTGAGCGCGTAATACGCTCCTCAAGGCCGGCCTTTACAGATTTTTCCATTCCGGAAAAGGCTTGGACTGCATACCAACGCATACTCATTAAGCACTCCGTCCCATTAACCATTGCACCATGTAAGCGAAGCCAATATCCACCACCGCCAAAAAGGCAGCCATAATCAGCACCAACACAAATACTGCAATGGTGGTTTGAATCGTTTCTTTACGTGTCGGCCACACCACGCGTTTAGCTTCTGCAACCGAATCACCGACAAAGCCAAGCGCGTCCTTACCCAGCGGCGATGTCCACATCACTGCCAAGCCCGCCGCGATGCCCGCCATTACCGCCAAAATGCGTAAGACGAGCGCCTTGTCTTCCAAAAGATAAAAACCAGCAATCCCCGCCACAACCAACAACAGAGATACTACTAGTTTTAATTTATCCATCATAAGTGTTTCACTTAATTATAAAAGCAAACCATTTTTTCAAATGGTTTGCATTGTTATTTGGCAGGCCAAGAGGGTCTCGAACCCCCAACCCTCGGTTTTGGAGACCGATACTCTACCAATTGAGCTATTGGCCTATACAACTTTAACTGTTCAAAAAGCCACACCGGGTTGCTGGCATGGCTTTCATATCAAGCGTATTACGCGATGACTTTAGCGACCACACCAGCACCAACGGTACGACCACCTTCACGAATCGCGAAGCGCAAGCCTTCTTCCATCGCAATCGGGGCAATCAATGTCACAGTGATAGATACGTTATCACCTGGCATCACCATTTCTGTACCTGCTGGCAATTCTACAGCACCCGTTACGTCTGTCGTACGGAAGTAGAATTGTGGACGGTAACCTTGGAAGAATGGTGTATGACGACCACCTTCATCTTTACCCAACACGTAGATTTCTGCTGTGAATTTTGTGTGTGGTTTGATAGAACCAGATTTAGCCAATACTTGACCGCGTTCTACTTCTTCACGTTTTGTACCACGTAACAATACACCTACGTTGTCACCTGCTTGACCTTGGTCAAGTAACTTACGGAACATTTCAACGCCTGTACAGGTTGTTTTTAATGTGTCTTTGATACCAACGATTTCGATCTCGTCACCTACTTTAACGATACCGCGTTCGATACGGCCAGTCACTACAGTACCGCGACCAGAGATAGAGAATACGTCTTCTACTGGCATCAGGAATGTACCGTCAACTGCACGCTCTGGCATTGGGATGTAGCTGTCTAATGCATCAGCCAATGCGAAGATGGCTGGTTCGCCGATTGGTGATTGGTCACCTTCTAGAGCTAATTTAGCTGAGCCTTTGATGATTGGGGTGTCGTCACCTGGGAAGTCGTATTTAGACAATAGGTCACGTACTTCCATTTCAACCAACTCTAACAATTCAGCGTCATCTACCATGTCTGCTTTGTTCAGGAATACAACGATGTATGGCACACCTACTTGACGCGCTAACAGGATGTGTTCACGCGTTTGTGGCATAGGGCCGTCAGCAGCTGAACATACTAAGATTGCGCCGTCCATTTGTGCAGCACCGGTAATCATGTTTTTAACATAGTCGGCGTGGCCTGGGCAGTCTACGTGTGCGTAGTGACGTGTGGCTGTCTCGTACTCAACGTGTGCTGTGTTAATGGTAATACCACGTGCTTTTTCTTCTGGCGCCGCGTCAATTTGATCGTAAGCCTTGGCTTCACCACCAAATTTCTTGGTCAATACTGTAGTAATCGCCGCTGTTAATGTCGTCTTACCGTGGTCAACGTGACCAATCGTACCGACGTTCACATGTGGCTTGGTACGTTCAAATTTGCCTTTTGCCATGATTGATTTCCTTTACCTTGATGTCTTTAAAATTAAATTATTTCTTGTTCATAATGGCATCAGCCACGTTTCTTGGTGCTTCAGAGTAATGCTTAAATTCCATGCTGTAGCTTGCGCGGCCTTGCGACAATGAACGCACTACAGTTGAATAACCGAACATCTCAGCCAATGGCACTTCTGCACGGATAATTTTACCAGAGGCGCTGTCATCCATCCCTTGAATCATGCCACGACGTGATGACAAGTCACCCATCACATCACCCATGTAGTCTTCTGGCGTTTCCACCTCAACCGCCATCATCGGCTCGAGCAAGATTGGGTCTGCTTTACGCATACCATCTTTAAATGCAATCGAAGCAGCCATTTTGAAAGCGTTTTCGTTCGAGTCAACGTCATGGTAAGAACCGTCAAACAAAGTGACCTTTGCATCCACAACCGGGAAGCCAGCCAACACGCCTGAAGGAATGGTTTCACGCAAACCTTTTTCAACTGCCGGGATGAACTCGCGCGGCACGGTACCGCCTTTAATCGCATCCACGAACTCAAAGCCTTTACCAGCTTCATTTGGTTCCATTTTGAGCCAAACGTGACCATACTGACCTTTACCGCCGGATTGCTTAACGAATTTACCTTCGATTTCAATCGTTTTCTTGAATGCTTCACGGTAAGCCACTTGTGGTGCGCCCACGTTAGCTTCCACGCCAAACTCGCGCTTCATACGATCCACCAGAATTTCCAAGTGCAACTCAC
>Ga0208758_100754_pt1 | contig 9399 bp, 8 predicted proteins | sample LakWasM116_HOW13_2_FD_183930 | JGI IMG/M metagenome (GOLD analysis project Ga0208758, IMG submission 183930) | Freshwater sediment methanotrophic microbial communities from Lake Washington under simulated oxygen tension - Sediment Metagenome... | ecosystem: Environmental > Aquatic > Freshwater >...
TTTTTCAATATCCATGCAGACCATCTCGGCTTGGTGGAATCCCAATTAAAGGTGGGCACCAGTTTGCCGCCATAGCCAAATTCCGCCAGAATGATTTTGCCTTTTTCTACAGTCAGCGGACAAGAGCCATAGCCATCGTAGCGTGAAGGCATTGCTTGCCCAGCTTTAAGCGCTAAAAGGTTTTCAGCCACGATTACTACTTGTTTACGCACCGCAGCCAGTGTTTTGGCATTGGGGGTAGAGGTTGCGTCACCCAGCCCAAAAATATTGGGGAAGCGTACATGTTGCAAAGTGTGCTGATCGACTTCGACCCAGCCATCTGCATTGGCAAGCGGGCTTGCTTTAATGAATGCGGGCGCTGTTTGTGGCGGCACTACATGCAACATATCAAATCTCTTGCTCTGAATAGTCGTGTTGCCATCTGCATCTTTGATTTGAAACACGGCTGTTTTTTTCGGGCCATCGACCTCAATCAATGTGCTATTGAAATTAAGATGCGCGCCATAGCGTCGCACATACTGCATGAGTGGTTCAACGTAGTCTTTTACGCCAAATAACACGCCACCTGCATTATGAAAATCGACATTGATACCGCTTAGCAAGCCTCTGTGCTCCCAGTGTGAGCAAGATAAATACATGGCTTTTTGTGGTGCGCCAGCGCATTTAATCGGCATGGCAGGCTGAGTGAAGATGGCGGTGCCAGAGTGAAATTTTTTCACTAGCTCCCAAGTGTATGGCGCTAAATCGTAACGGTAATTGGATGTGACGCCATACATGCCCAAAGACTCTTTCAGGCCTTTAATCGCATCCCAATTCAGAGTGAGGCCAGGGCAAACAATCAGGTATTGATATGTCACTGTGCCTAAATGGTCGGTATCCACTTGGCGATTGGCAGGGTCAAATGTGGTGACTGCGGCTTTGAGCCAAGTAACGCCATTCGGGATGCAATCTGCCATATCACGTACTGTTTTATTGGCTTCAAATTCACCAGCGCCTACCAATGTCCAAGCTGGCTGGTAGTAATGTTGTGTGGACGGTTCAATAATAGCAATCGAGAGCGAGGGGTCGCGCTTTAATAGACTGGCCGCGACGCCACAACCAGCAGAGCCGCCGCCAACAATCACAACTTCAAAAGTATTCGTTTGTGCGTCCATTTTTTTGGGGCTTTCTAATAATTATAAAATGACGGTGATGCTATGCGTGCTTGGCTTTTACCCAGCGTACAAAGCGGGTAATCAAGCATTTGCTTTTTATCCAAGCACACATGGCTTGGAATGGCGTGTTTGTTTGGGTATTGCGTTGGGCCGTGGCGCGCGTATACATTTGAGCTGCACGATTGCCCGTACGGCAAAAACCGAGTACTGGTTTTGCTGTGACGGATAGCGCTGCACTGAAAGCATCCACTTGACTCGCTTGAATTTGATTAGGGATCACCGGAATATAGACGTAATGAATGCCTTGCTGTTTTGCAGCTTCAGCAATTGCATCGCTGCTAGGCTGGTCTGCACCACCTTCTAAATCCGGACGATTGTTAATGATGGTCTTAAACCCTAATTGTGCGATTTCTACAACATCGCTCGGACTAATTTGCGGTGCCGTGCTGTAATCGTCAGAGATTTTTGTGATGCTAAGTGCCATAACGCGTGTTCCTTCAATCGTTAAGGGTTGGTATATTGTGTACAGATCTGCTGGTGCAATACTTGCATGACCGCCATGGCGGCTTTGCTAGAGATGCTGTAAATAATGCTTTTTCCTTCGCGCCGTGTGGTCACCAAACCAGCCTCTCTTAATACTGTAAGCTGTTGGGAGAGCGTGGGCTGGTGTATGCCTAAGATACTTTCTAATTCACCCACGGATTTTTCACCTAGCGATAGCTGACAAAGCAACATCAGTCTATCCGTGTTGGCCATGGCGCGCATCAAGTTGCAGGCTTTGTCGGCCGAAGCACGGAGTTCGTCAAAGTTAATATTAGGTTGTGTGATAGTTATCGTCATGGTTAATATTTTTATATTATATTTTAATATATAATGTTTTTCAATATTTTAATCGGAGTGTATATGTTTAAGCAATTGTTGGATAGAGAGTCTTCTACATTTACCTATCTGATTGTGGATGACCAAACAAAAGAAGCCGCATTGATTGATCCGGTCGATTGTCAGATGGAGGTGTATGTTGCGCTGTTAGAAGAGTTAAGCGTGACGTTGAAGTACGCTTTGGAAACGCATGTACATGCGGACCATGTGACCGCTAGTGGCAAACTGCGTCAACGCTTCGGCATCCAAACTGCGGTCAGCCAACAATGTGGTGCCACCAGTGCAGATTTGCAACTCAATGATGGCGACGTACTTAACTTAGGGCATCAATCTGTCAAAGTAATAGCGACCCCTGGTCACACCCCTGGTAGCGTCTCTTATGTATGGCAAGACAAAGTATTTACCGGAGATGCGCTGTTGATTAATGGCTGTGGCCGTACCGATTTTCAAGGTGGGGATGCCGGTACACTGTACGACAGTATTACACAGCGCTTATTCATACTACCTGATGAGACTTTGGTGTATCCGGCGCATGATTATCAAGGTAGGCGGGTGAGTTGCATCGCGCAAGAAAAAGCGATTAATCCGCGTTTGTCTGGCAAAACGCGAGAGGCATTTATTGCACTGATGCAACAGCTTAATTTGCCAAAACCAAAGATGATTGATATTGCCGTACCGGCTAATCGCAAATGTGGCGTAGATGAGGATACTCTGCTGCAGGGGTAAGCTTCGTTTGTGCGCACAGTATGAGTGCACAAGCTGAATCATTAGCGTTACAATGCACGTCAATCATAGGAGACAACGATGCAAAACGCACCAATTTCGCTTGAGTGGTTAACGATGTTCCCGGACTTGGAGGCATTAGAATCTCCAGCAAAGGCGCTATTGGCTCAATATGCGCGTATCGTAGAAGCGCCGATTGGTACGGTTGGTTATCGTGAAGGCGGGGCGTGTGGTGCTTATGTCATGCGTTTGGCTGGGCAATCCCGAGTGTTCAAAATGTCGTCTAGCGGGCGCGAGATCTTGCTATACCGCGTCAATGCAGGCGAAACCTGCGTCATAACCACTACCTGTTTACTGGGGAACAGCAATTATCCGGCATCTACCGTAGTCGAAGAGGCAATTCGTGATGTTGTTATTCCAGCACCTGCATTCAATCAGCTTATGATTGACTCTAGAGTGTTTCGAACATTTGTGATGACCAATTATGGTGCGCTCATCAGTGATTTAATCGTGTTGCTGGACGAGGTCGCATTTCATACCTTGGATGCACGTTTGGCTAAGCTATTATTAGATGCAGGCAACAATAATGTATCGCGCACCCATCAGCAAATTGCAGATGAGTTAGGCACCGCGCGTGAAGTGGTCAGCCGACAGTTAAAACGGTTTGAGCAAAAAGGTTGGGTGGCCATGGGGCGCGGTCAGGTCAATATCCAAGACCGCGCGCAGTTATTGAATATGGCTAATCATTAATGTTGTATTTGCATCACGCAAGCTTGTGCTTGTAGTTGCGCTGTTTTAGATACCGCAGGCGCTTCGTTCTCTGATAGCGTCACTTTACAATCAATACATTTACCTTTGGTGGTGTCAAAGCCTTTAACCGTGGCTAAGCCTTTGACATCTTTAAATATAGCACCATCTACTTCAGCATCGGTTAAGTTAGCGCCGGTAAGATCCGCACCTGTTAGATCCGCTTTATTTAAATCACCACGATAAAGATTAGTATTGCGCAAATTGGCGCCACGCAAATCGCCAAAAGCAAAGGCTGCAATATTCAAATCGGCCCCTTCAAAATTAGCACCAGCAAAGTTGCCGCCCACAGAGTCAAACTTCATTTGTCCCATCGGTTGGTTTCCCATGTCTAGGCCAAAGCGACCTTTGCTAATGTTAGCTTCATGCATATCCACATTGCCTAAGGTGCCTATCATTCTGGCATTACTTAAATTGGCCTGACTAAAATTGGTTTTACTAAATATGGCTTGAAAGATAATGGCATTGCTTAAATTGGCACCGGTAAAGTTGGCGTTTTCTAAGCGCGCCAAATTAAGGTAGGCGCCAGATAAATTGGCCCCACTTAAATTGGCGCCTTTGAGTTCAGCACCAAAAAAACTGACGTTTTGCATATTGCAGTGACGTAAATCCATGCCGTTAAAAATTAAGTAGCCTGCATCTTTGTTGCTTAAATCACATTGTTTGCTGGCAATTTGTGTAAGCGCTGCTTCTTGTGTAATTTTCTCGCGCTCTGGTTCTGCGTTTTTTGCATAAAAGGCGGTTGCTTTTTCAATCACCATGTCTGGGTTCGTCAAAAAAGTTTCTTTAGCAGCAGCACTGCTAAAACAATAGGTTTTACCTTGGTATAGCGCATTGACCTCGCAATTGGTTTTCAACATGGCGCCAGTCGATAGTCCTGTGGCGCAGTTGTTGCCAAGCTCGCCAGCCCAAACCAATGATGAGAAAAGTAGGCCTGTGATGGTAATAAAGTAACTGAATGATTTCATGATAGCCCCCAATAGTGATGAGCTGCTTGTGTCAGCAGATGTCAGCTAGTATAGGCGGGTACGCATTCCTCACAGTAACTAAAGTCACATAAACTAAATTCACGTAGCCAATTTCAATATCTTACAACCAGCTCATGATTTTCATGAGATACAAGTTATTAACAATTACTTGTCGTCAACGGCCATGGTCAACTCGTTATGTGCTTATCTGCCCAATAAAGCAGAATACTCAGAGGAGAATGAAATGAGCGTTAAAATGCATCACAGTATTTGGTTAGGTTTATTAGCAACGTCTGTTTCGTTGCCAGCGCTAGCTGACCACGAATATGAAGACCGTGCGCGTGTGCTCTCAGTGACACCACAAATTGAACGCGTGAATAGTCCGCGTCAAGAGTGCCGTACCGAATATGTGCGTGAGAGCTACTATGAAGCGCCACGCCGTTCTAATGCAGGTGCCATTGTGGGTGGTATTGCCGGTGGTTTAATCGGTAGCCGCTTTGGTGGCGGTAACGGACGTATTGCGACTGCAGCGGTAGGTGCCGGTTTAGGTGCGGTTGTAGGTGACCGTTATGATAACCGTGATGCTGGATATGGCCGCGAGCGTGTGGAAACGAGACCAGTTGAGCGTTGCGTGACTGTCGATAACTGGCAATCTGTGACTACAGGCTATTTGGTGAATTATGAATACAATGGTCGCCAATATACGACAGTTACAGAACGTGATCCTGGCCGTTTTATCCCGGTCAATGTTGCGGTAAGACCAAGTGGCTACGTGACCGAGGTGGTGTACAAACCCTCAAAATGGGATGACGACAACCATCCTGGCCGTGGACGTGGTAAACAACGTGATCGCCAATACTGGTAATCATGTTGAAACAAAAAGCCGTACTGCAAAGTACGGCTTTTTTATTGGAATGTATCAGTTAGCCAGCTATTGAGACTGTTGCAATAAGCTAAGTTGCCTAAAGTTGCCAAGTGCTGCTTCAATTGGCATAGGGCTACTTAAGTAAAACCCTTGACCATAATCGACGCCCATTTTCTTCAGTAACTTCATGGTCTCTGCATCCTCCACAAACTCGGCAATGGTTTTGATTTTCATTGCCTCGGCAATGCTTTGGATAGATTTGGCCATGGCCAAATCAATGTCATTACGGGTAATGTCTTTGACAAAGCCACCATCCATTTTTAAGAAGTCTACCGGTAGATTTTTAAGATAAGCAAATGATGACATGCCGCTACCAAAGTCATCTAATAAGAATTTACAACCGATGGCTTTCAACTCTTGCATCAATGTAATGGTATTGGTTAAGTTAATAATGGCTGAGGTTTCTGTGATCTCGAAACAAATTTTAGTATGCGGTACTTGGTATAGCTCAAACTGGTCTTTGATAAACCCAAGCAAACCCTTATCGCTGAGTGACATGCCGGATAAGTTGATGGTCAGTAAGAAGTCATGTTGCTCATTGGTATTAATGAGTTGATGGTAAATAGAGAACGTCTTGTTGATGACCCAACGGTCGATTTTAGACATCAAGTGATAACGCTCGGCCGATGGGATAAACGCCATCGGCAAAATAATGGTGCCGTCGACATCAATCTTACGAATTAAGATCTCATAAAAGATATTGTTATTGTCATCCTGCAACGGCAAGATAGGCTGGCAATAGAGGCAGAAGCGGTTCTCATCCATCGCGGAGTTAATACGCGATACCCATTCCATTTCCACATGGCGTCTCGCCAAATCATCATCATGGTGTCTAAACAGGTGAATCTGATTACGGCCATTGTCTTTGGCTGCATAGCAGGCGGCATCGGCATAGCTGGTAATGTCACCCAAATCTTGCATCTCGGATGTGATTTCGACCATGCCGATGCTCACGCCAATTTTAAACATGCGGTTATCATGCACAAAGCGGAAATCTTCCACCATGGAGCGCATTTCTTCTGCAATCAGCAGGGCATTTTGCACATCACAATTGGTGAGTAATAGGCCAAATTCATCACCACCCAGGCGGGCAAAGGTATCCTCTTCACGCACGCGCTGGCTTAGTATCAGGCTAATTTGTCGCAACAATTCATCACCGGCACGGTGTCCACAGGTGTCATTCACTACCTTGAATTGGTCCAAATCCATATAGCAGAAAATATGCTGCGCATTGCTGATTTTGACATCGTTCAAAGCCACATTCAGGCGGCGCTCAAACTCTTGTCGGTTGACCAGGCCAGTCAGCGCATCATGCTGTGCCTGATGGCGCAACATGCGTGTTGCATCGTGTACGCGGTCTTGCAAGCTGTCATGCGCCATTTGAATATGGTTGGCCATGGTGTTGAGCCCAAGCTGCAAGGTTTTAATCTCGCCCGCGGCATCTTCGTCCACACGTAAATTTAGATGCCCGGCACCTAAGTTCTTCACAGATTCTGCCATCGAAATAATAGGGTTGGTAATACTGCGCCCCAAACGGTAAGCCAAAATGCTGCTGGTCAGAAACCCAATGAGACCTAACAGCAAACTTTTCCAAATCATGGATTTTTTGGTGGCTTTAATGCGGTCTTTGCTCAATGCCACATAGACCTGACCAACAACCTCTGCACGTTTATTCGCTTCCAACATGTTATTGGTGCCATCGTAGAAGTCGTCAATTTCAACCACATTACGAATCACCGGCGCGTTAGACACAATGTATTCGGCTTGATTAATCTCTTTAATCGATAAGTCATTGCTGACATTGGGTTTGATTTGATACGGAATTTGCCCGCTAACGGCTAATCGAACGCCTTCTGTATTGGTAATTAAAATCGAAATGATGTCATCTTCACGCGAGATGGTTTGCTGAATCAGTGTCTGTAAAAAGTTGATGTTGCCAGAAAGTACGCCGTACTCACTGGCGGGGGCAATTTGTGTGGCAATAATGCGGCCTCGGTCGCTCAGCGAGTCATTGAGTGTATTGATGCTTTTTGAGATTGAATACGCCGTCAAGAAAAGTGTAATCACAAACGTTGGTACTACGGTTAGTAGCATCATCCTTGCTTTAATACCAAGCTTATTAAAAAAGCTCATTTTTCATCCTTTAACATTTGCTGATAAATTACAGCATCATCAGCAATTCGAATATCAAGCGAGCGGGCAACTTGACGGTTAATTTCAATGGAGAATTGGTTGGCCGCTTTTGCTAGAGGCAATGTTACATGGTCTTTAGGTAATTGTTTGATGGTGTTGGCTACTTCGGATGCAAACTGTTTTGGACTGCTAAATACAGCCGCCACTGCACCAGATTTAGCATACGATTGTGAAAAGCCAATGACCGGTGTTTGGTGACGATAAGTGGTCAGCAATATGGTTTGTGCGGTTTCTCGCGTATAAATTAAAGGGTCTGGGATCGCGAGCAGCAACTGTTTGCTCATCATGAGTTTTTCCAAGTTACTTTGAAGCTCATCGGCCTTATTGACTAGGCGGATATTCACTTCCATATTAAATTTTTTAGCGGCACTTTGTAAATCATTACTTTGAAACTGAGATACCGGACCAAGCAATACGCCCATAGTATACAAGTTAGGGAAAATAGCGCGAATCAGCGCGAGTTGGCGTGTAAAAGGTTGATCTAAATAAATAGCCGAGAAACGATCTGGGCTACGCTCACTTTCTTTTAAAATGCTTTCATAGCTGGATTTAGGCACCAATACGCCTATCACGGGCGTACTTTCATCTAGGTTGCCCGCATAAGAAAGCGCTTGTGTGCCAACCGCCACGACTAAAGTATCTTTAGGGATGTTAATCGATAAGCCGCTATCGTTTTTAGAGACATTGACTTTAATCCCACTCTGCTCGTTAATTTCTATCTTCAGCTGTTTGACAAACTCTGCTACGGCAGTCGTATCATTGGTGGTCAGAATAGTGACGTTACTCCAGGCGTAAGCGTGTATGGGGTTGAGCCCAAAATAAAATAAGACGACTAGGCCGAACAGGCATTGTAGTCGTGCACGCATACTGAAATAAGACATCACATTCACGGGCTAGAAATCCAATCTCACATTGACGAAGCCGCGCCGGCGTAGAACGTTATAGTCTGCAAACTCTTTCTCATGGCGATCTGTGATGTTCTGGATATTGAGTGAAACCTCACCATCGCACTTGGATAGTTTGAAGCGCTTGGCCACGCGGGCATCAAAACGGTGGTTGCTATCGACAGGGTTGCCATCTCCCAGTGCTCTGACTGGTGAATTGTAATAACCGGCAAAACTGGCGTCCCAATTGTCTGAGAAGTGATGCGAAAGCAAAAAGCTGGAAATGTCTCTGGGGGTGGCGTCAATCAAATCATCTATTTCATTAGATTTAACGTTGTTGGGTAAGTTTTTAATATGCGCATAGTTCACCATCAGTTTGGTATCTTCGCCCAGCGCTAGGTTCAGTTGTGTTTCAAAGCCACGCATATCTAGTGAGCCCATATTGCGAAACGTGCCAACATCTCCGCCTACTAATACAGTGCCAGCAGGCGCTACAAAACTGTTGTTATCAAATTCGGTAATATAGTTGCTGATGGTGTCGTGGAAAAATCTGGCATCTACCGAAAGCCTGTCCCATTTGGCGACATAACCAATCTCACGTGATTGTATTTTTTCAGGCTTTAAATTGCCCTCATCAAAAAAGCGTTGGTATAAAAGTTTTTGTGGAAATGCTGTGGTGACTAATACGCTGCCTCTAAACTTTTCTTCCAAATAGCTTGGCGTGCGGAATGCCTCTGAGTACCCAAAACGAACAGTTTGATTTGGCGTGACATGCACGTTCATACTGGCTCTGGGGGAGAAATCGGCATTGGTAAAGTCATTGCTTTCAATCATGAAGCCACCATTTAACGTTAATTTTGGATGAA
>Ga0208758_100758_pt1 | contig 9347 bp, 7 predicted proteins | sample LakWasM116_HOW13_2_FD_183930 | JGI IMG/M metagenome (GOLD analysis project Ga0208758, IMG submission 183930) | Freshwater sediment methanotrophic microbial communities from Lake Washington under simulated oxygen tension - Sediment Metagenome... | ecosystem: Environmental > Aquatic > Freshwater >...
TGGGCTGCCGATTGACATCAGTGCCTTATCCGACAGAGTGGAACAGCCGCTGGAAGAATTGTTTGTGGATCGGTCGCGTGCGCCCATAGAGATCTTCAACATCAATGCGGATCAGTTGCCACTTGTGCTCAAAACCCTTGAGTCCTCCCTGCATTCCAAGGCGTGGCGAACCGTGATGCCCTTCTGGGAACTAGAGAATTTCCCCGCCCCCTGGCTGAAAGCTCTGGAGCTGGTGGACGAAGTGTGGGCCCCAACACGTTTCATCCAGTCCATGCTGAAGCACAGGACTCGCAAGCCGGTACGCTACATGCCGCTGATGCTCACTTTTGATGCTCCCGCGTCAGTGGATCGGGCGCAATTTGGATTGGATGCAGGAGGATTCATCTTTTTCTTTTCCTTCGACTGCCTTTCATTTGTTGAACGCAAGAATCCCATGGCAGTGGTCCGAGCGTTCCGCCGAGCCTTTCGACATCGCAACCCCATTGCACAAGCAAAGTTGGTTATCAAAGCACTGAATGCAGATAAGCTGTCGACCGAAAAGCCGCCGGCTTGGGTGGAGGAGTTGCGCAGCGATCCGGACGTTCAATTGATCGAGAATACCTTGAGCCGTGAAGCAACTCTGCAACTTATAGGGTGTTCCGATGCGGTTGTTTCATTGCATCGCAGCGAAGGCCTCGGGTTGTTGATTGCGGAAGCCATGGAACTAGGTAAGCCAGTGATCGCCACTGACTACTCAGCCACCACGGAGCTGATTTCGAACCAGACTGGTTGGCCGGTGGACTACAGATTGGTCCCTGTCCCCGAGGGGCATTACCCGTTTTACACCGACCAAGTGTGGGCAGAGCCAGATGAGGTGCACGCAGCATGGCAGATGCGTTCGGTATACCTTCTTCAAGAAGAGGCCGCGCGCCGGGCACGCAACGCTCGTGATCTGTTGCACCAACAGCACGGTCTGGCTGCATGTGCTCAACGGCTGCGCAGCCGAATTGAGGAAGTGCTCAGATTGCGACCAGCCGCATGATGGACAGCGCCCAAGATGGGCCCGTAACGGAACTCTCCAGCGAAAGGGAATGTGCAGTGGAGCATGCGATCGACAATCACCGCACCGCTGAACTTGCGGAAGCCATGGGCCGACCAAGTGGGGCAGCAGCTTTCGTCCAGGGGACTAAGAGGACCGTTCTCTGCGAGGATTCCTTACCGAGCTCACCGAAAGCTGAATCGATGTACGCCCCCAACTGCCAGGATGAGAAACTCGACCTATTGGACGCTCAGGCAGAATGCCGACGCCTTGTTCGCGCGGGCGTGCAAATGCACGAAGAAATTCTCTTGCTGCATCGCGAGTTGTCCGCCACAAGGCTGCAAGTGCAGGCACTTTTGTCAGACCAGCGGGAGTCCGCCCAAGACAAGGTCAAACTGCAATTTCTCGAAGCGCGGGTAGAAGCGCTCCTGCACTCGGCCTCCTGGCGCATCACCAAGCCCTTGCGATTGCTGTACAGGCTGTTGGTCGGCCACGCTTGACAATACGCCGCGAATGGAAGGCTGAGTAAAAGTAGCCAACAGTGCAATACCGATCACTGCAAAGTTGAACCGGTATTGCGACTGCAGTTGAAGCATGGAGTGCAGCTCAAGCTTTGATCGGAGTGCATGCCAAGATTTGACTACATGCAACCCGTAGGTACCCGCAGACAGGCACACCAAACCCCAGTGCTGTACAAAGGCGCTACACACGGCGAGCAGCAGATAAGCCAAGCTGAATAGCGCTAGGGCAGATATGAAAGTGACCTTTCGCCCAAAAGCTACAGCGTTGGTGCGGATTCCGTTGGCGAGGTCTGCATCATGGCCCCGAACTTCATGCATGAGGTGCCCAGCTGCGAAAACCACACCAAAGTAGCATGCAAAAATAGCGCTTGGAAAATCCAGCGGGGCAATTGCCAGATATCCCAACAGGAAATGCAGACTGCCTCCCACAAGGTGCAACAAGGACCCTGCAACCGGCGCACTCTTGAGGTGCAAGGGGGGGGCAGAGTAAGTAGCACTGGTTGCCAGCATGCCTGCGGCAATCCACAACGCTGGAGCCCCCAAGTGGGCAGCGACCACCAGCCCTGACACCGCAAAAAATTGCGCAAGCCACCACATGGCACGCCGTGTTACCCCCAGCGATAGAAAAGTTCGCGCCCTCCGTCCTGGGTCCTTCAGATCGCTGTCGATTCCCGCCCAATCGTTCAACACGACGATGTGCGCCACCAGGCTGACGCTTGCACATAACACTGCCGCAAGCACAGCCAGGGCATCCGACCAAGGGAGCCCTTGCCCGGCACGGTAGTGCGCGAACGCGAACCCGATCAATGGAGTTCCCTGAAGTACCGCCACCTCATCCAGACGCACGCAAAACAGCCAAGGGTGTTGCCACCAAGAACGCGTTTCCACCGGGAAAATCTCTTTCATCGACGAAGCGCAGCCGCAGGACCGGCCTGCTCTGTTGCCGCGAAAAGGCGCAGCCAAAGCGCCAACCCCAACTCGGGCGACCAGTAGTATCGGCGCACCGTGGCAGTCAGGTCATTGTGGAAGTACAACAGGGGCGACTGCCAAACGCGCGAGAACCCACCCTCAGCCACCTGTCTCAGCAGGTCTTCATTTATCTGGAGCTCGTGCCGGTCAGTTCCCGCTTCTGTGACCTGAATCCGCTCAATGATCCGCAACCAAAGCCGCTGATCGGCATCCTCGACGGTGAGCAGAGATTGAGGCAGCTTGATGGGACATCCCATGGCACGCAACGCGGGCAATCGCCACACAACGGCAGCCGGCGCTTTTTTGTAGTAAACCCAAAGAGACGGGTCCTCAGAGCGCGATTGCAGCACTTTGCAGAACTCCCGTGCCGCAGTGGCATCCACTTGGTTAAGCCACATCAGGACATGGATCTGGATGCCAATGTCAGCAGGATTGGGGTCCCTGCCAGGATCAACGCAATCGTAGTGGTCAGATGTAGATAACCATGTGCGGTAAAGACCCTCTGGCGTTTTGAATGCTTCCAGCATGGCGCGGGCCCTTGCCTTCAGCTTGTCATCTGACACCGGCGCCAATCGCCAAACCAGCGCAGTATCGTCCGCATCTGGTGTGATCTTGCACCCCAGTACACCGTGGGAAGGCATATCAGGGCGCCCATGGTAGCGAACGAGGCCCGACTCCTCCTCAATTTGCATGGAGAGAAAGCCCTTGGCCCGATTGAGCATGCCGGAGAGCTCCCATCGATCGCTCACTGGGCTAAGCAGATCGACGATTGCCGCGGTAGAGAACACGTTTAACTCGATGCCCGGTTTGTCAAAGCGCGTATCACTTGTGTAGTCGGTCAGCCAATAGCCGCCCCTGTCTTGTTGATGCTCCAGCAGCTTGGCGGCGAGTCCGGCCATATCGCTCATTGGCATGCTGGGAGACCAATGCGGACGAGTGGCCGTAGCCGTAACCGAGAACTTCCTGGCGATGAGGTGCTGTGATGTAAGGGAGAGGCTCTGCTGTGGCAATACGACGGAGACTTGGTGCTCCCCCTCGGTCAAGCTGCGCGCTGGGATACGGACTCTCCATCCGCTTGGACTGCTGATCCCCAGCACTTGCTCTACGTCCGGCCGCCTGTGGAAGGCGTCGATCACCGCGACCCGCTTGCCGTCGAGCCACAGTTCTAAGTTTTCAGGCGCAAGTTGGCCGCGCGTGGTCCATCCTACAACGTCAACACCCCGGTTGGGATACACATGCACCACGTCAATCGCCCCTTTCCAGGAGGCATCTTCGGGAGTCAACGCGACCAACGGGGTGACAACCACAGGCTTTGGTAGTTCGAATGCCTGGAGTGTCCAAGGCGGGGCATTGGGATGCGAACGGACCCAGGCACTGAATACGGGACGATCCGACTTCACGAGCGAGGCAGGGAACGATATTTTCCACGCCCCTGCTGCGGAATTGCCCATGAACTTCGCTACATCCTCACGGTACTCAAAATGATTTGCACCACCTGGTATACGCACCCCATCGACCAATAAATGGACATCAAATGGTTGATGACTGCCGAAAAGCGACCACCCCTCTATGGTGGCAACTCCATCCGAGGAAATACTCAGTCGGTCGATTGATCCGTAGAGGCCCGGGAACAGATCATTCGCAATTGTGGGTCTATTGACCCAAGGCGAATGGCCCACCATCCAAGCAGCCCGCTCTGAAACTGCCTTACGGTCAGTCCAACTGCTTGCGGGATGAGCGCTTAGGTACTCGGCATGGACAGTTCCGTGGTATCCGAACGCCCCCGCGCCCGAACTAACCACAGAAAACACGCTCAGTACTTTGAATACCCGTAGTCCCATTGGACGCATGCATTTGACAACTGGCGGTAGAGCCCAAATCAGAATCGGCAGAAGGTCCGTCATGAACCGAGGCCCCCAACTCACACCAGAACTCCAATTCACTGCGCCATAAAAAAATACCTGGCATACAACCACCGTAGCCAAAAGCAACGACAGTGAGCGCAAGGGAGGACGCTGGGCATGTAACGCAAAGCCCAGCGGCGCGAAGATAAAAAAGGGCGAGAAAAGCAATAGACCGTGTGCCGGACTAATCAAGAGCCCGAGCACCCCTTCAATCGTATCGTGCACCGAAAGTTCAATACGCTTGCCCTCCATGGCGAGTCCATAGCCCCCCACCACATTCCCGACCACCTGAATGTTGTACAGAAGGATTGCCGCCAAAGGCAGCGCTGCCCCTGCAAAAAAGAAGGCAAAATTTCTGCGATCCCGGACTAGTGCATGAACAGCAAAGCCAGCAGCCAATATGGCATCAGGCTGCCTGTTGCAAGCGAGCAAAGAGCTCATCAGACCGCTCGCAAACATCAGCCCAGCTGTTTGCAATGGTGCCGTCGCAATGCACAGCAAACCTACCACAAGCAGTTGTGCGACACCGTGCATCCAGAGCGCTTGGCTGCTGATGACCCAAGTTGCAGTACCAAACGCGAACAATAAGGCCAAGCACCCTGCAGTAAACACCTCACATTGCCGACGAAGAAGCAAGAATATGCAGGCCACACTCATACTGGCGACAAATGATGCCGCCAGCTTTTCCATAACGCGCGCTACACGTTCAATGCGCTGAGTACTCCAGTCCGTAGTATTTAAATAGACGACTGCTGGCAGGTACAGCGGAGCAACGAGCACTGGTGTAACTGGAGGGTACATAGATACCAGACTACCCTGCTTGGTCTTGATAATCCACCAAACGTCGCTCTTCTGACCAGTTTTCTGAGGAAGACTGGCCCCCTGCGCTACATGGAGCGCAATTGGATCCAAGTGAAGGCTTTTATTCTTCCAAATCGACAAGGGCAGATATCGCGCTGCATAGGTGTCCACCGCACCTATCGTTCTCAAATTGCTGTTGAAAACCAGAAAACTTGTGCAAAAGAGCAGCAAGGCAATCTGCAGGTTTCGGTCCCACCGCACAAAGTGCACAGTCCGGTCGAGTACACGTTGCCAAATTGCCGTGCAAAAAAGATGAACACTCATGACCTGGTAAGACCTGGGGGGACAATTGGGGGGACGGGACACCGGAAAATGGGAGGCGCTAACCCGAGCCCGCCCCAGGAGTTCAGAGCCTCACAGTCGGGCACGAAAACGGCTACTTATCCCCGCCAGATGGTGGAAAGCAAGGACAATCGGTCGCTCAGTGTAACAATGCCCCCGGTGCGTAGCGAGTGATGCCATTCTGCTTAAATGAACGCGAATCTGGACCGCATATGCCCTTAGTTGCCGACGATTTTCTGCTCCTGCCCTGATGTCTGGACGTTAGCTTTTTGCGGTAGACCCTGTACTCCTTCAACAAAGCCCCCCGACATTCAGCTGCGCACCAATATTTTCAGCGTTTCGTTTTTCTTGAGATGCCCTGATGCCTAAGTTGTGCGCAAAGCTCATTGTGCTCATGCCCGTGTACGAGGACGCGGAGGCCTGCTCGCAGTTGCTACGACATCTCGAGATCAGCATTCAGGAACCTTACTGCGTCGTGGTCGTAGACGATGGGTCGCTGCGCCATCCATTTGTATATCCTGTTGCCAGAAATTCCGCGCAGGATCTTCGCGTCATACGCCTGAGCAGAAATCGGGGACATCAAGCGGCGATCGCAGTCGGTCTGCGTTACATCGCGAGATATGTGCGCACTGATCAATGGGTGGTGGTCATGGATTCCGACGGGGAAGACGTACCCGAGGCGATCGCTGAACTGGTGGCCCAAAATGAGGCAATCGTCGATGTCGTGGCGGCCTCCCGCGGAAAACGCAATGACGGACCTCTCTTTCAGCTGCTCTATGCTGCCTACAAGGCACTCTTCCGCTGCCTGACGGGCTACCGGATGAACTTTGGCAACTTCATGGCACTCCGGGGGACTGCGGTTCAGCGGCTGAGCACGATGACAACACTCTCCCAGCACCTTGCTGCCACTGTGCTTGCATCTGGTCTGGAGATGCGAAAAGTGCGAGTGGACCGCGGGCGGCGGTACGCAGGCCGCTCCAAGATGAACTTGCGCAAACTTGTGCTGCACGGTGTGGCTTCGCTCGCAGTGTTGGCTCCTGTGGTCCAGCGTCGGCTCGCTCTGAACACCGCACTCTTCGCGGGGCTGGCGTCAGTCGGCGGAATGGTCCTGGGTGGACTTATGGCGGCAGGACTGCACGCCAACCTCTCGTCCGTCGCCATGGCTGTTGTTGTTGTCTCGGCTGTGGTTGTAGTGGTATCTGTGGGGCTGTCCTCGCGACTGCAAAAGCTCCGCAAGCGGACTGAACGGGCGCTTGATCGGGCGCAACCGTTCTCGATTCGGATCGAGACATCGGAGGACCTTGTTACTGGCGGTACCCCAGCCCCATCAGCGAGACTGCTTGCTCAGCCGACCTCAGGATGCAGCTTGTCCGGCAACAACATCTCACACTCACTCCTTCCGCAGGATATTTGATGGAACGTGCAGCTCTCTCCGTCGCGGGAATAGCGACCTATGCAGCCATTGCAGTAGCTACATATTGGATTTACATCCGATTATTCAAAGTAGATGTTGTATTCTACGCGGCCATTTGGGCTTGCACCCTCGCATTACTTGCATATACCCTCCTCATCACAATCACACCATTTTCAAACTACTTCAACCCACTGGAGAAATTTCAAAATATCGCCATCTGTGGACTGCTCGGCTATATATTGGCAATCACCTTTCCGACCATCATAGACCGCTCGCTGTCGTTTTATTTTTTAGAAAAAATCCAGCAACGTGGGGGAGGCATCCAATTGAATTATCTAGACTATATATTTCGCGAGGAATACATCAAAGAGCATCGACTGATGGAGGTGAGGCTCACTGAGCAAATAGAGTCTGGCACCCTATTTGTCGACCAGGGAAGTTGTATCCGCCTGACCACGCGGGGAGAGCTCCTTGCGACGTTCAGTCGCTTCTTCAGGTCTCATTTTCTTCCGCCAAAACGCCTGATCGCTGGCGAATACTCCAGCGACCTTGTGGACCCCTTCCTGCACAAGAATACGGTGCCAAACTATCTTTGCAAGCAGTAGACTCGTACCATGAATCGCGGTATGAACATTTTCGCAATTCCCACATCTTGCGAGATTAATTTTTGAAAAATGAGGAGTCAATTTGAATTTCGAAAAAGCCCAGCAACTGGTCGCCTCTGTCAAGCATTGGCATCATGCATTCGAAATTTACCCTGGCCTCGTGACACCCGGCAGTTACAATCCAGGATTTTTACTTAATGATATCGATTTCGCTCAAGATTTAAATGGCCAGAGAGTTTTGGACATAGGGTCGTCCGACGGATTTTTCTCGCTGGCCGCCAATCAACGGGGTGCTGAGGTAGTGGCAGTCGACTATCGGCCTAAAAATGCTCATGGCTTTGGTGTCATGGAAGAGATTACAGGGCGGAATTTTCAGTACCACCGTGCCAATATCTACGACCTGACTGCGGATGAGCTGGGAACTTTTGATCACGTACTTTTTCTGGGCGTCCTGTACCACCTGCCAGATATGGTGAAGGCAATGGCGATTGCTCGCTCTCTGTGCAGGGGTACCTTGCACCTCGAAAGCCATGCTGCAAACGACCTGGGTTTGCAAGAACCTGTCGCCCGTTACTACCGGCACTCCTCCCTTGCAGGCGATATTACGAATTTTTGGTCTCCCAATGCGGAGTGCATCCGGGATATGGCCTTCGACTGCGCATTTGACCTGGTATCGCAAAGAACCTGGGGAGATCGGTATTTTGGGCGCTTTCAGATCAACGAGGAGCCGTCGCGCAAGAGCAAACTTCAATGGGGCTACGGTCTGCTCAGATGAGCGTCCCGCAAGTAGCGCAATTTGCAGACAAGAGCGTCTGAGAAGCACGATGCAACCTGCGCGACGGGCGTCATCAGTCTGCGGCCCACTTCCAATGTGCATCGAACCTGGATATTTCAATGCCCGCGAATTTGCCCAGGCTTTGCTCAGCTGAGCCTCGCGATCTCCCCTCAACCTTGCGAGCAATGGCCCCATCCGGGGCCATTTACACGTTTACGGATCGCAACGTTTCCTCCATCATGGGCTTTCCCCTCGGAAAGCACGGAGGCCCATGTTCATTGAGCTGGTCAAAGGCGTTGCGCTGCTGCTGGCGCTGTGCTTTCTGCATGGGTTCAACATCCGCGTCTGGCGCCAGCACCCGTGGGTGGGCCAGGTCTTTTCGGGGCTGATCTTCGGCGGGATCTGCGTGGTGGGCATGCTCACCCCGGTGGTGCTGATGCCGGGCGTGATCTTTGACGCGCGCTCGGTGGTGCTGAGCATGGCCGGCCTGTTTGGCGGCCCGCTGGTAGCGGGCATTGCGGCGCTGATGGCGGCCACCGGGCGCCTGTGGCTGGGGGGCGCGGGTGCCGAGGTGGGGCTGATGGTGATCGTGCTGTGCACGGCCATGGGGCTGGTGTACCGCGAGGGCCGCGCCCGGGGGCGGCTGGGGGTGGAGCCCATCCCCCTCGCGCTGTTCGGGCTGCTGCTGCACACGGCGGTGATCGCGCTGTTTCAGTTGCTGCCCGCCGAGGCGGCGCAGCGCATCAACCAGACGCTGGCCCTGCCCTATCTGCTGACTTTCACCCCCGCCACCGTGGTTCTGGGCCTGCTGCTGCACGATGTGGAGCAACGCATGGCCACCGAGCGTGCACTCACTGGCACGGCAGCCCGCCTGCATGCCATCACGCAGGCCATCCCCGATGTGCTGCTGGTGCTGGATGCCCAGGGCCGGTATGTGGAGGTACTGTCCCCCAACGACGCCACCCTGGTCGCCAGCGCCCCCGAGCTGGTAGGTAAAC
>Ga0208758_100762_pt1 | contig 9324 bp, 9 predicted proteins | sample LakWasM116_HOW13_2_FD_183930 | JGI IMG/M metagenome (GOLD analysis project Ga0208758, IMG submission 183930) | Freshwater sediment methanotrophic microbial communities from Lake Washington under simulated oxygen tension - Sediment Metagenome... | ecosystem: Environmental > Aquatic > Freshwater >...
AGGGCACCGGTGGTCAGCGCTTGAGAGCCAAGGTTGGCGCTCAGGTTGATCTGTGGGTAGAGCTTGGCGACAGCCACACCATAGTCTGCATTAGCCGCATGCAACAGCGCTTCTGACGCCTGGATATCCGGTCGGCGGCGCACCAGTTCCGAGGGCACGACGAGCGGCAGCTCGACGGGCAGAGTGAAATCGGCCAGAGTGAAGGCTGGGATGTCTCCCTTGCTAGGGGCACGACCAGTTAGCACCGCCAGTAGATGTTCGGTTTGTTGCAGTTGTTTGCGCAGCGCAGGCAGTTCTGCCCGCGTTTGCTCCGCCTGAGCTTGTAGGCTCAACGCTTCATCAGGTGAGGCCTGACCGATGCGCACCCGTTCATGGGCTATGCGTAGTTGCTCATCCTGCATGCGAAAGATGGCAGTAGTGGCTTCCAGTTGCGCGGCGATGCGTGCTCGGGTGATGGCTGCGGTTGCCAAGTTGCCCGCAAGGGTCAGACGCGCAGCATTTAGTTCGAAGCGACGGTAGTCGGCGCGAGCAGCCAAGGCTTCGAGTGCGCGCCGGTTGCCGCCAGCCAGATCGAGGTTGTAATGCACGCCAACGCTGGCGTTGTAGAGGCTGAATAGACGTGCGTCTCCGCTCAACCCTTGGCTACTGGGACTCATTTGCTGGCGCTGAGATCCCAGTGCGACATCTGCCTGTGGATATTTCGTCGAGCCCGCTTGTGCTGCAAGAAGCTCCTGCGCCTGTCGCAAATTGGCGCTGATGCTCGCCAACGTTGGGCTGACATGGAAAGCTTCGTCGATCAGTCCGTCGAGTGCGGATGAGCCCAAGCTTTTCCACCATTGCGTTTCGATTGGAAGCCCCTCGACTAGACGTTGTGTTTCGCCGAACTGCGTGGGAGCGGATGCGGTTCTGTCAGTCACCGGTGTTGCAGTGTAGCGAGCCTCGTCGGGTGCGGTAGGACGCTGAAAGTCAGGGCCAACGGCGCAGCCGGCCAGGCCGGCGGTGACCAGACAAGCTACCAGGTAAGTTGCCGCAAGTCGTCTTCCGAGGCTGATGAGGCGCTGGCATGTTTTAACGTGTTCCATAAAAATGCTCCACGAAAGGTTTACGGAAAGCTTGGTGGCAGCCCAAGCAGCTTTTTTGCACGTGGGCGAATGATTGAATCACCGCCTTGCCGTCGTTGCGCGCAGCAGCCAGCTTCATAGCTAGCGCCGCATCGTGAGTCTGCGCGTCAAAGTTTCTGAACTTGGTCGCATCAGCGCCGAGGTAAGCAAGGATGCGCATTTTTTCAGTAAGCGTTGGCTCGGGGTGTGCAGCAATTTTGGGGGCTAGCTGAACAACCTGAACCCATTCCTCCTGCGAAATCGCACCGGTAATAGACTGCATGTTGCGCCCGAGTTCCTCCATGATCTTGCGTAGCGCCAGTGGCTCTACCTGGGTATCGTCACCACCCCAAGCTGGCAACTGAAAACCCCATAAAAGCAGGCAGGCCGCAACGGTCAGGGTGATAGTTCCAAATGCGTGGTTGTGTTTGCGATGGGTCATGAAATTCTCCTGTAATTAAATCGTTTTCTCATTCGAACTCCCGCCCTTCGCCAGCTTCCTCATGGGTCACGCCGTCGCGGATGTGGTAGATACGTTTGAAGGTCGGTATAATTTTTTCGTCATGGGTGACGACGATGATGGCGGTCTCGAATTTTCGAGCCATGTCATTGAGGATGCGGATCACAGCCATGGCGCGCTCGGAATCCAGCGGCGCAGTGGGTTCATCGGCCAGGATCACCGGCGGACGATTGACCAATCCGCGCGCGATGGCAACCCGTTGCTGCTCGCCACCGGAGAGTTGCGAGGGCATTGCGCGAGCTCGGTGTTGCACATCAAGCGCCGTGAGCAATTCCACTGCCTTCGCGCGCGACTCCCCATTCGCGACGCCTGCTAGCATCGGCAGTAGCGCCACGTTGTCGGTAACATCGAGAAAAGGAATCAGGTACGGCGCCTGGAATACAAAACCAATCTTGTCCCGTCGCAAGGCGCGCAGATCACGGACTTTCCAGCCATCGTCGTAGATCACTTCATCGCCCAGCGTCATGCGACCGGCGGTTGGATCAATCACCGCGCCCAGACATTTGAGCAGCGTACTCTTGCCGGACCCGGAAGGGCCAATCAGGCCTACCACTTCGCCGGGTGCCACCTGCATGTCCACGCCTTTCAAGGCATCGACGGCGGTATCGCCCTCGCCATAACGTTTTCTCAAACCTTCGATGCGAATGCCTTTGCCACTCATCTCAACCTCCAATGGCTTCGGCCGGGTCGACCTTGAGTGCCATACGAATGGCGACGATGCTGGCCAGAACGCAGATCACGAGTACTGCGAAAAAACCGACGATTGAGTCAAGCGGCATCAGCAGTACATACTTGGGAAATAGGGGCGCTGAGAAAGTGGCTGTGATCTTGCCGACCACGAAACCAATCACGCCCAAGGCGAGTGCCTGCTGCATGATCATCGCGGCGATGGTTCGATTACGTGTGCCGATGAGCTTCAACACCGCAATCTCGCGGATTTTGTCCATCGTCAGCGAATAGATGATGAAGGCAACGATGGCCGCGCTAACAATGGCCAGAATCACCAGGAACATCCCGATCTGCTTGGCCGACGTAGCGATCAACTTACCGACGAGGATGTCTTCCATCTGTGTCCGTGTGTAGACCGTCAAACGTTTCCAGCGCCGGATGGATTCGGCAACCTCGTCCGGCGCATGACCAGGTTTCAGAGTGACCAGCACTGCATTGACGAACGCGTTAGTGCTCTGTGAAGCAATCACGGCATCCAGCAAACCAGGAACACCGGGGCGATTGAAGGCCTGGTTGGCTTCGGTGCGACGCCGGCTTTGCCAAATGGCGTCGTTGTCCTTGAGGAACTGAGCCTCTTGGGCATCCTTTAGCGGAATGAATACCATCGGGTCGCCGCTGGACGACACCATGCGTCGTGTCAGCCCCACGACGATGTAATGATTTCGGCGAATGGCAAGACGATCTCCCAGTTTGAAGCCGGTGGCGATGTCGGCCACCGCCTCGTAGTGACCACGCGTGATCTGACGTCCAGCGACGAGATAAGGAGGCCATCCGGGTGTAGCCCCCAACGAACCGGGCGCGATGCCGACCACCATGGTGCGTACATCACTCTCGCCCTTGCGTACCTGCATGGTCAGGTAGGTCACGTTCGCTGCCTGTGAGACTCCCGGCATGGCGAGAATGGCGCGATACACGTCATCATTGAGGCTGGACGACTCCGCATAAGGACCCAGAGTATCCTTTTGCACCACCCAAAGGTCAGCGCCACTGTTGTCGAGCAACGCCTTGCCGTCGTCCACCATGCCTCGGTACACCCCAGCCATGACCAGAGTGACGCCGATCAGCAGACCCAGACCGATTCCGGTGAAGACGAATTTCCCCCAGGCATGGAGAATGTCGCGGCCGGCCAGGCTGATCATCGTGACATTCCTGGGATATGGTCGACCACATGGATGCGGCTGCGTGCCGTCAGTGCCTTTTCGCTATAGGTCACAACCTCGTCCCCATTCTTGAGCCCTTCGCGCACCTGCACGTAACCATTGAGGTCGGAAGTGCCGAGCTTTACCGGGGAGAAATGCAGATCACCATCCACGATTTGCCAGACACCAACTTTGTCGCCCTCACGCTGGACGGCAGCGTTGGGGATCAGTGGAAAGGCCTTGAGCGCCGGCAAGTCAACCGTGACTTCGGCCAGTTCACCCACCGGTGGCAAAGGTTCTGGTTTGTTATCGAATGTCACCTTGGCAAGCGTTTCCTCGGTTACCGCGTCGGCCTTAGGTTCCACCCGCAGCACGCGACCTTTCAAGGTTTGGCCACCACGCGAACGCAGGACGATAAGAGCCGGCAACCCCCCCGTCAGCCCTGATGCGCTGATCTGGTCGAAGCGCGCATTGATCCACAAACTCTTGGGGTCGATCACTTCCACCACGGCTTGACCCGCGAGGATGGTCGTGCCTGGATCGGCATCGCGCAAGGCGACTACACCGTTGACCGGTGCAATCAGGCGCAGATTTCTCCGCTGCGCGACGAGTCCTTCGCGGTCGAAGCGTGCCCGGATAATATCTTCCCGAGCGGCAGATAAGGCGGCATTGGCGATATGCAGTTCCTGCTGCTTGGTGGTGACGATTTCCTCACTGGTCGAGCGCACCGCAAACAATTGCTCATAGCGGCTCGCCTGAGTTTGCGCGTAGGCTTGCCGAGCTTCTGCCTCGCGCAAAACCGCTTGCGCACGCTTGAATACCGACTCCTGTGAGCTCACCCGATCATCGAGGTCGATCGGCTCCATCTCACCGAGCACCTGTCCGGCCTTAACCTGGTCGCCAACATGCACCTCCAGGCGTTTGACGCGCCCGGCAAACGTCGGCCCGATTTTGTAGGTGTAGCGCGCCTCCACCGTGCCGATGCCGAACAGCGCCGGGGTGATAGCCCGTGATTCCACACTTGCCACCGTCACAGCGACCGGGGCGAGCGGTCCTGAGCGCAGACCGACATAAATAAAAAGCACCAGCAAGGGAATGATGACAGCAAGCAGTGTCAGGGTGCGGCCTTGCAAGGGTAACTTTTTCATATCACACTCATTATGCCACGCCGATAAATTGCAAAGACGCGCGGCGCATCGCGGTGCATACGTCCAACATCACCCGCCAACAGCGATTGCATTACCAAGCCCTGAATCGTGCCTATGAACAGCGTTGCCGCCGCTTCGTTGTCAAGCGAGGGAGACAACTCGCCGCTGGCCTTGCCTTTCTCAATGAGGCGATGCAAACGTTCGCTGTAGCGCTGAATTAAAGTTTGCACCATACGCTTGGCTGGTGTCGATTCGGCACGCTGAAGTTCCCCAAACATCATTCTTGGCACGCCTGGGTGCTCAGCAACGAATTCGATATGACTCATGAACATCGCCTCCATGGCTGCTAAGGGCGACTCGATTCCTTGTGCGGATCGATCGATTCTGGCTAATAGGCGCTCTGCTACCCACTCCATGACCGCCTGCCAAATGGCTTCCTTGTTCGGGAAGTGCCGAAACAGAGCACCCTGGGTCAAGTTCATGTGTTTTGCGATAGCAGCAGTTGTGATCTCGCTTGGGTTTTGTGAACCGGCAAGCGACACGACGGACTCGATAGTTACGGCACGACGCTCATCGGCCGGCAGATTCTTTGGATGGGTGTTCACGAACACTCCTTGTAAGATAGTAATTGATTACTATCTTATCACAAGAAACAACTTAAACAAGAAAAACCTGACGTACTCGTCAATATCTAGCGTCTGCAATGCACTTAATGTGCTTTATTTTTCCGTTTTCTGAGACGTCCTCATAATATTACCTACGTTCCAAAGAATTGCAAAGTTATAGGCAACCCTTGACAGATACAAGGGCGAACGCCATGGCAAGCACTGTTGATGTGCCTACGAGACCTACCATAACTAGGCGCAAACCGCGCATTTTAGTCCAAAGCAGCATACCCGTAATGGATAAAAAAACCATTGCTCCCGCTAATGAGTCCCCCAGCAAAATCCATCCGACATCCAGCCCTATCTTCAAGTGCAACACCATTCTGACGCGTAACAGATTCAGTGATACGTGCATCCAAGTGCGCATAACCTGCAGAAATTTGCCAATTTGGCGCCACTTCACCTGCCACAGTCAACTCGACACCTTGGGTACGCTTTCCAATGCTTTGACAGTGTTACCATGTCTTGTATATAGCTTCTATAGTTGACCGTCAGCTTTGCGGATTTTCCAGCCACTGACTGAGTTTCATCTTCTTTTATTCCTGAAATCCCAAGGCGGTATAGGGCTGCTATCAGCCCATAAACCAAGTCGATTCTTTTCTGCATAATCCTGGGCTCCAGTATATTCTTGGCGATCCTGTGACAGTAGTTCACTTTGATACTTAGTATAAAACCACGCCATCCCTCGCCGGATTTGTTCAAGGTTCACGTCAAGGCCACTAGTGAGAACCTTACCTACCGTGCGTCCATAACGATCTCGCTTCGACCACTCAATATCCACTTGCTTACCGTAAACCAAATCTGACAGTGACCTCCTCGAAGCAGTCCCAAAAGGCTGTGTTTTCTCCGGGGCATCTATGCCGGAAAGGCGGATCTTGTGCTGAGTGTTTGTGTTATCCAAAACAGTAATGGTGTCCCCATCGCTTACCGATACAACACGACCGTTGATCAGGTCTGCATAAGTGATGGCCGAGAAAGCCAGCATTAGTCCTGCCATCAAAATTTTATTCATGTATTCCTTGATTTGCCGATGATGCCGTTAATCTAGCCTTCAATAATAACCCTAATCTATCAATTTTTTCGGGTGTGCCTGCATCGAACTCAGGCTATCAAAAAATATTTCATATTAGCCCTTCAAAAATTCTCCGGCTTACCGTTAATGATTTTATACAGGGTGATCATGCCTTGGAGGCTTTAAATGGCTTCCCCAATAATGGTCTGGATATCCTGTTCCCATAACTATTATCTGCACACCGATTGGTGGTTAAAAGTGTGCAGATAATAGGGGGGCGCTTGAGATTTTAGGTAAAGACTTCAGGACGAAAGTCATGAAGAATTTAGATGAAAACTTAAGCGGTGGAATGAGGTGGTTACGGAGTATTAAGCAATGATCAATTGCTTGAAACGATGGAGCTGACGAATGTAACGAACCCCAGCCAAGCATCAAAGATGCGCTGGAGTTCACAGAGTGAACGGAATAGGACAACCATGAAAAAACAGGATATCAATAACTTAATCAGGGAAGCCCTGGAAATATTAATGACATCTTCGCATGATATAAGTAATCATGAACCATCAGGCACATCAACACTAAATCAGGGAAACCCAAAAACAGAATCCATACGGGATTATTGGGAAACCGCAAAAAGAATCTTCGGGGAAGATCCAGATACAAAAAAAATGATACCGCCTACAGTTGCAATCACTGTTATTAATGCAGTCCAAAAGGCGAATAAGCTATCCACCTTGAGGAAGAGCGCGCGGTCTGTGAGATATGTTGCGACTGAATGGCTTAAGCATAAAGCAGATTGTGCTGAAATTTCAATGAAAGCTGGTAGGTGGAGTGAGGTTGAAAAGGTAGTAACTGATGCATCATTTGTTGTATTAATGCAGTTGGCGAAAATGATGCCTGCGGAATATCGCAAGAATTGGACACCGCAAAGTTACCGTAAAAGTAAAAAGATTTCCCTTAGCAGGCTACCGAAGGACTGGAGGGAGCAGATGGCAGAGGCCGGCCCAGAAGGGCAGTTCATGATCCCCATGTTGGTGGCATTGATGTCAGGAGTTCGTCCTGCTGAGCTCGAATACGGAGTCAAGTTAAAACGGTTTCAAGATCAGTTAACTGTTCATATCAAAGGAGCAAAGGTTACCAAATACGCAGGACAGACAGCACGTGAGTTTACTATTGCAAACCATCCAGTTAAAGACAGAATAATCGCGTATATGGATACCCAAGAAAATAAGAACGAACTCCTGGTGAAAGTTGATTGCGGAAATTCCGTTACAACTTACATGCGGTCAATTGGTAAAAAATTGTGGCCAGCCAAAGAGGCAATCACCGTTTATTCTGCGCGTCATGCCATGGCTGCCGATTGCAAGAGTGCAAGCCATAATCCCGGTACTGATCCTGATTTGGCTTCTAAAGTTCTTGGCCATCGCGTCGACAAAACGGCTTCTTATTACGGTAGCCTGTTCCAGTCAGGCGGAATCAGTGTTGCGCCTTCTAACGTTATGGTGACTCATCCAGTAAAGAACAAAAGTAAAGTTAAAAACAGCTTGCGCAAGACACCGAGCCAACTGAAGAAGATAAGCCAAGGCTTGGTGATGTAGCTAGCACTTATTAGCTCCGGTTGAGCGGAATTAAGTTTGCAGATAACTTGCCCTGGATTGCAGATAACACCTTTGAAGATGTTTAATTTTATTAGTCAGTAATGCTCACCTGTAGCGAATGCTTACCCAGCAGCACCCTGTTTTAAGTGATTTACTTAGTGCTTGTGTCTGCTCGTTTTGGCTATCCGGGGTGACAGGGTGGTAAAGCTTATTTGCAATTGTAACTATTCTAGGCATCCCACATAGAGTAATGTATCAGATCAACCTATTGCATTTCATCTGCAAGCCATTAGCCAAAACCATATTCATGGGAAGACTTCAGGCCAGTTCCATTTAATCAAATCTGGCCTGAATCAGAGATTATTTAAGCATCGTTCTCACGCAAGAAATCTGCATCAGCAAAGTTTAAAAGTGAAAATTGATCAAGCCATGTATGCTTTTTCTCTAAATAATTTAAATGAAATTTAATGGCAATGAACAAATACTTACGTACTTGAATTGAGGATGCCGGATATAGCTCACGCACCGCATTCTTGACTTTCCGATCCAGATTAGGCTCTGCTGGATCTAATAGTTTATTGCTGGTTATCATGCCCCATAATAGCTGACCATGAACATTAATACACAGTGAAATATGCCCTTGATACTGGACTATTAGCTCCTCTGCTTCTTCAAGTTCCTCCCCCATCAACTCAATATCGTGCCTGTTCATTCTAACTTCTAAGCCGTGATCAAAGTAAACAAGCTCCGTAGATTCCTTTTGTGATTTAGGGTCTCCATATTTAAAAGTGTCGTGGAGCGCCAACATTGGTTTGATTGCAAATGGCGGCGTATCTGAGTTGCTAACACCTGTGGCATGGTTTTCTGTTTTATTCATTGTAAATTCCTTTCTCATTAATATTGAGGGTTATAACAAACGCAAAATTTGCGTCGTTATAAAGATCTACGGCAATATTCTTGAGTATTGAAGGGGAAACAAAAAAAATATTACAGATAAAGCAAAAATGCAGTATGAGTCGATCGTTTAGAAGCCACTGTTCTTTTATTCAAACTAGTGGACTTCACCCGTTTCGATGATAGGCATATCATCATCTCTGTTTTGGGCCGATTGCTTAGTATAAGACTCTAAAGTTAAAGGCGGCTTTGTCCAACTAATATGCCGAATACGTTTTAATCCGCATAGCTTACGTTCATATCTCCGTTAAATTACGGATATAACTTCACAAAAACTGCTGGTCGATGACTTAGATTTAAACTCACTTAGGTGAAATTGACTGTGTCGTCCAAGCAAGCATCTCAATAACTGTATATAAATATACTGTTGACTTATTTAATGAGAATAATTATCATTCACGTTTTATGCGGCTTATGCCGTAAATTCAAGTAGCCAGCCAGTCTCGTGCAAGCCAGCCA
>Ga0208758_100766_pt1 | contig 9299 bp, 7 predicted proteins | sample LakWasM116_HOW13_2_FD_183930 | JGI IMG/M metagenome (GOLD analysis project Ga0208758, IMG submission 183930) | Freshwater sediment methanotrophic microbial communities from Lake Washington under simulated oxygen tension - Sediment Metagenome... | ecosystem: Environmental > Aquatic > Freshwater >...
ACGCAAGGAGCGCCCGCATGACCGCCACATCCGATGCAAGTGCTGTGAGCGACGAAGACCGCACTGCCCTCACCGACACCGTCACCCGCTTTGCCCGCACCGAGATCGCGCCGCATGTGGACGCGTGGGATGCGGCCGGTGAGTTCCCCCGCAGCCTGTACCGCCGCGCGGCCGACCTGGGCCTGCTGGGCCTGGGTTACCCGGAGCAGTACGGCGGTACGCCTGCCAGCTATCAGCTGCGCCTGCCACTGTGGCGCGCGCTCAGCCGCCATGGCGCGAGCGGCGGTGTGTTGGCCAGCCTGCTGTCGCACAACATCGGCTTGCCGCCCTTGCTGGCGCATGGCAGCGATGCTGTGCGTGCCGAGGTCATTCCGCCCGTGCTGGCGGGTGAGCAGATCGCCGCGCTGGCCATCACCGAGCCCGGTGGCGGGTCAGACGTGGCCCAGCTCAAGACCACCGCGCGGCGCGAGGGCGATGAGTACATCGTCAACGGCGAAAAGGTGTTCATCACCTCCGGCATGCGCGCTGACTGGATCACGGTAGCGGTCAGAACAGGAGAAGCGGGCAGCAAGGGCAGCGCAGGCATCTCCATGCTGCTCATCCCCGGCCACAGCCCGGGCCTGTCGCGCAGCAAGCTCGACAAGATGGGCTGGCTGTGCTCCGACACTGCCCACCTGCGCTTCGACAATGTGCGCGTGCGCGCCCGCTACCTGCTGGGCGAAGAGGGCGCGGGCTTTCGCATCATCATGGCCAACTTCAACGGTGAGCGTTTTGGCCTGGCCGCGTCGGCCCTGGGCTTTGCCGAGGCCTGCTACGACGAAGCCCTGGCCTGGGCCCGCCAGCGCAAGACCTTTGGCGCCGCGCTGGTGGAACACCAGGTCATCCGCCACAAGCTGGTGGACATGCAGATGCGCATCCAGTCCACCGCCGCGTGGTGCGAGTCCGTGGCCGCACAGGCCGACGCGGGCCGCACCGGGCCGGAATGGGTGGCAAACGTCTGTCTGCTCAAGAACCAAGCCACCCAAACCATGCAGTTCTGTGCCGACCAGGCCGTGCAGATCCTGGGCGGCATGGGCTTCATGCGCGGCACCGTCAGCGAGCGCATCTACCGCGAGGTCAAGGTCATGATGATTGGCGGGGGTGCAGAAGAAATCATGAAAGACCTGGCTGCACGTCAGCTGGGCATCTGAAGGAGACAGCCACCATGCACAGCACCGACCACGGCAACAAAGCCATCATCACCTGCGCCATCACCGGCGTGCTGACGGACCCCGGCCAGCACCACGTGCCCGTCACACCCGAGCAACTGGCCCAAGAAGCCCGTCGCGCTTACGACGCAGGCGCCGCCGTGGTGCACGTGCATTTTCGCAACCAGGAGCCCGGCAAGGGCCACCTGCCCAGCTGGGACCCGCAGGTGGCGCGCGACTGCGTGCAAGCCATGCGCGAGGCCTGCCCGGGCTTGATCATCAACCAGACCACCGGCGTGGTCGGCCCCAACTACCAGGGCCCGCTTGACTGCCTGCGCGCCACCCGCCCCGAGATGGCCGCGTGCAACGCCGGCTCGCTCAACTACCTGAAGGTGCGCAGCAACGGCACCTGGGCCTGGCCGCCCATGCTGTTCGACAACCAGCCCGCCAAGGTCAAGGACTTCATCGACGTGATGCTGGAGACCGGTACGTTGCCCGAGTTCGAATGCTTCGACGTGGGCATCGTGCGCTGCGTGGAGATGTATGTGCAGACCGGCATGTACACGCAGGGCCTGCCCGAATACAACTTTGTGATGGGCGTCGAATCCGGCATGCCTGCGGACCCGGACCTGCTGCCCATCCTGCTCAAACTCAAGATCAAGGACGCCCCCTGGCAAGCCACCGTCATCGGCCGCAGCGAGATCTGGCCCGTGCACCAGCGCGTGGCGGAACTGGGCGGGCATTTGCGCACGGGGCTGGAAGATACCTTCTATCTGCCGGATGGGACGAAGGCGGATTCGAACGGGCCGTTGATTGAGAAGCTGGCGGAGTACGCGCGCAACGCGGGGCGGGAGGTGGCTTCGCCGCAGGAGGCGCGGGGGATGTTGGGGTTGAAGGGGGTGGCAGCTGCTTCGATTGCCTGAGTACTACATGAGGGAGCTCATTCCGGTGCTCTCCTCAGATCCTTGCAAATTGATCGTCTCGCGATCAATTTGCAAGGTAACCCTATCTGAGCTCTGACCGTAGAGTCGGTCGGCACTCTGCGCTTCATAAGCATGCAGCTTGACGCTGGAAAGCTATTTCCCCCGCTGTTCTTGTTCAACCACCGCTTTTGGCAGGAGCCACCAAGAGCCTTTCCTGACGGGAACCAGCCTCTCAAGCGCCAGGTTGTCCAACTTTTCGCTGGGAAGTTGTGCTACGTCTGGCGCAGTTGGCGCCTCCGAATATTTTTTAAGTTCTTTCACTAGCTTGCGCTCTGCTGTCGGATCAATGGGCTCCTCAAGCAGGGGCTTTCCTCTTTTTGGGGAGTGCTTTTCCCACATTGATACAACTACGTTGCTGGCATTACCACGGGGTCTCGGCGCGATTTTGTGCAGACCTTGCTCGCGTTCCTCTTGGGGGATTGAGGAGAGTTCAGAGTTGATGCTTGAAAGCGAGGCTTTCAGATCAGGACCCCATATGAAGTCTTGGGCTGGGGCCAAGAAAGGTGGGGTGCATAGCTTGTGCAATTTATCGCCCGAGACAAACAAGTTGCAAAACGGCAGATAGAAGAGATACGCAATATCGGCCCGATTCGATGCTCGATCGGCAGAGATCAGGTTGGCTGCCAGAGCTATCTGAAAAAACATCTCAACTTTCAGAACGTGCGCTGCATAGGGCGCGTAGTTGGCAAGTGGAGGGAAGCCTGCAGAAGACCAGCGATGGAGAATTTCCCCCTGAAGATGGACCGGTACATGAACAAATTCAAAGAGCAGACCGATTTGCTCCAATGGAGCAGCTTGGGAGTGCATGAGTCCGTGAGCTAGTCCCCATGCCTCTTTGACAGATTTGCAATTTTTTGGTGTGACACCGAGGGCCCTCATTCTTTGAGCGACCTCGGGCAAGTTCAAGCTAGAGAGCATTGCCCGCCATGCGGACGCAGCATCGCGTTCGACCTCCATAAATTCGTGACGTTGCCAACGAGCAAACGATTCCGCTTCAGGGGAGGGCTTGAACACAACCCCAGCCTTGTTGTCTTTGGTTCTTATGGGGCGGCCGCCAGCGAGGGGGACTTGGCCCAATCTTGGTGCTTGGTGACCCAAGAGGTTGGCGATACACATATCCATGTGATGTACGCATGGAGCGCCAGACAACACAGGAGATTTGTCTGCAAGTATTCGGACTTCATCCTGAGGGGTTCTTGAAGAGTTTGAACGCTTGGTTTTTGCCAGATCTGCTAGTGTTTCCACATAAAAAACTGGACATATGACGGCCAGAAAGAAGTGATCAAACCAGACCGATTCGTCAAGCGTCAGGGACTGTAAAAACGATTTGTCGAAGAGTGCGACGGGACCCATTTTTCCCTCGTGAGTAACTAGTGAACCGGGCGGTGGACATCCTTAGTGCATTCTCGATACCTCGATTGCATTTCTAGCGCACTTAGATATCCAGCGACCAACACTACCGCATCTCACTAGTAGGAGGGTTGAAGTCGTTCGACTGCCTGCTTGACTGTCTCGGAACCTATGAAGCCGGCGCCGTGTTTAGTGGCAAGTTCTCGGGATCGCCGCCAAAACGCTTCCACGCCCATCCCATAAATAAACTGCATCGCCCCCCCCGTCCACGCCGGAAACCCAATCCCAAAAATCGACCCAATGTTCGCGTCATGCACGCTGGTCAGCACGCCCTCGGCCAGGCAACGCGCAGTCTCGATAGCCTGGCGGTAGAGCAAGCGGTCCTGGATCTCCTGCACGCTCCATTCCACGCCGGGCTTTTCGAACAGGGGTTTCAACTCCGGCCACAGATGCTTCTTGGCGCCTGCGGGGTAGTCGTAAAAGCCGCCGCCACCGGCGCGGCCGGAGCGCTTCAGTTCCTTGACCATGCGCTCCACCAGCAGCTCGCCGGGTGTGGCGGTGTAGGTCTTGCCCTCGGCGGCGAAGTCGGCACGGGTCTGGTCCAGCACATGCACGCTCAGGGTCAGCGCGGTTTCGTCCAGCACGGCCAGGGGGCCTACAGGCAGGCCCGCTTGCATGGCGGCGTTTTCAATGGCGGCGGCGGGGATGCCTTCGCCCAGCATGGCGGCGCCTTCCATTACAAAAGTGCCGAAGGTGCGGCTGGTGTAGAAGCCGCGTGAGTCGTTGACCACGATGGGCACTTTGCCCAGGGCCTGCACGTAGTCGAACGCGCGGGCCACGGTTTCGTCATCGGTCTGCTTGCCCCGGATGATCTCGACCAGCTTCATCTTGTCCACGGGGCTGAAGAAGTGGATGCCGACAAACTTCTCGGGCCGGCTGCTGGCGGTGGCCAGGCCGCTGATGGGCAGGGTGGAGGTGTTGCTGGCAAAGAAGCCGCCGGGCGCCAATTGCGGCTCGGCCTCTTGCGTGACCTTGGCTTTCAGGTCGCGGCTTTCGAACACGGCTTCGATGATGAGGTCGCAGCCCGCCAGGTCGGCCGCGCTGGCGGTGGGCGTGATGCGGGCCAGCAGCGCCTGCTGCGTCTCGGCTGTCATGCGGCCCTTGTCCACACGGGCCTGGGTGAGTTTGGCGCTGTAAGCCTTGCCGGCTTCGGCCTTCTCCGTACTCACGTCCTTGAGCACGGTGGCGATGCCCCGGCTGGCCTGGGCCCAGGCGATGCCTGCGCCCATCATGCCGGCGCCCAGGATGCCGACCTTTTGCGGCTTGTAGCGCGGGGCCGTGCCTGGGCGCGACTTGCCGCTCTTGATCGCGTTCATGTCGAAGAAAAACGTGTTGATCATGTTGCGCGCCACGGGGCCGGTCATCAGGCGGGCGAGGTAGCGGCTTTCGATGCGCAGGGCGGTGTCGTAGTCCACCATCGCGCCTTCGACCATGGCGGCGAGCGCCGCCTCGGGCGCGGGGTAGCGGCCGCGCGTGGTCTTCTTGAGCATGGCGGGCGCGACGGTGAGGGCGCCTGCAATCTTGGGGTTGGCGGGCGTGCCGCCGGGCATCTTGTAGTTCTTGTCGTCCCACGGTTGCACGGCGTGCGGGTGGGTGGCGATGTGGGCCAGGGCTGCGGGCAGCAGCTGATCGCGCGTGGCGACCAGCTCGTGCACCAGTTGCAGCTCCAGTGCCTCGGCGGGGTTGAAGAGCTTGCCTTCCAGGATGTAGGGCTGCGCGCCCATCAGGCCCAGCAGGCGCGTCATCTTGGTCACGCCGGTGGCACCGGGCATCAGGCCCAGCGTGACCTCGGGCAGGCCAAACTGGATCTTGGGGTCGGCCACGGCGATGCGGTAGTGGGCGATCAGCGCCACCTCCCACCCGCCGCCCAGCGCCGCGCCGTTGAGGCAGGCCACCACCGGGATGCCCAGAGTTTCGAGCGTGCGAAAGTGCTTCTTCATACGCTCGATTTCGCCGAACGCGCTGGGCGCATCGGCGGGCGTGAGGCGCATGGTGGCCTTGAGGTCGGCCCCGGCAAAGAAGCTGGCCTTGGCCGACGCGAGCACGATGCCTTTGAGCGCGGCGCCCAGGCGTTCGCGGTCGCCCAGCACCTGGGCCGTGACCTCGCCCAGCTCTTGCTGCCACTGGCGGCACATGGTGTTGACGGGGGAGTTGGTTTCGTCAAACGTGATGACGGCGACCTGGCCTTCGGTGCCCTGGGCGGGGATGAGTTCGTAGCGGATGGTTTGCATGATGTTCTTGTCTCCTGCCCGTTCAGATACGTTCAACAATCGTTGCGATGCCCATGCCGCCGCCCACGCACAGCGTGGCCAGGCCATAGCGCTGGCCTCTGCGGTGCAGCTCGTCAATCAGGGTGCCGAGGATCATGGCGCCCGTGGCGCCCAGCGGGTGGCCCATGGCGATGGCGCCGCCGTTCACGTTGACCTTGTCGTGCGGCACGCCCAGCTCGCGCATGAAGCGCATGGGCACGGCGGCGAAGGCCTCGTTCACTTCAAACAGGTCGATCTGGTCGATGGTCATGCCTGCACGGGCCAGCGCCTTTTTGGCGGCGGGCACGGGGCCGGTGAGCATGATGGTGGGGTCGGCCCCGCTGAGCGCCGTGGCCACGATGCGCGCGCGCGGCGTGAGGCCGTGGGCCTTGGCAGCGGCCTCGTTGCCGATGAGCACGGCAGCGGCACCGTCCACAATGCCCGACGAGTTGCCCGCGTGGTGCACGTGGTGGATGCGCTCCACCTGCGGGTAGCGCTGCAGCGCCACGGCGTCGAAGCCCATGCCGCCTAGTTGCTCGAACGAGGCCTTGAGCGCACCCAGGCCTTCGAGCGTGGTTTGGGGTTTGATGAATTCGTCTTCCGCCAGGATGGTCTGGCCGATGAAGTCGCGCACGGGCACGACGGAGTTCTTGAAGTAGCCCGCCGCGCGCGCCGCAGTGGCGCGGCGTTGCGATTCGAGCGCGAAGGCGTCCACGTCGGCGCGGGTGTAGCCGTCCAGCGTGGCGATCAGGTCGGCGCCGATGCCCTGGGGCACGAACAACGTGGCGGAATTGGTGGCGGGGTCTTGCGCCCAGGCGCCGCCGTCGGAGCCGATGGGCACGCGGCTCATGCTCTCCACGCCACCGGCCACCACCAGGTCCTCCCAGCCGCTGCGCACCTTCTGCGCGGCCAGGTTCACGGCTTCCAGGCCCGAGGCGCAGAAGCGGTTGACCTGCACGCCCGCACAGCGAAAGTCCCACCCGGCCTTGAGGGCGGCCACCTTCGGTAGCACCGAGCCCTGTTCGCCCACGGGCGAGACGATGCCCATGACCACGTCGTCCACCGCCGCCGTGTCGAAGCGGTGGCGCGCTTGCAGCTCCGTCAGCAGGCCTGCCAGCAGGTCGATGGGCTTGACCTCGTGCAGGGTGCCGTCCTTCTTGCCCTTGCCGCGCGGGGTGCGCAGCGCATCGAATACATAGGCTTCGGTCATGAATGGTCTCCGGTGGTTTCTCTAAACTTCAAGCAGTGCGGCGGTAAAGCAGCTGGGCTGGCTCACGCCACTACAAGGTGCTTTCTGACGCGGGTGCAGTGGTTTTTGCACTATCTTTCGGCGGTTGCTATCTACATTTCTGGCTATGGAACGAAATACATCCCCTGCATTGCAGCGCATCGCTCGCAGCGCTATCGAATACGACGACACGCGCGAAGGGTTTGCGCTGGAGCACCATGTCGTGCTGGCTGCATCCAGTGCGCTGGCGGTGGCGGCCTTCATGGCGCCCAGCCGCAGCTCGGCGGCCATACGCGGCATTGGCGCAGGCTTGCTGCTGATGCGCGCGCTGAGCGGCAGCCAGGGTGTGCGCTCCTGGCTGAATGTCACCGACCGCCGCCCCGGTGCGCCGCTCAGCCCCGAGGAAGCGCGCGCCGCCTGGTATCTGTAGCGGCATTCGGCGCCCACTTGTGCGTTGTGAAGGGCGTTGTGCAGGGCATCGTGCACTGCGTTATTCACGGCGCGGGGCATTCCGTTATTTGCCCAGGCCCATGGCCCGTGCAATCACTTCTTTCATGATCTCGTTGGTGCCGCCATAAATGCGCTGCACGCGTGCGTCGGCATAGGCGCGGGTGATGGGGTATTCCCACATGTAGCCATAGCCACCGAACAGCTGAACGCATTCGTCCATCACCTTGCACTGCAGGTCGGTCGTCCAGTACTTGGCCATGCTGGCGGTTTCGGTATCGAGCTGATCGCGCACGATCAGCTCACAGCATTTGTCCACGAACACGCGGGCCACCTGCACCTGCGTTTGAAGCTCGGCCAGGGTGTGGCGGGTGTTTTGAAATGACGCCACGCTCTGGCCAAAGACCTTGCGCTGCTTGACGTAGTCCAGCGTCCAGTCGATGGCGGCCTGGGCGGCGGCCACGGCGGTGATGGCGATCTGCAGGCGCTCCCAGGGCAGCTGCTCCATCAGGCAGATGAAGCCGCGCCCTTCCATGGCGGGGCCGCCCAGCAGGTTGTCCACCGGCACCTGCACGTCGTTGAAGAACAGCTCGGACGTGTCCTGCGCCTTCATGCCCATCTTCTTGAGGCGCTGGCCTTTTTCAAAACCGGGCATGCCGCGCTCCACCAGCAGCAGGCTGGTGCCCTTGGCCCCGGCCGCCGGGTCGGTCTTGGCGACCACGATCACCAGGTCGGCATGCCAGCCGTTGGTGATGAAGGTCTTGCTGCCGTTCAGCACATAGTGCGACCCGTCCGCACTTTTGATGGCGGTGGTCTTGATGCCTTGCAGGTCGCTGCCCGCAGCCGGCTCGCTCATGGCGATGGCGCCCACCACGGCGCCGCTGGCCATCTGCGGAAGGTACTTTTGTTTCTGGGCTTCAGTGCCGTAGTGCAGGATGTACGGCGCCACGATCTCGCTGTGCAGACCAAAGCCGATGCCGGTGGTGCCTGCACGCGCCAGCTCTTCCATCTGCGCCACCGAGTACAGCTTGTCGGCCCCGGCGCCGCCGTATTCCTCGGGCAGGCTCATGCACAGAAAACCGTTGGCGCCCGCCAAGCTCCACACCTCGCGCGCCACGTAGCCCTGGTCTTCCCAGGCGGCGTGGTGAGGCGTTACCTCTTTGTCGATGAAGCGGCGAAAGCTGTCGGCAAAGGCCTGGTGGTCGGGCTGGAAGAGGGTGCGTTCGATCATGGTGGGGCAACCAGGTTATTTATGCAAAGTTACTGCTTGGTTAAATTCTGCCACCGACTGAGCCCGGATGCACCCCCTGAAACGCAAAAGCCGCCCGAAGGCGGCTTGAAGGAGGCGGGTCAGGCGCTCATGGCTTGACGTAGTCGGAGACCACCTTCCACTTGCCATCGGTGATCTGTGACAGGCGAGAAAGATCACTGCCCAGGCGCTTTTGTGGGCCAAAGGTGCCCTCGGCGCTGCCGAACATGTCGGGCGGAATCACCATGGTGTCCATGGCCTTGATGAAGCTGTCGGTGCTCAGGTTGGGGCCTGCCTTCTGGGCCGCCTTGATGAAGGCGTCGATGGCGTTGTAGCCGTAGACCGAGAACACGGTGGGGTCTTCGTTGAACTTGGTCTTGTACTTGTTGGCCCAGAAACGGATGGGCTGGCTGGCTTCATCCAGGTAGGGGTGTTGCACCGTCATGGTGGCGTACAGCCCGTCCATGGGCTTGCCGCCCAGCTTGTGGATGAGGTCGGTGTAGGCGGCGCTGGAGCCCAGGAAGGTGGGGTTAAAGCCCGTCTTGC